>PPYE01337969.1_pt1 | contig 63633 bp, 59 predicted proteins | sample 1559881 | NCBI WGS metagenome assembly PPYE01 (sample SAMN08240022, study PRJNA423297) | Human gut metagenome, whole genome shotgun sequencing project. | reverse complement strand
GGGTGATTAGCTCAGCTGGGAGAGCACCTCCCTTACAAGGAGGGGGTCGGCGGTTCGATCCCGTCATCACCCACCACTTCGGGTCGTTAGCTCAGTTGGTAGAGCAGTTGACTTTTAATCAATTGGTCGCAGGTTCGAATCCTGCACGACCCACCAATGTAAAAAAGCGCCCTAAAGGCGCTTTTTTGCTATCTGCGATTTGTAAGATTCGAACCTGCGGCAGGTTCGGTGTTGAGCGCAGCGAAACAACGGAGCCGGTTACGGCGACGGCCCGAAGGGCGAGCAAAGCGAGTCATCCTGCACGACCCACCAATGCAAAAAAGCGCCCTAAAGGCGCTTTTTTGCTATCTGCGATTTATACACTTGCCTGATGCGTACGCTTATCAGGCCTACAGACGATACCGCACACATAGGCCGGATAAGACGTTAGTCGCCATCCGGCACAGAGGTCATACCGTCAATGCCGCTACCAGTTTCTCCAGCGCGGGTGTCGCCTGCTGTTGGTCATACACAATATACAAATCCGCCGGAATACGTTCCTCTAACGGTCGAAATACCACGCCAGGCCAGTTCATCTGGGCGTAGCTATCGGCAATCAGTGTAATCCCAATCCCCATGCTGATCATCGCCAGCACCGTTTGCGGCTCCCTCACCTCACGGATAATCATCGGGGAAAATCCAGCGCTCAGGCAAACTCGCTGCAAAAATGCCCAGTCGGTATGAATGGAGGGCATCGTGACAAAATATTCATTTCTCAACGCTTCCAGCGGTACGGATTCACAGGCGGTAAGAGCATGTTCTTCTGGTATGGCCACTAAAAATGAGGACTCATGTAAGCGCAGGCTGGTAAATCCGGGAGAGGGTTCAGTAGCCATGCGCCAAATCCCCGCATCCAGTTCACGTCTTTCCAGCATCGTCATCTGCATTGCGGGCATGTTCTCGCGAAACTGCACCTCGACGTTGGGATTTTCCTTCAGAAAACGCCGCATCACCGGACGCATTTTTCCCCACATTGCGGTACCAATGACGCCTAGCTCAATTCGCCCTGCCTCACCGCGACCAATCTGTTCCACTCGTGCCAGCGCCTGATTAGCACTGGATAACAGTCTGCGCGATTCTTCCATCAAAATTTTTCCGGCGTGGGTTAACGCCACGCTGCGGGAATGACGGATAAATAGCAACGTGCCGAGCTGTTGTTCCAGCTCTTTAATATGCGTACTGAGAGGCGGTTGCGACATATTCAGGCGAGCAGCAGCGCGTCCAAAATGCAGTTCTTCTGCGACGGCAAGAAAATAACGCAGTAACTTCAGATCGATGCGGTGCGTGCGTTCCATGGATAATGCGCTCCTGAGTGAAGAATAATGCGCAAAGTTACCACATTGCATCGCAGAAAATGAAACGGCGGGTATCAGAACCCGCCGCTAAAGGAGCATTAACGTGCCAGTGATTTCTGCGCCAGTCGTTCAGGCTCATGCTTATATTTAAAGAACAATGCAAAGATAACCGCCAGGACCAGCGCGTAAGCGGCAAACACCAGCCAGATAGTTTGCCAATCCTTGACGCCATCGACAGAAAAATAGTCCACCGCCATCCCGCTCAGGATTGAACCCACCCACGCGCCAATGCCATTTACCATCGTCATAAACAACCCTTGGGCGCTGGCGCGAATACTTGAGTCAACTTCCTGCTCGACAAATACCGACCCGGAGATGTTAAAGAAATCAAACGCGCAGCCGTAAACGATCATCGACATCAGCAGTAGTACAAAGCCAAACGGTGACGGATCGCCAAAAGCAAAGAAGCCAAAGCGTAGCGTCCACGCCAGCATACTCATCAGCATCACTGTTTTAATGCCAAAGCGTTTAAGGAAGAATGGAATAGTGAGGATAAAACCCACTTCCGCCATCTGCGAAACCGACAGCAAAATGGAGGGATATTTCACCACAAAGCTGTTGGCAAACTCAGGGTTACGGGCAAAATCATGCAGGAACGGATTGCCAAAGACGTTGGTGATTTGCAGCACCGCCCCCAGCATCATGGCAAACAAAAAGAAAATTGCCATGCGCGGATTTTTAAACAAAACAAACGCATCCAGCCCCAGTTTACTGGCAAGCGTGGCAGATTCTTTTTTCTCTGCAACCGGTATTTTCGGCAACGTCAGCGCATACAGAGCCAGCAGCAGCGATGCGCCTGAAGCGATATAAAGCTGTGCGCTGCTCAGCTCCAGCCCCATTAAGCTGACCGTCCACATCGCCACAATAAAACCTATCGTGCCAAATACACGAATTGGCGGGAACGCGGTGACCGGATCCTGACCCGCCTGCGCAAGGCATGAATATGAGACGCTGTTCGATAGCGCAATCGTCGGCATGTACGCCATCGCGTTAACCAACATCACCCAGAACATGGTCTGGGGATCGGTAACGGTTGTGGCGTACAACAGCACGCCAGCACACACCAGGTGGCACAGCATGTAGGCGCGCTCGGCACGCAGCCACTTATCGGCGATGATCCCCATAATGCCCGGCATAATAATCGCTGCCAGCCCTTTCGAGCTGTAGACCATCCCCACGTTCGCGCCGGTAAAATCCAGGGTGTTAATCATGTAAGAACCCAGGGTTACCAGCCAGCTTCCCCAGATGAAATATTGCAAAAACGACATGAGCTTTAAGCGAGATGCGATACCCATTTTTCCGTTCCTTGCCATAAAGTAAGACCCCGCAAGCGGGGTCATGTTTTAATTATTCAGGCCAGTTTGCGCAAGAAGCCACAGATCAGATTGATGAAGTTCTGCCGGGAAAGTTCCGCTGCAGCCAACGTCTGCGCGTGAGATAACTTCACATCCCCCAACCCTTCCGCCAGGTTGGTGATGGCAGCCACCGCAACCACTTTCAGACCGCAGTGGCGCGCAGAGATAACTTCAGGCACCACCGACATCCCCACCACGTCGCCGCCAATAATTTGCATCATGCGGATTTCTGCCGCCGTTTCAAAGTTCGGTCCCGGATAAGAAACAAACACCCCTTCGCTCAGCGGAAACCCTTCTTCTGCGGCGACGGTTTGCAGGATCGCACGATAGTCAGCATCATAGGCATTCGCCAGCGAAAAGAATCGCTCACCAAAACGCTCATCGTTTAGTCCGACCATTGGTGTACCTGGCATCGTATTAATGTGATCGCTAAGCGCAACGAGACTACCTGGTCCGACTTCGGGGCGCAAAGAACCTGCGGCATTAGTACAAAATAACAGTTCGCAGCCCAGCAGCTTCAGGGCGCGAATGGCGTCGGTCATCACCGTCATGCCGCGACCTTCATAAAAATGCCCACGCCCTTTCATACAGGCCACCGGAATACCCGCCAGATTTCCCAGCACCAGCTCACCGGCATGACCATGTACAGTACTGACAGGGAATCCCGGCAATTTCTCGTAAGAGATGGCCACTGCATCCTCGATTTGATCCGCCAGAGCACCGAGGCCAGAGCCAAGAATAAAGGCTACGCGCGGTGTGAAATCGGGTTTGTAACTACGAATGATGTCGGCGCTATACCAGGGATTTTGCGAGAAAAGAGAGTGACTCATGAGATATCCTTAATACTGAGTAGTCGAAAATAATGTCGCGTACCGCACTGTTATAGCGAGACTACGCAATCGATTACCAATACCGTTTATCCCGACAACCGATAGTAAATCGGTATCGATGAGTCGCACTAAACCGGCCTGAAATCACATTTTTTTCGGGCCAGAAATGGCACAGGAATAGAGATACATGAAAATTTGGGAGTTTTATTATAAAACTCCGCTCGGCCGTATTGTCGCTGAAGTTCTGTTCACTAATGCCGATACTCATGTTTTATGGCGTGAGGAATCCGTATGACAACGATTAACGTTTCCACCCCAACTGTTCAAAGCAGTAGTGGCGGTGGAAAAGCCCCTGCCGGGAATGACATCTCCGCTCAGATTGCACAAGTAACCCAAAAGATAACCAAGCTAACTCAGCAACTCAAAGATATTCCCAATAGTAGTGGCAGTGTTGAGCAGAAGCGCGAACAGCAGGAACTTATTCAGACCCAAATCAAGATGTTACAAGCACAGCTGGCTCAACTGTTGCGACGGCAGGCCGAAGAGTCACAGCAAAAGCAAAGCGCCGATCAGAGAAAAGCTGAGGCCATCAACACGGCTTCCGACCAACATCAGGTCGATATTTATATCTGATACAACGGATCGCGGGCACGACCGGCGGTTAATTCACTGGCCTGCATACGCACCACGTCCCACAGCGCCTGAGCCGCGGTTGATAAGGAGCGGTTTTTACGTCGAGCCAGCATCAGTTGCCTTTCAACTACCGGCGTCAGGCGCTTAACCTGCAAGTGACTGCCCTGCGGTAAGGGGAGCGCCAGCGCGGGCAGCACGCTGATGCCAATCCCCGCCTCCACCATCGGGAACAGCGTGGCGGGATGACCAATCTCCTGAACGATGTTGGCATCAATGGAAAAATGGGCCAACGCCGCATCGATCAGCGGTCGACTTCCGGAAGCGTAATCCTGTAGCACCAGACGCTCATGATAAAGATCCTGCCAGTTCACCCACTCACGTTGGGCTAACGGGTGATCCTGCCGACACAGCAGCAGGAACGGTTCGGACAGTACGGCTTCACATTGCAGGTCGGTCACGGCACCAGGATCTATCACAATGCCAAAATCGACTTCTCCCTGGCGAATACTTTCCAGCACCCACTGCTGGGGCCTGTCGTGCAGCACAAAATCGATCGTAGGATAAAGCTCATTACTCTGGGCAATACACTGTGGAATAAGGTGAGCAGAGATTGTCTGGCTGGCGGCAACACGCACCGTTCCGGTTAACTGTGTCCCCACCTGGCCTGCTTCACGCAGCGTACTGTGCAGTTCATCCAGAATACGTTCCAGCCGCACCGCCAACTGGTGCCCCGCCTCCGTCAGCACCACTTCCCGCGTTGTTCTATCCAACAAGCGCACCCCCGTCTGCCCTTCCAGCTCTTTAACGCTATGGCTGACCGCAGACTGGCTTAAGCCAATGATATCCCCCGCCCGGCTAAAACTTTTGGCCTGGGCGACGGTAACAAAGATACGCAACTGACGCAGAGAGTAATTCATCTATTCAATTCATATATGGATGCAATAAATCAATTTTATTTCTCAAACGGAAAAACGCAAAATGTTGCTACCGAATTTCAGGAGTCTTTATGAAACTTTTTCGTATTCTTGATCCGTTCACGATAACGCTGATTACCGTCGTTTTGCTGGCGTCGTTTTTCCCGGCCGAAGGTGGTTTTGTGCCTTTCTTTGAAGGCTTAACCACCGCCGCCATTGCCCTGCTGTTTTTTATGCACGGGGCCAAGCTCTCTCGTGAGGCGATTATTGCCGGCGGTAGTCACTGGCGTTTGCATCTGTGGGTGATGTGCAGCACGTTTGTTGTTTTCCCGGTGCTGGGCGTTCTGTTCGCCTGGTGGGCGCCGGTTAATGTTGACCCGATGCTGTACACCGGTTTCCTGTACCTGTGTATTTTGCCAGCCACGGTGCAGTCGGCAATCGCCTTTACGTCGCTGGCGGGGGGTAACGTTGCCGCCGCCGTGTGTTCCGCTTCGGCCTCCAGCCTGCTGGGTATTTTTCTCTCGCCGTTGCTGGTTGGCCTGGTAATGAATATGCACGGCGCAGAAGGCAGCCTGGAGCAGGTGGGGAAAATCATGCTGCAGCTGCTGCTGCCGTTCGTACTGGGACATCTTTCGCGTCCGTGGATTGGTAACTGGGTGTCCCGACATAAAAAATGGATTGCAAAAACGGATCAATCATCCATTTTATTGGTGGTTTACTCCGCCTTCAGTGAAGCCGTGGTTAACGGGATCTGGCACAAAGTGGGGATTGGCTCACTGCTGTTTATCGTGGTGGTCAGCATCGTATTGCTGGCAATCGTGATTGGCATCAACGTCTTTGTTGCGCGTAAATGCGGCTTCAACAAAGCCGATGAGATCACCATTGTCTTTTGCGGATCGAAAAAGAGCCTGGCGAATGGGATCCCAATGGCAAATATTCTGTTCCCGACGTCAGTGATCGGAATGATGGTGCTGCCGCTGATGATCTTCCATCAAATTCAGCTGATGGTTTGTGCCGTGCTGGCACGTCGCTACAAGCAACAGACGGACGCATTGCAGGCGCAGCAGAAAAGCCGCGCCGCAAAGGCTTAAAGCGGGCGTTTCAGGGGCTGCACCAGTTGCGTCAGCCCTTCAGTTTTAATCAGCAGCGTGATTTGCATCAGTTCGCCGAGCTTGCCCGGCGGGAATTCATCCTTACGGGCAAACCACAGCAGATACTCTTCCGGTACATCAATCAGCCGACGCCCTTTATATTTGCCAAAGGGCATCACGGTATTGGCGATTTCAACCAGCTGCTCTTTTTCCATCTCAGGCACCCAGTAAGCGGATCATTTCAGCTTCGTCGATCACTTCAATGCCCAGCTCCTGCGCTTTTGCCAGTTTAGAGCCCGCTGCTTCCCCCGCAATCACTAGATCGGTTTTCTTCGACACGCTACCGGCCACTTTTGCCCCCAGCTCGGTCAGTCGTGCTTTGGCATCATCACGCGACATCAGGCTCAGGCTCCCGGTCAGCACCACCGTCTTACCCGCGAAGGGGCTGTCGATTTCTTCAGCGTTGATAACCACCGGCGCTGGCCAGTGAATCCCCTGATCCAAAAGCTGGACGATCACCTCGCGGTTACTCTCTTCGGCAAAGAAATTAAACACGTGGGTCGCCACCACGATGCCGACATCCGGCACTTTTTGCAGCTCTTCAACAGAGGCGGCTTCCAGCGCGTCGAGCGTGCCGAAATATGCAGCCAGACCTGCAGCCGTGGCCTCGCCGACTTCTCGAATGCCCAGCGCATAGAGGAAACGGGCAAACGTGGTCTCTTTCGCTTTTTCCAGCGCATTCACTACGTTTTGCGCCGACTTCGGCCCCATGCGATCAAGACCGGTCAGCTTACCTGCGGTCAGCATGAAGAGATCCGCTGGCGTGTGGACATACTCTTTCTCGACCAGTTGATCGATAATTTTGTCGCCCATGCCGTCGACATCCAGCGCACGGCGGGAAACGAAGTGTTTCAATGATTCCTTCCGCTGTGCCCCGCAGATTAAACCTCCGGTACAACGAGTAACCGCTTCGCCTTCCACACGCTCAACGTCAGAGTTGCATACCGGACAGTGGGTGGGAAACTCGATTTCGCGGGTATTGTCCGGGCGCTCGGAAAGCACGACGTTTACTACCTGCGGGATGACATCGCCCGCACGGCGAATGACGACTTTATCGCCAATACGCAAACCAAGACGCTCAATTTCATCCGCATTGTGCAAGGTGGCGTTACTGACCAACACCCCGGCAACCTGAACTGGCTCAAGGCGGGCGACAGGCGTAATCGCCCCTGTACGTCCAACCTGAAACTCAACATCGCGGACAAAGGTCATCTGCTCCTGTGCCGGGAACTTAAAGGCCACCGCCCAACGCGGCGCGCGGGCAACAAAACCCAGTTGTTCCTGCAAGGCCATGGAGTTGACTTTGATCACCACGCCGTCAATATCGAATCCCAGCGTCGGTCGGTCTTCTTCAACCTTATGATAGTAAGCAAGAACTTCCTCCGGAGAGTCGCAAAGCGCCACTCTGTCGCTCACCGGCAATCCCCACTCTTTAAATTGCAGCAGGCGACCCAGATGGGTATCAGGCAACTCGCCGCCTTCCAGTACGCCGACGCCATAGCAAAAGAAAGTAAGCGGTCGCTTCGCTGTAATACGCGGATCGAGCTGGCGCAATGACCCAGCCGCCGCGTTACGCGGGTTAGCAAACACTTTGTTGCCAGTACGGCGGGCCTCTTCGTTGATTTTTTCAAACCCGGCCTGCGGCAGGAACACCTCGCCGCGCACTTCCAGACGCGTCGGAATGTTATCGCCGCGCAGTTTTAACGGGATCGCACGAATGGTGCGCACGTTCGAGGTAATGTCTTCCCCGGTAGTGCCATCGCCGCGCGTTGCGGCGCTAACCAGCACACCGTTTTCATAGAGAATACTCACCGCCAGCCCGTCAAGCTTCAGCTCACAGCACCAGGTTAGTTTATCCGTACTCTTCAGCCGGTCCTGTACGCGCTTGTTGAAGGCGAGAAAACTCTCTTCATCAAACACGTTATCCAGCGACAGCATAGGCACTTCATGGCGAATCTGACTGAACGCCGTTAACGGGGCGGCGCCAACGCGTTGGGTTGGCGAGTCAGGGGTAATAAGGTCCGGATGCTGCGCTTCCAGCTCGCGGAGTTCGCGCAGCAGACGATCGTATTCCGCATCGGGAATTTCCGGCGCGTCCATCACATGGTAGAGATACTCATGATGGCGAAGCGTGGTTCGCAGTTCTGTCAGTTGTTGTTCGATTGATTCCATATCGCACCATCAATGATAAAAAACCCCCGACAGGCGGGGGTTTAGCAAGGAGATGTCACGCCAAAGGAGAATCAGGCGCGAGATTCTTTAACTTCGCGGATGCGGTCCTGATACTCGCGCAGTTTCTGCGGCGTCATCATGCGACGTTGATCGTCAAGCACCACACCACCCACTTCATCGGCGATGTGCTGTGCGGACTGCAGCATCAGCTTAAAGTTTTGCAGCTCGTCCCCATAGGACGGAACCTGCATAAAAATAGTTACGCCAGGGGTGCTGAAATCACCCGTCATTTCGGGGTCAAACGTTCCTGGGTTAACCATATTGGCAAGGCTGAACAGCGACGGACCGCTGCCATCCGGGCTCAAATGACGATGGAAAATATTCATATCGCCAAATTTAAAGCCGGCTTGCTGAATGCTATTGAGCAGCACTTCACCGTTGAGCTCGCTACCGTGATGCGCCGCAACGTTCATAATAATGACCGCTTCTTTACGCTGCGGTTTTTCAGCAGCTGGCGCTTCTTCAACTACCGGCTCAGGCTGCGGTTGATGTTCAACGGCAGGCTCTGCGGGCTGGAAAGTCTGCGGCGCAGGTTGCGGTGCTTGCTGCACGGGCTGCTGAACCTGCGGAGCAACGGGCTGATGCTGCATCGGCTGCTGTACAGGTTGTTGCTGAACAGGCTGATGTTGCACCGGCTGCTGCGGTTGTACAGGCTGCGGCTGAGCATGCGGCGGCGGTACCGGCGCTTGTGCAGGCTGCTGCGCGGGTTGACGCGGCTGAGCCGACGCATAAGGCGGCTGGTACTGGTGTTGCGGCGACTGAGGAGGAACACCATGTTCCTGCGCGTTACCGGGAGCATGATTCACACGATGAACGCGAACTTCGCCCACGCCTTCGTCTTCCTCGACATTGTCGTCGAACGAGTCCTCGTCTTCACGTTTAGACTTCATGCGTTTCAGTGGGCGATCGCGGAATATAGAAGACCGCTCTTTACGGCTAGTCCAAAAACCATGTACCAGTAAAGCGATTATGGCGATCGCGCCAACAATGATTAATATCAGACGCAAATCCTGCATCATTATATTCTCTGTTGTTCTAACACCTTGCCACCACGGCAAACATTTACTCACTAAGAGTATTTGTCGATTACGCCAAGTGCAAGTGCACTCTTGGCTTTCACGGCATAAAGATGAATAAAATTGTGCTTTTTGCTGTTTTTTCGAACATTTCCGAACAGCTTAACGCTCAACAACCCGGTAAGATACGCAAAGTTTACCAGAGCTTATATAACAAGGAGTATGTCCTGACCATGGTTTCATCATCTGCAGTTGTACCTCGCAGCGGCCTTTATTACTTTTCTCAGGGATGGAAGCTCATCACCCAACCGGGTATTCGTCGTTTTGTTATTCTGCCTTTACTGGTGAATATCCTGCTGATGGGCGGCGCATTCTGGTGGTTATTTACGCAACTCGGCAGTTGGATCCCCGCGCTGATGAGTCACGTTCCTGACTGGCTGCAGTGGCTCAGCTATTTGCTGTGGCCGATTGTGACCCTCTCCGTACTGTTGGTGTTCGGTTACCTGTTCTCCACCCTTGCCAACTGGATTGCCGCGCCGTTTAACGGCCTGCTGGCGGAACAACTGGAAGCGCGCTTGACGGGCGCAACGCCTCCCGATACGGGCGTGCTCGGCATCATGAAAGACGTTCCGCGCATTATGAAACGTGAATGGCAAAAGCTGGCGTGGTATCTCCCGCGCGCCATCGTGTTGCTGATCCTCTATTTCATTCCGGGTATTGGGCAGACCGTCGCCCCGGTGCTGTGGTTCCTGTTCAGCGCATGGATGCTGGCCATTCAGTACTGCGATTATCCGTTTGATAACCATAAGGTGCCTTTTAAGGAGATGCGCGTCGCGCTGCGCACGCGTAAGGTCACCAATATGCAGTTCGGCGCGCTGACCAGCCTGTTCACCATGATTCCGGTGCTCAATCTGTTCATCATGCCGGTCGCGGTTTGTGGTGCTACAGCGATGTGGGTAGACTGCTATCGTGCTAAGCACGCGTTATGGAAGTAATGCAAAAATGTGTAAAAGCGGGCTGGCTTATGCCCGCTCTTATTCCATACTGCAAGGCATTATTTCCCATCAGCATATAGATATGCGATTTCCTTACTTCCCCATACTTTCTCAACAGGTATGCTGAAGCGGTATCCCAATTTCATACAGTTAAGGACAGGCCATGAGTAAGATTTTTGAAGACAACTCGCTGACTATCGGTCATACGCCGCTGGTTCGACTGAACCGTATCGGTAACGGACGCATTCTGGCGAAGGTGGAATCACGTAACCCGAGCTTTAGCGTCAAATGCCGTATCGGTGCCAATATGATTTGGGATGCCGAAAAACGTGGTGTACTGAAACCGGGTGTTGAGCTGGTAGAACCGACCAGCGGCAACACAGGGATTGCGCTGGCCTACGTTGCCGCAGCCCGCGGTTACAAACTGACTCTGACCATGCCGGAAACGATGAGCATTGAGCGCCGCAAGCTGTTGAAAGCTCTGGGTGCGAACCTGGTGCTGACCGAAGGCGCAAAAGGGATGAAGGGTGCAATCCAGAAAGCGGAAGAAATTGTCGCCAGCGATCCGGAGAAGTTCCTGCTGCTGCAGCAGTTCAGCAACCCGGCGAACCCGGAAATTCACGAAAAAACCACCGGCCCGGAAATCTGGGAAGATACCGATGGCCAGGTTGATGTCTTTATTTCCGGCGTAGGTACCGGCGGTACATTGACTGGTGTGACCCGTTATATCAAAGGCACTAAAGGCAAAACCGATCTGATCACCGTCGCGGTTGAACCTACCGACTCCCCGGTTATCGCCCAGGCGCTGGCGGGTGAAGAACTTAAACCGGGCCCACATAAAATTCAGGGGATTGGCGCGGGTTTCATTCCAGGCAACCTTGATCTGAAACTTATCGATAAAGTCGTCGCCATCACCAATGATGAAGCAATCTCTACTGCGCGTCGCCTAATGGAAGAAGAAGGTATTCTGGCGGGCATCTCTTCCGGCGCTGCCGTTGCTGCCGCGCTTAAGCTGCAGGAAGATGAAACCTTTACCAATAAGAATATAGTGGTTATTCTACCGTCATCGGGTGAGCGTTATCTGAGCACTGCACTGTTTGCCGATCTCTTCACAGAGAAAGAACTGCAACAGTAATGCCAGCATGTTAAAAACGCGTAAAAAAGCACCCTTTTGGGTGCTTTTTTGTGGCCTGCTTCAAAGTTTCAACTCGCCTGGCATTGATTCAACCCACCAGAACTGGTATTTAACCAAGCTAATTATTTTGATGCGCGAAATTAATCGTTACAGGAAAAGCGCTAGCTGAATCGATTTTATGATTTGGTTCAACTCTTCCTTTCGCGGCATAATGTTTAATGACGAACGAAACGTCAGCGGCAAGAAGTTGCCAGCAACGGATTGCACCGAACTCCTTTTGTGTCGCGTCCAGTTTACGCCGATGCTAACAATACAGGCTAAAGTTGAACCGCCAGGCTAGACTTTAGTTCCACAACACTAAACCTATAAGTTGGGGAAATATAATGTTCCAGCAAGAAGTTACCATTACCGCTCCGAACGGTCTGCATACTCGCCCTGCTGCTCAGTTTGTTAAAGAAGCAAAAGGCTTTACTTCTGATATTACTGTGACTTCCAACGGCAAAAGCGCTAGCGCCAAAAGCCTGTTTAAACTGCAGACTCTGGGCCTGACTCAGGGTACCGTTGTTACCCTGTCCGCAGAAGGTGAAGACGAGCAGAAAGCAGTTGAGCATCTGGTTAAACTGATGGCTGAACTCGAGTAAGTTCAACGAGTTCTTTTAAATATCAGTCACAAGTAAGGTAGGGTTATGATTTCAGGCATTTTAGCATCCCCGGGTATCGCTTTCGGTAAAGCATTGCTACTGAAAGAAGACGAAATCGTCATTGACCGGAAAAAAATTTCTGCCGACAAGGTTGATCAGGAAGTTGAACGTTTTCTGAGCGGTCGTGCCAAGGCATCTGCGCAACTGGAAGCGATCAAAACCAAAGCTGGTGAAACGTTCGGTGAAGAAAAAGAAGCCATCTTTGAAGGGCATATCATGCTGCTCGAAGATGAGGAGCTGGAGCAGGAAATCATAGCCCTGATTAAAGATAAGCACATGACGGCTGATGCAGCCGCGCATGAAGTTATCGAAGGTCAGGCCACAGCCCTGGAAGAGCTGGATGATGAATACCTGAAAGAACGTGCGGCTGACGTACGTGACATCGGTAAACGCCTGCTGCGTAACATCCTGGGTCTGGCAATTATCGACCTGAGCGCTATTCAGGAAGAAGTTATCCTGGTAGCCGCAGACCTGACCCCGTCAGAAACCGCACAGCTGAACCTGAACAAGGTGCTGGGTTTCATTACTGACGCGGGCGGACGTACTTCCCATACCTCTATCATGGCGCGTTCTCTGGAACTGCCGGCCATCGTCGGTACGGGTAGCGTCACCTCTCAGGTTAAAAACGACGACTATCTGATTCTGGATGCCGTAAACAATCAGGTTTACGTCAATCCGACCAACGACGTTATCGAGCAACTGCGCGCCGTTCAGGAGCAGGTTGCTACCGAGAAAGCGGAACTCGCTAAGCTGAAAGATCTGCCGGCTATCACGCTGGACGGACATCAGGTTGAGGTTTGCGCCAACATCGGTACCGTTCGTGACGTTGAAGGCGCTGAACGTAACGGCGCTGAAGGTGTGGGTCTGTACCGCACTGAATTCCTGTTCATGGACCGTGAATCGCTGCCAACTGAAGAAGAACAGTTTGCTGCGTATAAAGCTGTGGCTGAAGCCTGTGGCTCTCAGGCGGTCATCGTTCGCACCATGGACATCGGCGGCGATAAAGAACTGCCGTACATGAATTTCCCGAAAGAAGAGAACCCGTTCCTGGGCTGGCGTGCCGTGCGTATCGCCATGGATCGTAAAGAGATCCTGCGTGACCAGGTTCGCGCGATTCTGCGCGCCTCTGCTTTCGGTAAACTGCGCATCATGTTCCCAATGATCATCTCTGTTGAAGAAGTGCGTGCACTGCGCAAAGAGATCGAAATCTACAAACAGGAACTGCGCGACGAAGGTAAAGCATTTGACGAGAGCATTGAGATTGGCGTGATGGTGGAAACACCGGCTGCGGCAACAATTGCGCGTCATTTAGCCAAAGAAGTTGATTTCTTTAGTATCGGCACCAATGATTTAACGCAGTACACCCTGGCAGTTGACCGTGGTAATGATATGATTTCACACCTTTACCAACCGATGTCGCCATCTGTGCTGACGCTGATCAAGCAAGTTATTGATGCTTCTCATGCTGAAGGCAAATGGACTGGCATGTGTGGTGAGCTTGCAGGCGACGAACGTGCTACACTTCTGTTGCTGGGGATGGGTCTGGACGAATTCTCTATGAGCGCCATTTCTATCCCGCGCATTAAGAAGATTATCCGTAACACGAACTTCGAAGATGCGAAGGTGTTAGCAGAGCAGGCTCTTGCTCAACCGACAACGGACGAGTTAATGACGCTGGTTAACAAGTTCATTGAAGAAAAAACAATCTGCTAATCCACGAGATGCGGCCCAATTTACTGCTTAGGAGAAGATCATGGGTTTGTTCGATAAACTGAAATCTCTGGTTTCTGATGATAAGAAAGACACCGGAACTATTGAGATTGTTGCTCCGCTCTCTGGCGAGATCGTCAACATCGAAGACGTGCCGGATGTAGTTTTTGCTGAAAAAATCGTTGGGGATGGCATCGCTATCAAACCAACCGGTAACAAAATGGTTGCTCCTGTTGACGGCACCATCGGCAAAATCTTTGAAACCAACCACGCTTTCTCTATCGAATCCGACAGCGGCATTGAGCTGTTTGTTCACTTCGGTATTGATACCGTTGAACTGAAAGGCGAAGGCTTCAAACGCATCGCTGAAGAAGGTCAGCGCGTGAAAGTGGGCGACCCGGTTATTGAATTCGATCTGCCGCTGCTGGAAGAAAAAGCCAAGTCTACCCTGACTCCGGTTGTTATCTCCAACATGGACGAAATCAAAGAGCTGATCAAACTGTCCGGTAGCGTGACAGTGGGTGAGACTCCGGTTATCCGCATCAAGAAGTAATTCTTTTTGCAGAGAAGAATGGCGCCATCAGGCGCCATTTTTTTATATGCGTATACCCCCGACAACGATTTTTTGTAGGTCGGAAAACATTAAATTTGTGAGGTGACCGGTCGATAACACGCCTCGCGCATCAGGATCTTCATCCCTTCCGGCCCGCTTTCCAGCATCCGCCGCTCCGAGTCTGCCACTAACAATTCACAGTCGTAGCCACCCGCAATACCAAACATGGCCCGCGCTACGCAGACATCTTCCAGTGCCGCTGTCCCGCAGGTATCAAAGTGTCCAACCATACGCCCATTCTGGCGAACTACCAGCCGGTAACTCTTCATCGCGCCTCCCCTGCCGGTGGCAGAATTAATTCATCACAACCGCACTGGTGCGTCCACGTCATCACGTCCAGCACCCGCTGTGCAGCATCGTGCGTCGCGGTCGTCAGCGCTTTGCCCATCACAAGGCCGCTCACCAGCTCAGCACAGAACAGATCGCCAGTCCCCTTCAGATCCGTTTTCACTCGCGGATGAGCTAACACCTCAACCGTTTCAGCCGTCACCACCGCAACATGAATAATCTCTTCTGTATCCCCCGGCGCACTGGTGATCACCACCCATTTCAGGGTGTCGGTGAGCAGTGATTGTGCCGCCGTAATGGCTTCATCAAGCGTACGACACGGCTTTCCGCTCAGCATTTGCAGCTCGAACACATTTGGAGTCAGCCCCTGAGCCAGCGGCAGCAGGTGCTGACGATAAGCCTCCGGGATTTCGGCTTTAACATACATACCGCTATCCGTATCGCCAATCACGGGGTCGACCAAAATGCACAGGCCCGGATGCGTGGCCAGAACGGTTTTCAGCCACTGTGCCAGCAAGGCGATTTGTTCCGCGCTGCCCATGTACCCTGTAGTCACCGCCTTTAGCTCGCGCAAGGCATCACGCTCGTTTAAGGCGCGGAGATAACCGCTAAACCAATCTGCCGGAATAACGCCGCCGTAGAAGGTTTCATAATGCGGGGTATTACTGAACAGCACCGTAGGTACTGCCGTCACGCGTAATCCCTGCGCTTTAATGGCCGGGACGGCGATGCTGTTACCTACGCTGCCATAAACCACCTGTGACTGAACGGCGACGATATCGGTCTGTAACGCCCGATGCGTGTCGTCGAAGAGCACTGACTGGATATCACTCTCCTGCTCCATAAATTTCTCCTCTCGCTGGACAGCGGGTCTACGCCTCACTATTATCGTCATATGCTAAAATTCATTTTGTCATAGGTCAATAATGATCGACGGAAAAACCGCTAACGAAATTTTTGACAGTATCCGTCAACATGTCGCTACAGGCACGCTGGCAGTGGGAGAAACGTTACCGCCAGTGCGGGAACTGGCAACGGAATTAAACGTGAACCGCAATACTGTCGCGGCGGCTTATAAACGCCTGGTCACCTCCGGGTTGGCACAGAGCCTGGGACGCAACGGCACGGTGATTAAGGGGATTACTGCCCCCGTAGCACTGGAAGGTGGTAATCCGGATACCCCGCTTGTCGATCTTTCCGGCGGTAATCCAGCGCCCTCGCGACTTCCTGACCTGAGTCGTTATTTCGCGAAGATAAATAAGAGTCCACGCTTGTACGGCGATGCTACCGTGTCACCAGGACTTAAAGCATGGGCCGCGCAGTGGATGCAGGATGCAATGCCTTGCAAGGGTGAAATTGATATCACCAGTGGTGCCATTGATGCCATTGAGCGGCTGCTGTGCGCCCATTTACTGCCTGGCGATAGCGTTGTCGTAGAAGATCCATGCTTTTTAAGCAGCATCAACATGCTGCGCTATGCCGGATTCTCAGCAAACCCGGCCAACGTTGACCGCGAAGGCATGCTGCCGGACCAGTTGGAACTCGCGCTACAGAAAGGCGCGCGGGCAGTAATTCTGACACCGCGCGCGCATAACCCGACAGGATGCAGCCTGAGCGCCTCACGCGCGGCGCAATTACAGGAAATTCTGGCCCGCTATCCGCAGACGCTGGTGATCGTCGACGACCACTTTGCGCTGCTATCTGCTTGCCACTGGTATCCGGTGATTGCGAAGGAAACCACGCACTGGGCGGTTGTCCGCTCGATGTCAAAAACGTTAGGACCAGATTTACGCCTGGCCATTGTGGCCAGCGATCCGCTCACTTCAGCGAAGCTACGTTTAAGGCTTAACTCCGGCAGTCAGTGGGTCAGCCATCTGCTGCAGGATTTGGCCTGCGCCTGCCTGAATGATGAGACTTACCAACATACTCTGGTGCAAACTCAGCAATTTTACGCCGCCCAGCAGCAAAAGTTGACGGCAGCTCTGCGGCGACATGGCATTGAGTTGCCCGTTGGTGACGGTCTGAATATGTGGCTACCGCTGGAAGATAACAGCCAGGCGATCGCTTTTGCGCTGGCAAAGTCCGGCTGGCTGGTACGCGAAGGCGAAGTGTTTGGCGTCAATACGCCTGCGCACGGCCTGCGCATTACGCTGTCAACATTATCAGACAGCGACATTGATAAGCTGGCGACTGATATCCATCAAGCGCTAAAGCGCTAACAGGAGAGAAAAAGTGCGAGTTCATTTTGTTATTCATGAGTCTTTTGAATCTGCTGGCGCGTATCTGCCGTGGGCTGAATCACGCGGCTATACCATCACCTGGTCGCACGTTTACGCCGGGGAAGCGGTCCCTGCAAACGCGGATGGCTTCGATATGCTGGTGGTATTTGGCGGTCCGCAGTCACCCCGGACCACGCTGGCAGAGTGCCCGTACTTTGATTCTCAGGCCGAGCAGCATCTGATCAATCAGGCGATTGCGGCACGTAAAATTGTGGTGGGGATCTGCCTGGGTTCACAGTTAATCGGCGAAGCGCTGGGTGCGAAGGTGTGCCAGAGTCCGGAAAAAGAGATTGGTCACTACCCGATCACCCTGACCGAAGCAGGCCAACAGCATCCGTTGTTCAGCCATTTTGGTTCACCGCTTACCGTCGGTCACTGGCACAACGATATGCCTGGATTAACCGACCAGGCGACAATTCTCGCCACAAGCGTTGGCTGCCCGCGACAAATCGTACAATACGGTAATTTCGTCTATGGTTTTCAGTGCCATATGGAATTTACCGCCGAAGCGGTTGAAGGTTTAATTCAGCACTCTGAGCAGGAGCTGGCCGAAGCTAAAGGGAAGCGTTTCATCCGCTCAGTGGAAGAGATGCGCGCATGGGATTACCAGCAGATGAATGAGAAGCTTTGGCAATTCCTTGATAAGCTTGTGGAAAAACGTAACGATTAATCATGGCAGGCCGGATAAGACGCTTTACGTCGTCATCCGGCGATCGTGCCGTACGTTTGCCTGATGGCGCTATGCTTATCAGGCCTACAAACTAAATCCCTGATCCCTGGTTAAAGTGCTCTTCGCCAAACACGCCGGTTGAAAGGTAGCGATCGCCGCGATCGCAGATGATCGCCACCACCACCGCTCCCGGATTTTGTTCGGCCACGCGAATCGCTCCGGCTACCGCGCCGCCGGAACTGACGCCGCAGAACACACCCTCTTTCACCGCCAGCGCGCGCATGGTGTTTTCCGCATCGTTCTGATGAATATCCAATACCTCATCCACCAGCGAGGCGTTAAAAATGCCCGGCATATATTCCGCAGGCCAGCGGCGAATTCCCGGAATACTACTGCCCTCTTCCGGCTGCAGGCCAACGATGGTAACCGCTTTTTCCTGCTCTCGCAGAAAACGAGATACGCCGGTTATGGTACCGGTGGTCCCCATGCTGGAGACAAAGTGGGTAATACGACCTGACGTCTGCTGCCAGATTTCCGGTCCGGTGGTGGTGTAATGCGCGTACGGGTTATCCGGATTATTAAATTGGTCGAGAAGTTTACCTTCTCCGCGCTGCGCCATTTCAAGAGCTAAGTCACGCGCGCCTTCCATCCCCTGCTCTTTGGTCACCAGAACCAGTTCAGCCCCGTAAGCACGCATCGCCGCTCGGCGCTCCTGGCTCATGTTGTCTGGCATCAGCAGCTTCATGCGGTAGCCCTTCAGCGCGGCGATCATTGCCAGAGCAATTCCGGTATTACCGCTGGTAGCCTCGATCAGCACATCACCAGGCTTAATTTCTCCACGTTTTTCCGCTTCGACAATCATCGACAGCGCAGCCCGATCTTTCACCGAACCCGCGGGATTATTGCCTTCCAGCTTGACCCAAATTTCACTACCGTTATCCGGCGCCAGACGTTGTAGTTTCACCAGAGGCGTATTGCCAATTGTTTGTTCTAATGTGTTCACGTTTTGAGCTCGTAAAAAAGCCCGGGGGCGCAGCGCTTACCGGGCGATAAACATACTTTTTAACCTATCAGGCACTTTGCGCCAGAGCAAGTTCCTCTTCACGCGTTTCAATGCGCTGGTCGCCGTTATACAGACGTGCATTTTGCAGCCCAACAAACAGGCGCTCGCCGCGGCTCGGGGAATCATCACCCTGCATGACCACCGTCAGCGGTTCGTTATACCACCCCAGCGGTTGCACAACTAATTGGGTGTAGTGACCTTTCGGACTGGCTTCCAGCACCTGTACCGGCAACGGCGAATCCAGGCTGGTACGACGGCTCACGTCCACTTCCCACGGGCGCAGAAACAGATCCACCGGTCCCTGATAACCAGGCGTATAACCCAGCGGCCAGCGGTGTGCGCCCACGTGGAATTGTCCACCGCGAATCGTTCCTTGTAGGCGGTTAACCTCGCCCATAAATTCCAGGACAAAACGGGTAGCCGGTTCGCGCCATACCTGATCGGGCGCATCGGCCTGCTCGATATGACCCTGACTCATCACCACCACGCGATCGGCAACTTCCGTCGCTTCTTCCTGATCGTGGGTAACAAACACGCTGGTGAACTTCAGCTCTTCATGCAACTGACGCAGCCAGCGACGCAGCTCTTTACGCACCTGAGCATCGAGCGCACCAAACGGCTCATCGAGCAGCAGGATCTGCGGCTCTACCGCCAACGCACGCGCCAACGCCACACGCTGTTTTTGCCCACCAGAAAGCTGCGCCGGGAAACGGTCCGCCAGATGGGCCAATTGAACCATCTCCAGCAGTTTGGTGACTTTTGCTTTGATAGCCGCCGCATTCGGACGCTCACGCCGTGGCAAAACCGTCAGGCCAAAGGCGATATTGTCGAAAACGGTCATATGACGAAACAGCGCATAGTGCTGGAATACGAATCCCACTTTACGGTCGCGAGCATGCAAACGGCTGACGTCGGTGCCGTGAAAACGGATATGCCCGCTGGACTGATGCTCCAGCCCGGCAATAATGCGCAGCAGAGTGGTTTTGCCCGAGCCGGATGGCCCCAGCAGCGCGACCATCTGACCTGAAGGAATATCCAGCGAGATATCGTTCAGCACCTGGGTGCGACCAAAAGACTTCTTAATATTGGCAATCTCAATGCTCATGATTTTCCTCCTGCTGCGCGCGTTTCTCCTGGTTCTCCAGACGCCATTGCAACATGCTCTTCAAAAACAGGGTAATAATCGCCATCAGCGTTAATAGCGCCGCGGCGGTAAAGGAGCCGACCGTGTTGTAGTCCTGCTCCAGTAATTCAATTTGTAGCGGTAGCGATAGGGTTTCGCCGCGAATCGAGCCGGAAACCACCGATACCGCGCCAAACTCGCCAATCGCACGGGCGTTGGTCAGCACCACGCCGTACAGCAACGCCCAACGGATATTCGGCAGCGTAACGCGGCGGAACATCTGCCAGCCGGACGCGCCCAGCAACACAGCCGCTTCATCTTCATTGCTGCCCTGGCTTAACATCACTGGCACCAGCTCACGCACCACAAACGGACAGGTGACGAATACCGTCACCAGCACCATCCCCGGCCAGGCAAACATAATTTGCAGGTTATGCTCATCCAGCCATCCACCCAGCGGACCGTTAGAGCCGTAAAACAGCAGATAAACCAGGCCGGCAACCACCGGCGAGACGGCAAACGGAATATCCAGTAACGTCAGCAGAAGTTGGCGTCCAGGGAAGTTAAAACGGGTCACCAGCCAGGCCAGCAACACACCAAACACCAGGTTCACCGGCACCGCAATCAGCGCAATCAGCACCGTCAGCCAGATGGCATGCAGCATGTCCGGGTCGGCCAGGTTCTGTAATACCGGCATTAATCCCTTGCTGAACGCCTGCACGAAGATGTAAATCATCGGCACCAGCAAAATAAACGCGGAGACCAGCATGCCTGTGCCGATCAGAAACCATTTCCCCCAGTTAATGCGGGGCGCGCCATAACGTTTCAATTGGGTAATCTCTGCCATCAGTGACCTACCACACGTCGACCAAAGCGACTTTGCAGGGTGTTAATTGAAAACAGCAGCAACAGTGACGCCCCGAGGATCACAGAGGCAATCGCACTGGCAGCCGGATAGTCAAACTCCTGCAAGCGAACAAAAATCATCAGCGAAGTCACTTCCGTTTTCCATGCGATGTTCCCAGCGATAAAGATAACCGCGCCAAACTCACCGAGGCTTCGGGTAAACGAGAGCGCAACGCCCGCCACCAGCGCGGGAGACAACTCCGGCAGCACCACTTTACGAAAGCTCTGCCAGCGCGTAGCACCGAGCGTTTCTGCGGCTTCTTCATATTCCGGGCCTAACTCTTCCAGCACCGGCTGGACGGTACGCACCACAAACGGAATGCTGGTAAACGCCATCGCCACCGCGATACCAAGCCACGTGTAGGTCACCTTGATATCCAGCTTCGCCAGCCACTCGCCGTAGAAGCCATTAACCGAAAACAGCGACGCCAGCGTCAGACCCGCCACCGCTGTAGGCAGCGCAAACGGCAGATCCATCAGTGCATCCAACAGCGTACGGCCCGGAAAGCGATAGCGGGTTAAGATCCACGCCATCAGCAAACCGAACACGCCGTTAAAAATCGACGCCACAAACGCCGACAGCAGCGTCACTTTATAAGCCGCCACCACCTGCGGATTGGTAATCACATCCCAGTATTGCGCCCAGCTCATTTGCGCCAGTTGCATCACCAGCGCACTCAGCGGCAGGAGCAATATCAGGCAGACAAACAGTAAGCTTGTGCCCAGGCTCAAAGTGAAGCCGGGCAGCACGCGTCGGGAAGAAACAGCAAACATTTACTTACGCCCCGCCGCCAGCAGTTTGTCCAGCTCTCCACCGCTGACAAAGTGTGTTTTCATCACTTCAGGCCACGAACCAAACTTATCTTCCACACGGAACAATTCGGTCTGCGGGAATTTATCTTGCTGTTTGTCCATCACCTGCGGGTTATTCACGCGATAGTAGAAATCGGTAATGATGGTTTGCGCCTGCGGGCTGTACAGCCAGGTCAGGTAAGCTTTAGCCGCTTTTTCAGTACCGTTGGCTTGCACATTTTTATCTACCCAGGCCACCGGGAATTCGGCGAGGATATTGGTTTTCGGGATAACCACTTCAAAACCCTGCGCTTCATACTGTTTACGAATGTTGTTCACTTCTGATTCGAAGCTGATCAGCACATCGCCCAGACCGCGCTCTGCAAAGGTGGTGGTAGCACCGCGACCGCCGGTATCAAACACTTCGACGTTTTTCAGAAACTGGGTCATGAACTGTTCGGTTTTGGTTTTATCACCACCGTCAGCTTTATCCGCAGCACCCCACGCCGCCAGATAGGTATAGCGCGCGTTACCGGAGGTTTTTGGGTTCGGGAAAATCAGTTTCACATCAGAACGCACAAGGTCATTCCAGTCATGAATGTTTTTTGGGTTCCCCTTACGCACCAGGAAGCCCATGGTGGAATAGAATGGCGAACTGTTATTCGGCAGACGGCTTTGCCAGTCGGCGGGGATCAACTTGCCTTTGTCATGCAGGATCTGCACGTCGGTCACCTGGTTATAGGTCACCACATCGGCTTTCAGCCCCTGCAGAATCGCCAACGCCTGTTTTGATGACCCGGCATGAGATTGTTTAATCGTCAGTTTGTCGCCGCCGTTATCCTTCGCCCATTGCTGTTCAAACGGCGGATTAAGGGCGGCAAAAAGCTCACGGGAAACATCGTATGAACTGTTCAGCAGTTCCGTTGCCTGCGCCTGCCCCACCAGCAACAGCATGGCTGCCAGCGTCAGTGTTCTTTTTTTCAGTAAGTTAACGGCCATTGCGCACCCTTATAAATTTAATGACTTTCTATTTGCCATCATATTTATAACCAGTGCTAAAGGAGTAACGGTTTTATATACCGTTTGATGATTTGAAAGTTGAAAAGAGAATAAGAGGATCCCTCCCCACACCGAGTGAGGAGGAGACCGGCATCAATCAGACGCCGACGCTAACGCTTTCAGGCAAGGTGCTGCCGCCATCAATCACGTTTTGCGTGCCAGTTAAGTAACTGGACTCATCCGAGGCCAGGAACGCCGCCAGTTCACCGACCTCAAGCGGACAGGCCAGACGACGCATCGGGATCGCTTTCGCCATTTCGACTAAAACGGATTCAGGATCTTCCGGGTTAGATTGACGCGCAATGCTTTCCGCCATCGGCGTACGAACGTAGCCTGGGCAAATGGCATTAACGCGAATGCCTGACTGCGCATATTCTACCGCCAGGGATTTGGTCAAACCGATGATTGCGGCTTTCGACAGTGCGTAGGCCGTTTCGCCCGGGTCGGCAACCATATCGCCGGTCACCGATGACATCATCACGATGCGCCCGTCTTTGCGCGCAATCATCTCCGGCAGAACGGCTTTCGTCACATTCCAGACGCCTTTAATGTTGATATCAATGTGGAAATCGCGATCTTCATCGCTCATATCAAGGAAGTTGCCGAGGCGGCATACGCCGGCATTGTTCACCAGAATATCGATTTTGCCTTCAATCTTCTTCGCGCGTTTCACCGCTTCCTTGACCGACGCAAAATCTCTGACGTCAGCGTGAACGGCTGTGCAACGGTGCCCTCGCCCAGCCAACTCATCCGCCAGTTTTTCAATCTCATCGGAGATATCCAGCAGAATTAAGTTCGCACCATGGCGGGCAAACGTTCTGGCGATACCCTCGCCAATACCCTGAGATGCGCCCGTAATCAATGCTGTTTTGCCCGTGAGTTTTCCCATTTCAATATTCTCCTTTTGAATATGAAGCCTTCGCTTCATTCACGCAGAAGATACAGCAATAACAAATTAGTGCTGAGGAATAGCTCACTAAATCAGGTTAATCTCAGGTAAAAAAAATCCCCGACGATGCGGGGATGTCTATTTCGTGGCCGATAACAGGATCAGATCGCCATTACAGCGCCATTAAACGGTCCAGCGACGGTGCAAAGTAATAGCCGCCGGTTACCGGTTTGGTGAAGCGCAGCATTGCATCACGCTTACCGTCGGTGTCACCAAACATGCTCAGCAATTGTTGTTCAATGTTGTGCAGACGGGCGCAGTAGGCGCAGAAATAGAGACCATGCGTGCCGCTGGCAGTGCCGTATGGCAGGCTCTGGCGCACAATTTTCAGCCCTTTACCGTCTTCTTTGAGGTCAACACGGCTCAGGTGAGAGGTGACCGGACGGTCATCACCGTCGATCTCTTCGTTGGCTTCCTTGGTGCGACCAATCATCATTTCCTGGTCATGGATGCTCATGCGATTAAGCTGTTTCAGGTTATGTTCCCAACGCTGCACAAACACATAGCTGCCACCGGCATCCACACCATCTTTGATAACGGCGACTTCACGGCGCGTTTCTTCGCCTGCCGGGTTTTCCGTACCGTCAACAAAGCCGCTAAGATCGCGCTCTTCGACCCAACGGAAACCGTGGATTTCTTCTTTGACTTCAATACAGTCGCCAAATGCTTCCATTGCCGCCTGCGCCACGGAGAAATTCACGTCATGACGCAAAGAGAGAATATGGATCAACACGTCATATTGGGTTGCTGGTGCCAGACCTTTACCGTAAGGGATAAAGTCTTTTAACTCTTCAGCACCGACGCCGCCGCTCAATGCACGCCAGGTGTTGTTGCCAAAAGCGACAACCGCGCCCAGATGCGCATCCGGGAACTTAGCTTCAAAGGTCGCCAGCTTATCGGCGAAGGTTTTGCTGGCCGCACGCAGGGCCTCAACGTCGCCTTTAACATTGGCTTCAATCCAAATCGCCGCACGGCAATGTTCTGGCAAAATGCCACTCTGAACCTGAGACATTGTTCCTCCTGAAAAAAAGATGCCACGACATCGTGGCATTGATGGGCGCTATTCTACCTGTTTTTTTAACAAGCCGATTTGTTCAGACGCAAATTAACGCCGCCAGATAATTTTGCTTACTTTCCACGCTTTCAGCGTGTCGTCAGACGGCATTATATCCTCAGGCCCGCTCCATTCACCGGAAAAAATATAGCTAATATGTTGACTTCCTTCAGCTTTACACTCAACGCCCGCGCTGTCATCGCCGGTTGCCTTTTGGCAATTACCGAAAGCTTTAGTGTAAAGGTCACTAAACGGTGTACCGATTTCGACACCCGCGACTGACGTAATATCGTGGTCTAACACATCAATACGACTGATGGTTCCCTGGCTGCCATTGATGACTATCGCCAGCTTGTCGTCTTTCATCGCTTCATAGAAGCGCACCACATTTCCGTTATCAGTCTTCATCCCGCTACGCAGGCGGTAATCACCGTCCAGCGCATCAGCAATGGCTTTTTCATCCAGCGGCGTAGCGCCCGTTAACGCTCCGACGCCCTGCTCTGTGACCTGCGTTGAAGAACCAAACCAGTTCCACGGATTGGCGGCAGACCAGTTCACCGAGGACAACGTTGAACACCCGGTCAGTAGCAGCGGCATCGCGCATAAAGTCAAACGCAGTGATTTCATTTCACTTCCTTCCTTATTTATCAACGTTGCTTGGAGTCCGGTTTCCCCAAAAAGTGCCGTTATTCTTTCTCAAGGGAAAAACAGGCGCGCAGACGTTGATTGGTTAACAGCCAGATCAGTGCGACGATATCCGCCACCAGCAGCGCCAGCCCGACACCGTTGAGCGGATCGCCTGCCAGCCACATCACCGGCTGCCAGCACAGCAGCACCAGTTGAGCGAGAATCAATAATCCGCGCAGCCAGCGCCAGATTACCGGAAACGTAAAGCGTCGCCCGCTGAGTAAAAACGCCAACACGGCGGGAACGCCGGGGAGCAAACCCAGCCAGAATGCGTCATGATCGGGATAAAACAGATTCAGCAACGTGTTGCCCTGCTCGCGGGAAGAACCGGCAATCACAAACAAAACCCAGGTGCGTGCCTGCAACAGCAGTACGCACCAGAAGAGAAAAGGCAGGCGCAGACGCCCATGACCGTCATAGTCGGCCGGATGAAACTCAGTACTCTTCATCTTCAATCAAACGCTTGCCCAGATTGAGTACATCCGCATGTTCATAGCCCAGACGTTCATACATGCCCTGTACGACATCGTTATCGTCACGCACCATGATTTGAATCTTCGGGCAACCGCGGGCAATGAGCTTTTTCTCCAACCGGTTGAGTAGCGCATTAGCGATACCGCGACCGCGAAACTCAGGATGCACGCCCAGGTAATAGGCGGAACCGCGATGCCCGTCGTATCCGCCCATCACCGTACCGACCACCTCACCGTTCACTTCAGCGACGAGGAACAAGCTGACGTCATGATTGACTTTACGTTCGATGTCCATTTCAGGGTCGTTCCATGGACGCAGCAAATCACAACGCTCCCAGAGGGTGATCACCTCTTCGAAATCTTCCTGGCGAAAAACGCGTATTTCCATGGTATTGGTTACCTTTTCAGGACGTTAAAAAGCGATTATGGCGCGAACGGCTGATTTAGCCAATATCTGACGCGAAGCGGCGGAAAAAATGGCATAATACGGAATTGTCACGTATTGAAATGAAAAGTAAAACAATTCTTATCTCGATCCGTCGCAACGGACTACGCGATACGATATAACGTTTAGAACCTTTTTTTTACAACTCAGGCCGTATGAGCACTTTTAAACCACTAAAAACACTCACATCGCGCCGCCAGGTGCTGAAAGCCGGGCTGGCCGCCCTGACGCTGTCAGGCATGTCGCAAGCCATCGCTAAAGAAGAAGCGCTAAAGACCAGTAATGGACACAGCAAACCGAAAGCGAAAAAATCAGGCGCTAAGCGTGTTGTTGTTCTTGATCCGGGGCACGGCGGGATTGATACCGGTGCAATTGGTCGCAACGGATCGAAAGAAAAGCACGTGGTGCTGGCGATTGCCAAAAACGTGCGCTCAATCCTACGCAACCAAGGGATTGATGCACGCCTGACCCGCTCCGGCGATACGTTTATTCCGCTCTACGATCGCGTCGAGATCGCCCACAAACATGGCGCAGATCTTTTCATGTCGATCCACGCCGACGGTTTTACCAATCCGAGCGCTGCGGGAGCTTCGGTCTTTGCCTTATCCAATCGCGGTGCCAGTAGCGCCATGGCGAAATATTTGTCCGATCGTGAAAACCGGGCCGATGAAGTCGCCGGGAAGAAGGCCACCGACAAAGATCATTTGTTGCAGCAGGTGCTGTTCGATCTGGTGCAAACTGACACCATAAAAAATAGCCTGACGTTAGGCTCGCATATTCTTAAGAAGATCAAGCCGGTACACCGTCTGCACAGTCGCAGCACGGAACAAGCCGCCTTCGTGGTGCTAAAATCACCTTCGATTCCGTCGGTCCTGGTCGAAACCTCGTTCATCACCAACCCGGAAGAAGAACGATTACTGGGAACGGCTGCGTTTCGTCAGAAAATCGCCACCGCTATCGCCAATGGCATCATCAGCTATTTCCACTGGTTTGATAACCAGAAAGCACACTCGAAGAAACGTTAACCATGAAGCCCGATGTACAACGCGTAAAACAGTTCCTGCTCAGCCTGCAGGATGAGATTTGTCAGCAGTTATCCACCATAGACGGCACCGAATTTGTTGAGGATAACTGGCAACGCGAAGCGGGCGGCGGCGGGCGCAGCCGAGTGCTGCGTAACGGCGGTATTTTCGAGCAAGCAGGCGTCAACTTCTCTCATGTCCACGGCGATGCAATGCCGGCCTCGGCTACTGCACATCGCCCGGAGCTTGCCGGGCGCTGCTTTGAAGCGATGGGCGTCTCGTTGGTGGTGCATCCGCAGAATCCTTACATTCCGACCAGCCATGCCAACGTACGGTTTTTTATCGCGGAAAAACCGGGCGCCGACCCGGTGTGGTGGTTTGGCGGCGGCTTTGACTTAACGCCCTACTACGGCTTTGATGAGGATGCGGTTCACTGGCACCGCACGGCGCGGGATCTGTGCCAGCCGTTCGGCGATGACGTTTATCCCCGTTACAAAAAGTGGTGCGATGACTACTTCTTCCTCAAGCACCGCAACGAGCAGCGCGGCATTGGCGGGCTGTTCTTCGATGATTTGAATACGCCAGATTTCGACCACTGCTTCGCTTTTATGCAAGCGGTGGGTCAAGGTTACACCGAAGCATATCTGCCCATCGTCGAACGCCGCAAAGCGATGAACTGGGGCGAGCGCGAGCGTAATTTCCAGCTTTATCGTCGTGGGCGCTATGTGGAATTTAATCTGGTATGGGATCGCGGCACATTATTCGGTTTGCAAACCGGCGGGCGCACGGAATCGATTCTGATGTCAATGCCGCCGCTGGTACGCTGGGAGTATGACTGGCAGCCAGAAGCGAACAGCCCGGAAGCCGCTCTTAGCGAGTTTATTCAGGTCCGCGACTGGGTGTAATGGCCTGATAGCGGCACAATTCGTAGGCCGGATAGGACGCGTTAGCGTCGCATCCGGCACAATAATCTCATCACGCCCACTGGCGCATACGCTGATGCAGCGTCAACGACGGTTTCTCCGCAAACAGTTGCTGGTAGTCGGTAGCAAACTGCCCTAAATGCCAGAATCCCCACTGCATGGCGGCGTCTTTCACCGTCGCACTCTGCGACCACGGGCTTATCAACTCACGGCGCACGGCGTTCAGGCGAATACGTTTCAACCAGGCATTCGGGCCAATACCGAGGATGGCGTGAAAGGCGTTTTGCAACGTCCGGCGGCTAACGTGCAGTTGATTGCATAAATCGAGCACGGTCAGCGGCTCTGACATATTTTCCAGCACATATTCTCGCGCACGCGACAGCAAGCGACGATAGCTCTGATGGCTGATGCTCTCCGCAGTCATAATCGGCTGCGCTTCTTCCAGCATAGTCCCCATCGCCAGCAGCAGGTTATCGCCCAACACTTTGCGTACCGCAGGTTGGCGAAGGTTTTCCGGGTTTTCGCTAAACGTCGCCAGCGCCTGCTGCACAAAGCCCCATAGCGCGGCTTTGTGTTGTTCTTTCACTTCCAGCGCCGACTGGTTGCGCAGCATATGCAACACCCTTTCCGGGTTATGCAGGAAGTTGGCCTGACGGGCAATGGCCTCTTCAGAAATGACGACCCCCAAAATGGTGTAGTCATCCGGCGTACTTAGTTCAAACTCCGTCCCGCCTGGGCGGGTGGCAATTTCAGCGTTACCCAAACACTGGGTACCAATAAATCCCTGCTCGCCGCGCGTGGCCGGAATGCCAAACCAAAATGAGTTTGGCCAGACAAGGCATGACTGACGCAGCGCCAGTCCGGTGTATTCACGGAACACCTGAATATCATCGAGCAGGATTTCCGTGAACTCGCCATGAAATTTTCCCGGATGCAGCTGGTCGTAGATCTGCTGCCAGGCTGTAATCGTCAGCGCGTGCTCATACACATCCGTTGTTCGCCGTTGATGAACGTTGTCCACTTCCACTTTCGGCGTCAATTTAACGTCTTCGGGTAATACTTCATGATAAAGATGGTGCAAGTTTGCAGTACGGTTCTTTTTCATGATCTTTTAAGCCGGAAGCTTCAACGAAGCCCCCGGCCCTCCGACAGGTTAATTTTTTAAGCGATAGCGACTACTGCGTTTACGCAACGCTCCGTCAGAAAAGAGCTGTTCCAGCGCATTTCTGGCTTCATCAAGTGACCAGCCAAAGTGGGCAGCCACTTCCCCTGCCGTCATTCCTTGACGGACCGATGTTAACAGCGCCAGCAATTCATCAGAGGATTCAGATGACACAGGTGCTTCCTGTGTCTTCTCTGGGGCCACATCTGACTTCACTTCAGGCTTCTGCTCTGGTTTCTTCGGTTCTGGTTTCTTCGGCTGGCGCTTAAAACCGCCGATCAGCCACTGGGTGTCATCGTCCGGCCGGCCTATTTCCTTACGGCTGATAACACGGCCTGTACGCGCTGCAGCTGCACTGCCAGCATCCAGCGCTGCTCGGCATGCCGCCAGATCGCCTTCCACCACCAGCGTCAGCCGACCAGGATCGAGCACTTCGTGGCTAAGCAGGCGCACATTCGCGGCTTTCAGCATGGCATCGGCCGCGTCCACGGCAGCCACCATGCCATCCACTTCCAGTAATCCCAGTGCATTGATCATCACTACCTCTCTTACGCGCGCTGGATTGGATTACGGGCAATATCCAGAACAGCATCGGCAAAGGCGTTACATGCGGCTTTACAAGCGGCCTGGCTACCGGTCAAAAACGCTGCTGAATAGTTGGTTTCTGACGGCGGTGGTACATAGGTTACCAGTTGTACATCGGCAGATTTCAGCGCGGCATCAATACCAAATGTCGCTTCCAGCGGCGGTGCTACCAGATACGCCATCGGATCGCCCAGTCGGCATCCCGCGGTCGCGGAAAGATACGAACCGGTACGCGAAACCACATGCGCCAGGAAGGCGGTATCTTCTGCGTCATTCGCCCACTGGAATGCCGCACCGCTTTCAATATTGGCCACCATCGCGTCCAGACCCGCGCGAACTTCGGCCGGGTTTGGTCCACCGAGCATAATCAGCACTTCGCCCGAGGTTGGAGAGGGACTGTGCGCCGCACCGGCATACAGCGAGCGGCCATAAACCACTTCCACCATCGCCTGTTTTGTCGCTTCATCTGCGGCAATATACGCCACGTCATCAGAGTCTGCTGTGATGAGTCCGAGGCTACGTATATGTGGCGGTAATTTAAGTTCGCGGGCAAAACCGTCATTTACCGAGGCAATCACACGCATCGCGGTGACTGAAGGTCTAATCAAATCTAATGCTGGCATGATGCCTCCTTAACGGGTCATATTGATGCCGGATGCTTTTTGCTCCAGCATGCGCTTGGCCAAATCCACAATCACCGCCGCCGCTTCAACCGGTGGCGTACCGCCCTGGTGAATGTTCGAGATGCAGGTACGGTCAGCCTCAACGGTGGTTGCCACACGCGGCGAATAGACGGCGTAGCAAGAAAGACTTTCCGACTGGCCGAGGCCCGGACGCTCACCAACCAGCAGGATCACCGCTTTTGCACCCAGCAGTTCGCCGATCTGATCTTCAATTTTCACGCGCCCATAGCGAACAAAGAACGGCGTCCCGACCTTCAATCCGGCCTGTTTTAAGCCCGACAACAACGGCGGCAGGATCTCTTCGTAGTTGGCGGTGATGGCGTCAGTAGACAGGCCATCAGAAATAATCACCTGCACATCCGGATTCATTACACACTGTGATTTCAGCGCTTCAATGGCTTCTGCGCTCAGACGACGCCCCATGTCCGGGCGCGTCAGATACAGGTTTTTGTCGCTGATTTCCGAGCGCACTTCCAGTAGTCCCTGGGCTTTTACCCACTCTTCCGGCACTTCTTTCAATACCGTATCTTTCGAACGCGAGTGGTCAGCCAGGAAGCGCAGCAGCGCCTGGGTACGCGGACGTGGACCGGCACGACCGGTACATACACGCGCAGCGGTGCTACGGCGCAGTTCGGTCAATACCTCTGCGCGATGCGGATTCTCAACGCCAATCCACGCTTTCGCTTCGGCTGAACCTAAGTCCATCGCACAGCTTTCACCGGTCGGCGCAGCGCACTGCGTAGTGCTGCATTTCACTTCCGCTGATGGCGCTTGAACCTGCGGCTCTCCCATTGACGCCATTACGCTGCGTACAATTTCTTCAATCTGTTTTTGATCCATCGTGTGTCATCCCCGCGTCATCAGAAGAACAGTGACGGATCGCCCGCCCGTTTGGTCAGGCGACCGTTTGCCATAATGCCCATGGTTTCCAGCCAGCGTTCAAACTCCGGTGACGGACGCAGGTTCAGCAACTGACGCACGGTCGCGGTGTCGTGGAAGGCGGTGGTCTGGTAGTTGAGCATGATGTCGTCACCGAGCGGCATGCCCATGATGTAGTTGCAGCCAGCGGTGGCGAGCAGAATCATCAGGTTTTCGTTAAGGTTCTGATCAGCATCAGCATGGTTGGTGTAGCAGCAGTCGCAGCCCATTGAGATGCCGCTCAGCTTGCCCATGAAGTGATCTTCTAAGCCCGCGCGAATAATCTGACGGTCGTTGTAGAGATATTCCGGCCCGATAAAGCCCACCACGGTGTTCACCAGGAACGGATCGTAGTGACGCGCCAGCCCGTAGTTACGCGCTTCCATCGTCACCTGATCGGCACCAAAGTTAGCGCCAGCGGAGAGCGCAGACCCTTGCCCGGTTTCAAAGTACAGGCAGTTTTCCCCAGCGATACGGTTGAACTCAGCGCCCACTGCACGCGCTTCATCCAGCATGGCCAGCTCAACGCCAAACTCTTTTAAGCCTTTTTCGCTACCGCAGATACTCTGGAAAATCAGCCCGCCCGGCGCACCGCGACGAATCGCTTCAATCTGGGTGGTGACGTGCGCCAGTACGCAGCCCTGGGTCGGGATATTGAACTTGTCGATAACGCCGTACACGGTATCGAGCACGCGGCTTAAGTTTTCCACGTCATCCGTTACCGGGTTGACGCCAATTACCGCATCGCCCGCACCGAAGGACAGCCCTTCATAGATTTGCGCCGCAATACTCTGCACATCGTCACGGGTATCGTTCGGCTGCAAACGGCAGCTAAAGGTGCCCGGCAGACCGATGGTGGTGTTAGCCTTTTTGATCACCGGCATTTTCTTACCGCCGTAGATCAGGTCCGCGTTAGAGCAGATTTTTGCTACCGCAGCGACCACTTCCGACGTTAACCCTTTACGCGTAAACGCAATGTCATCAACAGAGGTTTCATCGCTCAGCACGTACTCGCGCAGCTCGCTGATACTCCAGTTTTTGATGCGGTTATAGGCCGTTTCGTTGACGTCATCCTGAATAAGACGCGTCACGCAGTCCTCTTCATAGGAAATCACCGGGTTATTACGGATATCCGCTACCGTCATTTCCGACAATACCTGCTTAGCCGCCACGCGCTCTTGCGAACTGGTTGCAGCGACACCTGCCAGCACATCCCCCGAACGCAGTTCGTTGGCTTTTGCCAGCACCTCTTTAACATCCTTAAACTGATAAACATTGCCGAACAATGTGGTCTTTAGTTTCATAAGTCGTTCCCTCAGGAAGGAAATGCGAGTGATTTCACCGTCACCGGCACAACCGATCCGCCAAAAAGAGGCGTACCAATGTCGATATAGTCCCCCGCCCGGACAACCACCTCATCGATGACCGCCAGCGGGTGTTGCTGTAACTGTGGGCGTAACAGCATGCCCAGGGCCTTACCAAAATCCTGCTCGGCTACCACCAGCAGGGGATGCGGATTCGGATAGCGCGCGACAAAGGCCAGCAGCGCATCAATCACCGTTAACAGCGCGGCGTAGCGCACCGGCAGAGAAGCGGGCAGCGCCAGCACGTAGGCGTCCGTTTGCGGGTCCAGATCGAGCTGCATTAGTGCCTGTTGCCAGGCGGCCACCAGATCAGCCTCATCAACCGGAATCGCCACCGGCAGATTGCGCAGCGGAAGCGCCACACCTTCCAGCCAGATGGTGCTGCCTGAAAGCGACAGCGTATGCGCACCGGCGCCAATCACCGTGGCGCGCACGGTCTGCGCCGGGAACTGCACGTTCATCTCACGCAGGCGCGGATGTTCATGCAGCGCCGTCGCTAACAGCGGCCCAATGTCGGAAAAACAGAACGGATCGGCAGGTTGGTTGCGGTAGCATTCGCCCACCCCGCCGGACAACGTAATCACTTCCGGCTTCACGCCCGCCGGTAACAGCGCGGTTTGCATCAGCGCCTGTGCCAGCGGTGATAACGTGCCGTCAATCACCTCCACAATCAGCGCCGCCATCCGTCGGGCCACCTGAACAAGCTGCGCCGCATTGAGGGTTCGGGCATCAGTGCCTGGACCAAATACATCATCAACAATCATTTGTCCCGGCTGATGCGCATGCACCACGCGCCCCTGACCGTCCGTTTCCAGTAGCCGTCCGCCGACGTTCAGACAGGCCGATCCGCTGACTTTTCCGGCATCGAACAGAACGTAGTTCGACGTACCGCCGCCGATGTCGATATTCAGTACGCGGCACAACTTCTGCTCGGACAGGGTTTGTGCCCCCGCACCGTGACCAGCAATCACCGATTCCAGATGCGGACCGGCGCTGGCAACCACGAAATCCCCCAGCGACTGGGAGAGCGCCATCACCGCCGGGCGCGCGTTGCGCGTTTTGGCACTTTCCCCGGTAATGATGATCGCGCCGGAATCAACCGTTTCCGGCGCAATGCCCGCCGCCTGATACTGGGCGAGGATCAGTGCTTTCAGTTCGGCCTCTTTCAACCCGCCCTGCTTATCAACGGGGGTAAAGAACACCGGGCTTTGCCAGCTAATTTCGCGTTTGATGAATTCGTAGCGCGGCACCTGCGACACTGCCGCACGGTTAACCAGCTCAAGGCGGGAGAAGATCACCTGAGTGGTGGTGGTGCCGATATCGATACCGACGCTGAGTAGCTGGCGAGTATTCACGATTGCGCCTCCGGATTGGTTTCTGCTGGTGCCGGAACATCTTCGTCTTTCGGTACTAACAGCATAGCCACGCCAATCGCCGTCACGCCGCCGATCAGCTTGCCGACAATCATCGGGAAGATCATGGCGTTCATGTTGGCAGCGGCGAAACCTAAGTGGTCACCCAGAGCGAAGGCCGCGGAAACCGCAAAGGCGCAGTTGATCACTTTGCCGCGGGTATCCATGTTTTTCATCATGCCGAACATTGGGATGTTGTTGGCAAGCGTTGCCACCATACCCGCAGCCGCAATGTTATTGACTTTTAACAGGTTGCCGACGCTCATCAGCGGTTTTTCAAACCAGCGGGTCAGCAGCAGCACCATCGGGTAGGCACCCAGCAGCACACAGGAGATAGAACCGATAACTTCGATGGCGCGCATCACTTCACCCGGCTTGTCGCCTGGCGCCATGAAAATAGGATCAAGACCTGGGATCAGCTCCCAGCCGAGCAGGAACTTGATGACTGCCGCAGCCAGACCGAGGGTGATCAGCGCTACCAGGAACTTGGCGAAGATCTGGAAGCCGTTAATCATTTTTTCCGGGATGAATTTCAGTCCCAGCGCCACCAGCACGGCCACGATCAGCACCGGGATCATGTTCATCAGGATCAGCGCAAAGGTGAACTCCACTGGCTGACCGTTGATTTCCACGCCGGAGTACATCGCGACCAGACCACCCGCAATACAGCCAATCGGAATGGTGACAATACCGGCCAGCACGCCCAGCGCCAGATAACGACGATCAGACGGTTCAATAATTCCCAGCGCAACCGGAATGGAGAACACCAGCGTCGGCCCCATCATCGCGCCGAGAATCAGGCCAGAGTACAACCATGCCGCCACGTCGCCGCCCGCCAGTTCTTTCGCCAGGAAGAAGCCGCCCATATCGCACGCCAGCAGCGTTCCGGCAAACATCGACGGGTTCGCGCCCAGCATTTCATACAGCGGAATAATTACCGGCCCGAGCACATGCGCCAGTACCGGCGCCAGCGCGGTCATACCGACCATCGCCAGGCCCAGCGCGCCCATTGCCATAAAACCTTCTTCAAACTGACCGCCCGATCCCTCAATGCTCTTACCGAACTTACCGAGGAAGCGCGCCGAACCGCCGAACTGCGACAGGATCCTGTCCACGGCGGCAATCAGCATAAAGAACATCATGATGTACATGATGATTTCGTTAATTCCCATAGCCTTCACTCCCTGTCATATGTGTATTTATTGTGCCGCCGCATACAACGCGATAATTTCGGCCTGCGTGGCGGTGCGTGGGTTACTGCGAATACAAATATCCTCCAGCGCGGCATGTGCCCATGCGCTGTAATGCTCGGGTTTTGCTCCAACGTCTGAGAGCCGTTTAGTCTGGCCCACTTCGCTAATCAACTCGCTGACCGCGTTGATAGCATCACGATCGTCCGATTTCTTGTTGGTTAACGCGCGTCCGATATGGCTGAAGCGCTCACGACACACCATGCGGTTGAACCCCATTACCGTAGGAAGCAGCATGGCGTTAGCCTGTCCGTGTGGGATATGCAACGTCGCTCCCGGCTGGTGCGCCATCGCATGGCACAGGCCCAGCCCTGCGCTGGAAAACGCCATCCCGGCCATACAGGAAGCCAGCAGCATGCTTTCGCGCGCCGCCAGATCCTGACCGTAGCCGACGGCCTTCGGCAGCGATTTACCTATCATCGCAATCGCGCCAATCGCCAGACTGTCGGTAAACGGCGTCGCGTTCAGCGCGCTATACGCTTCAACGGCGTGCGTCAGTGCATCAATCCCGGTCATCGCCGTTACATGTGCAGGCACGCCTTCCGTCAATGCAGCGTCCAGGATCGCCACATCCGGCATCAGGGTTGCGTGGGCCAGCACTTTTTTGAGTCCAGTCGCGGCGTCGATTATCACCGTGACGTTGGTGGTTTCTGAGCCCGTTCCGGCGGTAGTCGGTACGGCAATCAGCGGCAGACGTGGGCGTAACGCGCTGCGCTCGTCCATGTCTGCCAGCGTCTGAGTGGGGTTGGTCACCAGCAACGCAACTGCCTTGGCGGCATCCAGTACGGAGCCACCGCCGAAGGCCACAACGCCATCGCACTTCGATTCACGCAATTGCGCGACCGCCGCGCAGACGTCCGTAATACACGGTTCGCCTACCGGACATGGCCACAGCGTCATCGCCACACCTTTCATCGCCAGGCTGCGTTCCAGCGCAGCGGTCATCCCCGCCTGATGCAGGAAGCTGTCTACCATGACGAACATATGCGTCAATCCGCGCGTTTGTGCTTCCTGTCCGCAGGTACTGAGCGCTCCCAGCCCACAAAGTGTGACCGGTGGAACGCTAAACGTTTTTACGCGTTGCAGATTCAGGGTATCGAATGCCTGAAAGAGCGCGGTCTGCAATTCAGCTTGCATAGATTCCTTCCGCTTTTTCTTTTCCGCTGTTGGCAATCGCCAGCGGGGTCATAAACAGGCTGTGCTGGGGTAAATGCACCTGCAGTTCCGGGAAACGCTTACGGAACAGCTCATCAACGCCCGGCTGCATGCAGGAACCACCGGCCAGCCATAAATCGGTAACACCCTGACCCGCAATATGATGAGCGACGATTTCCGACATTTTTTCGTAGACAGGCTTCACCACCGGCCAGATTTCTTTGCCGTTGCTGCGCTTGTACTGCTCGGCTTCTTCTAACTGGATACGACGGTTACCGGCCAGCGTCAGAGAGATATGATGCCCACCGGTTGCTTCATCAGCGGAGTAGGTCACCTTGCCTTGTTTAACGATCGCGATCCCGGTAGTGCCACCACCAATATCCACCACGCCGGCGTTATCGAGCTGCAACAGATCCGCCACCGCTGTCGGTTCGTCGAGCACATGGCTCACTTCAAGCCCGGCAGACTCCAGCACGTTAATAGAGATCCGTGGGTCAGTTCCCGGTGGAAATGAGGTTGCCGCATGGGTAAAGCGGCAACCCAGCTGTTGTTCGAGCGTATCGAGATGGCGACGAACGATGGTCACCGCACCAAAGAAATCCCAGACGATGCCATCGCGCACGACATCGGCCCAGTCCAGGCAAACCGCGACCGGCTGTCCGTCACTGTCCACAACCATCGACACCACATCACACGTCCCCAAATCAATGCCCAGCCACAGCGGTGAATCGCTCTTAGTGGGCGTCTGGTTACATAGCGTTGCCGCTTTTAGCAGTCTGGGTGTCAACCAACGTTGTTCGTCGTGCGCCATCTCATTTACTCCTTATACAATTCTGAAGGCGTCTACCAACACACAGCGACGCAGACGCACAAACGTACGCGCACTGGTCACCCCTTCCCCGGTTGGTGTGGTAATGGTCATCGTGGTCCAGCCTTCGCCGCCGAGTCCAAGACCGGCAATGCACGGTCCGTTCTTAACGAAGATGCTGGTATCAATGGCGTTTGCCATACGGTTCATGTTGTCGATATTGCGCGAGTGCATCGCCGCCGTATGGTGGCAACCGCCTTCAAGCTTGACCGCCAGTTCAATGGCTTCATCGACGTTAGCGACCCGCACGACTGGTAGAACCGGCATCATCAGTTCGGTGACGGCAAACGGATGCGTCGCGGAGGTTTCGACGAATAACAGACGGGTTTGCTCCGGTACGTTCAGACCAATCGCCGCAGCGATTTTGCCTGCGTCACGACCTACCCAGTCACGACTGACCGTGCCTTTACCGCGCTCATCGATATTTTTCAGCAGCACCGGCTGCAGCTGTTCGGCCTGGGCCGTGGTGAGTTTCACCGCATGCTGGCTTTCCATCAGACGCATCAGTTCATCAGCGACGCTATCGACCACGATCAGCACTTTTTCGTCAGCGCAGATGATGTTGTTGTCAAACGATGCACCTTTAACTACCGACTGCGCCGCGCGTGCCAGGTCAGCCGTTTCATCAACCACCACTGGCGGATTACCTGCGCCAGCGGCAATCAAACGTTTGTTGGTGTGCTTACGCGCGGCATCTACTACGGCTTCACCACCGGTCACCACCAGCAGGCCGATACCTGGGTACTTGAACAGACGTTGGGCAGTCTCGATATCTGGGTTGGCAACTGTCACCAACAGGTTTGCCGGACCGCCTGCGGCAACTACCGCCTGGTTAAGCAGAGTGATAGCGCGCTGAGAGACTTTTTTCGCCGCCGGATGCGGTGCGAAAACCACGCTGTTTCCAGCGGCAATCAGGCTGATGGCGTTGTTAATGACGGTCGCGGCCGGGTTGGTAGATGGGGTTACCGAGGCCACCACGCCCCACGGCGCGTTTTCAATCAGCGTCAGACCGTTATCACCGGTCAGAACCTGTGGAGACAGGCATTCCACACCCGGCGTACCGCGCGCCTGCGCCACGTTTTTGGCAAATTTATCTTCGACGCGTCCCATGCCGGTTTCAGTGACGGCAAGTTCCGCTAATTCTCTGGCGTGCTTTTCGCCCGCCTCACGTAGCGCCGTGATAGCCAGTTGGCGCATAGCGACGCTTTTCAGCCCCTGCTGGGCCAGTTTTGCTGCCGCCACTGCGTCATCCAGGGAGGCAAAAACGCCCATTTCTTGAACGGCACTGACGGGTTGGCTGCTGTCTTTCATTTTCAGCAGTACCGCTTTCACGACCTGTTCAATATCCTGTTGATTCATGATTTTCTGCCTTATTTATGGAAGATCACCTGACCACCTGCCACCACTTCATCGACAATGCCAATCACGCACAGATCGACAGGCGATGATTCATTCCGGTGCGCCTGACGGGCGGAGCTTCCGCTGACCAGCAGCACCCACTCTCCGGTTCCCGCCCCGATGCTGTCGATAGCAACAGCACATTGCCCGTCGGGATTTCCCTGGGCGTCAATCATTTCCACCATCAGCAACTTGTCGTGCGCGAGCCCCTGATGGCGTACGGTACAAACAATTTGTCCTGTAACGATTGCCAGTTTCATACGCGCCTCCGTGGCATATTTCAGGTAAAACCTCCCCCTACCCTCCGCAGAAGGTAATGTGAAAAGGAGAGAGGGTGACGCCAGCAATGAAGTCTGTGGCGTCACATGGACGACTTACATGTCGTTGCTGTCGCCTTTAAAGCTGATCGGGAACACTTCTTCCAGATCGCCGTGCGGACGCGGGATCACGTGCACTGAAACCAGCTCGCCAATACGCTGTGCTGCCGCAGCACCTGCGTCCGTTGCAGCTTTACATGCCGCTACGTCGCCACGGACCATGGCAGTGACCAGACCGCCACCGATCTGCTTCACGCCAACCAGTTTCACGCGTGCCGCTTTAACCATTGCGTCAGAAGCCTCAATCAGTGCAACCAGGCCCCGGGTTTCAATCATTCCTAATGCTTCCATTGTGTTTTCCTCTCATTAAGGGGTCCTGAACGGGACCTTATACAACCAGTGTGTGCGAGGCGTTTTCACGACTCATGTCAGTCTGGCGCGGCACTGCTGCCACCAACGCCAGTTCGATAATTTCCTGTACGCTACAGCCACGAGAGAGATCATGAAGCGGTGCGGCAAGCCCCTGAATCAATGGCCCTACTGCGCGATACCCTCCCAGACGCTGAGCGATTTTGTAGCCAATATTGCCTGCCTCCAGCGATGGGAAGACCATCACATTGGCATTGCCCTTTAACGGACTGGCGGGCGCTTTTTGCGCAGCGACATCCGGAACAAAGGCGGCATCAAATTGCAGTTCACCGTCCACGGTAAGCTGCGGGGCACGCTCACGAACGATCTCGGTCGCCTGCTGCACGTTAGCGACGTTAGGATGGCGAGCACTGCCATTACTTGAAAACGACAGCATGGCCACGCGCGGCTCTTCACCTGTGATCGCCTTCCAGGTTTCAGCGCTGGCGATGGCGATATCCGCCAGCTGTGCAGCGGTGGGCTGCGGCACAACGCTACAGTCTGCAAATCCTAATGACGGCCCGAGATACTGCGGCAGCATCAGGAAAATTGACGACAGCGTTTTGCAACCAGGCTGTAATCCGATAATGCGCAACCCTGCACGCAGCACGTTTGCCGTTGATGACAGGTTGCCCGCAATACACACATCGGCTTTACCGGCACTGACCATCGCGGCGGCAAACATCAGCGGATCGTTGAGCTTCTCCCGCGCATCCGGCGGCGTTTTTTCACCCGCCGTTGCCCGCCAGCGCAGGGCAAACTCTTCACGCATCTGTACATTGCTTTGTGGATCAATAACCTGAATACCGTCCATGGCTACGCGATGGCTGAGCGCAAACTGGCGTAGCGCAAACGGGCTGGCGACGAGAATGGGGCGCGCCAGACCGTGCTGATGCAGGTAATTGGCCGCCTTCAGCACCCGGACATCCAGCGCATCCGGGAACACTACTCGTGCAGGTGAGCTTTGGGCGAGTTGACGAGCACGTTCAATGATCATTGCTTCTCCCCCAGTCTCTGTTGAATTTGACTAACCGTCAGCGGATGCTTTGCAACACTCAGAATCATCATCACGTAGACCGTACTGGAAAGGCGGTTGAGCGCCTGCATAATGTCCGGTCGCATAACCTCAAAACTGCGAGTGATGAATACTTGGGCCGCCACCGTCTCCGTTTCACGGACTTTGGTACGCAGCAGATTAAGTAACGCGCAATCACGTCCATGGCTGGCTTCAGGCACCAGATGGTCGTGGTCCAGATAGCGCAGCGGTTGATGCGAAAGACGGTGTAAATCTTCGTCACTTAAACCCACGACAGCTTGTGCTGCCAGCGGCTCATCCATGGCGTCTGCGCGCATAATATTGCCCAGGCGCGAGCGGATATCCGCCAGCCACGGCTGCCATGGTTCTGCCATCTCAATCTGCAACCACACGGCCAGGGCGATGGTGCTGTCCAGCGCGGCGCGAAATCCCAGCCGAGGGTCACTTTTGGCGACCATCTTGTCCGCCGTCAGATGCGTCAGGGTGTCCGGTTTCTTCGCCACCGGTTGATGGCACAGTTCGCAGCTGGCCTGTGGATGCGTATCACTACTGGTTAATCCATGAACCGGCTGCGGCTGCTGTTCTTCGTCATCAATAAACAGGCTGCCCTGCTCGTCAATAAACTTAATGCGCAGATGTCGGCTTTCCAGTAATTCCCGGGCAGACGGCGTCAGGCGAGCGTCAGCGGGGAGATGAATTTCAGCCCCTTCGCTGAGCGTATGATTCGCTCTGAGCCATGCTTCGGTAATGAAATCCTTCATACATCCGCCTTAGCAGGACTGCCAGTTCGCAGGCCAGGCCACATACAGAAACTTCACCGTCGATGGCGTACCAAATTCGATGCTGGAGCCTTTCGGGATAAACATCACGTCCCCGGCTTTTGCAATCATGGTTTCGCCTTCGTGGCGAACATGCAGCTCTCCTTCCAGAATCATGTCGATTTCGTCGTAGTTCAGCGTCCATGGGAAAAAGGCGTTATCCCACTGCATAAACCCGGCGGCCATGCTGCTACCGTCCTGGTCGGTCACCAGATCGGTTAAGCCCACGCAGTGCGGCTGCGCGCCGTCAAAACGACCAAACTTCACGCTGCTGCCGTCGATGACTTTCACACCGCCTTTGCCGGTCACCGAGTTAAAGCTCGGCTGCATTCCGCCCTGCTCCAGCGACTGCTTTTCCTTCATGACTTTGTCCATCAGCTGCGCGACCAGGCTTTCGGTAAACTGCCCTTCCGGTAACTGCGCAATGATGGTTTCGCGAATACGCTGGCTTTCCGTTTTGCCATCAATCACCGCAGCCGGAGCAGCAGCGACGGCGCCTGGCGCGGATTCATCGCATTCACTGATGGTAACGCCCAGCAGCTCCGCAACTTCGCGCGCCTCCGGGGTGATGATGCTGGCGCGCAGAACAACCGACATTTCCTGTTCGCCGCGTGCGTGGGCCGCACGAATATCGTTAGCTGTGATGAGTTTTTTCACCTGCCCTTTCCTCCTTTTGGCTGAGCTCAGTCAGATAATCCACCAGGTGCTGCACACTGCGCGGGTCATGGCTATTGAGCTCAAAAATCGGCTCCTGAAACCCAATCCCGCGAAGTAGTTGTCGCGTTGCGGCGACGTCGGCATCCGGCATGTCCGTTTTACTGATAACGGCGATTTGTCGTTTACTGGCACCGATATCCAACAGCCCGGCAGGTAAGCGACTTTCTTTATCATTTGCCGCGTGTATATAAATCAACGTATCAACATCCTGCAGCGTGGTAATTAAGGCGTGATACCAGCGCGGATGGCTAAAATATTCCCCTGGCGTATCGATATCGCCATTTTCATTAAACTCCACGGCCTGTGTTTTTCTGGCGAGGGAATAATTCCCCTGTAGCGCATTAAAGAGCGTTGTTTTCCCCGCCCCCACCGTACCGACAAACGCAATACGTTTCATCGCCGCCTCTGATTAACTTTTTGTCAGGTTGCACAAAGTGAAATTTAATAATCGACCCAGACCGCTTACCGTCTGTAATAACGCTTCTTCTACTGCGCCTACCGAGCCGTAGATCACCAGTGCGCCGCTGAATCTATCGAGAAAACCGATATGTACATCCGCCGCCTTCATGGCTAAGTCACCGGCAATCATCGCGGTTTCGCCTGGAGTCAGCGTCATGATGCCGATAGCGCCCGCTTCGGGAACGCCGATCTTTTTCGCTAATTCCTCGCCGGGGTGCGCAATGAGATGCGCCAGCGTGACCTGTTTCCCCGGCACAAATTCCTGAATAATGCGTTCTTTTTCCATTGCTCACCGCCTCCGCTAAAACTGCCCTTATCGTGGCAATTTTTTGTCAGAGTAAATAACAAAATTCGGCAACCAGGTTTAAAAGGTGAAGTAGATCACTAAGAAAAGGAAAATAAAAAGGCGCGAGAGAAACCCGCGCCGGAAATTAATTAAAGTGAAATTACAGCGGCTGCGTTTGGGCTTCTACAACCGCCAGCGCCACCATATTAACGATACGACGAACAGAGGCGATCGGCGTTAATACATGAACAGGTTTCGCAACTCCCATCAGCACCGGGCCAACCGTTACGCCTTCAGAACTGGAAACGCGTAGTAAGTTGTAACTAATACGGGCCGCTTCCATATTCGGCATCACCAGAATATTCGCTGAGCCTTTCAGCGGACTGTCCGGCATGCGGTCATTACGGATACTTTCCACCAGCGCGGCATCGCCGTGCATTTCGCCGTCAATCATCAACTCTGGCGCGCGCGCCTTAATCAGCTCCAGCGCTTCGCGCATTTTGCTGGCCGACGGGCAGTCAGAGGAACCAAAGTTGGAGTGCGACAGCAACGCCACCTTCGGTTCAATACCAAAGCGACGCACAGTCTCTGCCGCCATCACAGCGATTTCCGCCAGTTGCTCAGGCGTAGGATCGTCGTTGACGTAAGTATCGGCGATAAAAGTGTTACCACTTGGCAGCAGCAAGGCGTTCATCGCCCCAGCAGTATGCACGCCGTCACGATGACCAAACACCTCTTTCACCACGCTGAAGTGCTCATGGTAGTCGCCAATAGTACCGCAGATCATCGCATCCGCTTCGCCACGCTGCACCATGATTGCACCGATCACCGTAGTGTTGGCAATCACCGCACGCTGCGCCTGCTCCTGGGTGATCCCACGGCGCTTCATGATCTGATAATACTCACTCCAGTACTCTTTAAAGCGCGGATCGGATTCGTTGTTGACGATCTCAAAATCGACGCCCGCTTTGATCTGCAGCCCCAGTTTCTGGATACGCATTTCAATAACGCTCGGACGACCGATCAGGATTGGTTTTGCCAGTCCTAAAGTAATCAGCTCCTGAGTAGCATGCAGTACACGCGCTTCTTCCCCTTCCGTCAGCACCACACGCTTCGGCGCTTTGCGTGCCAGGGAGAAAATTGGCTTCATGAACAGGTTGGTTTTGTAGACGAATTCAGTCAGCTTATCGATGTAAGCGTCAAAGTCGGCAATCGGACGCGTTGCCACACCAGAGTCCATCGCTGCTTTCGCCACAGCAGGGGCGATTTTGACGATCAGACGCGGGTCGAACGGTTTCGGAATGATGTATTCCGGGCCGAAGCTCAGGTCCTGATCGCCATAAGCAGAGGCCACCACTTCACTCTGCTCGGCATGCGCCAGCTCAGCAATTGCGTGCACCGCCGCCAGTTTCATCTCTTCGTTGATGGCCGTTGCACCGACATCCAGCGCACCGCGGAAGATGAACGGGAAGCACAGGACGTTGTTAACCTGGTTCGGGTAGTCTGAACGGCCAGTACAAATGATTGCGTCGGAACGCACCTCTTTTGCCAACGGCGGCAGGATTTCCGGTTCCGGGTTAGCGAGTGCCAGAATCATTGGCGCACGCGCCATCTTCTTAACCATTTCCTGCGTCAGCACTTTCGGACCGGAGCAACCGAGGAAAATATCTGCGCCGTCAATGACATCATCCAGCGTACGCTTACCGTCATCCACCACCGCATAAGCCGCTTTGGTTTCCGCCATGTTCGGTTCGCGGTCTTTGTAAATCACGCCTTTGGAGTCACAGACCACAATATTGTGTTTCTGCATACCCAGCGCTACCAGCAGGTTCATACAGGCAATCGCCGCCGCGCCTGCGCCAGACACCACCATGCGCACGTCGGAGATATTTTTCTCAACCACCCGCAGACCGTTCAGAATTGCGGCAGTACTGATGATTGCTGTACCGTGCTGGTCATCGTGGAAGACCGGAATATTCATGCGTTCGCGCAGCTTTTGCTCAATGTAGAAGCACTCCGGCGCTTTGATATCTTCGAGGTTGATACCGCCAAACGTGGGTTCCAGGGCCGCAACCACATTGATAAATTTATCCGGATCGAGTTCATCGACTTCAATGTCGAACACGTCGATCCCGGCGAATTTCTTAAACAGAACGCCTTTACCTTCCATCACCGGTTTGCCGGCCAGTGCGCCAATATTGCCCAGGCCCAGCACCGCCGTACCGTTGGAAATAACCGCAACCAGGTTGCCGCGCGCGGTGTATTTGTAGGCTGCCAGCGGGTCCTTTTCAATTTCAAGACACGGTGCAGCCACGCCCGGCGAGTAGGCCAGCGCCAGGTCGCGCTGCGTTGCCAGAGGCTTGGTCGGAGAAACCTGGATTTTACCGGGTACCGGAAATTCGTGGAAATCGAGGGCGCTTTGTTTTAACTGGTCATCCATCTTGTTGTTCCTTTCACGTATCTATCAAAAAAGTGGCGCGGGTAACCATTCTACTGAGCCGCACATTATCACCTCAGTCAACGGCACAAACTTTGAAGGTCCCCAAACTCTCACCATTCAAAGAAAGAATTTGTTATCAATTTATAACAGCCATGTTACCTGCTTAATCCAGCAATACCATGCCTGTCTGCTATGCTTGTTGCTGACAACGCCCGCAATTTTCCCAAAAGTGTGAATCACAACACGCATCTAACACTTTACTTTTCAAGGAGTATTTCCTATGACCCGTAAAGAGCTTGCCAATGCCATTCGTGCGCTGAGTATGGATGCCGTCCAAAAAGCTAACTCCGGCCACCCAGGAGCACCAATGGGGATGGCCGATATCGCCGAAGTGCTGTGGAACGATTTTCTACGCCATAACCCGACCGATCCCACCTGGTACGATCGTGACCGGTTTATTCTGTCCAACGGCCACGCCTCAATGCTGCTTTACAGCCTATTGCATCTTTCCGGTTACGACCTGCCGATCGAAGAATTAAAGAACTTCCGTCAGCTCCATTCGAAGACGCCAGGTCACCCGGAAATTGGCTACACGCCGGGCGTGGAAACCACCACCGGACCGCTGGGCCAGGGTTTGGCCAACGCCGTCGGCATGGCCATTGCCGAGCGCACGCTGGCAGCGCAGTTTAACCAGCCGGACCATGAGATTGTTAACCACTTTACCTGGGTCTTTATGGGCGACGGCTGTCTGATGGAGGGTATTTCACACGAGGCTTGTTCGCTGGCGGGCACGCTGGGGCTTGGCAAACTCATCGGCTTCTACGATCACAACGGCATCTCAATTGATGGCGAAACCGACGGCTGGTTTACCGACGATACTGCAAAACGCTTTGAGGCTTACCACTGGCATGTAGTGCACGATATTGACGGTCATGACCCTGAGGCGGTGAAAAAAGCCATTCAGGAAGCGCAGGCTGTTACTGATAAACCGTCGCTGATTATCTGCCGCACGGTGATTGGTTTTGGCTCACCGAATAAAGCCGGGAAAGAGGAAGCGCACGGCGCTGCGCTGGGCGAAGAAGAGGTGGCGCTGACCCGGCAGAAACTGGGGTGGCATCATCCTGCTTTTGAAATCCCCAAAGAGATTTACCGGGCGTGGGACGCACGCGAGAAAGGCGAAAAAGCGCAACAGAGCTGGAAGGAGAAATTCGCAGCTTACGAACAAGCCTACCCGGAACTGGCGGCAGAGTTTACTCGCCGGATGAGTGGCGGACTGCCTAAGGAGTGGGAAGCAACAACCCAGAAATATATTACCGACCTGCAAGCCAACCCAGCCAAAATAGCCACCCGTAAAGCTTCGCAAAATACCCTGAATGCCTATGGGCCGATACTGCCAGAACTGCTCGGCGGCTCGGCTGATCTGGCACCCAGCAACCTAACCATCTGGAAAGGCTCCTCCTCTCTTAAAGAGGATCATGCAGGAAACTACATCCACTACGGCGTGCGGGAATTTGGCATGACTGCCATTGCCAATGGTATCGCGCACCACGGAGGCTTCGTACCGTACACCGCAACGTTCCTGATGTTTGTTGAATATGCCCGTAATGCCGCGCGCATGGCGGCGCTGATGAAAGCCCGACAAATCATGGTTTATACCCACGACTCGATTGGCCTGGGGGAAGATGGTCCCACGCACCAGGCCGTCGAACAACTCGCCAGCCTGCGACTGACGCCGAATTTCAGTACCTGGCGACCATGCGATCAGGTTGAGGCGGCAGTAGGCTGGAAGCTGGCGGTCGAACGCCATGACGGGCCAACGGCGCTGATCCTCTCGCGGCAGAATCTGGCGCAGGTTGAGCGCACGCCTGAGCAAGTGCAGCAAATTGCCCGCGGCGGCTATGTGCTGAAGGACGGCGGCGGTAAGCCGGATGTTATCCTGATTGCTACCGGTTCAGAAATGGAAATCACGCTGCTGGCGGCGGAAAAACTGACCGGCGAAGGCCGTAACGTGCGGGTAGTTTCTCTGCCTTCAACCGATATCTTCGACGCCCAGGATGAGACGTACCGGGAGTCGGTCCTGCCGGCAAACGTCAGCGCGCGCGTGGCGGTAGAAGCCGGTATTGCCGACTACTGGTACAAATATGTTGGGCTGAAAGGGGCGATTGTTGGGATGACGGGCTATGGGGAGTCGGCGCCGGCAGACAAGCTGTTCCCGTTCTTCGGCTTTACGGTGGACAACATCGTGGAGAAAGCGCATAAGGTGCTGACAAAATAACAATTCATCCGTCTTAACCCGCATACGAGGGACATTACGTCCCTCATTAAAGCGACCAACAAAATAGCCTTTATTCTGGCATGCAGACATCGTTTTTCATTTTAAGTCTTGGCATGCTTTCTGGCGTGGTAAAAAATATTTCACCTGAAACTCAAATATATTTGAATGCAATATAGAATAATCAATTGGTTGGTAATTTTCATCAACTGCCTGCGTTTGAATTCTCAATATTGGATCTTTGGTACTGGTATGAAGAATACTGGCTATTTCCGCCGTTGGAAATACCGGAGAAAACGTTTCAAACGTGCCAATTATTTTAATATTACATTCTTTTTCTATATACGTAAATTTGGAATTCCTCATATGTGAAATGGTTAATTTCGGGAAGCGACTCACTGAAAGCCAGGTTTCCTCTAATTGCGCTGGTTTATTATCAATCACCCGCAGTCGTTTTATATAATATACTGATTCACTTTGCTCCATATTTAATTCTTTAGCAATACGTCCTGAGGCTACCTGTAGTTCAAACTTCATAATCTGGCTAACGACCTCTTTACCACTGTTATATGCAATCTCACTAAAACTATTCATGTGATGTACATGTGCGACAAAAATCTTCTTCTTCACATAGGTACCGGAACCGTGCTTACGTTCAATTACCCCCTCACTCTCTAAGAGATTCAGCGCTTTTCGTAAGGTATTGCGTGAAACATTAAAACGCTGTGCCAATTCGACTTCTGACGGCAATAAATCACCCACATTATATAAATATCCATTAATGATATCTTTCAGCATTTTTGCAATATTCTGGAATACCACTTTAGCACCTCTCTGCATTCATAAAAAACAATTGGTTACGTTATATGAAAACGAAAAAATGGAAAGTTGTTCATTTTTTCCAATCAAACTGAACCTATTTATCGATATCGACTGTGACCAATGTAACAAAAAACACCCCAAGGATTAAATAATATTAAAACGTAGCCATTCAGATTTAATATAACAATTGAGGATTTATATGAAAAATATATTATTGGTTTGTGCCGCGGGAATGTCGACCAGCATGTTAGTAAAGAGAATGATTGAACATGCCATAACTATCAATGCTGATTTTAATATTAATGCTCTGGCTATTGCGGAAGCCAAAGGACGGATCAAAAACAATGAAGCCGATGTTGTCTTATTAGGTCCACAGGTTCGTTTTCAGAAATCTGAAATTGAAGAGGTTGCACAAGGAAAAATCCCTGTCGCGGTTATTGATATGAAAGATTACGGATCAATGAATGGCAAAGCAGTTCTGGAGTTTGCACTGAAACTTCTCAAGTAACCAACGCACTGCATAGTATATTCCTGCTCCTGAGAATAACCAACTCAGGAACCAAAAGACCTATCCAAAATAAATACCTAACAATTACAGGTGACCGTAATGGGATTAATGAATACCTTTGAGCGAGGGATGGAACGTTTTCTTGTTCCAATAGCAATAAAATTAAATTCACAAAAGCACGTTGCTGCTGTTAGAGATGGGTTTGTCTATACCTTTCCAATTATAATGGCAAGTTCATTAATTGTATTAATAAATTTTGCGATCTTATCACCCGATGGCTTTATCGCCGGACTGCTGCATCTTAGCAGCATATTCCCGAACCTGGAAAAGGCTCAAGCCATCTTTACCCCAGTAATGAATGGCTCCGTGAATATCATGTCCATCATGATTGCGTTTCTCGTCGCCAGAAACATGGCAATCAGCTACGAACAGGATGAGCTTCTGTGTGGATTAACAGCTATTGGCGCGTTTTTCATTGTTTATACTCCCTATCAGATGATCGATAACCAGGCATTTCTGACAACCAAATTTTTAGGTGCACAAGGCCTGTTTGTTGCAGTCATCGTGGCGTTATTGACCAGTGAAATTTTTTGTCGGATGGCAAGAAATCCCAAGATAACCATCACCATGCCAGCAGCGGTTCCACCTGCAGTTGCACGATCGTTCAAAGTGTTATTACCCATTTTCTTTGTGATGATCTTTTTTTCAGCACTGAATTTTTTACTCTCCCTTATCTCTCCCAATGGGCTCAACGATCTGATCTATACGTTAATTCAGGCTCCTCTCAAGCATATGGGGACGAACATCTTCGCTGTCATCGTTCTGGGCGCCGTCGGAAATTTTCTGTGGGTTCTCGGGATCCATGGCCCTAATACAACATCAGCTATTCGTGAAACGGTTTTTTCCGAAGCAAACCTGGAAAACCTTTCCTGGGCCGCCCAGCACGGCGCAACCTGGGATGCCCCCTACCCGGTAACCTGGACATCAATCAACGATGCATTTGCAAACTGCGGTGGCTCAGGTATGACCTTAGGGTTATTACTGGCGATCTTTATTGCTTCACGTCGCGCTGAATATAGAGATCTGGCCAAGATGTCTTTTATACCCGGTATTTTCAATATTAATGAGCCGGTCATGTTTGGCTTACCTATTGTATTGAACCCAATAATGATGGTGCCTTTCATTCTGGTGCCGATTGTTAACTCGCTGATTGGCTATTTCTTTGTCACGATGAAAATCATTCCCCCGGTTGCCTATGCCGTGCCGTGGACCACCCCAGGCCCCCTCATCGCATTTCTTGGAACAGGTGGTAACTGGTTGGCTTTACTCGTGGGCTTGCTCTGCCTCGGCGTTGCAACATTGATCTATTTACCCTTCGTTATTGCTTCCAATAAAGTGAATGCTACCACAGCTGAATAACCATCAGATTATCAAATAAAAACCAGGAGTTATTTATGTTTGCCAATGAAGAAACAGTAATGGAATTATTGATTCATGCCGGACAAGCTCGTTCCGACGCAATGGAGTCGCTGAAGTATGCGCGTGAAAAAAATTGGGATGCTGTAACGCAATTGCTGAAAAGCTCAGAAGAAGCAAGCCTTCAGGCTCATAAAATACAAACGGCTTTAATCAGCCAGGATGAAGGCTGCGGAAAAATAAATGTCAATTTAATTCTCGTACACGCACAGGATCATTTGATGAATGCGATACTTTGCCAGGACTTAGTCAAAGAAATAATAGCATTAAGGAAAGAGCTTTTTTCCTGATTTACTTTCCTTCAGCAACCAGTTAGAGGAAGGTATTTTAGCTTATCAAGGATACTCTATATGCAATTAAATAAATACAAAACCAATATTTTATATGTATTGGTATGCCTCGCTTTATACCCTGCTAGCGCACTGGCAAATAAATTAACTATTGAACAAAGGCTGGAACTTCTTGAAACAGAGCTGACAGAAAACAAGAATGAACTGCAAAAAACAAAAGAAGAATTGGGGCATTACAAATCAAAGGTTGCATCTTTGCAGCACAGTATAATAGCAAATGGTTACCGCAAGGCAGCTATTTCTGAACCATCAAAATCATCCCCCGTCGCCGATAACATAGCGAATGAAAATGGCGAACTCACCCAATCCGCGGAGAATGCTACGGTTAAAGGTAGTCAGCAGATAGCCGTTATTGACAGCAACGGTGAACAGACCACCATTGAAAGCGTCACGCTTAAAGATATCAGCAAGTACATTAAGGATGATATCGGTTTTAGTTACCAGGGATATTTTCGCTCCGGATGGGGGACGGGTAATCACGGTTCGCCGGAAACTTATGCAGCCGGATCGTTGGGCCGTTTTGGTAACGAAATGAGCGGTTGGTTCGATCTGACATTAAATCAACGCGTTTATAATCAGGATGGTAAAACGGCTAATGCGATTGTCACCTACGATGGTAACGTTGGTGAACAGTACAACGACGCATGGTTTGGCGACAGTGATAATGAAAATATCATGCAATTCAGTGATATTTATCTGACAACTCGTGGTTTTTTACCTTTTGCACCTGACGCTGATTTTTGGGTGGGCAAGCATAAATTACCTCAGTATGAAATTCAGATGCTTGACTGGAAAACATTAACTGCGGATGTCGCCGCTGGAGTGGGTATTGAAAATTGGGCATTAGGGCCAGGCATGCTCGATGTTTCCTTAAGCCGCGATGATGTTGATGTCTATTCCCGCGATTTTGAACATACCACTCAAATGAATACCAATTCTGTCGATCTGCGCTACAGGAATATACCTTTATGGAATAATGGAATGTTATCACTGATGGCCAAATACTCTTCACCTAATAAAACCAATCAACAGGAAAACAATGAAAATGACGGTAGCTACTTTGAAATGAAAGATAGCTGGATGTTGACATCAATACTTCGTCAAAACATGGAGCGTGATGCGTTTAACGAATTTACTCTGCAAATTGCTAACAACTCTTATGCCAGTAGTTTCGCCAGTTTCTCCGATGCAAGCAATACTATGTCTCATGGTCGTTACTACTATGGCGATCATACCGACGGTATTGCCTGGCGTTTGATTTCCCAGGGAGAAATGTATCTCGGTGACAATATCATTATGGCCAATGCTTTGGTCTATTCTCATGGGGAAGATGTATACAGTTATGAAAGCGGCGCACACAGTGATTTCGATAGTATTCGTACGGTTATTCGTCCAGCATGGATCTGGAATACCTGGAATCAAACTGGCGTAGAATTAGGCTGGTTTAAACAACGTAATAAAACTCAACAAGGTATTACCCTTGATGAATCAGCATATAAAACGACCCTTTACCATGCCTTTAAAGTTGGAACCAGTATTTTAGGCTCAAGACCTGAAATTCGTTTCTATGGCACATATATTAATATTTTGGACAATGAACTCTCTAACTTTAATTTTGATGATAAAAGTAAAGATGAATTTATGGCCGGTGTGCAAGCCGAAGTCTGGTGGTAATAATTTAATTAAGGAGAAATATTATGTCTGGTTTTAAAAGTGATTTCCTTTGGGGGGGCGCCGTGGCCGCACATCAACTTGAAGGGGGCTGGAATGAAGGCGGAAAAGGAATCAGTATTGCCGATGTTATGACTGCAGGGGCATATGGCGTTCCACGCGAAGTGACCGCAGGGGTAATGGAGGGACGAAACTACCCAAACCATCAAGCTGTTGATTTTTATCATCGGTACAAAGATGATATTAAACTATTTGCTGAAATGGGATTCAAATGTTTTCGCACATCCATCGCCTGGTCCCGAATCTACCCTCTCGGTGACGAAATTGAACCGAATGAAGCTGGATTACAGTTCTATGATGATATGTTTGATGAATGCCTGAAATACAATATCGAACCGGTTATTACTTTGTCTCATTTCGAAATGCCATACCATCTTGTCACTGAATATGGTGGCTGGCGTAATCGTAAAATGATTGAATTTTTTACCCGCTTTGCCAAAACAGTTTTTACTCGCTATCGGTCCAAAGTAAAATACTGGATGACGTTTAACGAGATAAATAATCAGGTTAATTTTCATGAAAGCCTTTGTCCGTTTACTAATTCCGGGGTTCTTTATTCTGATGATGAGAATGAATACGTTCGTGAAAAAATAATGTATCAGGCCGTACATTATGAACTGGTTGCCAGCGCAATGGCCGTAGATGCCGGGCACATTATTAATCCTGATTTTAAAATTGGTTGTATGATTGCGATGTGCCCGATTTATCCTCTCACCTGTCCGCCAGCAGACATGATGATGTCCATTAAGGCAATGCATCGCCGTTACTGGTTCACCGATGTTCATGTGCGCGGCCATTACCCGCAACATATAGTTAATTATTTCGCCAAAAAAAATTTTCCCCTCGACATAACTGAGAGTGATCTTGAGATTCTGCAGCATGGTTGCGTAGATTATATTGGTTTCAGCTACTATATGTCTTTCGTCACCCAATCCACAGATGATAACCCAGATTTTAATTACGTTGAGCCGCACCATTTAGTTAAAAACCCTTATATTCAGACATCTGACTGGGGATGGCAAATCGATGCCCAAGGGCTACGATATTCACTTAACTGGTTCTGGGATCATTACCAGTTACCGATGTTTATTGTAGAAAATGGTTTTGGCGCAATTGACACACTGAAAAATGACAAAACCGTAGACGATCAGTATCGTATTGATTATCTCACGGCACACGTCAGTGAAATGAAAAAAGCCGTGGTTGATGATGGCGTCGATTTAATCGGCTATACGCCATGGGGATGCATTGATCTGGTTTCTGCTGGTACCGGAGAAATGAAGAAACGCTACGGAATGATTTATGTAGACAAAGATAATTCCGGCAGGGGTTCACTGGAGCGTTATCGTAAAAACTCTTTTTACTGGTATAAAGAAGTTATTGCTCATAACGGTAATAATCTTTAATTATTTCTGCCATATCAACACATCACCGCGTGATCCACAGCGTGGGCCAGGCATCTGGCCCACGCCAGTTATCGCAGCTTGGCTCCTGGGCATAACGCACCAGACGAAAACGCTGACCGTCGTAGCGCCAGCGGGTCTGGATCCCGCAATCTGCCATCCCTCGTCCTTTGGCGAGGGTTACCAACTCCCGCGACTTCTCGTCAAACGTAGCGTTGGTCAGCTCCATATCGCGACTTTCCGCATCCGTTTTAAAAGGCAGGCTTAACCGTACCGCGCGTGAAGTCAGCGGGGTTGTACGTGAAACCACCCACGCCAGATCGATAGTGTTATACGCTCCGGCCTCACAGCCAATCATCAGCAGCGCTTTATCATCCGTTAGGGCCGTGACGCGCATCTCGCGACGCAGCGGATCGATAGAGCAACGAATACCGTTGATTCGCCAGTTACCATAGTCCAGCAGTTCACTGCGCTCTTGCTGTGTGAGAGGCGTTGGCGTTGGGTTAATGACCGCTACGCCTTTCAGCGCGGGGGCAGGAGGTACACTGAGCGGTGGCTCGTCACCTTTTTCGATCCATGCGGTTTCGCTGCCAACCCGTTTTTGCTGGGCATCGATAAACAACAATGCGGCTTTTAGCCCGACCAGCGAAAGATTTTGCGCACCTTTTTGCAGGGTAATCGCCTTCGCGTCCTGGACGGTTTGTAAAAATGCGCTAATGGTGGCGGGATCATCGGTCGTCAGTTGCCATGGGGTAACACGCCAGTGCTCGCCGCTCAGCGAAAGCGGTGCACCATCCAACAACAGACGCGGCGCAATATCGCTCTCTTTGACGTTGGACGATTCCAGCCCGCCCAGTTCAATACGCAACACGGCGTCAGTATGTGCCCCGGCGCTGCGGCTCAAGGTCATGACCAGGCCGTGGTGCTCTCCGGTATTGCGCGCCACGCAAAAATTTTGGTTATTACACGTCACCTGCCAGTCAGAAAACGCCTGTTGCGCGGGCGCAGCCCAGAGCAATCGGGCTGGTAGCAACCCGAGCAGGAAAAGGAGAATAACGCGATAGCGCATGGACGGTACAACCCCGAAGTCAAAACACACAGCCTAAGCGGTATCTTCCTTGCGCGACTGATGTGGCTCAATAAGAATTGTCGGATTGGCCGTAAATTTGTAAAGAAATATAAATCCCGCGCATTAGTCCATGAGATGCGACGACTGCAAATAGTTCAACAATAGCACCGTTTTACCGTCACGGATCTCACCCGTTTTGATCATTTCCAGCGCCTGGGTGAACGGCAGTTCCAGAACTTCAATATCTTCATCTTCCACACCGCCACCCGCGTTTGCTCGCTGGCTGTCACTGTATTGTGCAATGAAGAAGTGGATTATTTCCGTCACGCCGCCCGGCGACATGTATAACTCAAACAGTTTGCGCACTTCGCCTACTTCAAAGCCGGTCTCTTCAATGGCCTCTTTGCGAATGCATGCTTCCGGTTCGTCGTTATCCAACAGCCCGGCGCAGGTTTCAATCAGTTGACCATCTTCATTACCGTTGACCCAGGTGGCGACGCGGAACTGGCGAATTAAGACCACCGTTTTCTTCTCCGGGTTATACAGCAGGATTGTGGCACCGTTACCGCGATCGTAAACCTCGCGTTTATGACGAATCACCTCCCCAGTGCTACGGGTCAGGTCATAAGTGATATTGCGCAGGATGAAGTAGTTATCGGAGAGGACTTTATCTTTGATGAGGGTAATTTTTTGCGACATACCGGCTCCACAGCAAGAAGTGAGAAATAATACTACGCCGTGAAACCGGGTTTGTCTTGGAACAATGTAGGCCTGATAAGCAAAGCACCATCAGGCATTCATGCGGCACATTGCCGGATGACAACGCTAACGCGTTTTATCCGGCCTGGACGCCGATTAGTGAGATTTGACTGATTTTACGCCCAGCCAGTCGACGATCCCCTGGGCGGCGTGCCGCCCCTCCGCCATGGCCGTCACCACCAGATCCGCACCGCGTACCGCGTCGCCACCGGCAAAGATTTTCGGGTTACTGGTTTGGTAACGGTATGCGCTTTCAACATCGGCGGCAATGCGCCCCCAGTTATCGACCTTAACGCCATGCGACTCCAGCCACGGCATGCCGTGTGGGTGAAAACCAAACGCCATGATCACCGCATCTGCGGGCATCACAAACTCACTCCCGGCGATGGGAACCGGGCGACGACGCCCCTGCGCATCAGGTTCGCCAAGTTGGGTACGTAAGAAACGCACGCCGCTGACTCGCCCATCGGCATGCAACACCAGCTCAACCGGCTGGACGTTAAACTCAAAGTTTGCCCCCTCTTCCCGGGCGTTCTTCACCTCTTTTTTCGAACCCGGCATGTTGGCTTCATCACGACGATAGGCGCAGGTCACCTGGCTTGCACCGTGGCGCAGCGCGGTACGTACACAGTCCATGGCCGTATCGCCTCCGCCCAGAACCACCACGTTCAGTCCGGCGGTATCGATAAACGGTTCTTCAGGCAACTCATCCAGCCCCATCACCTGCTTGGTGTTGGCAATCAGGAACGGCAGCGCATCATATACGCCTGGCGCGTCTTCATTTGGCAGGTCCGCCTTCATGGAACGATAGGTTCCCACCCCCACGAACACGGCATCGTAATCCTCCAGCAACTTTTCAAGTGCGACGTCCTTACCCACTTCACAGTTAAGTTCGAAATGAATCCCCATAGCGCTGAAGATTTCACGGCGACGCGTCAGCAGCGATTTGTCCAGCTTGAAGGCCGGAATACCGAACGTCAGCAAACCGCCAATTTCAGGATGGCGATCGTAAACGGTGGCACTGATACCGCTACGCGCCAGCACATCCGCGCAGGCCAGACCCGCCGGACCCGCGCCGATAATGGCAACACGCTTGTCCACTTTCTGCACATGGCTTAAGTCCGGCCGCCATCCTTTACTCAGCGCCCGATCGGAGATGTAACGCTCAATATTACCGATAGTGACTGCGCCATGCTCACTACGCACCGTGCATGCCCCTTCGCAGAGTCGATCCTGCGGGCATACACGCCCGGTCACCTCCGGCAAGCAGTTGGTTTGATGTGAAAGCTCAACCGCGGCATCGATGTTTCCGGCTTTGACCAGCTCAATCCACTGCGGAATGTGGTTATGCAACGGACAGGTCCATTCGCAAATACTGTGGTCGCCGCATTTCAGGCATCGAGAGGCTTCCCGCTCCGCCTGCGCCGTACGAAACGGCAGATAGATCTCTTCAAAGCTGGTTTTCCGGGCCTCAATCGCCAGTTTATCCGGTTCACCACGCGCAGGCGTCGCCTGCATTTGCTCACGTTTGGTGATGACATGTGGAACAAAATCGGTAGTGCTGGCGTGCCATGGCTGGCTTTCCAGACTTGCGGTACGCAGCCTGCGCGCTTTTGACAGACCGGTAAGCGAATTTTCCGTCACCAACTGTAACGCCTGCGCCGGGCAGTTCTCTACGCAGGCAGGCCCCTGTTCACGCCCCTGGCACAGATCGCATTTGTGCGCGGTGGCTTTCACCTTCCCTTTGGCGACGGGAGTGAGTACGATCTGCATCGTGCCGAAAGGACAGGCAACGACGCACGATTTACAGCCAATGCACTTTTGCGGGTTCACCTGAACGCTGTCGTTATCATGGCTAATTGCCCCATTTGGGCAACTTCTGGCGCAGGGTGCATCTTCGCAGTGGTGACAGGTCACCGCGCTGCGCTGCTGCTGATGTTTAATGACGGTAATTCGGGGCTGAAAATGCCGTTGGCTCAGGACATGCTGTTCGCCATTGTGAGCCATGACGCAGGCGACCTCACAGGCATGGCATCCCAGGCACTGCTGGCTATTGACCATAATAAAACGATTCATGGCTTCCTTCTTTTTTGGTTGCAAAAACCTTATTCTTTATAAGAGTGTTATTAACCGACACGGAAGGAAGCGGCAATGTTCATTTGCCCAGGAAGCACAACTATTTATGCAGAACCTGTGGCAGATCAATTTATTTCATCGCATATGAAATTGTGTTTCAGTTACCATCCAGTTTCATGGCGTTTTATTAACCTTTATCAAATACACCGCATCGTTCACGCTGTTTTCAGGCGCGACGTGTATTGTGTGAGGATGCACAAGTGACGGTAAAGCGTCCGGTCTCGGCCAGTCTGGCTAAAGCTTTTTTCTACATAGTGCTGCTGTCAATTCTCTCAACAGGTATTGCGCTGCTCACGCTGACCAGCAGCTTGCGAGATGCCGAAGCCATCAACGTTGCTGGCTCATTGCGCATGCAAAGCTACCGTCTGGGTTACGATCTGCAAAGCCAGAGCCCGCAGCTTAACGCCCACCGCCAGCTTTTCCAGCAGGCGCTAAACGCACCGGCATTACAGAATCTGAATGCGTGGTATGTGCCACAAGCGGTAAAAAGCCGCTATGGACGTCTGCATGCTAACTGGCTGGAAATGAATGCCCGCCTGATCGACGGCGATTTAAAATGGTACCAGGCCAATATCAACAACTACGTCGATCAAATCGATCTCTTCGTGTTGGCGTTGCAACATTATGCCGAGCGTAAAGTCATGCTGGTATTTGGCATCTCGCTGGCGGGCGGGATCGGCATATTCACCCTCGTCTTCTTTACTCTGCGGCGCATTCGCCAGCAGGTGGTGCGTCCGCTGAATAAACTGGTGATGGCCAGTCAGCAAATTGAACACGGTCAGTTTAATATCCCACCGTTGGATACCGGTTTGCCCAATGAACTGGGATTGCTGGGCAAAACGTTTAGCCAGATGTCGAGTGAATTACACAAGCTGTATCGCTCGCTGGAAGCGTCTGTTGCCGAGAAAACTCACGATCTCCACGAAGCCAATCGCCGTCTGGAGGTGTTGTATCAGTGCTCCCAGGCGTTAAATACCAGCCAAATTGACGTGCACTGCTTCCGCCATATTTTACAGATCGTCCGCGAACATGACGCAGCGTATTTCCTTGAGCTCACCGTCGGTGATAACTGGCGGATTAGCGAAGGGACTAAAAGCCCAGAGCTGCCGATGCAGATCCTGCCGGTCACTATGCAGGAAACCGTCTACGGCGAACTGCACTGGCAAAGTCCAAACGTCAATGCTTCTACTCCGCTGCTTAACAGCGTTTCCTCAATGCTGGGACGCGGGTTGTACTTCAACCAGGCACAAAAACATTTTCAGCAACTGTTGTTAATGGAGGAGCGAGCGACGATTGCACGCGAACTGCACGACTCGCTGGCGCAGGTGCTCTCTTATTTACGCATTCAGCTGACGCTGCTGAAGCGTTCAATTCCGGAAGATAACGCCCCAGCACAAAGCATCATGGCGGATTTCTCCCAGGCGCTGAACGATGCCTATCGTCAGCTACGCGAACTGCTCACCACCTTCCGTCTGACCTTACAACAGGCAGACTTACCCTCCGCCCTGCATGAAATGCTGGAAACACTGCAAAATCAAACCTCAGCTAAACTCACACTCGACTGTCGGTTACCCACGCTGGCGTTGGATGCGCAAATGCAGGTGCACCTGTTGCAGATCGTCCGCGAAGCGGTGCTGAACGCCATTAAGCATGCCAGTGCGAGTGAAATTGCCGTCAGTTGCGTAACGGCTCCGGACGGCAACCACACGGTTTATATCCGCGATAACGGCATCGGCATTGGCGAACCGCATGAGCCTACAGGGCACTATGGACTAAATATTATGCGTGAGCGGGCGGAAAGACTAAGCGGCACGTTGACCTTCTCTCAACCTTCCGGAGGAGGAACGTTGGTAAGCATCAGTTTCCGTTCGGCTGAATCAGACAGTGATCTAACGTAAAGAACCGCAAAGCGCCGTCGGGTCTGGATCCAGGCCTGACGGCGTTGGCACGAAAGGTATGCTGTAAACGGGCATGATAATTTACATTATCTTCTTTTTTTCTCCACGTTTGACCCGTACCTTGCCGCTAAAGTGAAGCAAGCCATACCCATAACGATACGCAGAAACACGAGGTCCTCTTTTAATGGCGAATTTTTTCATCGATCGCCCCATTTTTGCCTGGGTGTTAGCTATCCTGTTGTGCCTGACAGGAGCCCTGGCTATTTTTTCACTGCCCGTTGAGCAATATCCCGATCTGGCGCCGCCAAACGTACGGGTCACCGCCAACTATCCTGGCGCCTCGGCTCAGACTCTGGAAAACACCGTCACCCAGGTGATCGAGCAGAACATGACTGGTCTCGATAACCTGATGTACATGTCGTCGCAGAGCAGCGGGACAGGCCAGGCATCAGTTACACTGAGCTTTGTCGCCGGAACCGATCCTGATGAGGCCGTCCAGCAGGTGCAAAACCAGCTGCAATCGGCAATGCGTAAACTGCCGCAGGCGGTACAGGATCAGGGGGTCACGGTGCGTAAGACCGGGGACACCAATATTCTGACAATCGCCTTTGTCTCCACCGATGGCTCAATGGATAAGCAGGACATCGCCGACTATGTCGCCAGTAACATTCAGGATCCGCTCAGCCGTATTAACGGCGTGGGGGATATTGACGCTTACGGCTCACAGTACTCCATGCGTATCTGGCTTGACCCGGCCAAACTGAACAGTTTCCAGATGACCGCTAAAGATGTGACCGACGCTATCGAGTCACAAAATGCGCAGATTGCGGTCGGACAACTTGGCGGTACGCCTTCGGTGGACAAGCAGGCGCTGAACGCGACGATCAACGCCCAGTCGCTATTGCAGACTCCAGATGAATTCCGCGCCATTACTCTACGTGTCAACCAGGATGGCTCAGAAGTTAAACTGGGCGATGTGGCGACGGTCGAAATGGGTGCTGAAAAGTATGATTACCTCAGCCGCTTTAATGGAAATCCTGCCTCCGGTCTGGGCGTGAAGCTGGCTTCAGGCGCCAATGAAATGGCGACGGCGGAACTGGTCATTAACCGTCTGAACGAGCTGTCGCAATATTTTCCACATGGGCTGGAATATAAGGTGGCATATGAAACCACCTCCTTTGTCAAAGCCTCAATCATCGACGTGGTAAAAACCCTGCTGGAAGCGATCGCGCTGGTATTCCTCGTGATGTACCTGTTCCTGCAAAACTTCCGCGCCACGCTGATTCCCACTATCGCCGTTCCCGTCGTCCTGATGGGTACCTTCTCCGTGCTTTACGCCTTTGGCTATAGCGTTAACACCTTGACGATGTTTGCGATGGTGCTGGCGATCGGCCTGCTGGTCGATGACGCCATTGTGGTAGTGGAAAACGTCGAGCGTATTATGAGTGAGGAAGGGCTCACACCGCGGGAAGCGACGCGGAAATCGATGGGGCAAATCCAGGGCGCGCTGGTTGGTATTGCCATGGTGCTGTCGGCGGTGTTTATCCCGATGGCCTTCTTCGGCGGCACGACCGGGGCTATTTACCGCCAGTTCTCGATTACTATCGTCTCCGCAATGGTGCTGTCTGTACTGGTGGCGATGATCCTCACTCCCGCTCTGTGCGCCACCCTGCTCAAACCGCTGCATAAGGGCGAGCATCACGGACAAACCGGTTTCTTCGGCTGGTTTAACCGAATGTTTAATCGTAACGCCGAGCGCTACGAAAAAGGCGTCGCCAAAATTTTGCACCGCAGCCTGCGCTGGATCCTGATCTACGGCCTGCTGCTCGGCGGCATGGTTTTCCTGTTCCTGCGCCTGCCCACCTCCTTCCTGCCGCTGGAAGATCGCGGCATGTTTACCACCTCGGTACAGTTGCCCAGCGGCTCCACACAGCAGCAAACATTGAAAGTGGTTGAGGAAGTCGAGAAGTATTACTTCACCCATGAGAAAGACAACATTATGTCGGTCTTTTCCACGGTCGGTTCAGGCCCTGGCGGGAACGGTCAAAACGTGGCGCGTATGTTTGTCCGTTTAAAAGACTGGGATGAGCGCGACACCACTACCGGAACCTCTTTCGCCATCATTGAACGTGCGACCAAAGCCTTTAATAAGATTAAAGAAGCCCGCGTCTTCGCCAGTAGCCCTCCGGCTATCAGCGGCCTCGGAAGCTCTGCCGGTTTCGATATGGAGCTGCAGGATCACGCTGGTGCGGGGCATGACGCGTTAATGGCCGCGCGCGACAAGCTGATTGAGCTGGCCGGGAAGGATTCTTCCCTGACCCGCGTTCGTCATAACGGTCTGGACGACAGCCCACAGTTGCAAATTGATATCGATCAGCGCAAAGCCCAGGCACTGGGCGTTTCCATCGACGACATCAACGATACATTGCAAACGGCGTGGGGTTCCAGCTACGTCAATGACTTTATGGACCGAGGACGCGTGAAGAAGGTTTACGTGCAGGCGGCAGCAAAATATCGCATGCTCCCGGACGACATCAATTTGTGGTACGTCCGTAATAACAACGGTGGTATGGTGCCTTTCTCGGCCTTTGCCACGTCGCGCTGGGAAACCGGTTCACCGCGTCTGGAACGCTACAACGGCTACTCCGCGGTCGAGATTGTCGGAGAAGCCGCGCCCGGCGTCAGTACCGGTACAGCGATGGACATAATGGAATCGCTGGTGCGCCAGTTGCCGACCGGATTCGGCCTCGAATGGACTGCGATGTCTTATCAGGAACGGCTGTCGGGTTCTCAGGCCCCCGCCCTGTACGCCATTTCTCTGCTGGTGGTATTCCTGTGTCTGGCGGCCCTGTATGAAAGCTGGTCAGTTCCCTTCTCCGTCATGCTGGTTGTGCCGCTGGGGGTCATTGGTGCTCTGCTGGCGACCTGGATGCGCGGTCTGGAAAACGACGTGTACTTCCAGGTCGGGTTACTTACCGTTATCGGGCTATCGGCGAAGAACGCAATCTTGATTGTTGAATTCGCCAATGAGATGAACGAGAAAGGACACGAGCTGCTCGATGCCACGCTCCACGCCTGTCGCCAGCGCTTGCGTCCGATTCTGATGACCTCGCTGGCGTTTATCTTTGGGGTTCTGCCGATGACCATCAGCAGTGGCGCAGGTTCTGGCGGTCAACATGCGGTGGGGACAGGCGTAATGGGTGGAATGATTTCAGCCACTATCCTGGCGATTTACTTCGTGCCCCTGTTCTTTGTGCTGGTACGCAGACGCTTCCCGTTGAAACCGCGCCCGGAATAATCGGGCACAAAAAAGGCGACTTACGTTGAGTCGCCTTTTTTTATCCTTTACAGGATATGAATTTCTTCCAGAAAATTATTTACGAAGCATCACTTCGATAAAGTCTTTCCAGTTCCCCAGTTCACGTTCAATCATAACAACCTCTCGGTAATGATTCCAACTTATTGATAGTGTTTTATGTTCAGATAATGCCCGATGACTTTGTCATGCAGCTCCACCGATT
>PPYE01343142.1_pt1 | contig 63667 bp, 72 predicted proteins | sample 1559881 | NCBI WGS metagenome assembly PPYE01 (sample SAMN08240022, study PRJNA423297) | Human gut metagenome, whole genome shotgun sequencing project. | reverse complement strand
AAACTCACAAATTGGGCAGTTAAAGAGTTCTGCTGTCTGATACAAGAGGATAAATTGAATTGATAGAACTCACCTATTGGTATTTTGTTGATGAAATCATTGAGAATACGAAATTGAGTCGGTTAGGAATGTTAACTTTGACTGGTCCGGATTTTATTTCAGAATTTAGTATTGATACTTTTTGGGGAGTGGGCTGCGATGGTTATGTCGTCCTTGATAAAGTAAATAGTTATCAAGATACAGTTTTAATGTTGGCTGCTTCGGAGGATGGTGACATTAGTGCTCTCGGTGATGTTTACTGGATTGCTTTATTGGTGTATCATGGTATTGTTGGTTTGATGCTTATAATTTACTTATACTATAATTTATTCAAGACTACAGCAAATAAAAGATATTCTGATTCAAAGTTTGACTATAGCTGTATTGTAAAGTGGTTATTTTTTTTAATTATATTTATTTCATTTGCTAATCAAATTGTAGTGGTCAAAACCTTTGCAGTTTTCTTTTGGATTTTTCTTGCTATTGTACACAATAAATTAGTTACTACTCAAACTAATGAAAATACTACAAATCAACAATTACAATTATCTTAAAGGTGGTTCTGAGAAAGTCTATCAAGTAACAATAGAATTACTTAAGGCGAATGGACATCAAGTAAAATACTTCAGTATTGCAGACCCAAGAAATGAAGAATTATGTGAGGGATATGCTGTGAGTATTCAAAAATGGAGTGATGTAAAAGGACTTGGAGGAAAGCTGAAAGGAGTTCGTAATTTTATATATAATCGACAAGTTGCCTGGCAATTAGACTCTTTTTTGCAAGAATATCATCCTGATGTGGCGCATTTACACATTTTCTATGGCAATTTGAGTAATGCCATAGTTGACGTATTGCGGAAGCATCATATTCCTATGGTGCAAAGTGTACATGAATTCAGACTATTGTGCCCTGTGTATACTTGCCTTGACCCTCATCTTGAAATTTGTGAAAAATGTGCAAAGGAGACTTTGAAACTTTCATGTGTATTGAAACGATGTGTTAAGAATAGTTTGCTGATGAGTACAATTGCCGCTATGGAATGCTTTGTGCGAGATGTTTTTTATAGTTATCAGAAAAATATTTCAGCTTTTATAATGGTAAGTCGTTTTATAGAGAATAAGCATATAGATTATTTTCCACAAATTGCTTCAAAATGTCATCAGATATATAATTCGATAGATGTGGATTATTATGAAAAATTTGTTATTCCTACACACTGTAAAGAAAGATATTATTTGTATTTGGGACGGCTTTCTTATGAAAAGGGTATTAAAACTTTGATTAATGTTTTTAAGATAAAACCGCATTTACACTTGAAAATAGCGGGAACTGGAGTCGCAGAAAACGAATTGAAGAAATATACACGAGAGCTTGGTCTTTCAAATGTAGAGTTTCTTGGATTCGTTTCCGGAGAAAAACTGTTGAATATAGTTTCAGCAGCTTATTTCACAATGGTTCCGTCTGAATGGTACGAAAATAATCCTTTGTCAGTGATAGAGTCATTGGCACTTGGCACGCCGGTAATAGGGAGTGATATTGGTGGCATTCCGGAATTAATTGTTGGGGGTAAAAATGGCTTTTTACATAAACCTAAAGATGAGCAATCTTTAAGTGAAGCATTACAGTGTGCAGAAGGTTTAAGCAGAGAAGAATATGAATCGTTTTGCACCTTTTCTGTTGATATGGCTAGAGAATTTTTTGATAATAGGGTCTATTATCAAAAGTTGATAAAATTGTATGAACAGATAACACAGAAGGGTTAATCTTATAATTAAGCACATGAAAATTTTGGTACATACTTTTTGGCTGTCTCCATATAGAGGGTCGGAATTTGCAGTTGCATGGGACTATATAACGACTATGTCTAAATATCATGAGTTGTTTGTGATTTGTGGCTCATCAAGTTATACTCTTGGAGATTTTTCAGATTTAGATCGGTGGCTGGATAATAACACACTTGAAAATGTAACTTTCTTGAAGATAAAGCCTTCTCAAATGTCGTTAGTTTGTAATTTGGCATATAAGTATCATTTGTCGTATTATAGTTTTTATTTTGCCTATAAGCAATGGGAAAAAGAGGCTTATAAAGTTATCACGAAAAGCTCTATTATTGCAAACATTGATTTAATTCACTTTGTAGGTCCTGTGGGCTATAGAGAACCAGGGTATTTATGGAAACTTCCAAAACCTTATATTTGGGGGCCTATTGGTGGTTTTGAAAATATTAATTGGAATCTTTTAATACATTTGAAAGGAAATCGGTTAAGGCTTTTATTCCGTAATATAATTAATCCTATTCAATACTATACAAATATTCGGGTGAGAAAGGCTATGAAAAATGCTAATGTAGTTATTGCATGCACTCACGGAAATGTAAACAAAATAAGAAAAGTATATGGAAAGGAAGTTCTCTATTTACCGGAGAATGGTATAAAATTGATTAATAGATCGGTAGTATCCTGTTCAGAAAAAGAGAAACTTAATATTCTATGGATTGGTACTATGGAAGCTAGGAAAATGCCTAATATAGTCTTGGATGTTGTACTGAAAATGAAAGAAGTGAGTCATGTCGTTTTTCACATGATTGGCGGTGGTCCATTATTACCATGGTTTAGAAATTCCATTCAAAAACATGGTCTTGAAGCAAATTTTGTAGTTTATGGACAGGTCCCTAGAGAAAGAATATTCAACCTTTTACCTGATTTTGATATACATATTATTACTTCTCTATTGGAAGCTAACACAACTGTCATTTGGGAAACAATGAGTTGGGGCATTCCAACTATATCATTAGATCATTTTGGTATGGCTGATGTTATAAATGATTCTTGTGGTATCAAAATTCCAGTAAAAAGCTATGGACAAGTTGTGAACTGTTTGGCTGCTACTCTTGATAATCTGTCTCTAAATCCAGAAAAAATATTGCAACTTAAAAAAGGAGTATACCAAAGTGCAGTAAAATACACTTGGAATAATCGTATTGATTTCTATGAAAGTTGTTATAAAAAAGCTATAATGAATTTTACCTCAAAAAGTAAGTAAGAATGAATGTTTCAATTATAGGCACAGTAGGTGTACCTGCCAATTATGGTGGTTTTGAGTCTTTAGTAGAAAATATTATTGGTGATAATTCTTCAAAAAACATTCATTATACTATTTATTGCAGTAGTAAGAATTACTCTCAAAAGCTTCTTTCTTATAAGAATGCAAAATTGAAGTATATTCCGTTGAATGCCAATGGAAGCCAGAGTATCTTATATGATATTATCTCTTTGCTGAAGGCCACAAGAAGTAGTGATGTTATCCTTGTTCTGGGAGTGTCCGGCTGTTGTTTCCTTCCTGTATATCGCTTGTTCTCCAGAAAACGCTTAGTTATCAATATTGACGGTTTGGAACATAAGCGCGACAAATGGGGAAAATGGACAAGACGTTTTTTGAAGTTTTCGGAGAAGATGGCCTTAAGGTATGGTGATGTGATAGTGGCAGATAATAAAGGCATTCAAGATTATGTAGCGGAAGAGTATGGCAAGAAAACGGCATTGATAGCTTATGGAGGTAATCATGTGTTGTGTGATATTTCGGATATTGAAAATGAAGTATTAGAAAAATATGAACTGAAAAGAGAAGAATACTCTTTTTCACTTTGTAGAATAGAACCGGAAAATAATGTACATATAACATTAGAAGCTTTCAAAGTATCCGGTAAAAGACTGGTTTTTGTCGGAAATTGGGAAAGAAGTTTATATGGGAAAGAATTATTGGAAACCTATGCTGACTGCGAGAATATTCATCTATTATCTCCTATATATGACTTGAAAATATTGAATGTATTGAGAAGTCATTGCTCTTTTTATATACATGGGCATAGTGCAGGGGGGACTAATCCTTCGTTGGTAGAAGCTATGTTCTTCCAAAAACCGATATTGGCTTTTGACGTCATATATAATAGGGAAACGACAGAGCAAAAAGCTAATTATTTTTCTTCAGTTGATGATTTAGTAAAGTTATTAGAATTGCCATATTCAACTTTTCAATCAAATGCAAATAATATGATAGAGATTGCTCAAAGACGTTATCGGTGGGAAGTTATTGCACAACAATATGAGATATTATATAATGAATAAAAAACAATATATATATAATGGATGTAAATTATAAACTTATTGATACTCAGAAAATCATAGACTACATAAATTCCTTTTCAGGAGAAATTAGGGTAGAGGATATCGTTCGGAATTCCGGTGCTGACAAACTGCGGGTATATCCCGCACTCTTCGAGTTGGAACAGGAGGGGATCATTGATGTATTAGAACGAGAAGAATTGGGGGCACCAACAGTGGTATGTAAGAGAAGAGACTCCTCTACAAATTTAGAGTGACATTTTTATAATAAAGACAGGTAACAGCGGTTATTTTGTTTTAGGCGCAGCCGGAATTGCTTAGTTTGAGTGGTTCCGGCTGTTTTTTATTGTGATAATGAAGGCTTATTGATTAGAAAGTTTTATTTTTGCAGAGAGTTAGTATAATCTTGAAATAAAAAGTATAAGAATGTCAGGTAATGAATATATAAATATGTTTTCAGCCCATCTTTTTTGGGATGTGCGTAAAGAAGATGTCGATTTTGATGAGCATGCCCAATACATTATAAAAAGAGTCTTGGAATATGGCTTGTTGGAAGACTGGAATCTTATCCGGCAATATTATGGCTTGTCTAAAATTGTGGAGGTGGCGAAAGAATTAAGAGATTTAGAGCCTCGTGCCTTAGCATATATATCTGCAGTTTCTAAAACCCCTAAAGAGCAATTTAGATGTTACATCTGGAAACAGTCGAATATTCAACACTGGAACTTTTAAGGAAGTTGCAAAGTTTACCGATATTGCGCGATACGCGTTTGGTAGGAGGAACCGCTTTGGCTTTGCAATTGGGACACCGGAAATCTGTTGATTTGGATTTCTTCGGAACTATTACTTGTGAAGCGGAAGAACTTATAAGTGCAATAAAAACCGTAGCCTCTCTTATTGTATTGAAAGAATCTCCCCATATACATATTTATTTGGTTGATGGGATTAAAGTTGATATTGTAAATTACAGGTATCAATGGCTTGATAAACCAGTTGTAGACCAAGGAATACGCATGGCTGGAATTAAAGATATTGCTGCTATGAAAGTAACGGCTGTTATTGGCAGGGGAACTAAAAAGGATTTTATTGATATTTCTTTTTTATTGCATCATCTTTCTTTAAATGAAATTTTAGACTTCTATTCTACTAAATATGATGATGGTTCTGTTTTCATGGCAATGAAAAGTTTGGTGTATTTTGACGATGCGGAAAAGGAACCGATGCCGGATATGTTGATTAATAAGTCTTGGGAACAGGTGAAAGAATATATCTTATCAAAGATTTCTTGAAGCATTTGCCTTATCTACTCGAAAAATCTTATTAACTTTGCGGGTCACTTTTGGAAACAATAAAAAAATAATGATATGAATATCTCTTATAATTGGTTGAAAGAGTATGTCGATTTTGATTTGACACCGGATGAAGTTGCCGCTGCACTTACTTCCATTGGATTGGAAACTGGAAGCGTGGAAGAAGTGCAAACCATTAAAGGCGGACTGGAAGGTTTGGTCATTGGAGAAGTCCTGACATGCGAAGCTCATCCTAATTCAGACCACATGCACATCACTACCGTAAATCTGGGACAGGGTGAGCCTGTGCAGATAGTATGCGGTGCGCCTAACGTGGCAGCCGGGCAGAAAGTGGTGGTAGCTACTTTGGGTGCAAAACTTTACGACGGTGATGAATGTTTTACAATCAAGAAATCAAAGCTTCGCGGCGTAGAGTCCAACGGTATGATTTGTGCGGAAGATGAAATCGGTATCGGTACAGACCATGCAGGTATCATCGTATTGCCGGAAACGGCTGTGCCGGGCACACTTGCCAAAGACTATTATAACATCAAGAGCGACTATGTGCTGGAAGTGGATATCACTCCCAACCGCGCCGATGCTTGTTCACATTACGGTGTGGCTCGCGACTTGTACGCTTATTTGGTACAGAACGGCTTGCCGACTTCTTTGAAAAAGCCGTCTGTGGATGCTTTTGCCGTTGAGAACCACGATTTGGACATCAAGGTTACGGTGGAAAACAGCGAGGCTTGTCCGCGTTATGCCGGAGTTACCGTAAAAGGTGTAACCGTAAAGGAGAGTCCGGAGTGGTTGCAAAACAAGCTCCGTATCATCGGCCTGCGTCCCATTAATAATGTGGTGGATATTACGAACTATATTGTTCATGCATTCGGTCAGCCGCTTCACTGCTTCGATGCCGACAAGATTAAGGGCGGTGAAGTCGTTGTGAAGACAATGCCTGAAGGTACCCCTTTTGTCACTTTGGACGGTGTAGAACGCAAGTTGAGCGAACGCGACCTGATGATCTGCAACAAAGAAGAGGCCATGTGTATCGCCGGAGTGTTTGGCGGATTGGATTCCGGTTCTACGGAAGATACCAAAGATATATTCCTCGAAAGTGCTTATTTTCATCCTACCTGGGTGCGCAAGACCGCCCGTCGTCATGGCTTGAATACGGATGCTTCTTTTCGTTTTGAAAGAGGTGTCGATCCGAATATTACTCTTTATTGCCTGAAACTGGCTGCAATAATGGTGAAAGAGCTTGCCGGCGGTACTATATCTTCCGATATAAAGGATGTGTGTGCTGCTCCTGCCCAAGACTTCCGGGTGGAACTTTCCTATGAGAAGGTTCATTCACTGATAGGTAAGGTGATTCCGGCAGAGACAGTAAAGAGCATCGTGGCGAGTCTGGAAATGAAGATCGTAGCCGAAACGGCAGAAGGCCTGACACTGGATGTACCGCCTTATCGTGTGGATGTGCAGCGCGATTGTGACGTGATAGAAGATATTCTCCGTATTTACGGTTATAATAATGTAGAGATTCCGACTGCATTGAAGTCCAGCCTGACAACGAAAGGTGAGTGGGACAAGTCCAACCGACTGCAGAATCTGGTTGCCGAACAGTTGGTGGGATGCGGTTTCAATGAAATCCTGAATAACTCGTTGACGCGTGCCGCATATTACGACGGTTTGGAATCCTATCCTGCCAAGAACCTTGTGATGTTGATGAATCCGCTTAGCGCCGATTTGAACGCTATGCGCCAGTCGCTGCTCTTTGGCGGATTGGAGAGTATTTCTCACAATGCCAACCGTAAGAATTCGGATTTGAGGTTCTTTGAATTCGGTAACTGTTATTACTTCAACGAAGAGAAGCGCAATCCTGAAAAAGCGCTCGCTCCTTACTCGGAAGATTATCATCTGGGCTTGTGGGTTACCGGTAAAAGAGTTTCCAACTCGTGGGCGCATCAAGACGAGGATAGTTCGGTATACGAACTGAAGGCGTATGTTGAAAATATCTTTGCCCGTCTGGGACTGAAGATGCACGATTTGGTAGTCGGTAATCTGACCGATGACATCTATGCTGCTGCGCTGTCCGTACAGACAAGAGGCGGCAAACGTCTGGCTACTTTCGGTGTGGTGACAAGAAAACTCCTGAAAGCGTTTGACATAGATAACGAAGTGTACTATGCCGACCTGAACTGGAAAGAGCTGATGAAGGCTATCAAGAACGTAAAGGTAAATTATACCGAAATCTCCAAGTTCCCGGCTGTGAAACGTGACCTTGCTTTGTTGCTTGACAAGAAAGTACAGTTTGCCGAAATCGAGAAGATATAGAAAAGCTGCCAAATTGAAAAGATGGGGTCACATGGCTAAGACCTTTACAAGACTGGGTAAACAAATTGCTATTGCAGTGAAAGCCGGCGGACCTGAGCCGGAAAACAACCCTACATTGCGTTCGGTTATCGCTACTTGCAAGCGTGAAAACATGCCGAAGGATAATATTGAACGTGCCATCAAGAATGCAATGGGTAAAGACCAAAGCGACTACAAGAGCATGACTTATGAGGGATATGGTCCTCATGGTGTAGCCGTATTCGTTGATACACTGACCGATAATCCTACCCGTACGGTAGCTGATGTGCGTAGCGTATTCAACAAGTTTGGCGGAAACTTGGGAACAATGGGGTCACTGGCTTTCTTGTTCGATCATAAATGTATGTTCACTTTCAAGAAGAAAGACGGCATGGACATGGAAGAATTCATTCTTGACATGATTGACTTTGATATTGACGAAGACTATGAAGAGGATGAAGAAGAAGGTACAATCACTATTTATGGTGATCCGAAGAGCTACGCCGCTATTCAGAAACATTTGGAAGAGGGCGGCTTTGAAGATGTCGGTGGTGAGTTTACCTACATTGCCAATGACTTGAAAGATGTTGAGCCGGCGCATCGTGAAACGATTGATAAGATGGTGGAACGTCTGGAAGAATTTGACGACGTGCAGACGGTTTATACGAATATGAAGCCTGAAGAAAGCGAAGAATAATGACTTATACTTACAAGACTAAAGGTACGTGCAGTAGCAATATCGAGCTTGAAGTAGAAGACGGAATAGTAAAGGACATAGCTTTCTGGGGTGGCTGCAACGGCAATTTGCAAGGTTTGTCCCGCTTGGTTGCCGGGATGCCGGTGAATGAGGTTATCTCCCGTCTGGAAGGTATACGGTGCGGTGGACGTCCCACTTCCTGCCCGGATCAGCTGTGTAAAGCATTGCACGAAATGGGATATTAGACTATTGTGGCTTAAAAACGTCTCACGAGGTGAAAAAAATCATCTCGTGAGATGAATATATTCATCCCATGAGATGAATAAATTTGTCTTACGGGACGAATTTATCCGTCTCATGGGATGATTTTTTTTGCCGGCAAGATAACTTTTGCTGTTTTGAACCAAGTTATAGTGTATTTGTTTTTATTTGAGTACTTTTACACTCTCAAAATAACAACAACGAAATGAAGAATATTTTTAAGGACTTAAAGCGGAAAGACCATAAACGCTATTTGGGTGGTTTGGATGTATTTAAATATATCGGTCCGGGATTATTGGTTACGGTAGGTTTTATTGATCCGGGGAACTGGGCGTCTAATTTTGCGGCAGGTTCTGAATTTGGTTATTCGTTGCTGTGGGTAGTCACTTTGTCTACGGTCATGCTGATTATTCTTCAGCATAATGTGGCACACTTGGGCATCGTAACCGGGCTATGTCTGTCGGAAGCAGCTACACAGTACACTCCCAAGTGGGTGTCACGACCTGTATTGGGGACGGCTGTACTGGCTTCCATATCCACCTCTTTGGCCGAGATTTTGGGTGGGGCCATTGCATTGCAGATGTTGCTGGACATTCCGATTGTATGGGGTTCGGTGCTGACTGCGGTTTTCGTTTCAGTAATGCTTTTCACTAATTCTTATAAGAAAATAGAGCGCTCCATCATTGCATTTGTGTCTGTCATAGGGCTTTCGTTCATCTATGAACTGTTTCTCGTTAAGATTGACTGGCCGGTGGCTGTGCAGGGGTGGGTGACGCCCTCGTTTCCGGAAGGGAGCATGCTTATTATAATGAGCGTGCTTGGAGCTGTGGTGATGCCTCATAATTTGTTCCTTCACTCGGAGGTGATACAGAGCCATGAGTACAACAAACAGGATGATGCTTCGATTCGTAAGGTCTTGAAGTATGAACTGTTTGACACGCTGTTTTCGATGATTGTGGGGTGGGCCATTAATAGTGCGATGATTCTGCTGGCTGCCGCTACTTTCTTTAAGAGTGGAATTCAGGTAGAGGAACTGCAACAGGCAAAGTCACTGTTGGAACCCTTGCTGGGAAGCAGTGCTGCCGTAGTGTTTGCGCTGGCTTTGTTGATGGCGGGCATATCTTCCACAATAACAAGCGGCATGGCGGCAGGCTCCATATTTGCCGGTATTTTCGGTGAGTCATACCACATTAAGGACAGCCACTCCCAGGTGGGGGTGATTCTTTCCTTAGGTATTGCATTATTGTTGATTTTCTTTATTGGGGACCCTTTTAAAGGACTGCTGATTTCGCAGATGATTTTGAGTATTCAGTTACCATTTACGGTGTTCCTGCAAGTAAGTCTCACTTCGTCCCGCAAAGTAATGGGACAATACGTAAATAGCAGGTGGAGCACATTGGTGCTTTACACGATTGCTATCGTTGTTACTGTATTGAATATTATGTTATTAATATCTAGTTTATAATGGAGCGGAACTTATTGAATGAAAGATTTATAACAATAGAAAAGTTGGCTGACGGCGAACTGTCACATAAACTTCCGGGGCTGACAGTAAAGTTTTCTTTTGCAGAGACATTTCTGGGAGAAGTGTTGGTTGCTTCAACACCTCAAGGCGTATGCTATATGGCTTTCGTAGTGAGGGGTAGAGATATGGCAGAGAGCGAGATGATGAACAGATTTCCCGGAGTGTTTTTTGAGATAGGTACGGATGAGCATCAACGTAGGGCACTGGCCGCTTTGTCTGCGGATGAGGAAAATATGGAGACAGTGCCTTTGCATCTGAAAGGAACTGATTTTCAGTTACGTGTATGGAACGAATTGCTGAAAATACCTTTCGGTGAAACAGCTACTTACGGAGAGATTGCTGCAGCATTGCAAAATCCGAAGGCGTACCGGGCCGTAGGTACGGCAATTGGGGATAATCCGGTTGCCGTATTGATTCCCTGCCACCGGGTGCTACGTACCGACGGGACGTTGGGCGGTTACCATTGGGGATTGGAACATAAGGTACAATTGCTGGAATGGGAAAAGCAACACAAAAAAGCTGAATAAGTGGATTCAACAATATACAGATATGAAGATTATAACCTATAATGTAAACGGTTTGCGGGCTGCCGTAACTAAGGGACTTCCCGAATGGCTGGCAAACGAACAACCGGATGTGTTGTGCCTGCAGGAAACCAAATTGCAGCCGGAGCAGTATCCGGCAGAGGCGTTGGACGCATTGGGATACAAGCATTATTTGTATTCGGCCCGGAAGAAAGGGTATAGTGGAGTAGCCATCCTGACCAAACGTGAACCGGACCATGTGGAATATGGCATGGGCATGGAGGAATATGATAGTGAAGGGCGCTTTATGCGTGCCGATTATGGCGACTTGTCCATTGTGAGTGTTTATCATCCTTCGGGAACAAGCGGTGACGAACGGCAGGCATTTAAGATGGTGTGGTTGGAAAAGTTCCGTCAATATGTAGTGGAGTTGCAGCGCACCCGTCCAAAATTAATCCTTTGCGGAGATTATAATATCTGCCATGAAGCAATAGACATTCACGATCCCGTCCGTAACGCCACGAATAGTGGTTTTTTGCCGGAGGAGAGGGAATGGATGACCCGTTTTCTGAATGAAGGTTTCATAGATACTTTCCGCTTGCTTCATCCCGACAAGCAGGAGTATACATGGTGGAGCTATCGTTTCAATTCGCGGGCGAAGAATAAAGGTTGGCGTATAGATTATTGTATGGTGAATGAGCCGGTGCGTCCGATGCTGAAAGATGCGCGTATTCTGAATGATGCAGTACACTCGGATCATTGTCCTATGATGTTGGAAATAGCAGATTGAGATATGACGAATGACAGAATAGAAAAAGCTGTTGGACTGTTTAAAAGCGGGTACAACTGCTCACAATCGGTAGTGGCTGCTTTTGCAGACATGTATGGCTTTACGGAAGAACAGGCATTGCGGATGTCTGCTTCCTTTGGTGGGGGCATCGGACGGATGCGTCAGACTTGTGGCGCCGCCTGTGGTATGTTTTTGCTGGCGGGACTGGAAAAAGGCGCCGTCGACGGTAAAGACCGCGAGGGAAAAGCCGCCAATTATGCGTTGGTGCAGGAACTTGCAGAAGAGTTCAAGAAGCGTAACGGTTCAATGATCTGCGCTGAGTTGCTGGGATTGAAGAAACCGGAAGGTTCTTCCACTCCTGAAGCGCGTACGGAACAATATTATGCCAAGCGTCCTTGTGCGAAAATGGTGGAAGAGGCGGCGACAATATGGGCCGAGTATTTGGAAAAACAGCAGAAATAAGCAGAAATTAGCCGTTTTTATGACAGAAAAGCGAAAAAAAAGGTAGTTAACGTGTTATATAACATAAAAATAACTATCTTTGCCGCTGAAATAAAATCTGATTCTTCTTTGTGGGAAACGGATTTTTAAGCATGTCTAACTAAAAATAAAGAGAAAATGTTGAAAGAGAAAGCTGGTGAAACTGCAGGAAAAATTTGGAATGTACTGAATGGAACTGAAGGTTTAACTGCTAAGCAAATCAAGAAAGCTACGAAATTGGTAGACAAAGATTTGTTCCTGGGTCTTGGCTGGTTGTTGAGAGAAGATAAAATTTCTACTCAAGAAGTTGAAGGCGAACTGTTTGTAAAACTGAACTAAGAAAGAGATTGGAATGTTATAAAAAATGCGTTGATACATTTGATATGTTATCAACGCATTTTTTTTTGTCTTCTCCTTTTAGTATCTTTGCACACCAAAATTTTAGAAACAAATGAAAAAGAATATACGTAACTTTTGCATCATTGCCCATATCGATCATGGTAAATCAACTTTAGCTGACCGTTTGCTGGAGTTCACCAATACTATTCAAGTGACTGAAGGACAGATGTTGGATGATATGGACTTGGAGAAGGAGAGAGGTATCACCATTAAGAGCCATGCTATCCAGATGGAGTATATGTACAAGGGGGAGAAGTATATTCTGAACCTGATAGACACCCCGGGACATGTGGATTTCTCATACGAGGTGTCTCGCTCTATTGCCGCTTGTGAGGGGGCGTTGCTCATTGTGGATGCGTCTCAAGGCGTGCAGGCGCAAACCATTTCCAATCTCTACATGGCCATCGAGCATGACTTGGAGATTATTCCGGTTATCAATAAGTGTGATATGGCGAGCGCCATGCCCGAAGAAGTAGAGGATGAAATTGTAGAGTTGCTCGGCTGTAAGCGTGAGGAGATAATCCGCGCTTCCGGTAAGACGGGAATGGGGGTTGAGGAGATTCTTGAGGCAGTCGTTGAGCGTGTTCCGCATCCCGAAGGTGATGAGGAAGCGCCGTTGCAGGCTCTGATCTTCGATTCTGTATTCAACTCTTTCCGGGGCATTATTGCTTACTTCAAGATTGTGAACGGTGTCATCCGGAAGGGAGACAAGGTGAAGTTCTTCAATACGGGCAAGGAATACGATGCGGACGAAATAGGTGTTTTGAAAATGGATATGGTGGCCCGGCAGGAATTGCGTACGGGTGACGTAGGTTATATCATTTCGGGCATCAAGACTTCCAAAGAAGTGAAGGTAGGTGATACGATTACCCACATAGCCCGTCCATGCAAGGAAGCTATTGCCGGGTTTGAGGAAGTGAAACCAATGGTTTTTGCCGGCGTATATCCTATTGAGGCGGAAGATTTTGAAGATTTGCGCTCTTCGTTGGAGAAATTGCAACTGAATGATGCTTCATTGACTTTCCAGCCGGAGTCTTCATTGGCGCTGGGTTTTGGTTTCCGTTGCGGGTTCCTGGGACTGCTTCATATGGAGATTGTGCAGGAGCGTTTGGACCGCGAGTTCGATATGAATGTCATCACTACTGTGCCTAACGTGTCTTATAACATTTATGACAAGCAGGGACACATGACCGAGGTGCATAATCCCGGCAGCATGCCCGATCCAACGTTGATAGACCGCATTGAAGAGCCCTACATCCGCGCATCTGTGATTACTACTACGGACTATATCGGACCGATTATGACGCTATGCCTGGGTAAGCGCGGTGAGTTGGTGAAACAGGAATATATTTCCGGTAATCGTGTGGAGATATACTATGACATGCCGCTCGGAGAAATCGTTATCGACTTTTACGATAAGCTGAAAAGTATTTCCAAAGGGTATGCTTCTTTTGACTATCATGCAAACGGATTCCGTCCGTCCAAACTGGTAAAGCTGGATATTCTGTTGAATGGCGAACCGGTGGATGCGCTTTCTACCTTGACTCACTTTGATAACGCCTACGAGTTGGGACGCCGGATGTGCGAGAAACTGAAAGACCTGATTCCAAGGCAGCAGTTTGATATTGCCATTCAGGCGGCTATCGGGGCTAAGATTATTTCCCGCGAAACAATAAAGGCAGTTCGTAAGGATGTTACTGCAAAATGTTATGGAGGTGACGTAAGCCGTAAACGCAAGCTGCTTGAAAAGCAGAAGAGAGGTAAGAAAAGGATGAAGCAAATCGGTAACGTAGAAGTCCCGCAGAAAGCATTCCTGGCTGTGCTGAAATTGGATTAACTGCTAAATAATTCACATACATAGTGCTTGATTTAATTTTAACAGCTATATTTGTGTTGTGGGTGAGGAAAGTGGCGCTGTCAGGTTTATAGGGAGAGTGTGTCAAAACTCTGACAAGCATATCATTAGCTTCGCTCAAAATATCTTTTTATTTCTTACGCTAATGTATAGTCTGTCATGCAGAACGTAGTGAAGCATCTCTTCTCCTACTCACAAAGAGAGTAGGTTCTTCGCTTCGCTCTGACTATACCTTAATGAAAAAAGGCAGAAGAGGTTTTGAGCGAAGCTAATGACAGAGTAAAATGATAGTTAATGTTAGTTTTGACACACCTTCTTTCCGGAGAAGGATAAAATCTTAAATCAAATACTTATGATTATTCTACGTACTGTGAAACACATTTCCTCGCTGAATATAGTGGCGAGTATCCTTTTGTTTCTGACCGCTATTCTGGCTGCTCTCATAGCCAACTCTTCTTTGTCGCCGATATATCAGGACTTCCTGCTTCAGGAACTTCATCTGCGTGTCGGTAATTTCAATTTACTTTCGCATGGCGGGCATCCGTTGAAAATGATAGAATTCATCAATGACTGTCTGATGACAGTGTTCTTTCTGGCAGTGGGGTTGGAGATAAAGCGTGAGTTGCTGGTAGGGGAACTGTCTTCTTTCCGGAAGGCTGCTTTACCTTTTGTCGCGGCATGTGGCGGCATGGTGGTTCCGGTTCTGATTTATTCGTTATTGGTTATTTCCGGTACTCCTGAAACCAGGGGAATGGCCATTCCTATGGCCACGGATATTGCGTTTTCTTTGGGGGTGCTCAGTTTGCTGGGCAAGCGTGTTCCGTTGAGCCTGAAGATATTCCTGACTGCTTTTGCTGTGGTTGATGACATCGGGGGAATATTGGTGATTGCACTGTTTTATAGTACTGACGTGGCATACGGATACCTGATTGTAGCGGCTATCCTGTATATATTCCTTTATTATATGGGCAAGTTGGGGGTGACGCAGAAGATTTTCTTTTTGTTCTTCGGTATAATAATTTGGTACCTCTTCTTGCAGTCGGGCATACATAGCACTATTTCCGGGGTGATACTGGCATTCGTGATACCGGCCCGTCCCCGTCTGGATGCCGGTAAATATATCAAGCGAATTCGTGATATTATAGGGGAGTTCCCTGCCTCCAAATCGGATAATATAGTGCTGACAAATGCGCAGATTGCTACGTTGAAACAGGTGGAACGTGCGTCCGATCATGTTATCAGCCCGTTGCAGTCGTTGGAGGACAATTTGCATGGGGCTGTGAACTTTGTGATTTTACCTTTGTTTGCCTTTGCCAATGCCGGTGTGGTATTCAGCGGTAGCGGCAATATTGTGGGAGATGTAAGTATGGCTGTGGCTGCCGGTCTGCTTTTGGGCAAATTCCTGGGTATATATCTGTTTACGTGGCTATCGATAAAAAGTGGTTTGGCTCTGATGCCTGCCGGCATGAATTGGAAAAATATAGCAGGCGTTTCCCTGCTGGGAGGCATCGGCTTTACGGTATCTTTGTTTATAGCCAACCTTTCGTTTGCAGATGCATATCCGGAACTGTTGAACCAAGCGAAATTCGGCGTGCTTTTAGGAACGTTGCTCGCTGGGGTATTGGGATATGTGGTGCTGAACATAGTGTTGCCGAAAGCTGAATAACTTCCTTGGGCTGGCCTTGAGTTTTATTCTTCATCTTCCGTTTCTTCCTGTATCTCTTCTTTAGGCAGCAGTCTTGCCGAGATACGTTTTTTGGGGGTGAGGCTCATATCTTTCAGCATTTCTGCTTGGCGGACTACGCTTCCGTTTCCTTCGGACAATTGGTTGAGCGCCTTGTCATAGTCTTTTTGCAAAGTCGCCATGCGGTCGCCGAGGGTGAGGAAAGTGTCGGTGAAGCCTACTATCTTTTCATACAGGGCCGTACCGCGTTTGATGATAGCCTGTACGTTTTTCACTTGGTTTTCCCGTTTCCACAGGTCGAGCGAGAGACGCAGGGCGCTGATGAGGTTGGTGGGGCTCATCAATACGACTTTCTTATTGTAGGCGTATTCCCAAAGGTTGGCATCGCTCTGTATGGCAAGCAGATAAGCGCCTTCGGTGGGAATGAACATCATTACGAAGTCCGGCGATTTGATGTCATAGTGCGAATAATCCTTCCGGCTGAGTTCATCGATGTGGCTGCGGACAGACTGCAAATGCGCTTTGAGCCAACGTGCCTGCTCTTCCCGGTCTTCGGCAGATGTATAGGCTGCGTAGGCAGTGAGAGACACTTTGGAGTCTATTATCATTTCGCGTTCATCTGGGTATTTGATAAGGATGTCCGGTTGCATCTTTTGTCCGCTTTCTTCACTGACAATAGCTTCCCCTCGTTCGTCTTTCAGAAACTCCTGACGGAAATAGTGCTCGCCTTCAATCAGGCCTGATGCTTGCAGCAGGCGCTCTAAAATCATCTCACCCCAGTTGCCTTGCATCTTGGAGTCTCCCTTCAGGGCGCGTGTCAGGTTGTTGGCGTCTTCGCTGAGACGGTTGTTCAGCTCCACCAGTTCCTTGATGCGCTCGCCTAAGGAGAAGCGCTCTTTGGCTTCGGTGCTGTACACTTGCTCTACCTTTTCCTTGAAATCTTTTATCTTTTCGTCCAACGGACGCAGCAGGTTGCCCAGATGTTCGGCATTTAGTTTGGTGAAATCTTCGGTTTTGCTTTGGAAGATGCGGTTTGAAAGGTTCTCAAACTCCGTATTCATGCGTTTGTGCAGGGCTTCGGCCTCTTCCTTCTGTTGGGTGAGGCGCTGTTCCCATTGCTTTTGCTGCTCGGCAAGGCGTTCGCAGAAAGAACGTTCCTGCTGGGCAAGGCGTTCATTGAGATTGCGTGCCTGTTCGGAAATGCGTTCGGCAAAGAGCCGTTCTTGTGCGCTAAGGCGTTCCGAGGCTTGGCGGTTAGCCTCCTGCAAGCGTTCTTCCGCAATGGAACGTTCGCGGGTGATACGTTCTTCGGCGGTGCGATTCAGTAGGGCTTCACGCTCTTCGGCGGCTTCTACTTGTGTTTTTAGGGCAGCGGCTTTTCTGCCGGCTGTCAAATAGCCGATAATGGCTCCTGCGATAATTCCAACGACTAATAGTACGATATTCATAATGATGTATGGGAAATATAGTTGCAATGAACTGAAAATTCTGTTTCAAAGGGTGGTATCCGTTGTACCAACGTTGGGTACCGATAATACCAACGGTTGGTACAAGGAATACCAACGGTTGGTACGGAGAGTACCGCACCGGGGAATATCCTGCGGCCTGCGGGCTTATGCTTATTGCGTCAGTATCTCGTTTCCGTCTTCGGTAATAAGGATCATGCTTTCCCATTGGGCGGAAGGCAGGCCGTCGTCTGTGCATACTGTCCAGCCGTCGGCTTCGTCAATGAAAACATCGTAAGTGCCCATGTTGATCATCGGTTCGATGGTGAACGTCATTCCCGGTACTATCAGCATGCCCGTACCACGCTTGCCGAAGTGTTCCACATCCGGCTCTTCATGGAACTTGACGCCTACGCCATGTCCGCAGAGGTCGCGCACTACACTGTAACCGTTCTTCTCGGCGTGTTCTTGAATGGCGGCGCCGACGTCGCCCAGTCGTGCCCAAGGCCGGGCAGCTTGTATGCCGAGGTCGCGACATTCTTTGGTTACTTGTACGAGGCGTTGCATCTCCGGGCTTACCTCTCCGATCATATACATGCGCGAGGCGTCGGAGAAATATCCTTTATATATGGTAGATACATCTACGTTGACAATATCTCCGCTGCGCAGAAATTCTTTGGTGCTGGGGATGCCATGGCACACTACGTCATTGATGCTGACGCATACGCTTTTTGGGAACCCCTCGTACAGGAAAGGGGCGGGAATGGCATCATGGTCTGTCGTGAAGCAATATACCATGTGGTCTATTTCTGCGGTAGACATCCCTTCGCGAATATTCTCTGAAATGTAATCGAGCAATGCGGTGTTTATTTTTGCACTTTCGCGTATGCCTGCCAGTTGTTCTTCTGTACGCAATAAATGTCTTGACGGTAGTTTGTAACCTTCTCTTTTATAATGTTGAATTTTAGCTTCTACTTCATCGGAATAATTTTTAGGAGTAAACCGGACTCCTTTTACGAACTTTTTCATTGCATTTTCTTTTTATGATACTGCAAAAGTACACAATATTGCAGGCGCTTGTACCATCGGAAGCGGAAAAACATTTATCGGAACCGCCTTTTCCTTGTTTTTTTCTTCTCAGGGTGCGTGTGTCTTGTGCCGTTGATGGCATGGTAATAAAAAAGGGATGCTCCTGCGGAACACCCCTTTGACATATCAATGTTTGGTATGAATCAGAACTCATAGTGGAAACCTACTGAAAGGTCCTCGCTGGTGAAGCCAAAGCCATAACCGCTTTCCGTATCCATATAATCGTCTCTGTAACCCAGGAAACCGCATTTGGCAAGTACGCTGAACTTGTCATTCAGTTTGATGGCGATACCCGGTTTGAAACCGATTTCAAAACCGTTTACGGAATCCAAACCTTTTACCTTTTGAGTGGAGAAGCCCAGTCCTCCGTCAATGAAAAGACGGACAACTTTGTTTTCATAATAAGAGTAACGTGCGTATGGTGCAAGGGCGAAGGCATTGTATTTTCCTTCATCCAGCTTGCTGTGTGCAAATGTCAATACACCACCGATAGCCAGTTTCTCGTTCAGGTTGTATCCTACTTCCGGATTCAACGCAAAAGTTGTTGCGTCAAGGTCGTCATTGTGCCATAAAGCCACTGTTCCACCAACATAAACCTGCGCTTTTGCTGATAAAGCAGCCATTGCAACAAATAATAAGATTACAAACTTTTTCATCTTTTTCTTCTTAACTTTTAGTTATACAAATTGGTTATTGAATTGTAATATATAGGAGAAGTCCTATATTTTTCGGAGGGCCAAAAGTATAGGTTATATTTGTGCTGTACAAATTTTTAGTTGGTTTTTTATAAAATAAATAGTTTAAGAACGTACAATATATTACTTTTGCGGCGGTAAAAAGATTGTTATATAGGTTGTATTTTTTCAGATGAAGAAGAGTCTTATTGCATTAGCATTCGGTACGTTAGGATTGGGTATTGCCGAATTCACAATGATGGGTATTTTGCCTTATGTTGCCCGAGATTTAAATATTAGTATTCCGGTTGCGGGACATTTCATTTCTGCCTACGCACTGGGAGTGTGTGCCGGTGCCCCTATGCTGATTGTGGCACGCAAACGTCCGTTGAAACATATTCTGCTGGTGTTGATGGCCTTGATGCTGGTGGGGAATCTGGGTGCCGCAATGGCTCCCGATTACTGGTTGCTGTTGGCAGCGCGTTTCATTTCGGGCTTGCCGCATGGGGCATATTTTGGAGTTGCATCTATTGTGGCAGGCAAGCTGGCGGATGAGGGAAAAAGCTCGGAAGCCGTATCCATTATGATAGCAGGCATGACGGTTGCCAATTTGTTTGGCGTACCGCTGGGTACTTCATTGAGCCATATGCTCTCTTGGCGGGTGACATTCTTGCTGGTGGGTTGTTGGGGGCTGATCGTCCTTTATTATATATGGCGGTGGGTTCCTGTGATAGAGGGACTGAAAGATACCGGTTTCAAAGGTCAGTTTCGCTTCTTAAAGACACCTGCTCCCTGGTTGATATTGGGGGCGACTGCTTTGGGCAATGGCGGGGTTTTCTGTTGGTATAGTTACATTACACCGTTGCTGACAAATGTCTCAGGTTTTAGCGCTGAAAGCGTGACGGCATTGATGGTTCTGGCAGGCTTTGGCATGGTGGTCGGCAATCTTGTGAGTGGCAGACTTTCCGACAGATATACTCCGGGTAAGGTTGGTACGGTAGTGCAAGGTATGATTTGTATCTTGTTGCTGATGATATTTTTCCTGTCGCCCAACCCATGGTGTTCTGCCATTCTGATGGCGCTTTGTACAGCAGGGTTGTTTGCTGTTTCAAGTCCCGAACAGGTGTTGATTATTCGTGTTGCTCCCGGCGGAGAGATGCTGGGTGGCGCTTGTGTGCAAATAGCGTTCAATTTGGGTAATGCTATCGGAGCATACGTAGGTGGATTGGCTCTTAGCGGCGGATACCGTTATCCGGCTTTGGCAGGTGTGCCTTTTGCGTTGGTGGGTTTTGTTTTATTCGCTGTCTTCTACAAGAAATTTCAGGCGAAGTATTAAGTGTTTCAATATTTTTATGTATGTTTGCCCATAAATATTAACTAAACTTGATAAACATGAAGATTTTAGATTTTGCGAAAATAATGCTGTTGTGTGTAATAACTATGGGAATGGCTTCTTGTGGAGATGATATTTATTATACTACAATACAGAATAGTGATGAGAAATTATGTGGAAAGAATTGGGTGGATGAATCGGGAGAAGATGGTGAAGCATATACCTATCTGCTTAAGTTCGGTGCAAACAATAAGGGGCAGGAAGTTACGATAACCTATGAAGCCGGTGGTAAGGTTACTGTTGACCGGGAATTTTCATGGCGTTGGCTGGATGAGAGTAAGGAGGCTATACGATTGACTTTTGCCGATAACACAGCCAAGATATTTGAGAATGTATGGGTACGTGAACATTATTTGTCCGGAAAACTGAACGGAGAAGTGATGATGTTGGTAGATGCGAATTATAAATAGTAAAGGATAAGGAATAATATGATGAAATATTCGAGAGTGTTGCTTCTATGTATTCTGGTATTGGGATTAAGTTCTTGTGAAACGGATGATACGGAATATTGGTTGTCTGGTACATGGGCAGGGCAAGTCGGAGCTCGTGATGCTTCTTTTATCTTCAACGAGAACAGAACCGGCAGTTATCGGATAGAAGGGGGAGACTCCGGTACTTTCGACTGGTATTTTGAAGATGAACAATATTGGGATGCGCCGTCCGGTACAATAATATTGGACTTCGGCCATAATGATAGAGCATGTATTGCGGGTTCATGGGCCGACCGCGTCTCTCTTTCCGGTTGGTATTATGATTATTACGAAGACTATTTGGAGGGCTATGATGGTATTTCCTTAGTCTTGCGTCGAGTGGGATATTGATATAAAAAAGGAAGGCTGTTTCATGGCAGCCTTCCTTTTTTTATGTTTTGAACTGTATCGTGCGGAACCGCTTTATTTCTGTTTTAGAAACAATTTCTTGAACTCCCCCGGATAAGGTGTTTCAAACTGCATCAGTTCTCCGGTTACTGGATGATGGAAACAGAGCTTGAAAGCGTGCAGCGCCAGTCGGTTGATGGGATTTACCTCTTCCAGTCCATATCGTCCGTCGCCTATAATGGGATGTCCCAAATCCTGCATATGTACACGAATTTGGTTCTTGCGTCCCGTTTCCAGAACCAATTCTACAAGCGAGAAGCCGTTGGCACGTTTTATAGTACGATAATGAGTAACAGCTTCTTTTCCGCCATCGTCCGTCGGACTGGAATATACGTAAAGTTTGCGGTCGGTAAGCCATGATCTTACCATGCCGGCATTGTTTTCCATTTCACCTGCAACAACAGCTACATAGCGTCGGTCTGTTACAATGTTATGCCAGTTGTCACGCAATGTGTTCTGTGTCTTTTCGTCTTTGGCAAACATCATCAATCCCGACGTGTCACGATCCAAACGGTGCACGATATATACGCGATGTTGCCTGCCCGACCGTTGAACGTATTCGTTTAATATGGTGTAGGCAGTGCGTTCCTTCTGCCTTTCCGTATTGACGGACAGCAGCCCCTGCATCTTCTCGACAACAATGATATAAGCATCCTCATATACTATTTTCAGCAGTCTGTTGCTGAACTCTTTGCGCCCTTTCTCACGACTGATTTGCACTTTCATGCCGGGTTTCAAAGGGAAATTGTATTGTGTGGTGATAACACTGTCTACATATACAATGCGCTTGCTCAATAATGATTTCAGCTTGGTACGACTGGCATCCGGCATTTTGGCAGCCAGGAATTCCATCAGTTCCATAGGCTCCTTCACCATATAGTCCGTATATTGCGTGCGTGCTCTTGCTCTAATTTTTTCTTTTGCCACGAGGATAATAATTTGTGATTAATGATTTAATAGCTCTCTAAAGTTCTATTTCAGCTTCCTAAAGTAGTACTTTAGTTTTCTGAAGTACTACTTTAGATTTCCCTTCTCTTTATGCCGGATTTTTCAACTCAAGCAATACCACGTTTTCCACATGATGAGTATGCGGGAACATATCCACCGGTTGGACAGCTTTTACTTTGTATTTTGCATCGAGCAACTGTAAGTCTCTTGCCTGGGTGGCCGGGTTGCAGCTTACGTATACAATCCGTTTAGGCTCTGCAAACAGGATAACGTCAATCACATCCTGATGCATGCCTGCGCGGGGAGGGTCGGTGATAATTACATCCGGGCGTCCGTATTCATTGATGAAATCCTGCGTCAGCATGTCTTTCATGTCGCCGGCAAAGAACAATGTGTTTTGTATGCCGTTGATTTCCGAATTGACTTTGGCGTCTTCAATGGCTTCGGGCACATATTCAATCCCGATGACCTGGCGTGCTTGCTTGGATACGAAGTTGGCAATGGTTCCTGTACCGGTATAAAGGTCGTAGACCAATTCGTTACCGGTGAGTCCGGCAAAGTTACGGGCAACTTTGTATAGGTTGTATGCCTGTTCGGAATTAGTCTGGTAGAAAGACTTGGGGCCTATCTTGAAGCGCAGTCCCTCCATTTCCTCAAAGATGTGATCTTTGCCTTTGAAGGTATGTACGTCGAGGTCGGTGATGGTGTCGTTGCATTTATTATTAATAATGTATAGCAAAGACGTTATTTCGGGGAAAGTATCTGCCACATATTGCAATAACTGATTGAACAAAGCCATTTCCTCGTCTTTCTCTATTTTGCAGATGAGGATAACCATCAGTTCGCCGGTACTGGAAGTGCGTACAATCATGTTGCGTAACATTCCTTCCTGAGTGCGCAGATTGATGAACGAATAATCGTGCTCGTAAGCAAAGTCGCGTACGGCATTGCGGATGCGGTTGGATATGTCATCCTGCAGCCAACATTTCTCTATGGCCAATACTTTGTCAAACGCATTGGGTATGTGGAAACCCACCGCATTCATTTGCTCATACACTACATTCTGCCGGACTTCTTCCGTTGTCAGCCAGCGTTTGTTGGAAAAAGTGTACTCGAGTTTATTCCGGTAGAACTCCGTTTTTTCGGAACCGAGTATCGGCAATATTTCCGGAAGTTCTATTTTCCCGATGCGGGTAAGGTTGTCCGTTACTTGTTTTTGCTTATATCGTATCTGCTCAGAATAGGGGAGCACCTGCCATTTGCAACCGCCGCAAACACCGTAGTGCTGGCAGAACGGGACTGCTCTTACGGGGGAGTATTCATGGAACTTCACCGCTTCAGCTTCAGCATAATGATGTTTTTTTCTCTTAATTTGCAGGTCTACTACATCACCCGGAACGACATATGGTACGAAAATTACCAAATCATTGACCTTTGCAATGGCTTTTCCTTCGGCAGCCACATCCGTTATTTCCACCTTCTCTAACAGGGGAAGTTCTTTTCTCTTTCTTGCCACTTTTACACCAGTATAATAAATTCAGTGGCAAAAATAGGTATTTTTTCGGGATTTCTCTCTATGAATTGAAAGATTAAATATTGCAATGTCGAAATTGCATTTTGCATTAAAGTTTTTTCTCAAAAAGTTTTCTAGTCTGCGAAATATACTTAGATTTGCGAACAGAAAAATGGAAAAAATCACAATCAGAAACTTTAAATTTATATTATGGACAAAAAAAGAGTTTATACCTTTGGTAACGGTCAGGCAGAAGGAAAAGCCGGCATGAGAAACCTTTTGGGAGGTAAGGGGGCCAACTTGGCAGAGATGAACCTTATCGGAGTTCCGGTTCCTCCGGGCTTTACAATTACAACAGAAGTTTGCACAGAATATTATGAAATGGGGCAGGATAAGGTTGTTGCCTTGTTGAAGCAGGAAGTAGAAAATGCCATTGCACACGTAGAAACGCTGATGCGTTCCAAATTCGGCGACATAGATAATCCGTTGTTGGTTTCCGTACGTTCGGGTGCACGTGCTTCCATGCCCGGCATGATGGATACAATCCTTAACCTCGGTTTGAACGATGAAGTTGTAGAAGGGTTGATCCGCAAGACCGGCAATGCCCGTTTCGCATGGGATTCATACCGTCGTTTCGTGCAGATGTACGGCGATGTAGTATTGGGTATGAAGCCGGTCAACAAAGAAGATGTCGATCCGTTTGAAGCCATTATAGAAGATGTGAAGCATGCTAAAGGCGTGAAGCTGGATAATGAACTGGAAGTGGAAGACCTCAAGGAGCTTGTAAAGAGATTCAAGGCTGCCGTAAAGGAACAGACCGGAAAAGACTTCCCGACCTGTGCCTACGAACAGTTGTGGGGAGCTATCTGCGCCGTATTCAACTCGTGGATGAACGAACGCGCTATCCTGTATCGTAAAATGGAGGGAATTCCTGATGAATGGGGTACGGCTGTAAGCGTTCAGGCAATGGTGTTCGGCAATATGGGAGACACTTCCGCTACGGGAGTTTGCTTTAGCCGCGATGCTGCTACGGGCGAAGACCTCTTCAACGGCGAATATCTGATTAACGCGCAGGGTGAAGACGTTGTGGCCGGTATCCGTACTCCGCAACAGATCACTATTATCGGTTCGAAGCGTTGGGCCGAACTTGCCGGTGTGAGTGAAGAAGAACGTGCGGCCAAATATCCTTCTATGGAAGAGGCAATGCCCGAAATATATAAGGAACTGGATGCTTTGCAGACCAAGCTGGAAAACCATTATAGAGATATGCAGGACATGGAGTTCACCGTACAGGAAGGTAAACTCTGGTTCCTCCAGACACGTAACGGCAAGCGTACCGGCGCGGCTATGGTGAAGATTGCCACCGACTTGCTGCATCAAGGTATGATTGACGAAAAGACGGCTTTGCTGCGTTGCGAACCCAATAAGTTGGATGAATTGCTTCACCCTGTGTTTGACAAGGCGGCTTTGAAGCAGGCCAAGGTCTTGACTCGCGGTCTTCCGGCTTCTCCGGGTGCAGCTTGCGGACAGATTGTGTTCTTTGCCGAAGATGCTGCCGAATGGCATGCCGGCGGTAAGCGCGTGGTGATGGTGCGTATAGAAACTTCTCCGGAAGATTTGGCAGGTATGGCTGTTGCCGAAGGTATCCTGACCGCACGTGGCGGCATGACATCGCACGCTGCTGTTGTGGCTCGTGGCATGGGTAAGTGTTGTGTGTCCGGTGCCGGAGCATTGAACATCGACTATAAAGCCCGTACGGTTGAAGTGGACGGTGTGGTACTGAAAGAGGGAGATTTCATTTCCTTGAACGGTAGCACCGGTGAGGTTTATAAAGGAAAGGTGGAAACAAAAGCAGCCGAGCTTTCCGGTGATTTTGCCGAGTTGATGCAGTTGGCTGATAAATATACGAGATTGCAGGTACGCACCAATGCGGATACTCCGCATGATGCTCAGGTGGCACGTAATTTCGGTGCGGTAGGAATCGGTCTTTGCCGTACGGAACACATGTTCTTTGAGGGTGAGAAAATCAAAGCCATGCGTGAAATGATTCTGGCGGAAGATGCGGAAGGACGTCGCAAGGCATTGGCTAAGATTTTGCCATATCAGCAGGCTGACTTCAAGGGCATCTTCAAGGCTATGGAGGGTTGTCCGGTGACTGTTCGTCTGCTTGACCCGCCTTTGCACGAGTTTGTTCCTCATGATTTGAAAGGACAACAGGAAATGGCAGATACCATGGGTGTAAGTTTGCAGTATATCCAGCAACGTGTAGAGGCTCTTTGCGAACACAATCCTATGCTGGGACACCGCGGTTGCCGTTTGGGTAATACTTATCCGGAAATCACACAGATGCAGACGCGTGCCATCCTCGGCGCCGCTTTGGAATTGAAGAAAGAAGGTGTGGAGACACATCCCGAAATCATGGTTCCGTTGACGGGTATTCTGTACGAATTCAAGCAACAGGAAGAGGTTATCCGCGCTGAAGCCGCCAAGTTGTTTGCTGAAGTAGGCGATAGCATTGAATTCAAAGTAGGTACAATGATTGAGATCCCGCGTGCGGCTCTTACGGCAGACCGTATTGCTTCTTCTGCTGAATTCTTCTCATTCGGTACGAATGACTTGACGCAGCAGGCTGCAATAGAGGAATAACACTCTATACATATTATTTTTATATCAGGCTGTAATCTACCGTTTTATGGTGATTACAGCCTGATTTGCGCTTAGGCGGTTCGTACACTTGACCGCAAAAAACGAGCCAAATGAACGGATTTGTTTTACTCTATGTTTACCCCAAAATTGGCCATGTTTACCCTGTTTACCCCGAACAATCGGAAGTTATTAATCATCTAAATCAAAAATATATGGCAACATTTAAAGCAACAATCAAAAAGCAACGAGCAGATGGCCTTTACACGGTTTACATCAGAGTTACTCATCAGCGTAAAACAAGCTACATCAAGACTGACAAAATAGTTGATGCAGCCCACATCACCCAAAATGGTGATTTGACCGACCCGGTAGTCAACGAATATTGCTCTATGCTCATTCGGCAGTACACAGATCGGTTGAATCGTGTCAATGCGGCATCTTGGGAAATCAAGGATGTCATGGAGTATCTGTTTAATACGGAAGAAGAGGCTTGTTTTAGCGATTATGCCCGAACATTCATAACCAAGATGGAGAACGGAAGGCATGAACGTACTGCCAAAAACTATAAGCTGGCAGTAAATCATTTGGAACGGTTTATGGGTACAAATCGAATCATGTTTAGCATATTGACTTCTTCCGCTTTGACTTTGTGGATTGAAAATATGTCACTCACGAATCGTGCAAAGGAAATGTACCCGACCTGCATCCGGCAGATTTTTAAGAAAGCCCTCATTGAACTGAATGACGAGGAACGTGGTATCATGCGGATAAAGTTCAATCCTTGGCTCAAAGTTGCAATACCCAAATCCGACACGACCATAAAACGGGCCATTAGTGCGGAAGCCTGTCGTGAGTTTTTTAACCGTCCCCTTCCGGCAACCAAGATGATTTCCTCACTTCCCGAATTGGGTAGAGACGTGGCTCTCCTGTCGCTCTGTATCGGAGGTATCAATTCGGTTGACCTATATGAACTTAAAAAGAAGGACTACAACAATGGCATCATAGGATACAAAAGAGCGAAAACCAGACATAGCCGCAGGGATGAAGCCTATATTGAAATGCGGATTGAACCTTTCATCCAATCTACTTTTGACAAGTATCTATCCGAAGAAGATGATGAATACCTGTTTAATTTCCACAAGCGTTATGGCAATTCAGACAGCTTTAATGCCAACGTAAATATTGGTATTCGTAAAATATGCAAGGATATGGGAATGAAAAAGGAAGATTGCTATTGTTTCTATACTTTTCGCCATACGTGGGCGACCATCGCTCAAAATGATTGTGGCGCGAATATTTACGAAGTGGCGTTTGGTATGAACCATAGTCATGGATTCAATGTGACAAGAGGTTATGTGAAAATGGACTTTACTCCGGCATGGGAACTTAATGCCAAGATTATCGACTTCATTTTTTTCAGCAATAAAAAGAGCAAGCAAGGAAAAGCTCTTGACTTTGAAGCCCCCAAGGATGCCTTGTTCCGTATAAGTCCCAAAAGAATGATTTACGGACGAGCCTATTTCAAGGGTGAAGTCGTGGCAGAGCTTACCGACATAGGTTTCAGTAACGTGGATGAAGTCATTGCCCGACTTGTCAAACAACTGCCCAAAGATATTCCGACAGGTTGTAACGTCCAGTTCCGACTGACCAACTGCGACACACAGAAAGAAGCGGTCTATGAAAGAAGCAAAGGCAAGGGCTTCTGACGGAGAGGGAAAAAACAGTACAAGTTCCTGGCAGAGCCGTATTCGTCATTTCTTGGCGGGTACGGCTCTTACCATTCTTCCCTCCGGTCGGGAGGTCGGTTGACAGCAATAAGGGTAAACGCCACCAGCACCCCCTTCCACAAGAGGGCGAACAGTGTCCGTACCAACCATACAGCCAGTCCGAACATCTTCCTGATAGTCCAAACCACCAACTTGAAGAGTAGCACGGCGATAACCATCACCGGCAACAGATATAAGAACAGCAACAACTCAAACATAACATCCAATTTTAGTACGTTTCTTACCATAAATATAATAAAAATCAATGAATTAAAGAAATATTTCGCTTGTTATTTTTGATATTATCCAATATTTTTATCCTTGATTACCAGCATCTTCACACATCAGTCATTGGAATATAATGCCCTTGTATATTCGGAACAAAGGTTTATTTGTCCGAGTGTATTCAAGCGACAGGAACCATATTTCCGACCAACAGCCAGCCCCAAACATACAAGCCTCCCTTTTCCCTATTATCCAAAAACTTTGGACACTTGGACAAACAGACCTTCACACCGTTTATCTGCCTAAGCAAGTTCATCGGAATATCAGGAATTGAAGTACCACCCATTCCGCTTATCGACATCCCCGATAACAGGGAATGATGGTTTGCCGGTTATCCTTTTTCAAGTATTTCGGGGACAGAGTGTTTCGTACACCTGACAACCTACATTGGAAAACCTGATGCTTCGGCAACCTGGGAGCAAGCGTTCCAAGACATCTGAATCTCGGAACTTCGGTCACGATGATGGTTCAATCAAAGATTTCTGTTGCGCGTTTTGCTGCCCGGTATATAGTTACGGTAAATTTGGCGTATAAATGTTCCTGGAATACATCGAACTGCATTGCAGGATTTGTCAAGCAAGTTGTACCCTTGTGGCCGCAAAACAGAGTTTGGCATCCCAAGGGTGACTTGCCGACCGCTCCGCATCGGGGCGATTTCATCGCTGTTTCGCCTTGCGAAAAGGGTAAACGAAGTATCAACCAACTAAAGTTTTATGATATGAAACATCTGAAGACAAAGTACGTCAAGGTAAGAGTGACTGCGGAAGAAGCCGCTTTAATCAAGGAAAAATCAGCGGGCTACACCTCTGTAAGCCACTATATCCGCTCGGCATTGGCTGAATACTCAAATGTGAATGCCAAACAAAGGCTTGAACTCATCAACGAACTCGGAGAATTTTACCGAAAGTGGCAGAACGAACTGTCTTGGGCTGGTGGGAATCTCAATCAGGCGGTTAAACGTGCCAATGAGCTTGCGGTAGCTGGATTACTCGCATCCGGCTATATCCAAGAGGTCTTGTTACCTGTCATTTTGGAAACCCAAGAAACACTCAACGAGATAAAACGTGAACTATATAATGTTACGAAAAAGGGCACCAAGCTCTGAATAACCGCAAACCTCAGTAATCAGAACCAAAGATGATAGCAACCATATTACCCGGAAGTACAAACTTCCACGCAGTCGGTTATAATGAGCGGAAGGTATCGAAAGGGGTAGCCCGACTGATTGAGATGCAAAACTTCGGTACACTCGGAGCATTTGATAAACCTACCCCCGAAGAACTGGTGGGGTATCTCCAAGAATATACTTCCCGGAACAACAGAATCCAAAAAGCGCAGTTCCACGTTGCCATATCCTGCAAGGGTCACGAGAGGTCGGAAACGGAGTTGCTGGAGTTCGCACACCGCTATCTCTCGGAAATGGGATATGCGGAAACCGGGCAACCGCTGCTCATCTACTCCCACTACGATACAGACAACACTCATCTACATATCGTCACCTCCCGGATTGCGCCCGATGGCAGGAAGATAGTCCACGACCATGAGCGCAGACGCTCGCAAGAAGCCATTGACCGCATACTCGGCAATGACCGAAAACAAGAAACTGACAACGATATAGATGCTGCCAAGGCATACACCTTCTCATCATTCGCCCAGTTCAAGGCAGTCCTAACCTCTATGGGTTATGAAGTCTTTCAGAAGAACGACCAGGTATTTGTCAAATATGGTGGTAAAGTCCAGAAGGAACTTCCCCTTACCGAAATCGAAGCGTTGTTCAAGAACGGTTATCGGGACAGGGCACGATGCCGTCAGTTGAGAAGCATCCTCAAAAAGTACCGGGATGTAAGTGCCAATAAGGAAGAGTTGCAGAAGGAACTAAAGAGCAAGTTCGGTATTGACATCGTTTTCTTCGGCAGGAAGGATGCGGCATACGGCTATATGCTGGTAGACCACGCCAACAAGACCGTCATCAACGGGGCAAGAGTATTGTCAATGGAAGCATTGCTGGATTTCGCCACACCCGAAGAACGCTTCAACCGCATCGAGGATTACATTGACCGCCTCTTGACGCTCAATCCCAAGATAACGCAGGGCGAGATTTACAACAAACTCCGAAAACAACGGGCTTATATCAAAAAAGGTGTAATCTACTTTGACGGGCAGTCCCGACCTCTGAAGCCCTTCATGGCGGAAGCCATCGACCGAAACAACCGCATCGAGCGAGTGGAACAATTCAAGCCGATGACCGAGGTGGAAAGGGATATGCTCTGCAAAATCTTCAAGGTAAACCGTCCCGACCTTGTTTCCCTCTCGTCAAGCAGACCGCAATCCCATACGGATGCCAGCCACCGATTGCATGAAATCTTCGATGACCAAGAAGCAACTTCCTCAATCAGAAGCCGCCTCTTTGAAGAAGGGTTCATTATCCGTCAGGAACAAGACGCAGCCTATGCAATCAATTTCAAGAACCACATCGTGATAGACTTGAACGCAGAGGGCTTCAATGTGGAACTAGTAAAGCGTAAACCGAAATCCAAGAAGCAAAAGCAATCTTCAAACAATAGGGCAGTTCAAAAACGCATGAAACCATTGTGCAATATCAGATTGCGTGATGCTGGAGGCGGTAGCCAGAGCGAGAAACGGGAATGGGAAGTCGGACATAACGGCAACTATGATGATATAGATGACGGACGTTCATTGAAGCGATAGCCGTACACCTTAAATATATAATGTAAGCAACGTGGGAAAATCCAAGAGTGGACTTTCTCACGTTACTTTTTTGGTCACTTGTAACCCGAAAATCCCAATACTTTACCTCGATAATCACCGGAAAGCAGCAACCGGAAGCCCCAAGTGTTGTGCATTTCGTTTTCAGGGGCATTGGGTTTATAATTTTGTCGTGTAATTAAACCCGCATACGAAATGATACAGACACCGGTAATCGTGACATTCGCCAATCAGAAAGGAGGAGTCGGCAAGACGACCCTCTGCGTGACCTTCGCCAACTATCTGGTGACGAAAGGTGTCCGTGTCGTTGTCATCGACTGCGATTTCCAGCACTCCATCATGAAATGCCGCAAGTCGGACATCAAGAAATACGGGGAACAGCAGATGCCCTACGAGGTATGGGACTGTGAAGCCAATGACAAGGACATGATGGTCTCGCTGATGGAGAAACTGCATAACGACCCGGAGATAGACATCGTGCTGATGGATTCGCCCGGCAGTCTGAAAGCGGAAGGGCTTGTGCCGATGTTCGTCAACTCGGACATCATCGTCGTGCCGTTCCACTACGACCTGATGACCGTGCCCTCCACCGCCAGCTTCCTGCTGTTCATCGACCGCCTGAAGAAAGCCGTGGACGGACGGATGAAGTCAAGGCTCTTCATCATTCCCAACCTGAATGACGGCAGGGTCGGCAAACGCGCGGAACTGGTGCTGTGGGATAACGCCAGAGAGACATTTTCCAACTATGGCTATGTGACAGCGAAGATACCTAAACGCGCGGATATGGAACGGTTCAGCACAATGGCGGCTCTGGATATGCAGGCAAGCATCGTCACCCCAGTCTTTGAGAAAATCTATGCCGAGATTTTCGATACGACAAAGCCGATAAAAGAGGTACAGCTCACAGGTATTCAACTTGCCGAGAACCTGAACCCTAAACCGAAGAAACAAGAAAGCAGTAACAATAAGTAATCACCAACAACAGAACGCTATGGTAAACAACATTCCAGAAATAGATGACCTCACGAAAGGCATCAATGACCCCGACATGACACTGACGGGTACACAAAAGGAAGAAGAACCTCAATCGCAGACTGAGGCTGTGATTCAGACTTTCTCCCAACATGATAGTTGCTGGGAGGATTTCCTCAAACGCCTGAAAGCCACCGACAGAAAGAGCGACAAGTCCGACCGGATGGTATGCAAGTTAGACCGCGACCTCGCAGATTCACTGGATGACTGCGACATCAACAACCATTGCCGTTCAGACTTGGTGAACGCCATCGTCAGGGCTTTCTTTGAAACGTACCTGCCGCAACTGGTGCAATACAAGAGAGAAAACAAATCATTGTTTATGAACCTAAAAGAGACTTGATACCATGAGACAACACAAATGGACGGAGGAGAGATTGGCAGCACTCAAACAACTCTTTCCGATAGAATCCACCAAGCATACAGCAGCCGTTCTGCAGATGAGCATGACGGCGGTGAAACAAAAGGCCAAGGAACTGGGGCTTCAAAAGATAACCAAATCAAGATGGGCGAAACGTGCCGAGTATGTGCGTACGCACTACTGCCAATGCTCACTATCTGAAATGGCTAAAAAATTGAACATCAGCCGGACTTCCGTACTGCGCATCATCGAGAAACTGGAACTAACACGCACCAAGGAACAGACTTTCCAAGTGGTATCACGAATCCGTAGTGAGATCATACGCAGGGAAAGGCGGCATATCCTCTTCGGATTGGCACCTGTCACCAGAATGAAGGTGGTATCGAACAGGTCACGCATCCGGCTCCGGGCGAAGTTGAAGTCCATCGGCTATATCGTAAACCGTGCCTCCAATACGTTGTACTATACCGAATACATGGAGCGCAGATGCAATCTGGAGAATAATGGTATCAAGCAAGGGCTGCACTTTTTGCCATTCCCCGGTGATGAAACATTAGTACTAACCGCCATATAAAACGAAAGCCATGCAATACGGACAAATAGTATTTCTTCTTTTCATGGCACTGCTGTTCTATTATGCCGCCTTGATTGTGATGGATATACACCGGGCAAAGGCAGCGCAAGCGGCAGAACAGGATAACCATTCTGAGGAAGATATAGATATATCGGATGAAGCACAGGCTTTTAAGCCTTTCAAGGTTAGCCGTGATGAACCGAAAAATAAAAATGAAGAATCCGGCAACAACGACAACAACGAGGCTGAGCAAGAGCAGGAAGAACCAACTCAAGCGAACCCTCGGTATCGTGAAGCCATCATGACAGACGGCATTCTGGTAGAAAAGCTCATTGACGAAATCGAGCGGTTGATGGAGACAGGCACTTGTGATTTGGGTACTGTCATCTTCAACTGTGAAAACGCACGATAAGGGGCAATTCCCTTTTCTGATATGCCCGTTCCTTTAGCGACATCTGTTCCTTTGGCGATGTAATCCAATAATCATTTTATAAGATGAAAACAGTAAAGAAAAAAGTACAAGGCGTATGGGAACGTGTCATTTGTTCCCATGCCGCACAGAAAGGCGTGATGGCTCTCACCGCCCTCACCATTTCAGTCGGTGAGGCGATGGCTGCAAGCAAAGGAGCAGCCGGATTTACCAAGGCTACACAAGAGGTAAGCTCGTATCAGACCCCTGTTTCCAACCTGATGAAAGCCATTGCAGCGGTCATTGTTCTGGTGGGTGCGTTCAATGTTTATTTCAAGATGCAAAACGGCGATCAGGACGTTAAAAAGACCATCATGATGACCATCGGAGGATGTATCGCGTTCATTGCATTGTCGGAAGCATTGCCTCTGTTCTTTAAATAGTTATGTGATATAAATAATATAAAAACAGATACAAAATGACGATGAATCAGGAGGGTTATCCCGTCTTCAAGGGACTTCAAAAGCCACTGGAGTTTATGGGCATCCGCGGACGTTTTCTGACACTTGCAGCGGGAGCTGTTGGAGTGTCATTCGTCGGCTTTATCGTGTTCTCCATCGCGTTGGGAAAGCTCGCCGGATTCATCGCCATGCTGGTCATGGCGGTTGCAGGACTGGTGACGATTTACATCAAGCAGCGTGGCGGTCTGCACAACAAGAAACGGCATAAGGGCATCTTTATCTATAAAGGTCTGAGACATAAAACGTAAAACAAAATCAACATCTATATGGCACGAATGAAGAAGAAAGCATTTGACGGACTCTATGCGCAGTTGGAAGAAGCGAACGGCAATGTCGTCCTGTTTTCAGCCAAGGGCGAAGCGTCCGTCATTTTTAAAATGACCAACCCTATACAGCAGCTATGTACCGATGCGGAACAATACCAGCTCTTCCAAGACGTGCTTTCCAACATCGTGCAGACACTTGGCGAGGGCTACGCCTTGCAGAAACAGGACATCTTCTGCAAGCAGTCCTATAACCACGATGTACCGAAGGATGCGCCGTTCCTGACACGGTGCTATTTCAAGTACTTTGAGGGAAGAGAGTTCACAGAGATACAGACCTACCTGATTGTCACGCAGGAGGCGCAGCGCAACCGTTTCGTGCAGTACGACCCCAAGAAATGGCTGGACTTCCATGCCAAGGTGTCGAAGGTGGATGACATTCTCATGGAAAAGCATATCAGGCATCGCAAGCTCACCAAAGGAGAAGTGGACGAGTACTGCCACCGCTTCATGGCTTTCAACTTCCGGCACGGTTCATTCTCTATGACCAACTTCAAGGCATCGGACGAATACCTGAAAATCGGGGAACGTGTCGTGCGTTCCTTCCCTTTGGTGGATATAGACGAAATCAACCTGCCGTCTGTGATAAAGCCCTACACGCAGATAAACATCAACGGTTATGGCATCGCCACCGACTTATTCTCGTTCCTTACGAATGTGCCTCACTCAGATTGCGTGATATTCAACCAAGTGATACAGATACCCGAACAGCGCAAGCTGCTCCGTAAGCTGGAAGCCAAGGCGAAGCGTCACGGCTCAATGCCCGACCCAAGCAACAAGATAGCCAAGGCGGACATCGAGGAAGTATTGGAGCGGTTAGCCATAGACAGCACCATGTTGGTCTATTCCAACTTCAACATACTGGTAAGCTGCCTGACAAACAAGGTGACACCTGTAACCTCATTTTTGGAAACCAAGCTGTATGAGTGCGGCATCATGCCCTCACGTACCGCCTACAACCAACTGGAACTGTTCACAGACAGCTTTCCCGGCAATGCCTATGCCTTCAATCCGGACTATGACCTGTTCCTTACACTCTCCGATGCTGCACTATGCTTCTTCTTCAAGGAGCGAATGAAAGCATCCGAGGCAACACCGCTTACCACTTATTACACCGACCGCCAAGGGCTTCCGGTGTGCATTGACTTTACAGGCAAGGAAGGCAGGGCTAAGATGACCGACAACGCCAACTTCTTTTGCATCGGGCCTTCGGGAAGCGGCAAGTCGTTCCACATGAACAGCGTTGTGCGCCAGTTGCTTGAACAGAATACGGATGTGGTGATGGTAGATACAGGTGACTCATACGAAGGTATCTGCCGCTATTTCAATGGCACATACATTTCCTATTCCAAGGAGAAACCCATCTCCATGAACCCTTTCAAGGTGACACTGGAGGAATATGACCAGAACTTCGGAGAGAAGAAGAACTTTTTGAAATCGTTGATATTCCTCATTTTCAAAGGCAACCAGTTCCCCGATAAGATTGAGGACATGCTGATAAACCAGACCTTGGTGGAATACTATGACACCTATTTCCATCCGTTCACCCATTTCAATGAGCGGGAGCGCAAGGATTTGAGACGTAAGTTATTGTTGGAAGCCCGTATGGAAGAAGACATCGACAAATATGCCAAGGACATGGAGGACATCGAGCGGTTGATAGAGAGTGAAGAGATTATTGAGAAGCCGGAGAGCCGTGCCCTGATGCTGCCCTCGGAAGCCAGACGCTTCAAGCTCATCCGCCAGTGCAAATCGCTGACCGCCCTGAAGAACGACCCCGGAGCGACATCCTCAGAAAGAGAAAGGGCGTTCCATATCGTTGAGAGATTCAAAAAAGAATTGTACGAGAACTCGATGCTTGTCAAGATAGACCGGCAGATAACCCGTATGGAGGAACAGAAGCGCAGGCTGAAAGTCACGGAACTCTCGTTCAACTCCTACTATGAGTTTGCCTTGGAACGCATCCCGCAGATAATGAAGCAGGACAAGGTGGATTTCAAGGTTCACGATTTTGCTTCTATCCTAAAGCAGTTCTACCGTGGCGGCGAGCAGGAGAAAACCTTGAACTCCGATTTGGACGTGAACCTCTTTGATGAGCAGTTTATTGTCTTTGAAATTGATAAAATAAAAGATGACCCCATCCTTTTCCCTATCGTGGTGCTGATTATCATGGATGTTTTCTTACAGAAAATGCGCATCAAGAAAGGGCGCAAGGCTCTGATAATCGAGGAAGCATGGAAGGCCATCGCATCGCCCACAATGGCAGAATACATCAAATATCTCTACAAGACCGTCCGCAAGTTCCACGGTATCGCCGGAGTGGTCACTCAGGAGTTGAACGATGTGATAGATTCGCCCATTGTCAAGGAGGCCATCATCAACAACTCCGATGTGAAAGTCTTGCTCGACCAGTCGAAGTTCAAGGACAGGTATGGCGACATAGCCGCCATCCTCGGCCTGACCCCGATACAGAAGCAGCAGATATTCACCATCAACGCGCTCAACAACAAGGAAGGGCGCAGCTACTTCAAGGAGGTATGGATATGCCGTGGGCAGAACTCTGATGTCTATGGCGTGGAGGAAGCCCCGGAATGTTATTGGGCATACACCACAGAACGGAGCGAGAAGGAAGCCCTGAAGATATACCTTGCCTATTACGGGGATTTGCAGGAGGCGATAATCCATATCGAGGAAGATCGCCAAAAGGACGGTGGACTTCTCTACATAGAGTTCGCGAGGAAAGTCAACCAACATCAAAAGGTTATGTCATTATGGTAAAGTTACGATACATATTCATACTGACACTATTGACAATAGCTTGTAATAGTGTATATGCCGGCTGGAGAGTGGTGATAGACAAGAACTGTCTGAAAATAGTTACCGCCAACACCGCCTCACAAAAACTGATAGAGGATCAGCACAACGCCCGGTTGGACTCCATTGCTTCCAAAAAGAAGAAGGTGGAACTGTATTCGGTGAGCATGGCAACCATCAAGGAACTCTACAAGCTCTCAATGGAGAATGTGAAGGGCTTTGGAACGGAAAGCCGTTACCACAAGGAAATCGGACTGTGCGCCTTTGATATAGTCCGCAATGTACCGGAACTGATTCAGACCGTGAACAAGGCGAAGTTTTCCAACAAGTTACTGTGCCTGAATGAACTGGGTAATCTGGTTACGGAAACACAACAGTTGGTGGGCAACTTCGTGAATATCGTCAATAACGGCAAAGTCGCCAATCCGTTGAAAGGCGCAGCAACCGCAGACAAGAAGAATGACGGTTACAACCTGCTTGACCGCCATGAACGGTTATCGTTGGCAAACAGCATCTATACGAACCTGACGGAGATACGCTACAAGGTGGAAGGTATGCTGCTGATGGCCCGTTATGCCACGATGAACGACCTGGTTTTTGCGATAGACCCGGAAGGCTGGGCAAACATCATGACCATGCGCAACGGTGTGGAGGGGCTGGTAAGGGATTGGAACGGATTGGTAGCCACTAACAACTGATACCATGAAACACAAACATTTATCTATATTGGTTTTGATGTTTGCCGTCTTGTTCCCGGCAAAGTCTTTCGCCTATGTCCTACCGAAAGACCTGCCGACCATTGAGGCGTTGATTGCCCTTCACAAAGCCATCAAGAAAGATGAAGACCAGGCATTAACACGTGTCGCAACCAGCTTTGGGGAACAATCGCTAATAACGAAAGGTGCAAATAAATTCAATGACGTGCGTACCACCTTAGATACAAGGTTGAGCAATGCAAATTCCTACCTTGTGTTTGCCGGAGCCATATCGTCCACCGCCAACTCGTTGTATCAACTTGTAAGGGACTACAAGAACTTTACGACCCATACCTTCAAGTATGTGTCCGACAAACCTTTTGTAGCATGGTATTATACCGATGCCAACGTAGCCATCGCCAGAGAAATCAAGCATTGCTACAAGCTCTACGCGACAGTAGCCGCTTCCGGCATCAACCTGATGAAAGCCTCGATGGACGAGAAACTGAACTTGGTGCTGACCTTGAAGACCTCGATAGACCGGGTACGTGGTATTATAGACAATGCGAACCTCTACTGCTATCTGGTCACTAACTGCGGATGGAAGCCGGATTATATCTGGGAGATACTGAACTCCAATGTAAAAGATGAGATAGTCAATAAAGTTATTAACCAATGGAATAAGGGATATGCAAGCTAAGAAGATAATCATTCTGTTTTGTGCATTGATTATGACATTTTCAGGGTATGCACAAAGAACAGCCAATGATAGTGAAAAAAGGAAACAGTGGCAGTCAATGGAAAACGGCCCTTGGGACTTTTCTCCCGACTGGTACTATTATTTCCTACACAACAAGTATTCCGGTGCTGAAATGTATTGGAAATGGGCAGGTTTCAAATCCGGTTTCCGTGTCCGTTTCAAAGAACCCAAATCCAACATCAAGCGCATCATGCCTGTCAGGGTAACAGCGGAAGAGACCCAACGGCAGAAAGTGGATAAGGTTGAAAAGGAAAGAAAATATATCGAGGAACTGTATAAGGAAGAACTTTTGCGTGAGGCGGACAGGACAGTGGATTTGATGTATGATGCCTATAAGGATGAGTTCAACCGTATGCAAGACCGCATTACGGACGGCTTGCTCTACTGCATGAACAAGAGTGACGGCAAGCTCAAATACCAAGTGGATGAACTCAGCCGACAGAACGGGATCCTTTGTGCGGATATAGCCTATATCCATAAGACGGGAGTCGGCTATGGGCTGGAGAACGCCAAACGGCAGAAGGCATACGAAGAAGCCAAGACGAAGATGAGCGAACTGGTAAACCGTACCGCCCATCTGTGTGCGGTAGCTGCAACCCATTATTAAGCAACAATAAAAAACGAAGAATATGAATTTACTGTTAGTACCCCTGACCATCGGTTTGCCGGTGATAGACGAAAGTCTGGACAAGCTGCTGGTCGCGATGGAAACCTTTCCGAATGTGGCGGTATTGGGCGATGCGGTCGGACTGGCACGTGTCATCGGGCTGTGCCTTGCCCTTTGTGTCGGCTCATACGAGTGCTGGATGATGATGCTCGGACGGCGGGGCATGGACGTGATGAAACTGCTACGCATCATCGGTATATCCATGTGCATTTCGTCGTCCTCATGGATTTGCTCCGCCCTGCAAGTACCCGGCAAGGGATTGGAATCCGCCACCAAAGCGATGGCTCACGCTAAGAACAAGGAAGTGGCGGCTTTTGAGTTGAAACTGGCACAAAAGCAGAGTGAATACCTTGACCGGTTGAGGGCTGTTCAGGATTCCATCTCTACCGCCCAACAGATAGCGGCGATCGGCGAGGATGCCAACTGGTGGGACAAGCTCATCTACAACGTGGAAAACTTGGGCAACACCATCAACAACTACGCGCAACGGGCGGCAGTGGCGGCTGAAACCAAAATCAGCGAATGGATCAACGATGTCATACGCTTTGTCGGGGAACTGGTGTTCCAGATGTCCTATTATGGCATACTTGTGGCGCAACGGATATTCATGGCGATAATGATGATATTCTGCCCCATCATGTTCGCACTATCATTAGCCCCGCCTTGGAACTCGGCTTGGAGCCAGTGGATGTCGAAATACCTTTCCCTCTCGCTATGGGGCTTCGTGACTTATATGTGCATGTACTATGTCGATTTCATCCTATTGTATAATCTCCAGCAGGACATGGTCGCCTACAACCACTTGCTGCACGGCTCGGTCAATTCATGGGAACAGATTGGCGCGTTGGGACTGCAAGGCATCGGCTCAAACTGTATGTATGCGATGGGTATGCTTGTAGGAGCTTACATCATCCGCTTTGTACCTGAAGTGGCTTCATGGTTGATACCGGGCGGTGTCAGTTCCGGTGCAGGTTCTGTGGCAGGAGCTACGGCTATGGGCATGGCTACAACGGCAGGTGCGGCGGCAGGAAGTGTGGCTGGTTCGGCCGTTGGCGGTATAGCCGGAGGAAAGAATAAATAACGACAAATTCAAGTGAATATGCTTATAGAATCATTAGCACAGAAAACGAAACTCGCCCTGATGACGGTACTGGCGAGCATAGCGGGCAGCGTAATCATCTGCGCCTTCACCGTCTGGTGCTGCGTGTCATTGGTCACAAAGGAGCGGCAGCAAATCTATGTATTGGACGGTGACATACCGTTTCTTGCGGAACGGGCACAGTTGGAGGCGAACTTCACGATGGAGGCAAAAGCGCATATCCAGCTCTTCCACCAGTATTTCTTCAACCTGCCACCCGATAATGACTATATCAAGTGGACTGTCGGCAAGGCAATGTATATGGCGGACGGCACGGCCCTGAAACAGAAGCAGGCGATGGATGAGAACGGTTTTTATACCGACATCATTTCTTCTTCTGCAGTATGTACCATCATGTGTGACTCCATCCAGTTTGACGAGCATGAGCGGAAGTTCACCTACTACGGCACACAGTTCATCAAACGCCGTACCCGTGATTTGAAACGGACTATGGTGACAACCGGCTATATCGAGAACGTACCGAGGACAAGGAATAATCCGCATGGGCTGATGATTGTAAACTGGAGAACATTGGAAAACAAGGATTTGGATTATTAAATAAACGGATGTATGAAAATCTTCAAGAATACGATACAAGACAAAAAACAGAAGACTTGGAACTTTTTCCAGTCCCACCTGCAACCGAAGTTGGGTGCAATCGGCACAAGATACCGACTGGCGGCAAGAATCCGATTGGCCAATGCTTGGGCTATAAAACACCCCAAACGCACCTTCGCCTGTGTGGTTGGCTCATTGCTGTTTGTGTTGTGCGGTGATATACTTGTGAATAGCCAAACGGTAGAAACAAAAGCACCTGATGTAAGCATCATCGGCAACATTGAGCCTGTGTTTCAAAGTTTCCACGCTATACAGTCCAACAAGAACGTGCATCGGCAGACCCTTTTGGAATTGACCGGTCAAGGGCAGGCTATCCGTAACGAGCTGGATTCGTTGATAGCCAAGCCTCACAAGTCCCATACGGATTCGATTCACATCATCCGGCAGTACAAACAGTTGGAAAGCATTGTCAAATCACTTAAAAACAACGATAGACCATGATTAAAATCAATTTCAAACAACCCAAGTACATCTTTCCGCTGGTGGTATTCGTACCGCTGTGCGCGTTGGTGTACTTCGTGATGCAGACCTTCGGGGGCAGCGGTGGACCGGAGCAGACGGTGGCCACCGACCGCATCAACATGGAACTGCCCGGAGCCAATGCCGAGGAAGCCGGAGACAAACTCTATGAGATGTCGCGCCGCTTTGACGATGAAGATGCCTTTACCGCAGTCGGTGCGATTGGCGAGGAAAAGAAAGAGGATAACAGTCTGGAACACGGTTACAGCGAAGAAGAACTGAACCGTCTGGATGCCGCCGAAGCGGAACGCATCCGTCAGCAGCAAGAGCTGGAGGAACTGGAGCGTTCCCTTGCCGAATCCCGTAAGCATATCAATTCATACGCATACGATAATCCATCTTCAGGAGATAACAGCCGTAATGGTTACTCATCGCAAGAAGAGTTTGCAAACGATCTTGAAGAAATCCAACGACGAAGCTATGAACGTCAAAAAGCTATCGAGAGCGGATTGGGTTATGGCAATGTCGAGGAAGAAGAGGCCAAACAGAAACAACGTGCTGATTCGATTGCCAAGGTTCGGGCAGAGGAAAAGGAACGTAACCGCCCCAAGTTGGTCATCAAGTCCAAAGATACCAATGCCGATAAGTTCCATACCGTATCAGCGCAAGATGAAGCGGTAGATGCCCAACTGATTAAGGCTATGATAGACCGGACCACCAAAGCCCGTGAAGGCACAAGGCTTCGCTTCAAGCTCTTGGATGATGTGACAGTAAGCGGTACACGACTGAAAAAGGGAACATACCTCTATGGAACTGTAAGCGGCTTCGGTCAGCAGCGTGTCCGTGCCACCATTACCAGTATTCTTGTCGGAGACAAATTCATCAATGTCAAGCTGTCGGTATTCGACAATGACGGTATGGAGGGCTTCTATGTTCCTGAATCCTCTTTCCGTGATTTCGTGAAGGATGCCGGAGCCAGTACGGTACAGCAGAACATCAGCTTTGAATCGGAAAACGGCTATGGTTCGGGCATATCGGGAGAGGCAATCGCCTTGCAAGCCTTGCAGAATATGTACAATTCCGCAACCTCGGCCATCTCTGCCAATATCCGCAAGAACAAGGCGAAAATCAAGTACAATACCATCGTTTACCTGATCAATTCGGATGAAGCGAGATAGAAAAGTAACATTATCAATAATACATAAATACCACTTTATATGAAATTCAAGATTCTTTCAGCCGTATGCTGTATGCTCGGCTTTGTCAGTTCGGCTTTCGCCAACGAGAAAATCTATGTGAACCGGGAAGTGACAACGCACATCGTCATGCCTGAAAACATCAAGTTAGTGGATATTTCCACCACGAAGATAATCGGCAACCAGTGTGCTGATAACATTGTACGCATCAAACCATACAACGAGAGTGATTCGCTTTCGTGTGAGTTCAAGGAGGATGAATTACTTGGAACGCTGACCTTAATCGGTGAACGTCACATTGCCCAGTATGACATACTCTATACCATTTGCCCGGACATGGCGACATCCATCTACCAAGTGTCTTACAGCGATACAAGGTCGTACATCAATCCGGAAGTTTCCATGCCTATGTCAGAAATGGCCCGGTATGCGTGGGCGGTCTATGGAAGCAGACGCAAGTTCAATCAGGTGGTGTCAAAGGCGCATGGTATGAAAGCCATTGTCAATAATATCTATTCCATCGGGGACTTCTTCTTTATTGACTATTCGTTGCAGAACAAGACAAAGATACCCTACGACATCGAGGAGCTTCGGGTGAAGCTGACCGACAAGAAAGAGACTAAGGCCACCAACTCGCAGACCATCGAACTGACACCTGTATTCTCGTTGAACCATGCCAAGAAGTTCAAGAAGGATTACCGCAATGTATTGGTATTGCCCAAACTCACATTCCCTGACGAGAAAGTACTTCGCTTGGAAATATCCGAGAACCAAATCAGCGGTCGCGTCATCGTATTGACGATAGAATACGAGGATATTCTACACGCTGACGGTTTCGATTCCGACATCCTGAAAAATACATCCTACTATCCGTATTACTACATATCCCATTAAGCCATGAAGAAAGTTTTACTCCTTATATGTAGCATCATGCTCTCAGTGGGAGCATTTGCGCAGGACAAGAAACTGATAGTCAACACAGGTTTCTTATTCCCCAGCACGTTGAACGCCACCATCGGTTATGAACACCCCCTTTCCTACGGCAATGCCGTGGAACTATACGGAGAGGCCGGAAACCATTGGCAGCAGCCAAGTGCACGATTTTGGAAAGGCTACTTTTGGGATGCCGGATTAGTATATAAGCACCGTCTGGTTAGATACAAGAACGGGATGCTCCGCTTCCGTTTCGGTCCTCAGTTCGGGGCGGACAAACAGAAATTTTTCTTGGGATTAGAGGCAGGATTTGAATACAGCTATGTCTTTCAGAACGGCTGGGAGTTTGCGGTGATTCAAAAGAATAATGTGAACTTTATTCATGGCGATACGTTCCGAAACGGTCTGTTGTTGGGTATCAAAGTTCCATTCTAAAATCAGGTAATCTATGGCGTTTGAGGAAACAAGGGAACAGCAGCAGATGTACAACTACTTCCGAAGCTGCATTTACATCTTTCTCATCATCGAGATAGTGATGAACCTTCCCGTAACGGCTGACAACCGTGTGACGCAATTCATCTTGGACTTGTTGGGACGCTTCGCGGTGTTCAACTCCGTTCAAGGGTGCAAGATTGCGGAACTGGTCTGCATCTGTGTGGTGTGCATCGGTACAAAGGCGAAGAAGGCGTTGAAGTTCAACGTGAGGACGATGGTCATCTATCCGGTGTTGGCAGGATTGACATTGGTGGGGCTTTGCTTCGTCTTCCACGGAATGAATATCGGCATCAGCTGGATGGGCTTCCCTGCCAACCGCATCCTTTATGCCATTTGTTCGGTCGTGGGCACGATGTTGGTGCATCAGGGATTGGATGGTATCGCCAAGTATTACAACTACAAGGTGGGTGACGACCGCTTCAACTTTGAGAATGAATCGTTCCAACAGTCGGAGGCATTGGTTGGTAACGACTACTCGGTAAATATCCCGATGATATACTACTGGAAGCGAAAAATGCACAAGGGATGGATCAACATCATCAACCCGTTTCGTGGGACGATTGTATTGGGCACACCCGGTTCGGGTAAGTCTTTCGGCATCATCGACCCTTTTATCCGTCAGCACTCGGCCAAAGGATTCGCCCTCATGGTGTATGATTATAAGTACCCGGCACTTGCCAAGACCCTTTTTTACCAGTTTTGCAAGAATCGAAAGGCTGGCAAACTGCCTGAAAATTGCGGGTTTAGAACTATAAACTTTACCGATGTGGAGTATTCCAACCGCATCAATCCGATTCAGCGGAAGTACATCCCGGATTTGGCGGCAGCTTCAGAAACGGCGGCTACATTGTTGGCTTCACTCAACAAAGGTGGCGGTGAGAAGAAAAGCGGTTCGGAAGCGTTCTTCACGAACTCAGCGGAGAACTTCTTGGCGGCTATCATCTATTTCTTCGTGAACTTTCACCCGACTGGGTTCAAGAATGGGAAGAAACTGAAACGCTTCATCTTACACGAGGGAAAGAAACTGGAGATTGTGATTAAGAACTGGGACGATTTCAATGCCATAGATAAAAACGGCAACGTGGTGCTGGACTTTATGGACGAGAATGGTAAAGATGTGTCTACGGACGAGGACAGGATGTTTGTGGACTTGGACGGCTTCTGTTACAAAGACCATAAGCATAAGCTGATTGTCATTGACCGCTGCTGGTATGAGGACGAGGACGGCAACGAGGTGGAGCTGGACACCATCACGGGCGAGTATTCGGATATGCCGCATGTGCTTTCGTTCTTGGGCAGACCCTACGACCAAGTGTTCAATATCTTGATGCAAGATGATAAGATTGCTTCGCTGATGGCTCCGTTCAAAAGTGCATACGAGAACAATGCGAACGACCAGTTGGAAGGTATGGTGGGTACGCTCCGTGTCAATGCCGCCCGACTGGTATCGCCCGAAGCCTATTGGGTGTTCACGGGGGATGACTTTGACTTGAAGATTTCGGACAGGAACAACCCCAGTTATCTGGTCATCGCCAACGACCCGGAGAAAGAGCAGGTTATTGGCTCGCTCAATGCGCTTGTGCTAAACCGACTGATTACGAGGGTGAACTCCAAAGGTAACATTCCGGTAAGTATCATCGTGGATGAGCTGCCCACCTTGTATTTCCACAAGATTGACCGGCTGATTGGTACTGCACGAAGTAATAAGGTTGCCGTGACCTTGGGCTTTCAGGAACTTCCACAGTTGGAGGCTGACTATGGCAAGGTAGGTATGCAGAAGATTATCACCACCTGCGGTAACATCTTTATGGGTGCAGCCCGTAACAAAGAAACGTTGGAATGGGCACAGAATGATGTGTTCGGCAAGGCGAAGCAGACCTCACGCTCCATTTCCATCAACGACCAGAAGGTATCTACCACCATATCGGAGAAGATGGACTACCTCGTTCCGGCGGCGAAGATTGCGGATATGGCGACAGGCTGGTTGGCAGGTCAGGCAGCTCGTGACTTTACGGCTACGGACGAGAAGATGCTTGACCATTTCGATATCGAACAGTCGGAAGAGTTCAAGACAACGAAGTATTTCTGCAAGACCCACTTCGACATGAAGAAGATAAAGGAGGAGGAAGACCACTATGTGCCGCTTCCCAAAATCTATGAGTTCAGGAACGACCGTGAGAAGGAAATCTTGTTGAACCGCAATTTCAAACGTGTCAATCAGGAGGTAGAGAATATGGTAAAGGAATTGCTCGGAATGAGTTGAGAATTTATGAGTATGCCAATTACATTGCCCAAACTCAGCGGTAGCGCATTGAAGGTCATCGCCATCCTCTCGATGGTGATTGACCATTGCGCTTATTTCCTGATGGACGGTAATACCCTGACCTATGAGGTGATGCGCTGTGTGGGGCGCATCGCCTTTCCCGTATTCGCTTTCTTGATAGCGGAAGGCTTTGCCCATACCCGAAACCGAAAGAGATACTTCGGGTTATTGCTGGGCTTTGCTATTGTCAGTGAAATCCCGTGGTATCTACTGAACGGTGCTGACGGTACGCATAATGTGATGTTCACGCTGGCTTTGGGAGTGATGGCTTTGGCTACCTTTGAGAAACTAAAAAAGGACGGTACACTTTGTATCTGTGCCATCCTTCTTATAGCTTGGTTCGCCACTTGGTCAGGGGTTGATTATGAGTGGCGGGGTGTTTTGATGATTGTCATCTTTTATTTGTTGGGCAACCCGAATAGTAATGCTTTTCCCTTTGGTAGAATGTTACCGTTACTTTGTGCCTTTCCCTTGATGATGCACTGCGGGATAATTGGAGTCATGCTTGCCTATATGGTTATCTTTTTGTACGATGGCACAAGGGGATTTGTCAAAGGAAAGGTTTGGAAATATGTCTTTTATGCTTTCTACCCGTTACATTTGGCGGTTATCGGAATTATTTGCATCTGGACTTGAATACAAAACAGGCAATCCGTCAAGGTGGTTTACGCTGCCCGATGATACAAGTAAGGCAGACACCTTCTGGCATCTGCCTTGTCTCTTTTACGGTTATAGACCTTTTTCGATACGTGTACCCGGTTGTAACACACAGGATGTCCGTGGCTCTCGATTTCCGCTTCCCGGCTACCCTTGCGGTTCGCCTTGACGTACTCCTCCAATGCGAAGGCTTTCTTTTTCTTCTTCATATCTGTTCTGTTTTTTGAAAGACAACGCAAAGGTAAGGCTTTTTACCCGCATCTGCAAACAAACGCTATGGCTGTCAGCCGGATAGTGGTTTTTATAGCATCCTTAACACCCTGATTACCGCCCTGACATATCCCGGATCTTCCGCATAGCCGATGTCCTTTAGCCACAACAGGTAATTGCCTCCTTTGTATTTGTACTGCACCTTCGTATAATAGGCACGAACGCTTTCCGTCCAGTGTTCGAACTCGTAATACTTCCCGGTACGAGGATTGGTCAGTCCGAAAAGGTTGTGCCGTTCCCGGCATAAGGGTGAACGGAACCAGCCTGTTTCCAAGATGGCTTGTGCCAGCACCACTTTCGGATATAGGATGCCGTTCCGCTTGATTTCTTCATAGAGGTTCGGGATTGTCAGTTCGGGAAGGCTATCCGAACCGCTTTTCTTTAGACTTGATTTCACAGACGTGCTATCGTTACATTTTGGGGCACTGGGACTATTGTAGCGATGTTTTTTTGATTTTGCCTCAATCGTGTCAATACCTGTCATTTTGATTGTGCCAATCCTTGTTTGTTGCTTATTATCAGTTAATAACACAGACTTTTCTTTAGAAATTGAAATGAAGTCATTCCCTTTTGTAATCGTGTAGAACTGCGCTGATGCCATAACAGGCAAAAACAGTATGAATAATGTAATCCGAATAGTGTTGCGCATTTCTTTTTACGGTTTTTATGACAGATAATTTTGCATTGGACATTGCGGTTCCAACCGCAAAATTAACAGCTCAATTATCGTGATATGGAATTACACAACAGAAATCAAACCGAACTGCTGCCATACGAGAAACTGGCGGTATTGGGTATCGACCGTGAGAAAGCCGACAATTTGCCCGTAGAGGTAAAGGAGAAGCTGGTTTCAGGCGAAGTAACGCCTATAGTACAGGTATCTATCAGTACCCAAAAAGGTAACGTAATCTCGTTACCGCTCAAACTGCAACTGACGACAGACGCTAACGGTGAGCCTGCACTCATCGCTTACCCGGTCAGGGCCGCCCTTGAAAGGGAACGCAATCCGGCACTTCGCTTGACGGAACAGGAAGCGGAACGACTTATCAAGGGCGAAGTGTTGCAAAAGTCTGTAGAGGTAAACGGAGAAAAAACTCGGCAGTACCTCCAGCTTGACCCTGAAACGCAATCGATCATCCATCACAGAGTGACCGACCTCAAACTGAATCAGAAGCTCCGTGAAATGGAAAAGGTCAATGATATCGAACTGGGTACACAGCAGAAGCAGCAGGTTCGTGAGGGCAAGCCCGTGGAACTGAATGTAGGAGGTGAGAAGGTATCTGTCGGCATCGACCTCAAAGAGCCGCAGGGTTTCAAGGTCATCAAGGGCGACATGAAAGAATGGGAATACCAACAGAAACTCCGCTATGACGAGCAACATCCCGAATACCTCGGCTATGTGATGACGGACAAAAACCGCTGGGAGTATCAGCAGGTGGTTGACAAGCAATCCAAGGAGAGAGCCATCAAGATAGGCGGTGATTCTGAGAAACGAAGCAACGGTCTTAAACTATAATCCTATGGCAAAACAAAGTGAAAAAGAAACGAACATCATCAAGCAATTCGATGAGTTGAAGCGGAAGCATCCCGATGCCTTGCTGTTGTTCAGGCAGGGCAACTTCTACGAACTTTACAAGGAGGATGCGGTGAAAGCCACGGTGATACTTGCCATCGACATTACGGACAGGCTCCTTCCCGGTGGAAAAGAAAAAGTACCGGCATTGCTTTTCCCTCGCTCGGAGCTTGACACCCATCTTCCCAAGCTGATTCGCGCAGGGTCAAGGGTCGCTATCTGTGACCCATTGGATAATCCTATGCAGATGAAAGCAGGCAACAAAACACAACAACCCATTACAAATGATATTGATATGGCTAAGAAAAAGAAAGAAAAGGTCGTGCAGGAAGAACCTGTCAAGGCAGTGAAGAGCGCAGCCGAAGACAAACCTGCCCAAGAAAAGAAAGAGGAAGCAAAAGTCGAATCAAAAAACGAACAAATGTCCGAGGCGAAGCAGGAACGCAAGCCCCGTGAGCCTCAGATGGTGACGGCCAACGGCGAGAAAGTGACCCACGGACACGCCTACCAGAGCAAGGAGAAGCCGGAGGACTGGTACTTCACCGCCAAGATGGACGGCAAGCAGTTGAAGCCGCAGAAGATGGACGCTGCCGACCTTGCCGCCTACCAGAAGAAGGAAATGACCGTGCAGCAGCTGATGGAACGCTACTATCCCACCAAGCTCCAGCCCAAAGTGCCGGAAGAGGCATTCAAGATGCCCAAGTCGATGTCGGGTCCGGAGGGAACCATCACCGTGGAGAAGTTCAATGTCTATAAGGAGAAGGATGAGCAGCGTCCCGACTTCGGCAAGTACAAGTTCTATGCGCAGGTGGGCAATGCCAAGATGTCGGCGGTAGCTTCCCGTCAGGACTTGAACGCTTACTTCGACCGGGTGACAACACCCGAAAAGTTGGTGGAGAAGAACTTCGGCGAGAAGCTGCACCTGAAATCAGCCTACGAGAAATACAGCCTGCCCGAAGGAGTGGATGCCAAGGGAGTGCGTGTAGCCAAAGACCGTGCCGATAACAAGTGGAAAGTATCGGTCGATATGGGCGATAAAGGAAAGACCTCGAAACAGGAAATATCCTTTGACGATGGCTATTCACTCTTCAAGACCAAGACGGCGACCCGTGAGCAGATAGCAGCCAAGTACCTGACCACGGAGATTACAGGTATGCTAACGGCTCACACCGCCAAGGTGGAGAAATCCGTATCAATCAAAATGTAAATCAATTCATAAACCTATAACGAAAGATTATGACAGCAATAAAGAATCACGAAGAACTGGTAGAACTTCTTCAGGAGGGACGCATCGGCTATCTCCAGTATGTAATGGGCGGTGAAGACGCGGAGGATTTTCAGAAGTGGTGTCGCTCGCATGGCACAGACCCCACGGACGAATCCGCAGAGTTTTATGTGGAACAGACGGACATCGCACGGATGGATCGTCAAGTAATAGACGACGAAGATTATGGCGTATGGAACTAACCCTTCCGGCAATTCCGGGCAGGCAGCCATCGACCGCTTCGCTGAAATGATGATCGAGCGGATGCAGGAGATGAAAGATACCGGCTGGAAAAAAGGTTGGATTGGCGGTGCTTCCGGCTATAACGGATTACCGCAGAATGTGGGCGGCCGCAACTATTCCGGCTCCAACTCGTTCTTCCTGCAACTCCAGACAGCCGCTAAGGGCTATCAGCTCCCGGTCTATCTGACCTTCAAGCAGGCGCACAACCTGAAAGCGCACGTCCTCAAAGGTGAGAAGGCGTTTCCGGTGGTCTATTGGGACATGATGGTGAAGGATAAAAACGGGAAGCGTGTCAGTTCCGAGGAGTACCGTGCGATGAGCAAGGAGGAGAAGAAGGAAATGGAAACGATTCCCTTCGTCAAGGCTTTCCCGGTCTATAACGTGGCGCAGACCAATCTGGCCGAAGTGCAGCCTGAGCGGATGCAGAAGCTATTGGATAAATTCAAAGTGCCCGAACTTCGGGACACCGAAGGTATGTATGCCCACGCTTCCTTAGACCGTATGCTCCAGACACAAAGCTGGCTCTGCCCGATACAGGCAGACAAGCGTGAGGATAGCGCATACTATTCCCCTCTCAGTGACAGAATCGTGCTTCCCATGAAGGCGCAGTTCAACATCGGCAACACGCAGGAGGAAATCTACCGGGGCGGCATGGAGTTCTATTCTACCATGCTGCATGAGATGACCCACTCCACGATGACCCCTGAACGGCTTAACCGTGAGATGGGCGGCAAGTTCGGCGACCCGAAATATGCGAAGGAGGAATTAGTGGCAGAACTGACGGCAGCGATGATAAGTCATTCAATGGGCTTCGATGCCAAAGTGACCGACAACTCAGCCGCTTATCTGGACTCATGGATTGGGGTGTTGAAGAAAGAACCGAAGTTCATCGTCTCCGTCATGGCGGACGTGAACAAGGCTTCGGACTTGATACTCGACCATGTGGATAAGCAGCGGTTGGCACTGGGCGAACAGCCGTACCTTGCCAAGAACGATCCTTTCGCTCCTTTAGATCCGAATGAGGAAATTCCTTTCAAGAACGCCGCCATCGTGAAGACCCGGAACGGTGATTATGCCATCCGTGCCTCTTACGATGGTGTGGATTTGGGACTGAAAGCGGTTTCCAGAGATACGGCACGTACCTTTTTCCAACTGACGGACTACAAGGACAAGGAGGCATTCCTGCATATGACCGCCCGAAAGAGCTATGAGCCGGAACTGGCAATGATGCAACGTCCGCAAAGGCAACATACAAGGGCCAAAATGAGCTTGTGACAAGATGTTTAACGTGTATTTATGTACTTATATATTATAAGGTGTAGGAGAAACCGCTATGGCTGACTACAAAGTAAACTTCAAGGAACTGAAATCGCGTGTAGGTGTCGATGACATTGCCTATTCGTTGGGCTACCGTTTGGATAGAAAGGCCGGTGTGGGCAGATACATCGAACTGGTATTGGGTGATAACGGTAACAAGCGTGATACCCTTATTGTCAGCAATCCGAACAACAAGTCTGCCCAAGCCTATTTTCGCAGGGATGGCTCAAAAGGTGATGTGGTCACACTCATCCGTGAGAACCTGAACGCTTTCAACGTGTCTGGCAAGGACGACTGGCAGAAAATAGCCAAAGTACTGGCTCGCTTCGCCAATATGCCCGAACCTGAGTATCGTGAAGACAGCGACTATGTGAAATCGGTCAAGGCAGATGCCATGTTTGACAGTTCCCGTTACGAGGTGAAGCCGATAAATCTTGAAAGGATTCCGGCTATGTTCTCGCAACGTGGATTATCCAATGAAACGGTCAAAGACCTTGCACCCTTTATCTCTTTAATCAGAGATAAACGTAACGAAAAGTTTGATGGCTATAACATCGGTTTCCCCTATACCAATGGTAAGGAAGAAACAATCAAAGGCTATGAGATACGGGGGCATGGTGGGTACAAGTCCAAAGCGGCAGGCACGGATTCCACATCTTCTGCTTGGGCAGCTGACTTATCCAATGGTAATGAAGGCTTGGTCAAGAGCGTGTTCTTCTGTGAGTCCGCTTTCGATGCGATGGCGTTCTATCAGATGAATAAAACGCAACTCGGTAAAGATGTGGCATTGGTATCATTGGGCGGTACATTCTCTGACAAGCAGATTATCGGTGTGATGAATCGTTTTCCTCATGCCCGTGCATACGATTGTTTCGACAATGACCTTGCCGGACGCATCTATGGCTTGCGTATGATGGCTTTATTGGAGGGTGTACCGATGAAAATCAACAAGAAAGGCGACTCGCTTCAAGTAGAAGCCAAAGGAAAGCCCTTTGAGTTGAATACGGAACGCTCCTTATTGGCGCAGGTGAGCAAGCATCTATCCATCCGCTATAAAATGGGGCAATGGCTACCGCCAAAGGCTTTCAAGGATTGGAATGATTGCCTGATGAACAAGCCGATGGAGGTTATACATACCCCTCATAAAGATGAACGTAACCAAAACCTGACCGAGCGCAGAAAGTCCGGTCTAAAAATGTAATGATTATGAACAGAATAAGATGGCTATTGCCTTTAGGCTTATTGTTTGTGGGTGGACTATCCGGCTATGCCCAACAGACCGACCCGACTTTGACAGCGGCAGTACTGGCGCAGACGGCAGAGCTGAAAAGTATCCATAAGAAACGCAAAAAGACGCAGGAACAGATTATTGTAGCTGAAACAGCCGTAACCGTAGCACTTGACAGGGTGCATAGTGTGGAGAACAAGATGCTGGAGTATCTATCCAATGCACAAGGTGCTATGCAGAACCTCTACCAAATCAAACGGGCAGGGGAACTGGTGACGGTGGAGATACCTCGGAATTGCAGCTTGCTGACAAAATCAGTGGGCAAGCATCTGAAAGGAACGGTCATCGCCTCGATGGTGTCGGACGAACTGACGGACGCTGCCACACAGATGGCGGCTCTCTATCCATTCATGAAGCAACTGGTGACATCGGGTAGTTATGATGTCACCAATCAGGATGGCAATAAGGAGAAGCACAAGGTCAACCTGCTCAGTTCGGCTGAACGGTACTATATCGCCAATGAGGTGGTGACGAGATTAGAAGCTATCAATACCGACCTCTTCATATTGGCTTGGCAGATACGCACCCTCTCGTGGAACGACCTTTGGTTCTCGCTCGACCCGGAGGGCTGGGCTAACGTGATGTCGGGCAAAAATATCATTGGCGGCATCGTGTCGGAATGGAATCAGGGCTACCTACAGAAATGGTAGCAAGTAATAATTTGTAAATCAAAAAGAAAATGGAATCAGAAAGGAAAATCATAGGACGCTGCCCCTTGTGCGGCGGCAATGTAGTGAAGACCTGCAAGGGTTATCGCTGTGAGCATAACATTGGTGAGCAACCGACTTGTGTACTTAACATCAACGGTATTATCGGCAACCGTAAGATGAATGACGAAGAGATAACTGAACTGTTGGAACACCGTTGCATCTTGCTCGATGGTTTTGTGACGAAAGAGGGCAAATCTTTCCCTACCGTCTTGGAACTGGCGAATGACGGTGCAGTCAATATGCAATCCGTCATCGGCAAATGCCCCCATTGCGGTGGTGACATCCGCGTGGGAAGCCGTGCGTTCAACTGCTCGAACTATGCCAACCAAGCGGCACAATGCAATTTCGCCATTTGGCGCAACATCGGCGGTCATCAGCTGACCTTAACCGAGGCAAAGGAGATATGCGAGAAGCAAATCACTTCCGCAGAACTGGAAATGTACCGGGAGGACGGGAGCATCTATCGTAAGCGGTTGGGACTTTCTCCTGACAAACTTCAAATCGTGAAGATATGAGACCGGGAGCGTTGCTAAAATTCATCCTGATAGCGACTGTACTGTTTTGGGGCGGTGTGGCTTGCTTCATCTATTTTGAAAACCGACCGCAGAAACGGGCGTTGGATGTGGCAAAGACCGCATTGATGGCAACTGTGGATAATCCTGAATCGGTACAAATAAAGGGTATCAGCAAGGTTGATTCCGTATTCGGCAAGGAGTATGTGAACCGGAATGAGCAGATGGCTCTCTCGGTGACGTTGATGAAACTCGGTCAGGAAATGATGAAAGAGGATTGTCTGGAGAATATCGGCACTGACCTTGAACATTGGGAGATACCCCAACAGGTGAAGCAACGAATGGAGGCTATGACCGCCCTTCGTGAGCTTGTCGGTATGGGTATGCTTGAAAGCAACGATGCTGATAACAACAAGCCGAAGCCTTTCAACGGTTGGAAAGTGAAGATAGAATACGAGGCGAAAACCACTGATGGCAATCCTTACCGCTCCGAATACTGGTGCATCTTGGATAAGAAGGCAAATTGCGTGGTCAAATCGTTTGAAATCCCTCTGATGTGAAACATACGTATGTTATGAGTTACGACTAACGTATGTAGCAGGTCACGACATACGTATGTAATAGGCAGCTACTAACGTATGTAGCAAACGACGAGATACGTATGTTTCTCAGTGCTCCATAAAATACTCATTAAAACAATCAAAATATGAAAGAATTGATAGGACAACTCGAACCGAAGATGACGGCATTGCTGCAAAATGCCAAGTTGCAAATGGAGAAAGGGAACAAGGCGGCAGGACTTCGTGCCCGGCGCATATCGCTTGACATTGAACCGCTCTTGAAGCAGTTCCGCAAACAATCCCTTGCCGCTTCGCAAGCAAAGGAGTAGTATATTCTTCCTCTTGATAATCTGTTGGTGAATCCCGGTGCTTTTGAACAGGCATCGGGATTTTCTCTTTTTATCCGGCAGGCATCTTGCATCCGGGATTTTTGATACAAAAATACGGAGTACCGTCACGGGCGGCAAGTGCCGCTTCACTTGGCTGTAAGGCAAACGTCCGGCAGCCTTCCGCAATTTGTGCCAAATTGGGTATTCCCTCCGTTTCCCTTCATCCACACTTGCCTTATGTGCCTCAGGGTACTCCGTGAGGGAGGCATCAAAAATTCCCCGAAAGCAAGAAGCCAAAGGCTTCAAACAAAAGGGAAATAAACAATTAGCGAGAGCAGAGAGATGCTTGCTTATCTATGCCAAGCGTGAGTTTATTGCGCAAAGCGAAAAGAATTAGAAATCAGGAACAATTAAAAACAACGGAACAATGAAAGGAACAGCGCAATTCAAAGAGGTTATCAAGAACTATCTTGACAATCGGGCAAAGGAAGATGAACTTTTCCGTGCCAAGTACGAAACCACGACACGCACCATTGACGATGTGGTAACATACATACTCAATGAGGTGCAGCAGTCGGGATGCTGCGGATTTGCAGACGAGGAAATTTTCTCAATGGCGGTTCACGTAGTGGATGAGCCTATTATTGAAATCGGCAAACCTTTGCAGTGTGGTGTGGTGGTCAATCATCATATAGAGCTGACAGAGGAAGAAAAAGCGGAACAGCGGAAAGCTGCCCTGCAACGCTATCAGGACGAGGAACTGCGCAAGATACAGCAACGTAATTCCAGACCCAAGACGGTCAAACCGCAAGCGACCAAACAACCCGAACTCTCACTTTTTGACTTTTGAGCCATGAAACCGAGAAACAAATTTGAGAAAGCGGTGGTAGCCTCCAATGCGAGGCTGACCGCCATTAGCTATAAAGCCGAAGAATGGGCAGTACGAAATGTAGTGAAGCATATCGCTTTCCGCACATCGGGGCATAAGTGTACCTGTGGCGATTGTGGCGAAACATTTGAACACAAGGGAAAAGGGAATGTAACTATCCGTTGTCCGCATTGTGGGCATAAAGTGGAAATTACCGATACACTGAAACGCAAACGGAAAGAAGCGAATTACTTTTCCACCCTTGAAGCCATTGACGGCTTGCAGGTGCAGAGGGTATTCCTTTTGACGGTTATCTATAGCAAAGGCAATCCGATAAAAACAGATTGCAGGGAGGTGTGCCGTATGTGGGTCAATGTGCAAGGCAAGGTGGCAGTAACGGCTCGCAAGAGAGCTATGGGGTATTATGTGGACAGTTTCAACTGGGGTTCTTCTATTGAACTGAGAAACTTGTATGATGTGCATTGGTGCATTTCCGATGCCTATGTTTATCCCCGATATTCGCTCATTCCCGAATTGAGACGCAACGGACTGAAAGGCAAATTACCTAACAACTGCCACTTATGCAGGTTGATGTCGGCTTTACTCACCGATAATCGGATTGAAACGCTGATGAAAAGCGGTAATCGCAAGGCTTTAGCCTATTTCGTGAACCATCCTCGTGAACTTGATGCTTGTTGGGTATCATACAAGATAGCAACGAGACACCGCTATGTACCGAAGGACTACGGAATGTGGTGCGATACCATTCGCTTGCTTGAAAAGTGCGGTAAGGACATCCGCAGCGTGAAATACATCTGTCCGAAAGACCTCAAAGCGGAACACGACCGCTGGCTACATAAAGTCAATGCAGCCGAAGAAAAACGCAGTAACATAGAGAAGTTGCAGAGAGCCAAGCAGCGAGAAGATGAGTTTTTCAAGAACAAATCGTGTTTCTTCGGTATCGTCATCACTGACAACGACATTGAGATTTCCGTGCTGGACTCCTTGGAGGCATACAAGGCGGAGGGCGAAAAGATGAAGCATTGCGTGTTCCAATGTGAATACTATGCCAAGAGGGATTCGGTCATTCTATCAGCTCACGACCTTCAAGGCAACCGCATCGAGACGGTGGAGTTCTCACTCAGTCAAGGCAAGGTGATACAGAGCCGTGGGGTGTGCAACACCAATACTGCGTATCACGACCGCATCATCAAATTAGTAAATGACAATGCCCACCACTTCTTGGAAGCAAGGGAAACCGCATAAGTTCCCTATAATTGTTCTGAACTCCGACTTGCGCTGTGAGGTGCGAGTCGGGGGCGACTTTTGCTCGTTACCTTCCCAAAAGCCGCCTCTTTGGGAAACCGGCTACTGCGTGGCGAGCCGGAATACAAGCAGAATATCTGCGATAACGGCAGCAGCCGATAGCCAAAGGGCATGGGTTGTTCGGCTGCGCAAGGTTTTCCATTTATGAAACGGCAGTGCCGAGATTGTCCTGTGTAGGTCGCGGTATCTTTTTTCGGTGTATCTCATGCCGCAATATAGGATGAGAACCGTGAACAGACCGATGGATACACCGCCTATGATGTCCGGGTATATCGGCAAGGCAATCCGTTTGACAACGAGATTACCGATGACAAGCAACGGCAACATAGCACATACAAGCTGCATGATAGCCACGAGTGCGAAACTCCTGTCCGGGAAACCGTTTGCCGGAGCGTTTCGCCATAGGCGGTAGAAAACACTATCCCATAGAGATACACTTCGTTTCATATTCATTTTGATTTATCTTTCATGGTCCAACTTGATATACCAGTTCCCTTTGATGGGCTTGTACAGCGTGGTGTCGTTATAGGTTTTGCGGTAGATTTCGTTCAAGTCACCCTGTTCGGTGATGCGGATAACGGGATGATTCCTCAAACCGGGTGCATAGACGAAAGATTTGCTTGTTCCGCTGATGGCAAGACCATTGGAATAATACGGCATGGAAAGGCTCACACATACCGAATCCACCGTTACAGTTTCTTTACGGTCAACAAGAACGAAACCGCATCCTATTTCCGCCAACAAGGAGTCAAGCAGCATTCTGTCCGGCTTCGACAGCCCATTCTCCGGGATGTCTTGTTCTTCGGACTGTTCGACCGCTTGCCCTGCCGAATCGAGTGTAATGGTGCCAACAGGAGAAAGCGATGGATAATGAAAGCTTCCGTCCGTACAGTCTGCCATGATTTCGTACACCTTGTCAAATGCCGCCTCGTGCGTGTTGAAGTGACGTATCATTTCCTCGTCCGATGGTGGCATGGGTGGTTCGCAACTCACGACAGATACAGCCGTCAAAAGTAGAATAATGATAGATGTTCTCATATTCTTGTTCTATTCCATAAATAAAAGTTTCTATTTAGTTAATCTTGCTTCACCACTTCCTTACCTCTGGCTGTGCGATTGTCGATTGCAAAATTAATGCTTTTTATGCACATAGTTGGTTGATTACATGGTGTTTTTAAGCATGGAGCGGCAGATATGTGGGTGAAAATGATTACCTTTGCATAGTGAATCACGGTTTACAATAATGGCTATGAATATTACCGACATATACGAGGCGATGAACGGCAAGGCTGAATCATTTTTTGAGTGGGCGCAGGCTCACCCGAAAATCGGTCTGCTCTTCGCTGCCGGACTGCTTGCCCTATGGTTCGTAGGCATATTGCTCCGTTGGAAGTGGGCGTGTCACTGGCAGTTCGGTGGCAAGCTGTGGCTGTTCGATGATTGCAAGCCTGAAACACGCCGCAGGATTCAGATGGTGTTGGTCGGTGTGGCGTTAATCGTCTGCCTGACGGTGTTCTTTGTATGGAGGTAGCGGCATGGAAAGGAACAGGCGCAAATACCGGATTTGCTTCATCGACTGTATATGGTATGCGGCCGAGAAATGGAGCGCGAGGGAGCATAACAATCTCAACGGTGGTATGCTGCTTTTCCTCGTCTGGACTTTTGCCATACTCCTGCCTCTCGGTGTACCTACGGCATTTCACTTTCTCAATCAGATAGCCGCGCTTGCGACAGTGCTGATTCTATGCCTTGTTCCCGGATTGTTCTGCGAATTCCGCTATACAGCCGGACGGCGCGAAGCTCTGCAAGAGCGTTACCATGATATGAAACATCCCGGTCGGATACTCTGCCGGATAGTTCTTGCTGCCATAGCCCTTGCAGTGGCGAATGTTGTGTTGATGTTCCACCTCGGATTTGTACACTGGAGCCGATGAAGAAGCACGAGGACATACAGCGGTTTTATTTCTTCGACTACCTGTTTTGGATCGGAGAAATGTTAAAGCAACGCTATGGGCGCAAAATCCGACGTATCGACGGCAATTTTGTGTTAGGGTTTTATCTTACTGCGTTAATCTTGCTGCCGTTGATATTAGGATTTGTGTACCTGTTCCCCGATAACACGGTGGCTGTGATTATCGTGTCCTGTGTGATTATTTTGGCAGCAACAACAGGAGTAGAAATACTATATAGCAAACGGAAAAAGGAAGTGTTGAAGCACTACTCACGCCATCGCTTCAATCCCCTTGTGGGATGGATTATCGCATTATTACCTTTCGTCATAATTGGCGTAATATTCCTTAACCTGCCCATGATAAGGAAGTAGTTATTCTTGGCTTGTCTGCCAAAGAGGTTCTTCCTGCCAATTCTTAGGGAAAACCATTGCGGCGACGATTTACCTATTTATCGTCTTGCGGATAAAGCTGTCCAGCTCTTTGGAGGTGTAGAACCGCCATGAGGAATACGCTATCATGTTCCCTTCCGGATCTTGGGGCGTACCCCAATAGTTCATACATTCCTTATCTACATATTCCTTTATCTTGATGATTTCGTCAAGCGTCAGGCTGCTCATCTGGACGAAATACCCTCCTGAATAATCCTTGCTAATGACCGATGCGCTGTCAACCGCATTGTTTATATACATGATGCAGGCACAAAGGGCATATCCCTTTGCTTCCTCAATCCGTTGCTTGTATGCCGCCGTCCGAACCGTCGAACAACTTGCAGCCACACACAACAATAGCAGGCAGCATAGCCCCCACAATACTCTTAATGCCAATCGTAATCTCATATCGCTTCCATATAATACATTCAAAACTCCTGACCAGCTTCCCATTTGTGTGACGTTACCTTGACCACCTCATTCTCGCACATTTCATACCAGCAGGTCAGGTAATCGCTTGCCGCCCCCACGCTGTCCCTGCCGATAACCCATGTACATTCGATGAATTTCCGCCTGCCCTCTTGGATTTCCTCAAAGGTAGCATGGTTCAACAGTTCGACACGAAACTCTCCACCCATATCCTCGCTCATTACCTGCATGACATAGACAGGTCGCCCGTAACGGGAGCCTTGTTCACCTTCAAGGATTGCATGGAGCAAATCTTCACGGATGGTCTCTTGCCGTGCGCCCACCACATTGCGAAGCCTCGGCAAGTCTTCCGAGTGTTGCAGGTATTCCACCGTTTCCTTTTCCGCAGGCTTCGTTCCCGCAGGGGAATAAATAATAACGGCACACGCCGCTGCAGCACAAAGGATGATAGGAATGAATACTTTCATTGCATCTGCTTAGGATTATGGGGCATCGCGCTCCGCTTTGTTCAGTTGGTTTGTTGATGCATGATTTTCAATTATTTATATACGCGCACATTTGTCACCTTGCCGTCAAGTATCTCCACATAGCGGTTATCGGAAAAGCTCCACGATTCGAGGACGCTCTTCTCCCTTTTGATTTCCGACTTGCGGTAAGGCTCGCCCCATGCGGCAATGACCATTTCCTTTGTCATCCCGACATCCACTTTTCTGAATGCTATCTGCTTGCCGAAAGCCTTGCCGTATCGCTTCTCCAACGAGGCAATGCGGGTGGTGCTGACAAACTCATACACCTCGTCACCTCCTATCGGGAATGCTTCCACCTTGACACCGTCAGCCCCCTCCATAATCAGAAACGCACCGTCACTGTTCATCTTCAAGCCGATGTCCACGCAGCGGTATTCAGCACCCTCGACAGGCGTTATGACCTCACCGCCCTCAGTCTCCACTTTTTTGGCAAGCGACAGGAATGTCCGGCCTACATATCTTTTCAATTTCTCATAGAACCCCATGCAGGTCATGCAGCGCGGATAGGTGTAGGGCTTATAGTAGATTTCGTCGCCGCTTTCCTTTTCACGCAGCAGCAAGCAGCCCCCTGAAGTTTTTGTAGTCCAGACTTTCAGAACCTCGTAATACTTTCCTTCCACTTCCTTTGCCGGAGTGACACTTATGCCATCCACCTTGTAAACGGGATGTTTCCCGCCATCGAGGAAGTTCCCGGTAAAAAACACCTCATAGTAACCTCGGTTGTCGTTTCTCGCCCCGTGCATGAAGAGGGTCTGCCCCGGCAAGGAAGCATAACTCCGTTCCTCCACATTTGTCAGGCTATCGTAGGGCATGGCATTTTGCAAGGTGTATTCTTTCATCCCGTTGCTCTTGGGAACGATGTTGAGCTGTGCCGACACCGTGCCACAGAGGAAGAGGGGGAAGATGCCGATGAATATTATTCTTTGTATCGTTCTAATCATATATGCAATAGTTTTTTGAAACTGATTCTCACGATTACATCAACATGGTCTGATTAAATCACGAATTGACAAGTCGTTTTCTTGGCAACATTCCTTTATGGTATTGACGAAGTTTCTGAATTTGTGATAATTCATGCCACCATCAATATCCATACCAAATCGTATGAGCTTCAATTCCTTTTTAATGCCGTTTTTCGTATATAAGATATCGACCTCATGCACAGGCTTTATTTCCGATTGCCTTAACAACCATATCATATTTATGCACGATGTGGCAAACTCTATCGTTTCTGTACAGTTGTTCCGTTGATGGATTTCTCCGTTTCTCAACTCAACATCACATACAAGCATTTGTGTCTTGTCATATACTATGATGCAAGGGAGATAGTCACCTGACAATGCCCATAGAACATCCTTATCCGACATGTCAAATGTCGGATAGAGACGTTCTGCAAATGAAACGATGGAATGTTCCGATGAAGAAATATCAAAATCGAAATACTGCCCGTATAGTCGTTTTATGTCCTTTGTCTGCTTGTTATAAAGAGCCACGACAAGCCTTTGGATTCCTATCCCGATGCACAACACGAAGATGCCGATGATAACATACACTAATGTCATAGAGGAATTATATCCAACCGCCTATCTAAAGAAAAAATACCAAACAAGCCCAATAGCTGCAAGCACATAGAATATGTACTGCATTATCTGCATGTATTTGTTGGCTGCTTTGGTTACGCCATCAGGGGCATCGGGATTCTCTATGAATGTATCAGGCGAAATAGCACTTGCTTTTCCTATCGCATGGTTTGGAATTGGCAACACACATTCGTCCTCCCATTTCGTAGTTCCTTTGCCATGTACGGCATAGTATGCATCAAGTTCGTCCAAACTGCCACCGAAAACGGCCATTGAAAAGATAATGATTCCATCGAAATGGTCACTAACAGCCATAACATCATTTATATCTTCATCTTTCCAAAGATATTTCCCGGTTATGCTGTCAAACTTGGTGTTCTTCAACCCCGTAGCTGTGCTGTCATAACGTATGCTACCTAATGGAAGTGAATAGATTTCTTCTTTGATGGCCTCCAAAGTTTCTTCATTGATACTTTCTCCGTTTACAGGCATAGCAAAAACACGATATAACATATCATCATAGCTACAGTCTCTTACAGGATAAAGATGTACAAATTGGGGATTGGCAATATTACCAAATTGCTTGAGAAGTTTCTGAAACTTCTTTGCCTTGGCTTCCGCCGGTGCGTTCCCTGTTCTGAACGCTTCTTTTAATGCACTTAGTTCACTCATTGTAGTTTACCATTTAGTTAATATTCATGTTGATAATGGTTGGCGAATAACTGACCGTTAGGGCAGTTCATTCGCTTGTTAGTAGCGTTTTAAGAGTTATAGCTTGTTCAGTTGTATTCTCTCGTTCTAATTCAGAACAATAGAAGCGTGGATGATTAATTCCTTGTTTATAACAATCATTGGCTAAATCATCCAGTTTTTGAATCGCACTATCAAACCATCCATACTCTTCTTCACTGATAAGATAATATCGTTCATACCAAAACCAATGGCAGATAGTGACTGTCATTATGTATTGTTTAACTAATGGATTGAATCCGACTGAATAGAACCCATCATTTCTTATCTTTTCTTTTATTAATTTCATTGTCTCATTTTTCGCTACTAATGGTTTGCAGCGTTCCGCTTATTCAGTCGGTTTGCTGTTTGTTAGCAGTTTATTTTCTAAATAGCCTTTAACTTG
>PPYE01233005.1_pt1 | contig 63765 bp, 84 predicted proteins | sample 1559881 | NCBI WGS metagenome assembly PPYE01 (sample SAMN08240022, study PRJNA423297) | Human gut metagenome, whole genome shotgun sequencing project. | reverse complement strand
GAACAATTTTATCTGTTAGCTGCCTAAAAAATCAGCAGCATACAGTTTACTGGCATGCATACGCTAATGCGACAGAGCCAAATGAATAAGGATATACAAAAGGAGCCCAACTGGTGAGGAAGGGCTCCTTTTAATTACTAGACGTTTTTACTACTTAACTTTCTGTCGGAGTAAACGGAAAATTAATTTGTTAATCACTGTCAGTATAAGTACCCGATAAACGTGGTGCAACTCCGTATCAGAAATTACCGCCAGTGCTTGAATCCAGCGCCCTGAACAGGGCTTCATGAGCGGCATCCAGAAGGCGTCCAGGCAGAAGGACATCATTCACGCGGTAACTCTGACCGTTCTGTGTGGTCACGGTGAGGTAATATTGATCGTCAAACTGCCTATCGGCACCGATATGCACAATGTTGGACGTGTCGATCCAGCACAGGTTTGTGCCTTCCACAGGATGAAGAGGTTTGATTCGGCCTTTCAGCCATTTCTGCGGGCGTCCCGGCCAGGATTTAATGGTAATGCCGTGCTTATAGTCGCGGGTTCTGGCCACAAAGGCCGCTACTTTATCTTCATCCATCTCTTTTGCTGAGGTGTTCTCCTTGAAGTAGTACGGATTGAGGTTGTATTGCAGCTCTTCAAATAGCTTCATATACGTCACCTGATCATCCAGGCTTTCCCCCTGATTTTTCAGGCTGCTGCCCCAAACTTCTTCCAGATTGGCTTTCAGCGCCAGCGTGACCGCCTCAAATTCTTCCTGATGTTTATCGTAGTAGTTGATATCCATCGCGTCTCCTGTTGTGTTTATGGCGAATTTGCGGAAATAATATACATAAAAAATGTTCAAATATGAACATTTTCAGGCTATAAATACAGGCAGATTATAACAGGCCAGTCCACCAGGATTCGGCCAGGAGCTGAGTACGCATGATAAAGAAACCACTTATTGCCGGCATCATGCTGGTTGTGGCGCACACCGCCGGCGCTGCGCAGGTTGATGATACCAATCTGCAGCAGATTTATACCGAGGCGGGCATTCAGGGTATATGCAGCGCCGGGATGCTGGCTGTGCCGGAAGGGGCCAGAGATGAAGTTGTCCCGCAGAACGTCAGACACCTCCTGGTTCAGTGTGCCTATTTCGACGAGCAGCAGTTGCGCCGGCGTGCCGGCCTTCCGGCTCAGACATTTAGCCACTGGCGTGACCGCAATGCGGTCCTTAATCTGTCGTCTGACCAGGTATCTGATGCGCTCTGGCTGTCAGCGTGGCGTGATTTCCGGGCACAACTGGCCTCGGCCTACCCGGCCCCGGCGGAAAAAAAGGCACAGGGGAAAGAGGCCGTACCCGCCGGCACGAAGCCCGGCACTGAGCATGGGAGTGCGGCGGATTGACCGGCTTTGACTTGATCCTGTGGCGACGGGGCCTGAACTGGACCCAGGAACGCGCCGCGGCTGAGCTCGGTATCAGCCGTACCAGCCTGGTAAAATATGAGGACGGTGAGACAGTACCCCGGACCATACAACTTGCCACCGTCGCGCTGACGCTGAAAGCGGAATGGCCCACCCTGAAAACCATGAGCAAAGACAGGCTGCTGCGGCAGCTGAAGTATGAAGTGCTGAGGATCGATAATGAATGAGTCCATCCATGTTGTCGGCTCTTTTATCCTTGCGGGTATCCTGCTGTATGGCCTCTGGCAGGGTACACGGCGACGCCGGCGCCGGCACGAACGGAAACAGGCCAGCGCGGTACGTGTGATCGATAAAATTAATACGTTTCCGCATTTCGGGCAGAAAATTGCCTATCTGCGCAAGATTGACCCGTTTGTGTTCGAAGAGCTGCTGCTTGAAGGCTTTGAACGCCGGGGCTTTGAAGTGATCCGTAACCGCCGGTATACCGGTGACGGCGGGATTGATGGCCGTGTGAAGATTGATGGCCAGACCTGGCTTATCCAGGCCAAACGCTATACCAGCTATATTGCCGTTGGCCACGTCCGTGACTTCAGCGACCTGCTGAACGCCACCGGTGCCCGCGGTTTTTTCTGCCATACCGGCAAAACGCGCGAAGGCACCAAATCGCTCATTCGCGGAGACAGCCGCATGATCCTGGTCAGTGGCCAGAAGCTGCTAGACCTTATTGCCACCGATGCGCCGTTTATCCCGTATCCGGGATACCGGCCACCGACCGAAATGGTTCATCCTGAACAGGAGACAACATGAAATTCAAAGGATACGTCGCCGCCCTGCCGGCACTGCTGCTGACAGGGTGCGCCATGCTCCCCGGACAGCCCACCGATTATGACCGCTTCTGTAACGTCTCAGGCATCGCCAGCCACGGCGAAACCTACCGTGTCAGTGACAGCCAGGATTTCTGGTTAACCCCGAACGGCCGCTATCTCAGCCAGGCTGAGTACAGCAGTCCGGCAGATACGCTTCAGAAACTGACGGGCGTGGTCAGTGGTGAAGATCCTGACCAGGTGCGGAAGAACGCCGTCAGGGTAAGGGTGTTCCGCGTCGAGAGTGAAAACAGCCATAAAGGTGCGTGCCTGCCTGTGCGTTATGACGATAATGGCGCACAGCGTAAAATGGATTCACTGACTAACGGCCGCCGTATGGTGGTATTCAGTGAAGATGAAGGTCAGTCTGGTCAGCAGATTTACAACAAAAGTCGTGGTACAGGATTCAGTTACAGGTTGTTATGAGTGGATTGAAAGGCCGCCGAATCAGCGCGGATATGTTTGCTATGATGTTAAAAGTATCTGCCGGGCAGCTGGTTTTTGCAGCCCGGCATGACAAGCCTTTACGCGGACTGACCCTACCCCCTTACAGAATCGAAGGCGGGAAAAGCTGGAGCTCGACCGCCTCCACCCGCAGTATGACGTTTGATATGCAGGATGCGGTCGAATTCAGCGAGAAATTTCATAAAATTCAGTCGCCTGACGGCTGATTAGCGGATTTTAAAAAATTGAACACTTTCCCCCTACAAATTTCCCAGAATTCACGTAGCGACGCCATCGGGACCGGGCGCGTGACATATGCCTACTTCGATTATGCCGATGCGCTGGCGCTGCGGGAGATGGCCAGCCAGGCTGATTTACCCAAATACCTGCTGGCCCCGGAGGTGTCGGTGTTTCTGCGGTATGTGCCAGACCTGCGCCAGCAGGTCCTTTTCGATACCCTCTGGAACACGGGCGCGCGTATTAATGAGGCGCTGGCGCTGACCGGCGCCAGCTTTCAGCTTGACGGTTCCCGGCCGTTTGTCCGGCTGAAGACGCTTAAACAGCGTCAGCGTGGCCGCGGCAGGCCGGGCAAGGATGAAGAGGTGTTCCGTCTTGTTCCTCTGACCGATCCTCAATATGTCAGGAAGGTGCGTGAATTTCTGACCACCCTGCGTATTGGTAAACAGCAGCTGCTCTGGCCGGTGCAGAGTGATAACACGCCGCGTAACTGGATCAGGAAGGCACTGGACCTCGCAAAACGTGACTCTGTCACTTTTAGTATCCCTGTTACCTGCCACACGTTCCGTCACAGCTTCTGTATGCACCTGATCCAGCATGGGGTTCCGCTGAAAGTTGTACAGGCTTATGCCGGGCATTCCCGGCTGGAAACCACAGAAACCTACACGCGCGTGTTTGCGCTCGATGTTGGTCGTCAGTATGGCGTCCGATTCAGCCTGCCAGACAGTCATTTAACGCTCCCGGAATAATCTGTATCCCTCCCTGATATTTCCGTATAAATCTAAATAAATCCCTTTTCTTTCTATGTCAGACCGTTTTCAGGACGGTCTGACCGTCTTTTGTTGATTTTTATTCGGTATTTTTCTGTATTTTTCTATATTGGTGCATCTTTTTGTCTTTACACGTCAGCAGAGATGCGTAATAATCCATTTGAAAGCTGTATTTTTCCTGATTTCTACGGTTTTTTTCTAAATAATGTGAGGTTCAAAATGCGTATTTTTGTTGATGACGGTTCCACCAACATCAAACTGGCCTGGATGGAAGAAGGCGCAGTGAAAACGTTGATCAGTCCGAACAGCTTCAAGCCCGAATGGTCCATGACATTGCTGACAGATTCATCGGTGCCGGCTTCCGCCAACTATGAAATTGACGGGGAAAAGTACAGCTTTGACCAGCTGAGCCCGGATGCCGTGCGCACCACGGAAACACGCTATCAGTACAGTGATGTGAATGTCGTCGCTATCCACCATGCCCTGATGCAGTCTGGCATTGAACCGCAGCCGGTTGATGTTGTGGTGACGCTGCCGCTGGGCGAGTACCTGGATGAAAACGATCAGCCTAATATGGCCAACATCGAGCGGAAAAAAGCGAACGTGAAGCGCGCGGTGGCCGTTCAGGGGCGTGAGAGCTTTACCGTGCGTAAAGTCAGCGTACTGCCAGAGTCGGTCCCTGCAGGCTTCAGTGTGCTGAAGGATCTGGACGATCTGGACTCCCTGCTGATTGTGGATATCGGTGGAACCACGCTGGATATCGCGCACGTTCGCAGCAAAATGTCCGGATTCACCAAGACGCATTGCGATCCTAAAACCGGCGTATCCATCATCACCGAAGCCGTAAAACATGCACTGGATACCAGTGTGAGCACCCGTACCAGTTCGTATTTTGCCGACCGTCTGATCCAGGCGCGAAATGACGAAACGTTTCTTTCCCGTTACCTCCAGAATGCTGACCAGCGGGCCCAGGTGATGAAGGTACTGCATGAGCGGGAAAAAGCCCTGACGCACCGTGTCACCGATTCAGTTGGCCGCTTTGCCGGCTTCACGCACGTCATGGTTGTCGGTGGCGGTGCCAGCCTGGTCGCCGGCGCAGTGAAGCAGGCCACGGGGGTGAGTGACGATCGTTTCTTCGTCAGTGATAACCCGCAATTCGATCTGGTTCTGGGTATGGTGGCAATGAAGGGCTGAGTATGACTGATAACCGTAAGTGCTCGTTTTATATCTACCCGGAGCGCAATGCGGCGGACCGGGTAGCCGACGGCTTTCTTGAGAAACTGCCTCAGAAAGAGCGTGGCCGCGCGATGCGCGCCATGATGCTCTGTGGTGCCGCGTTGATGAAGCAGGACGAACGCCTGCCGTTCCTGATCGCTGAATTCCTGACGGAGAGCACCACGATGCAGGATATTCAGCGGATCATCAGCAGTACGCTGCCGCAGCAGGATACAGGAGAAATGGCGCGTCTGGTTGAGGCGTTTCTGCAGGCCACCGGCGGTGGCAGCAATACGGTGTCGCCGGCAGGCGGCGCTGCGCCGGAAAACAGTCCCGCCGTGGCTCCCGAACCGGCAGCACCGGAGGATAAGAATCTGGAAGAAACCCGTAAGAACGTCCAGCATCTGTTCCCGGATGATGATTAAGGGGGCTGCGTGAAAAAATATGTGCTGTTAACCCTGACCCTCATCGCCGGCGCCGTGGCAGCAAACCCGGTAACAGCGGCCGGCAATATTGCCGGCGATGTCCAGGCGCAAGCTGCGACTGAAGTGAAAACCGGGTTTTCACCCGGCGGGACCGCATTAAATCTGGTTCTGGATTCAATCGACCACGCGCAGCATGAGATTCTGGTTGCCGCGTACAGCCTGACCAGTCGTCCTGTTGCCGGCGCGTTGCGTGCCGCAAAAAAACGGGGCGTATCGGTGGTGGTGGTGGCCGATCGCAAAGCGAACGACAACCGGTACACCGAAGTGAACTTTCTGGCCAATAACCGCGTGGCGGTGCGGATCAACGATAACTACGAGGCCATGCATGATAAATTCATGGTCTTTGACCGCCGCGCCGTATTGACCGGCTCGTTTAACTTCAGCGCCAGCGCAGACAGTCGTAATGCGGAAAATGTGGTGCTGATCAGCGGCGCGCCTGCAGTAACTGAAGCCTACGTGAACGAGTTTTCCCGTTTATGGGGCGAAGGAAAGGACGTGGCTCCACGGTACTGACCTACAGCAGCGGCAGAAACTCTGCCGCCTGATTTTTAACTTGATTTATATGGCTCATTCGTCGTATTATCAAGGCTCATTTTTCGGTAGCGCCCCGACTGGCGAAGGAGTAAAACCATGCAATCATTCCCCCTGTTCGTTTCCCGTGTCGTTCCTGTGATCACCCTGAGCCATTGTCTGCGGCAGCGGCGCTGGTCCCTGCACAACACGCCATGCCAGATTGACCTGAGATCAGGTTGTCACCTGCGCTCACAGCCTTTCGGCACGCTATCCAGACGGGAAATAAGCGACCGGCCACCGGCTATGCCCCGCGGTTACTGGTTCAGGCAATGCAGCCGGGATGTCATGTTTACGGGGCGCATCGATCAGGCAGATCCTATGAAACAGGTCTATTACAACGAAGGCTGGAGCGGTCCGAACAAGTATACGTTTGAAGTTTATCAGCTGGAGAACGGGAGTTACCGGGCGCTGGCCCGCAAATGGAATGGCAAAATCAACAAGGTGCAGCAGGAAACGCAGTACCTGTCTGACACGCGGGAGGGGCTGAAGCACCAGGACTATCCCCGCACGCGCCAGGTGAAAATTTTTCTGAATTCAGACTTCTGGGAGAAGGGTAATGATTAAGATGGTTAGCGTCGTTCCGCAGCCGGAAACAGTGAAGACGCTCCGGGAAAAAATGGGCATGACTGAAACCGCATTAGGGGCTGTCATGGGGTACGAACTGCGCGCCTGGCAGCGTAAGGAAGCTATCAGCGACGATCTCAGCCAGTACAACAAGACCAGTCTTCGCCCAGGCGAATATAACATGCTGATGCTGATCGCCGGCGTGCATCCTGATTACCGCCTGAACAGGGCATTCAGTCCTGATGATATGGTCAAAGATCCCGCCACGGCCGAAGACGTTCGCCGCCTGCGTCTGGCGCTGGGGCTGAAGCACGCTGAAATTGCAGCGCTGTTTGGCTATAAACCGGCGTCATGGCAGACCAAAGAAAAGGCTGCTCAGCGCGGCGTAAAGCTCAAGACCGGGGAATTCAATTTCCTGTTACTTCTGGCCGGTGAGCATCCGTCACTGCAGCTGGTTGAGAAGGCGAAATAAGGCCCGCGGCGACCAGAGAGGACCCTTTATGATCACCACACGCCGAATGTTAATGCTGTATGCCTGCCTTGTGCCCGTAGCCCTGACAGGGTGTGATCTGGCTGATTATTTCCCGAATGTGCCACAGCCCGTGCCCGTGATTTCGCCCGGCTATCAGGTTGATATCGATGGCCACCCGGTCCGAATATCAGGATTTGATGACTGTCCGCGGGAAAAAGATGAAGCCCGGCACGCAGCTGCACAAGATGAGAAAGGCTGCATTGTGCTGTCTGCAGAGCGTTCCGAGGTGAAGGTCAGACTGTATCAGCCAGCCGGCGCCGTCACCGAAACCTGGCGGATCATCCGGGAAAAAGACGCTCGCCAGAACGATATTATTCGCCTGCAGCGCCCGAACGGTGCGCTTGTGATGCAAAATTTACAGGGGAAAGAGTCTCCTTAAACCAGGGAAATAACAAAATTAACTTGATTTATATGGCTCATTAGACGTATAATAATTACATCGAAAGGCAATCCGGTCTTTCGACGGTAGCGCCCCGACCGGCGCAGGAGTCACCTTATGACTGCTCTCAATTCTCAGCAACAGGCTGATGTTGCCCGCTATATCCGGGAACATGGCAATAAAACCGTTATTTCCCCTGAATGGTCACTTATTTATTTCTCGCTGTGTCAGTGTGAATTACATCAATCGCATGAAGCCATTATTTTTCATAATGGCCGACCTGCAGGGCTATTTATTCTGAATGAAACAGGCGAGCTCACCGAATTATATCTGCTGGGGTCGCTTTCTGACATTCTCACCGCCGCTGCGGTCAACAAATAGCTTTCAGGGAGTAAATACACTATGACCATGCAATCAGAACTTGTTTTTACTGATCCTATGCTCAACGTCGTTATTGCTGAAGTTAAGCGTTTTAATTGCCCGCTTCTTTTTGTCAAAGATCATGGCGTGTATGTGATGGCGGCGAAAGGTGAGAAAAACAGTAATGGGATGCACAATGTCTGTTACGCCAATGGTTTTAATCCGGATACAACGGATTTTGACGAGCTCTGGGACCGGATGCGTGATGCCTGTGGCGGAGATGATTTTTGCGAATCCCTGGAGCTCGATCCGAGGTCGATTGAACTTCTCAGCCGTACCAAACCCTGCCTGAAAATTATGCTTTCAGAGACGGAACTGGAAGTTATTGCAGGGGGACAGAAATAGACCATAAAAGCCCGTTAAATCGGGCTTTTTTATATTTCACTGTATTTACATCTAGGACAAAATGTCCTATTATATATTTGTGGCCGGGCATGGTGCTCAGGTCCCCTAACGAGGGAAATATATGAAATTTTCAGCAGAAGAACTCAACATTATCCGCCAGGCGGACGCCATTATTGCCGGTAAAATTACCACAACGGATTTTATCACCGGCGCCGACGCCGCGCGTTCCTTACTGCGGTTTCGTCTTGCTGCAGAACCACGCGAATCATTCTGCGCGTTCTTTCTTAACTGCCACAACGGCGTGATTGCGTTTGAAGAACTGTTTAAGGGAACTATCAGCAGCGTCACCGTTCATCCGCGTATCGTCCTGCAACGCGCCCTGCATCATAATGCCGCCGCCGTGGTACTGGCGCATAACCATCCTTCCGCTAACACTACACCCAGCCAGGCTGACAAGCTGATCACCGAGCGTCTGGCGCAGGTGCTGGGGATGGTTGATGTCAAAGTCCTCGATCACCTGATTGTGGGCGGCAGCGATATTTACTCTTTTGCTGAACATGGTCTGATTTGATAACCGCGGCCGCACAGTGGTGCGGCCGGCTCTGGAGGCTTGCTATGGGCAATAAATATACCGTGCCGCTTAACGTGGGCGCGATCCGCGAAAGCTGTTTCCGTCCCGCTGATAAATGGACCCCGCCGACGGGGGATGAACTCCGCTATCTGCTGGAAAATGTGCTCAACCTGAGTCAGGAGGGACTGGCGCGACATGTCGGCGTGAACGGCAGAACGGTGCGCCGCTGGGTGAACGGAGAAAGTGACATCGCGTATTCCGTCTGGTGCGTCCTTTGCATCGATGCCGGCTTACCGCCGATCTGGAAATAGCAGCGCAAAACACCGACGCGCAAACGTGCTTCCTGAACGTATCGGATATACGAAGGAAATATTATGAATACTGATAACTATTTTTTCAGAGTCCCGGCCACACGCGGAATACAGGGCGGCATAGAACAATACATGCTGACGGTTCCTATGGTCGTGTTACGTCGTATTCTTGCAATGGACAATGATGGCGATGTTATGGATCGCAGCCAGCGAGAAGCGAACAAAACGCGGGCCAAAAAAATACGGAATTATGTTGCCGGCGCAACATCAAAACGAGCTCCCTATATTTTGCCGTCAATTACCGGAAATATTGATAGTCATGTTGAATTCCTTCCCAGCGAACTCTCGCCGGCAGTGGGGATTCTTAAAATTCCGATGGACGCTGATTTAAAATTATTCGATGGCCAGCACCGTGCGCTGGGTATTTTTGAATTTGTACGCGATTATTCCAATACGGAAGATACGATCAGCTTGTTGCTTACCGTTGGCCTGCCACTTGAGTTACGCCAGCAGTTTTTCGCTGATATTAATAACAACGCGAGCAAACCGGCAGCGGCGATCAGTATGGCATATAACAACAATGATCCGGTCAACCAGCTGGCAATGCATCTGGCCCGAACCGTCACCGGGCTGGCGGGCACAGTGGATTTTGAACACAACGTGGTCCCGGCGAAAAGCTCACGGCTGATCAGCTTTAAAGCACTGAACGATGCGACGAAAAAAATGCTCAACCTGCGGGCCAACAGCATTCCCTCGACGCAACAGCGTGATATGGCAGAAAAGCTCTGGACTGCCTGGGCACAGGCGATGCGCTGGAATGATATTGCCCAGGATGATATCGCTGCGGAGTACCGTCAGGAGGCGCTGGGACTGCATGGCATCATGATAAATGCGATCGGTATGGCAACGGCCAGGATGTTACGGCACAGAACACCTGAAAGCATCGAGAACCTTCTGGCCTGTGCGGAAAACGGAGACAACGGTTTTCATTATCGGGAGTCGTTTGTACCTGAGTGCTGGGAAGGGAAGTGTGTTGATCCGGAGACTGGCACCATTAAAACTGACCGGCGGGCGCTTGAAGCAACGGCTGAAGCGCTGCAAAAGCTGATAGACCCGTTCGCAGATGCGCTGTGGTTGCGTGCTTATCTGCCAGTTGAAGAGGCGAGTGATACGGCATTACTGAAATATGCTGCTGACATCGAGAGTTATAAGCAGCGCACAGCCGTGCCGATGATCAATATCGTGGAGAAGCTGAAGGCGCTGGGTGACGGCGAACCGCAGTTCAGAGCGTCGGTGCTGGCTTCCCGTGAGGGGCTAAGCCGCTATCTGGCCGGGGCTGAAGGCTGACGCGGTGGTTGCCGCCTGCAGGGCAATACGGGCATCGAACCCGTATTGCCCTGAAACGCGCTGAGCCGCTCTCTGGGCGCGCATTTAAAAAACCTGTACCCATCATCGTTTTTATGTCTTTGACGAGTCCTGCCCCCTATTCTGGCCTTTTCTGATGTGATCCCGCCCTGGTGTCTGCAAGTTAACTTAATTTTGACGCCCGCACAGCGTGTCTTCCCTGTTCATTTCTGCTCAGTTGCCGGCGTTTTCTGGCTGGCCTGTCGTACTAAAACACCTCTGGGCCCCTTCGGCTCCTGCCCGTCGGGCAGTCGTCAGCCACACTCCGCTAGCCAGGCAAAGCCTGGCAGCTCCGCCGAACCCCCTGCGGGGTTTCGGGCTATCGCTAGTGTCTGATGCCTGAACCCCTGCACCATGCCGGCAAAGCACCTTCATCGGGCTGATGGGGATCTGAAAAGCAAAATTTACAGGGAAAGGAGTTCAGGAAAAAACAAAGAAAATTAATCAGATAACGCTTGATTGTTATGGCTCATTAGACGTATAATGATCACATCGAAAGGCAATAAGGCTTTTCGCGGTAGCGCCCCGACTGGCGCAGGAGTAACAAATTATGAGTAAAGCACTGACCCCCTCCCAGCTTAAAGCTGAACTGGAAACGCAGAAAGATGCGCTGCTGAAGGCGTGCCTGTATGCCCTCAACGAAATCCCTAACCGTCGTTTAAGTGGCCCGTATGCGTCCACGTATGCGCTGGCCGAGCAGGTCAGTAAACTGCTTCAGCGCTGCAAATAATCATTGATGGGCTGGCATTGCCAGCCCTGTTCACCCCTTACGGTAGCGCCCCGCATGGCGCAGGAGTCTGAAATGTCATCTGAAAAAACTCTCCCGTCGGTCGATCTGATGTCCTGCCAGCATGGCGGTGAAGTGATCCCGTCCATAGCTATTGAGCGCATTATCTCGTTGCGGAATGAAGGTATTCGCGTCTATCTCGACGGCATAGACAAGCTGCGAAAAGCGCGCGATCTGATGCAGCAGGCCGGAGGCTGTCAGTACCTGTATGACTACGACAAAGCCGTAGAGAGCGCGATCAAATGGAGCGACACCAGACCAGACCAGGCCGAAACGGCTATTTCCCGCGTTATCGACGGAAAAATCTGGGATCGGCTGATGTCGGAAACCGGCATGTATACGCTGATGAGCAACAAACAACGTCAGGAATGGGATCGGCAGGTGGCAGGCGAGGAAATGCCGCCGATAACGCTGGAGAACGTTATGAGTACGTTCCGGCACCTGAACGCAAGCAAGGCCGATACTTTCACGCAAGGGCTGATTGATATCTTTAAATCCCTGTCGTGGGATTATAAAACCAATAACCCCTGCATGTTTGGCAAGCGTATCATCATCGCGCCGTTGCTCGATGTCTGGCGCAGTGGCTGGGTGCGCTTCAGCTCAGACGGGCACACCAAAATTGACGATCTGGCGCGGCCGTTCTACGTGCTGGACGGGCGTAACGTGCCTGATTACCGCGTTTCTGACGGTGCCAAACTGGATGCCTTTTTCAGTGAAAACCAGTTCAACGGTAAGGTGTTCGAGTGTGATTACTTCAGCGTGCGATATTACAAAAAGGGCAGCGCGCACATTACGTTTAAACGCCCGGAGCTGGTTGAGAAGATCAATAATCTGGTTGCCAGTCACTATCCCGGAATGTTACCCCCTCGCGTGTAATGCAGACGGCAGGCCGCATTTGCGGCCTGAAATATAAACAGGGAAAGGAAGTATTCCCCGGCCTGAAAAAATCATGCCGGGCATGTATTTATTGCTTGATTAATATGGCTCATTAGACGTATAATAATCACATCGAAAGGCAATGAGGCTTTTCGCGGTAGCGCCCCGACTGGCGCAGGAGTAATAAATATGGCTATTCAATCCCTTCAGTTCCGTAACGGCTCCGTTTCTCTTGGTGATGTTTTTGTTTCCAGCTGGGGTTATGAGCAGACAAATACCTGTTTTTATCAGGTGATCGCCCTGCGCGGTAAGAAAACCGCCGTACTGCGCCGCATCGCTGCGCAGCAGGTGAAAGCAGACAGTGCAATGTCTGGCGAGTTAAAGCCGGTATTGAACGACTTTAAAGGCGAACCCGTGACCCGTCGCATCTGTGAAAACCATGAGCATCCGTCTGTCAGCATTGACGAGTACGAACAGGCTTATAAGACCGATCCTAACGAAAGCCATTTTTACAGCACCTGGGGCTGACCGCCTGCTACGCCCCGCAAGGGGCGTATAGTCGAAGACTTATTCAACCAAAACGTGAATACTATGCGAAATAACAAGGCGCTCAGGACGCAGATACATGGCGGAAACAGTTTATCAGGCGCGGAGGCGTTTTTACCTTCTCCGTTTTCGGCGCAGTCGTAACCCGGACACACTGGAAAAAATGTACGAATCCATGCGAGATCGTGGACAGGTGCCGCCGGAGGACACCGAGGCTTTTGAGGCTGCCGCCGACCATCGCCGCGCAGAGCTGGCATCGGGACGCATCTGGGATAAGATCCCGCCGCATGTCTGGCAGTATGTAAAATAATCACAGCGCCCCTACACGGGGCGTTTTTTTGCTTGCATATATGGCTCATTAGACGTATAATGTTTTTACTGATTCAAATCAGTACCTTCCTAAACAGCCTTACAGGTGCATTATGACCTCTTCTGAAATCCTCCATAACCTCCCTCAGATTATCACGGCCGTGGCCGCCCTCATTACAGCCATTACCGGGCTGATTAAAGTCATGAAGGATAAAGGTAAGGACTGAACCGCCGCAGGGGGCGACAGCCCCCTGCATCCCTAACCGGCAGCGCCCCGACTGGCGCAGGAGTAAAAAAAGTGACAACGCTGCATATTCGAGAAATTCCCACTGATGGAGCGCCGCCTATCTGTGCAGGCCGCTCAATCTCAGATGATGACCTTTGCGCCTCATGCCAGCATCTCGACTATCGCCCTGGGCACCTCAGCGCCTGCCTGCTGTCAGGTTGCGGGCGTGACGACTGGCCTTCAGAACTGGATGCAAACGGCTTCAGCGTTGCCTGTAGCAGCTATGAGCGTGAAAAATCGCTTGATTAATATGGCTCATTAGACGTATAATTATCACATCGAAAGGCATCCGGTCTTTCGCGGCAGCGCCCCGACTGGCGCAGGAGTTTTACAATGCACGGTAACGTAAATGAAATTTGCGCAAGGCTTCTCGATAGTTTTGATCCACAGCAGCGGATCAGCCTGCTGATCTGGACTGCTGAAGATGTCCATGACTGCACCAGTGATATGAACCTCACTGACGATGAGGCCGAAGCCGTTCTGGCAGAAATCGCGGAATGCAGTTCACACAGCCGTTATGGCGTCGGAAAAGATACCGTCTGGAGCCTGGCAAAGCAGGTGCGCGAAGATGCCGCCCGCGATCGAAAAATAGAGGTCAATGCCGAGGCGCTGCAAAAAGTCGTGGCGCTGGCGGCGCAGTTTATCCGGCTGGAAGAAATCCAGTCTGGTGAAGGAGCTGCACGCCGACTTTATCCGCAGGAGTCTGAGGCGCTGGAGTGCATCACGAAGGTGATTAACGGCTAATTCACGCAGTAACGCAGCGAACTTTCACGGTAGCGCCCCGACTGGCGCAGGAGGAAAAAACATGTCCCAGAATGAAGCCTATTACGACACGCTGGCCCTGATTGAAAAGGGGCAATGGTGTTTCGGCAGTATGGACGAAGAAAACGAAGAGCGGGCAATCAAGGCCGCTAAGGCGCTGGCGCTGTTTGCGCGCCTGAATGAGCAGGACTGCGACGGACACCCGGTTTCCGAAATCATCGTTGATTTTATCGCTAACCTGATGCACCTGGGGGAAGCGATAAATTTTCGTGTGCTCGATGAAGAAAGCGCGGTGATCCCGTTGGTCAGGATCGCCGCCGTACACTTTAACGCTGAAACAAAGTCATAGTAATCATGTGAATCAGAAGGGGGCAGGCGTGATCCTGCCCCCAAAAATGGACAGGGGAAAGAGTTCTCCCGCCTGAAAATATTCAGGCAGGCGGGAATTTTTTGCTTGATTAATATGGCTCATTAGACGTATAATAATCACATCGAAAGGCAATCCGGTCTTTCGACGGTAGCGCCCCGACTGGCGCAGGAGTACAGAAAATGTCTACTGAACTGAATCAACCCGCCATCACTGCACGCATTATCCCCAATAACCGCCGCATGGCCTTTCTGCCACGTCTGTTCGGCGCCTGGTATCTCACAGGTGAGGCCGGTGTCTACAACCTCGCACGCTCTCTCTGCGCCGATTATCAAGGCGGTTCCTGGGAGTTCGTCGAACTGTCTTGCGGTAGCGGCTTCATGTACCCACTGAGCGCAGAGCGCTTCACGGTATCGGTTAGCGGTAACTGGTTCGAAGGGGAACTGTCCGCAGAAGCTACCGGTATCGTGCTGACCCTGTTCACCCTGAACCACATGATCTGGCACGCACATGATGAAGGCTATCAGCACATCTGCGACATGCTGATCACCCAGCAGGAAAAGCTCAAATTATATGCCGACCAGCACGCCGAAGCCGGTTTGATTTACCGCGCGATTGACTGAAACGGCGGCCCCCGTGAGGGGGCCAATACTGACAGGGGGAAAAATGTTAACACTAACTGATATTCGCGCCAGCAATACGGTGCTGGTTACGGAATTTGGCGGCGTGCGTGCTGTGCATTTCTGTCTGCATGAAAAATTAAGCGGTAGCGACAACGATCTGTGGTTTCCGCTTGCCAATGGAGCCGACCTGTTCGAGGCGCTGGAAAGCATTATGTGCATCAATTTTGCCGCTGCTAACGTTGTCTCGCTGGAGTTCCTGCGGCAGAACGGGAAGTGCAAAGACTACCGGATCACCTACAACAAGGCCAAATTCAAGCCATTAGGTTAGATGTCTGGCATCATTTGATGTTCATATTTGAACAAAATTAAATAAAAAAAATACGTCTGATGAGTTGATAAAATGGCTCATTAGACGTATAATTATTACATCGAAAGGCAGTTGAGTCTTTCGCGGTAGCGCCCCGACTGGCGAAGGAGTTGAAATGAAAGAAGCAGACCAAAAAAAAGTGAATGCCGTAATGGCAATTGCTGATTATCTCGGTGTGAAAAATCAAATCGAGGTGATCGAATACTCAGCCGAATCAGTGCAGGTTGAGTGGCGAAATCCTAAAACAAAACAGCTTATTCATCGTGATTACACTTTTGCAAATTCCTTTGTAAAAGACTTTGAAAAAGCCCTGAAATCGAACGTGAAGTTTTACTGAAAAAGAGGGGGAGAAATCCCCCTTAATCCTCCCATTTTTTACTGATAAACATCAAATATATGAGGTGTATTATGTGGAAACGTGGCGAAAACAAAGTGATTCTGATGGGGCGTGCTGGCAAAGATGCAGAAGTGCGTTACACCCCAAACGGAACGGCCATTGCGAGCCTGACGCTGGCTACAGAAATCAGCTACAGCGACAACGAAGGGAAGGAGCAAAAAGAAACGGAATGGCATGATATTGTCATTTTTGGAAAGAAAGCCGAAGCAGCTGGGAAGTACTTCAAAAAGGGTATGATGCTGTATTTTGTCGGGCGCATTCGTAATAACAAATGGCAAGGGACAGACGGCAAAATGCGCAGCAATAAGGAAATTGTGATCGATAATAACGGCGAAATGCAGATGCTGCCGGGAGCTGGGCCACGTAACACCAGTGCAGAAGGCCAGGGAGGCATTGAAAATCATGATGAACCGCCGTTCCCGGATATGAATGATTACCCGCAGTGAGTATTTGAGTTAGAACGGCCCGCAGGACGCGGGCCGCCAATCCAGAGGGGGGAGTATGAATATCAGTGAACAATATCGGGTGGCGGTCGTCAGTACCGGCCATGTAAAAAAAGAAGACGCGGAACTACTGGACAAGGTCTGTAACGATGACTTGTCCGGTCAAGGTTTGTTCTGGATCGAGAAAAATCGCTATGGGTGGATATTGCGTATTTCTGCTACTGAACAATGGCGAGTGGAATTAACCAGGGCGGGGATCAGTGCAAGTGCTTTGGATAATATAGCCGCGTTAAATGGTGCCGGGTTCGACTGGATTTGGTTTGACCGGGATGCGGAACAGGTGCCAGAACTGACCGTTTGGGAGTGGTAAACCGGTTAAAAATTTGCCTCGAAAAGGGGCATTTTTTTCTTGCCTGCAATGGCTCATTAGACGTATAATAATCGTGAAGTTTAAAAGTGGATATTGATTAAAACGCTCTGTAAATAACGTGGAGAGAATATTATGGCGGCCTTATACCCTTATGAGGTTTATACCCTTATTGTGTCAGAATTAATCGTAAGCCATTTTAATGATGTCGCTATGGTATATCCGGGAAGCGAAGAAATTAAAAAGAACTACGACAGTGAATTAAGTGCTGTACAGGTAGTTAATGGCATCAGAGAAAAACTGATTGAAGATGGTGTTATACAGTGCGAACAGTGCCCACTGCTATCCGAGTGGGATGAGAACAAGGTTATCAACCAGCTAATTAAAGATTACCGCCTGATTCTCAATCGTGACTATGAACTAAACCGTGTTCGTCAGCAGCTGGCCCCGGAGCTGATCGCACAGATAGAAAACTGGAAAGAGCAGAAGTATTCCGATTCTGCGAAGGAATACGAGGTGCTCTATGAAACCATCAACATCAACGGAAAGGAGGTTACAGGCAAACTAAACGTAGTTGCAGTAAGTCGCTTTGATGCTGTTTTCATCGTAGGGCAGCGTCACGCTAACGATAACTTTTTGGTTCTGGATGTGAAGGAGGTGATGAATCATTGAAATCCAGAAAAGGTGCCGGATTGCGCCAACAATCCGGCTGGGTAGGCAATTTAAATTGTGAGGTTCAAAATGCCATTGTGGATTATACACTATGCTGAAGATGTCGCAAACGGAGTGCAAACAAAGTCGCATCCGATGAACGCAGCGCAATGGGATCACTTCCGTTTCTGGTTGGCAGTGTTCCGGCGGATTAAAGAAGCCGCAATGTAATCTGTAACTGTCTCAGGGGCGCTGTATGCGCCCCTTTTTAATATCCTTGCCCGGACTCCTTTCCCTGTAAATTTATCGGGATCAAGGGCGGATCGTGGCCCTGAACGTGCGCACCATTGAGCGCTGCATCGCAGCGGAACCGGAAAATTTTTTTCCGGCCAATGAGTGCCCTTGTCACCGGAACGGTGACAAGTATGCACGCACAATTACACGAACAGACAGCACCCATGCCCGGCCTGACAGGCCGGGAGCTATATCATAATGTGGGATGCTATATGTGAAAGGTGAAGGTTAATACTGCGGACCTGAAGCGTCAGGATTCTGAGCGGTAGAGCTATTTTGTGTGCGCTGCTCTTCGTCAACTCCAGTGATTTTTTTTCGGCTGTTGCTGGTTCTTTTTTTTCCAACTCGTCCGGCAGTAATGTCCTTGATATCACGTAATGTAACGTCTGAAAAACCCGCATCGTTGAGGAATTTCAGTATCTCTTTATCTTCATATCCTTTCGAATCTTTCAGCTTCTTAATGTCAGACTTAAGCTCGTCGAGTACGTGCTTTTTCTCAAGCCTTTCCGACGTCACATCAGGCAAGTCGTCGAGAATGCTTTTGAATTTTCCGATGTCCTCACTGCTATAAAATGCTTTCTTTTTTGCAGGCATATGCCCTCCCAATAATGTCAAAATCGCCATGCCGAACCGGAGAAAATCGACCCAGGCTATTCGGGTGATTTTACATGATGCCCGGCACGATTCAATTGCTCTGCCTGCCAGGCCCTTCGCTGCTGGCTTTCAAACCTCGCCGATGGTAGAATTCAATGAGGTATTTAAGTACGGGACAAGATGTGTTTTTGGAGTACCGCCGACACGCGGCGGCCGTCCAAAAACGTCTTGGTCAGGGCAAGCCCCGACACCCCCTAACGAGGTTAGCTATCTGATGAGCCGTAGCGAGAGCAGAAAAACAGACGATCGAATCCAGGTGAGATGTTCCACAGAAGTGAAAGCTAAACTCACCGAAAAGGCCCATGAAGCAGGGCTTAGTCTTAGTCAATATCTTATCAAATCTGGGCTTGGAAAGCGCATTCAATCGAAAGGCAATTACAATGCACTTGCCGCTCTTGTAAAGATAACAGCCCTTCAAAAACATCTGTTTAACGAAGGTGCCGGAGTTCATAGCAAGGAGTATTCAGAGATTCTGATCGAGGTCAAAAAGGCCGCACAGAAACTGCAACAGGAGATGGATGGTGATACCTAAAATCATTGAGGGCCGAAGGGACAAAAAGTCCAGCTTTGGTCAGCTGATTAAGTACATGGCAGACAAGCCGTCTCAGGAGTTGACTGATACAGTTCAGCCTACTCCTGAGACGGCTTTGGCTGTTAAATCAGATATGTTCGAAGGGTTAAACAATTACCTGACCCGTAAGCAGAAAGTGATCAGCACACCGGTGGATGTTGAGCCAGGTGTACAGCGTGTTGTGGTTGGTGATGTTACCTGCCAGTACAATACCTTCTCGCTCGATGGTGCAGCACAGGAAATGAATTCAGTTTCTCAGCAAAGCACACGCTGTAAAGATCCAGTTATGCACTATGTTCTCTCATGGCCTGACTATGAAAAGCCGAATGATGATCAGGTTTTCGATTCGGTGAAGTTTACACTGGCATCGATGGGCATGTCCGATCACCAGTATGTTGCTGCCATCCACCGGGATACAGATAACCTGCATGTGCATGTTGCTGTTAACCGCATCAATCCCCAGACATATAAAGCAGCCTCATCGAGCTTTACCAAAGACACTCTTCATCAGGCGTGCCGCTTACTGGAATTGAAGAATGGTTGGTCCCATTCAAACGGTGCATATGTGGTTAATGACCGTCAACAGATTGTCCGGAACCCTCACAGCAAGAAAGAGCGGGGCAACTGGCGCTCACTCGATCGCATCAACAAGATGGAGAATAAAGAGGGGGTTGAAACGCTCTATCGCTATATCGTTGGTGATGAACAGGTAGGCGGTAGTCGTCAAAACTTGATCCATGTTTCAGCTGGGCTTCGTGAAGCCAAAAGCTGGGATGATGTGCATAAGACATTTGCAGACATCGGTCTTCGTGTCGAAAAAGCACAGGGGAAAAAGGGCTACGTCATTACCCACGAACATCAAAACCAGAAGACGGCTGTTAAGGCGAGTCTGGTATTTAACAAGGCGCAATATACCCTGAAGTCGATGGAAGAGCGCTTTGGTGAATACCAGCCTTCACATATTGAACCGGCCAAAGTATCGGTATTTAAAACCGCATATACCCCTGGTGCTTATCGTCGAGATGCCAATAAACGTCTGCAGCGTAAAATTGAGCGCGCAGAAGAAAGAATGCTGCTCAAGGGTCGCTATCGCGCCTACCGAAACAATTTACCGATATATTCTCCGGATAAGGATCGCATCGCCGATGAATACCGGAAAATTGCCCAACATACCCGGTTGGTGAAAAATAACGTCCGGCATTCTGTTTCAGATCCTCATACCAGAAAGCTGATGTACAACCTGGCTGAGTTCAAACGCCTGCAGGCGGTTGCCAATCTGCGGCTTAGCTTGCGTGAAGAACGCAACGGTTTCAGAGCGGCTAACCCACGGCTTTCTTACCGGGAGTGGGTCGAACAGGAAGCACTGAAGGGTGATAAGGCAGCGCTCAGCCAAATGAGGGGCTTTGCCTATTCCTCCAGGAAGAAGGAGAAGTATAAACAGCAGCTGGTTGAGCAGATCGGGTTCAACCGTACCTTTAACGCCATCACCAGTCATGATCGTGATGATGTGGCCGTAATGGCCTCAGCACGTCATGGTGTCAAGCCACGGCTTTTGAAAGACGGTACTGTTATCTTTGAGCGCGACGGTAAACCGGTAGCGGCTGATCGTGGTCATATTGTGCTGACAGAAAGTAATGGAATCGACAAAGAGAAAACGGCTGATCTTGCAATTGCATTAACGATTGCTGGTAAAGCCAAATCTGTACGTGTTGATGGTGACGGCGAGTTTAAGGAACTGTGCTGTAATCGTATCGTCGATGCAGCTGTGAACCACAATCACCCTGTCGCGCAGGGCATTACCTTCACAGATGCCGCTCAGCAGGCGTATGCTCAAAACGAGAAACATCGTTTGATTCGTGAGCAAAATAATAGTAAAAATGAAATGCAATTCAGAAGTGAAAGCGACGACAAATTCAATCCGAAGTAAAATGGAGTAAGAAATGAAAATCAAAATGCAAACGGTCCTCGCGGCCGTTTCTGTGTTAGCTCTTGCCGGGTGTGCCTCTCAAAGCGAAAAGGAAAAACAAATCTCTGCACAGCAGCTGGTAGATCAGGAATTGCGTGAGCAAGCCATTAAGATAAAACTCGCACAGGATGAGCTTTACCAGGCTGGAGCCATTAACAGGACCCGTTACAAATTCCCTACCATTATCAATGCAAACAGTCAGTATGTTCGTGTGAGCTGGCAGGGTGATGCTTACGAATTACTGGAGCAACTGGCTAAACAGCGTGGCCTTCAATTCACCAGTCAGGGGATTAAGTTACCGCTTCCACTCAATATCGATGTTGGTGGTTCGAAGGTTACGTTTGAACAGTTGCTGACCCTGATCCGACAACAAACGCAGTACCGTGCCACCATCAACCAGAAACCCGGTGAACTGCAGCTGCTTTACCTCACACCATCGAAGAAAGGTTCATTCCTCAGAGGGACCCGCCCATGAAACTTAAACTGATCGTGCTTCTGACGTTACCGCTGCTTGCTGCGAACGTTGCACGCGCGGACGACTCCGATGTTAAAGGCCTGGATTACTACATGGACCCGCCAAGCCAAAGTGACGATGAGGCCGATGTTACTGGCAGTATGCTAAACGACGCAGCGCACACCATTGGATTTCGCGGCGGTAAGGCAGAACGCGCTAAAGAAATTCGCGCCGCGCTGGAAAATCAGCGCAGCAACCTTGATTACATGTATTCGTTCCAGCCGCTGATCTCTTCTGAAGGCTACCTGCCTCCAGTCATTGCTGAAGCTAAAGACGTTGCACACATTACCAATGAGCAAATCCGAACGGCCAACCGTGCCTATGACATTGTGGTGCCGGCGCGCTTTGTCAGTAACCCACCGACCTGGAAAAGCTATCTTCTGACCGGGCTGATGGCGCAGCGGATCGAATTGCCTGAACCGGCGGCAATGCCGAAGGACGGGAAACAACGTGATATCTGGAAAAAAGCTGTCGCGCTGGGCTGGTCTGACGGTCGCCAAAAAGCTGATGAGATATTCACTGCTAATTTCAATCGCCTCACACGGGATTACACCGGCATGTTGCGCTACAGCACGCTACTGCAGCAGGGCATGATTAAGGCTCCAGTCATCACACAGCAGCAGCAAACAGTTACAGGGGATAAAAACCGCCTCATGCTGGGCGATAAAACGAAACGTATGAAGCAGCAAGCTGAGTTTGACATCAACAAACGCAGCTGGAAACCGACCATACGTTAAGGGGCAGTAGATGGAAGCATTCAATTTTGGTCCAACGCTGACGCCCCAGACGCTGGAACGTTTTCTCGTACACTGCTCAAACAATGAAGTGTCCGATATTCTGTTGCAGGGCGGAGATAAAATCTGGGTAGAACGTCATGGGCGCCAGTTGCCCATGACATCTTACCCGCTCGACAACCTGGAGCTGGAACGTACCGTTGATAAGGTGTTCGGTCAGGAGATCAAAGGGACGCTGAAAAGTGCTGCGGTCGTTAATACCGCTATCCAGCTAAGAGGTGATGAAGCGGGCACGATTGGACTCGGCCGCGGCGAAACCCGCCGGTTCCGCGCGAACTTTACTCAGGCCGATATTTATAAAACAGAAGCGGCAATGTCTCTGACACTCCGTGTTCTGAATGAGGTTATTCCTCAGCTTAAACAAATGGGTATTGAGCCGGACCTGTTTAATTCTCTGTTGCCGGCTGCCGGCCTCGGACTGATATGCGGCGAGACGGGATCGGGCAAGTCAACCCTGATGGCCAGCATCTTCCAGTATTGCGGTGAAACGTACCAGGACCGGAAAATCATCACGGTTGAAGATCCCATCGAGTATCGCCTGGGAAGTCGAGACTGGATTGCGCCGGCGCCGGCACAGTCACAGATTGGGCGCGATATTGATTCCTTCCACAATTTTATCACTCTCTCCGGGCTCCGTCGTTCTCCGAAGATTATGGGGGTTGGTGAGCTCCTTAACCGCCTGTCATTTGAAGCTGCTGTACTGGCAGGTAAATCCGGCCACTTTTGTCTTGGCACACTGCACGTCAAAACGGTCGGAGAAGCCATTTCCCGATCATTGCAGAACTATCCGCCGGAAATGCGTGAAGCTGCCGCCTTTGACCTGCTGAGTATCCTTTCTTACATCATCGTGCAACGCTTGCTTAAAACAAAAGACGGCCGGCGCAAGGCTGTCCGTGAATATCTCGTCATTGATAACAGCCTGCGCCGCAAACTCTATGACGTTGATTACAGCAAGTGGGGCCGCTACATCGACGACCTGTTGATCGCTGAAAACCGCAGTCTGATTCAGAACGCCTGGGCAATGCACCAGGAAGGTTTGATCGACGAAGCGGAAGTCATCGAGGTCGCAGGATATATGGACTATCTGGCGTTAAAAGAGGGCAAGTATGGACATTAACAAATGGCGTTATGCCGGCCGGCCACTGACGGTTTTTGGTGTGCCTGTTATCTCGTTTCTTGTGTACTTCATCTGGTTTCCGTTCCCGTCAGTAAAAACCTTTGTTATCTGCACCTGTGTGGTTCTCTTTTACTTTCTGCTGGCCATGATGGGCTACACGTTACCGGTGCTGTACCAGGTCATTCTCCGGGTTATCCGCGGGAAAAAACTTACCGGGCGGCCGTGGTGGTACCGGCGCTCTCAGCGATAACACATAACTACAGGGGTAGACAGTATGGCGAAACCTGAAATTGCAACTGAAAGAACCCGTCTGAGTATTCCCTTTGACGATCGCCAACGTGCAATACGTGCGGCCGGCAAACTGGCTGATGGCAGTAATGCTCTGGACTACGTGAAGGAAGAAAAGGTGTGGTATGCACAGCCGGGGGCCAACCTGAGCCGGCTGAAAGAGTGGATTTTTGACCCCAATAAAGTGATCGAAGAACCGCCCCTGGATATTCAGGCCATTGAAGATGAATTTACGGCGTGGCTTGAAGAGCGCGGTGCCATTATCAAAGACCCCATAGAGTTCGATGGCCAGAAGCATTATGTCGATACCGTGGACGGTAAAGCTGGTTCAAGAAAGGGGGTGTATGCCGCCTTTCTGGATGGCCGACCTGCAGGGTGGTACAGGGACTATAAGAACGGTGGTGAAATTCAGAAATGGGTATCTACCGGCGCAGCCCCTAACCCTGAACAAATGGCCATGCTCCGTGCTGATGCTGCGGCAAGGCGTGAACAAAGAGCTGCAGCGCAAGCGGATAAGTTTGATCAGACCGCTAACCGGTTGATGGAAGAATATAACCGGCTTCCGGATGCCACGGGAGATCTGGCATACCTGAAAAACAAACAGGTCATTGCCGCTAACGGCCTTAAAGCTGATGAGCGGGGCAACGTTGTGATCCCTCTGTTTAATGCTGATGGCGAGTTCAGGACCCTTGAGCGCATCTGGTCCGACGGTAGTAAACACCTTGAAAAAGACGGCCAGGCATGGGGGAGTTTTTTCGTTGTGGGTGGTCAACTGAAGGATGGTGACAACCTGCTTTATGCCGAGGGATATGCGACAGCAGCCAGTATCAGCGAAGCCATCAATCAGCCTGTGATCATGACGGTTAATGCCGGCAACATGGTGGAAGTTGCTGGCCGCCTGAAAGACACCTTTCCAAACAGCACTCATTACTTCCTTGCTGACAATGACATTTATAAAGACGAGAACGTTGGGCTAGAAAAAGCGACAGAAGCTGCAGAGCTGACTGCCGGCCATGTTCTGGTCCCTGCCTTTAGCAACCCGAAAGAAGGGCTTACTGACTACAACGATTTGCATGTCTCTGAAGGGCTGGAGCAAGTCAGATTGCAGGTAGAAGGAGCCATTAATCAAATGAACAGGGTAGACACTATGCCGACTGATAACCCGAACATTACTGATGCAGCTGCTGAACCGGAGGAAACCGCGCCGGTGGCCAGCGCCCCTGCAGCTGCTGAACCGGAGGAAACCGCGCCGGTGTCCAGCACCCCTGCAGCTGCTGAACCGGAATACACCGCACCAACAGATCGAGACGGCGATGATGAAGAGAGTAATAGCGCCAGTGATCTTGAGGCGTATGCCGCTATGATGGCCTTTGGCGGTGAAACAACTGACTCCGCTCAGCAAAAGCCTGAAAGGATAGCGCCCAGCGAATCTGTAGCTAATACCGCCCCGGCTGAAAATGAAACCGAGGAGAAGAAAAAAACAAACGAAGAACTGGAAAACGGCATACGCTGGGCAACCAACGATAATGCAGAAACGCCCCCAAAAGAACGTATAGACCTGGAAGGGTTAATTGCCCGGTTTGGGTACAGAGCAGAGAAAGACTATACGGCGTATACGCTTGATGGACAGGATGCGTTTTACGATTACGGCTCACATCTGCGTATGGCTACCCCTGAAGCCAGCCAGAGTGACGAGATGATCCTGGCGGCCGTTCTAACCGCGGATAAGCAACATCATCGTGGTATTGAAATCACCGGCAGTGACGAATTTAAAGAGCGAGTGTTTAACCTTATCAGTGAATACAACATTGAGGTGAAACTGACTAACCCAGAACAAAGGGTTAAATTGCTCGAACTCAAAAAAGCAAATGAAACAGCAAAAGAAACGGCAAAAGAAAATGTTGCTGATTCAAATGCGAATAAGCAGGAAGGGGCAAACGAAAAGACAAATTCATCAGTTCAGCAGAATGGAATGCGCTGGGAAGAATCGGCCTCTGTGCAGCCGAAGAAGCAGAATGCATCTGATACTCAAAAGGAAGATAAAGCTGCAGGTGAACCCTGGGAGAAAGGCGTTATCGTCGCGCATGGACGTGCTAAGTATGAGTGGAAAGAAGATGAATCCATGAACTACTTTGTCACCCTCAAAAATGAACATGGAGAGAAGACACTCTGGGGGAAAGACCTTGAGAGAGCGGTTAAAGATGCTGGTGTAGACACAGAACGTCTTGTTACAGTCAGAAAGCTGGGATTTGTGGATGTTGAGGTGAATGCACCTGTCCGTGATGAAAGCAACAAGATCGTTCGTTATGAAACTATCCAGACCAAACGTAATGAGTGGGAAGTAAAGCCTGTATACCCACAGCCAACAGCAGGGAATGAACAGGCCTATAAGCCTTCTGAACTGGTTCCGTATGATGCTGCAACCTTCCAGAAGCTCCGCACAACAATTCAGCAGATTACCGGTGTTGATCTCAGCCGTGAGGCCGTGCCTGAAAAAGAACTGTACTGGTTCCTGCCTAATGGTAAGCCAGCTCCAGAAAGCATGACAAAGCCCACAGGCTATAAACTCCCTCAAGAGTCAAAAACCGCGGGTACACCTTTGCTGATCGCACCGCATAAAAAAGGCGAACGCCCAGATTATTTCCTTGTTGAGTCGCGTAAAGGATTCATGCAGGGGATCGCAAAGGATAAGGAGTCCGGTGAGTACCATAGCGTGATTGGAAAAGTGAACAAGCGTATTGATAAAGACGGAAACTGGAAAACGTATATGACTCTTTCAGCAATCAATAAAAATGCCGAAAGTGGAATTGTTTTGCATGGTTATGGACATGTAGATCAGGGGGGTAAAAATTTGCTTTACAAAAACACAATTGCAAATGAAAAACAGCCTCAGCATTTACAAGCGGCCTCAGATGAGGTAAAAAACAAAACAGTAATGAAGCAGCTTTTTCATCCTTCAAATGCTGCAAAAAGAAAAGATGATGAAAGGAGAGAACAGACTCATGCACCAGTCGCAAAGTCAGCGCCTCGGCCATAAAACAAAAACCCTACTCGTTGCAGTAGGGTTTTCCTGCATTTCTGTGAGCTCATTTGCGGCAACACAGACCTGTGCAGCATACGAACTGGCAAAAGCTGGTGCAGATGCTGCCTATAAGCAGGAAGTGGAAAGGATTAACAACGCCGCAAAAAGCGAATCCAGTACGTCTGATTCTCTCGGACAGTGCCTGGGGTCGCTATCGGTATCACTTAAAATCCCACAGTTTCCGTCTATCAGCGACATTATTGATAAGGTGAAGGATGAGGTATGCAATACGGTTAAATCGAAGATTAATGAGAAGTGGGGGAGCCTGACTAATACGACGCTGGACCCGTGGTCAACGATTTCATCCCGACTGCCAGATACGTCAGGTATCCTGCCCAACGCATCTTCTAAAAATGTGCAATTAAACAATCCGGCAGCTGCGAGTGGAAGTGGTGAGGATGCAAACAGTGATGCATTCCCGTTCCATTTGTAACTACCGGAAGAGTCCTTTCGGGATTTTATCGAATAGCTTGCCGGTTCGTATTTCAACGCGGCGGTGTTCCGCCGCGGTTAGTAAACGCATAAATTCTGTGGCAGGTAGAACATCACGTTTTGAGTCTACATACGTATCAAGCGAATCTTCATTCATGAAACGTCTGACAGTATGCAGCCAGTCTTCAGCTGATTTCATATTTTTTGAGCTCATCGTCGCTCATCTCGGCAAACGCTGCAGGTCGGCGACCTTTTCCTGTCCAGGTTATGGACTTTCCATCAACTTCGATCCGGTACTTCACTTTTCCAAAAGTGGATTTACTTTTCGTGGACGGACCAAAGAGATTTTCGAAGATCTGGAGAGCTTCATCAGCCGTAATATTGTGTTCTTCCATGAACCGCTTTGTGGCTGCGGCTTTCTCTTCAGTGGCCTTCTGTTCTTCCTTAAATTTCTCGATCATTCCCTGTGCAATGTCGGACCACATATTAATGAGTTGTTCAAGGTTTTCTGGCGGGATTTTGCGCAAAACGGCGGTGGCTTTTCGTCGTTCGCACATGATAACTGCACAGGATTCGTAATCATTATGTTCGCTCATGTATACCTCATTGTTCATTAACGATCTGCGTGATTTTCTAACACAAACTTTTGAAAAGAGAAACTCTATGAAAACACAAAATGGTGAAAATATTATGGATCAAACTGACTCGGATCAAAACTCAGTCGTTGATGATGACAGCAACGCCCTTGCTCCAGCTCTGGCTGAAGAGAGTAACCGAACGGTACAAGAAATCGTATCGAAACATGGTTTAAAAGTAATTTTGATTCAAACGCTAATCATATTAGTCGCAATCATTATCATTGGTCTTCAGGGTTACTGGCTTCACCAGAAAAAAACCAAATATATTGCAACGAATGGGGGCATGATCACAGAAGTTCATCCAACCGATGAACCCGCTTACACGGCGGAAGAGGTGATGGACTTTGCCAACCGTACAATGATCAAATCGCTTTCACTGAACTTTGTGAATTACGAAAACCAATTAACCAGCGTCCGCGGCGATTTTAGCGCTGAAGGGTACGTTAGTTTCCGTAAAGCGCTGTCCGATAGTGGGCTGCTGAAAGATATCAGTGAAAAACGTCTGAACGTAAAACTTTCCACAACTCCTGGAACCCTGATCACGGAAGGTCTTATCCGTGGCACCAAAACCTATGCCTGGCAATACCGCATTCCGGTGACTGTTCAGCTTGTTGGGCAGGCTCAGGACTACAGACCGCAACCTTACGATTTGATGGTTCAGGTACGCCGCGTAAAAGAAGACGAAGATCCACGGGGTATTCAAGTAGCACAGGCCATTCTCAAACCCCGGAACTACTGAGGTCAATCATGAAGATTAAACTGTTAACTGTACTTATGGCCGCACTGTTTTCGGCAAATTCTGTATCTGCAGCTGATGCGCCGACTGGTAATGGAGCGCCGCAGCAAACGGCGCCAGCTGTGCCTGGTGGTGATATTGCTCAATGGCAGCAGGCCAGTTCCGGGTTGCCCGTAAATCAGCAGTCACAGGTGCAACAGCCTCCACAGCAAACAGCACAGGAACAAGGTCAGCAGCAGGCGCAAGGCCAACAACCACAGGCACAGGCCCAACAGCAGCCAACTACTGCACTGCCTCCTGCACCCATGCCGCAGATTCCTCCACCACAGCAGCAGGTTACTCATGTTAATCCGCAGACACTGGAAGAGTTACCTGCACCTGTTCTGCAGCAGATCCAGCCTATTACCCCTGGTCAGGTGCGGTCTGCCCGCAGCGCAATGGAAGATATGAGCGCGGCGGCCAAAACCTCACCATTAACGCCGATCCCACGAATTTCAAGCCAGACGGTATCACTGTCAGCTGGTGCATCCATTCCGCAGGTACGGGTATTTCCAAACCAGGCAACCACAGTGACGTTTTCAGATGCAACCGGACACCCTTGGGTATTAGGCGCCCCTCCATATAATTCGAGTCCCTGTGCATCTGGTGGTGAACTGTGTGTTGGCTATATTCCAGGGTCGGCGGTATTCACAATCCAGCCGACCAATGCCTATGCCAGCGGGAACATCACAGTGCTTCTGAAGGGGCTGGCTACGCCGGTCATTATTAACGTGAAGGGGGCAGAACCCTCCGTTAAATCAAAAACCGTTGATGTTGATTATCGTCTGGATCTCCGTATCCCGAAGCGCAGTCCTGACACACCGGTTTATACCGCTACTCCTGAGAAAAAAATCTCACTGTATGACAAGCAGCTGCAGAGCGTGCTCGATGGCATCCCGCCTGAAGATGCTCAGCGGTTGAAACTTAAAAACGCGCCAGGGAGTACCAAAGTCTGGCAGATCGGTGATGAGCTCTACGTCAGAAGTAACATGCAGCTGCAGGATGAGTTTGAAAAAACGCTTTCCGCTATCGATGGCACACATGTTTACGTGCTGCCGGCAACACCAGTGCTGACTTTTTCGGTTAACGGTCAGGCGCGTGACGTTGAAGTTGAGCTGAATTAAGGGGAACGACGATGGCTACAGATAAAGGTAAAGAAACCAGAAAAATGATGCTCTACGTCGGTGGCGCCGCTGCAGTTGTGGCGCTTCTGGGAGGGTACTGGTTGTTTGGCTCATCAGATGAGCCGGCAACGGGCGGGTCGCAGGTGAAGGCCCAGGGGCTGGAAGGGAAAACTGGCAGGGAAAAAGCTAATGATCCCCAATACAACAAGCTGCTGAATGAGTGGAATGCTGATAACTCAGAAAAAGCGGCTCTCACGGGGGATAGTTTCATCTCCACGTTGTCAGCCAGTAACCCGGTGGCCGTTGATTACGGCACCAAAGCACCGCCACCAAAATATTCGTGGGAATCGTCAGCAAAACAGTCGGGCGATAACAGTAAGGCTAATGATGCTGAGCAGAAAGAGCGTGAGCGTCAGGCTAAAGCTGTGGCTACGTTACTGCAGAAAATAGACCAGGCCAGAACACCGGTTGTCACGGGTGTTGCTCTTGCAACCCCTCTGGGAGCAGAGGGTAATGACAAGAACGGCGGCACCTTCTCAGGGTGGACCGATTCGGTCTATCCGCAGAACAAAAAGCCGGATGCTGAAAAACAACAGGGGGCGAAGAATAAGGTCAAAGATAAAGGAGCCCGGCTTGTATCGGCTTACACGCTTGTGCCGGCAGTAATGGATACGGCGATGGACAGTGACGATCAGAACAGTATTGCTATTGCCCATGTTCCAACTGGAGCGCAGGCCGGCGCCAAATTCTATTCTGGCCAAAACCGTCTTGCCGGCGATGGTATTCGAATTCACTTCACCGGCATGGAGCTGAACGGAGTGCAGTGTAAGGTCGATGCGTATGGCGTGGCTTCCGACTCGTTGCGCGCGGCCGTTTCCTCAAATGTAAATAACCGCTGGTTCAGCCGTATTATTCTGCCGGCTGTTGCTAACGGATTAGGCCGAACTGGTCAGCTGTATGCGGACAGCAATTCGCAGATGATTATCACTGACGGCGGGAATGCATATCGTTCAACTGGTACACCTGATGGCAAAGCGGTTGCCGGTACCATTATTGGCGGGATGGGTGAGCAAGCAGGGCGTGTCCTGGCCGACGATGCAGCCCGCCTGCCGATTAAGCAGGTTACGGTTGACCGTAACCAACTCATAGGCATCCAGTTTGTCGCGCCTGTGTATGAAAGCGACTGTGGCGAGAATATGGAAAATGCTTCTGCAGAGCAGGTGCAGCAGCAAGCAACTCCCACACTATCTAGTGTGCAACCTCAGCAGATGCCTCAGCCTCCGGCTCCTAATTACCCTCAGCAAAACTTTCCAAGCTACCCCGGCTACGGGTATGGCACCAATAACCCGTATTACCGTTAAGGAGATTGATAATGAATCTGTTTGAAGATGACAATAAAAACGAAGCAGCTCCTGCCCAGGAACCGGTGTCTGCTAAGCCTGCTGAAAAGCCAAAACCGACAGTGACGCCAGCAGCAAAAGCGAGCAAAAAGCCGCTTAATATCAGTGACTATGCATGGATTGGTGGTATCGCTGTCATCGCTATCCTGCTTTTAGTCTGGTTGTTTGGGGGCTCCGATAGTGATACTGCGCCAGCGACGGGGAATGGGGCGATCCAGTCTTCAGCGCAACGTCCGCGCGTACAGTCTGCCCCTGCAGGGCAGGATTCTGGTGACTTCCGCGAGCAGATTTCCGGGATTCTGCTGCAGCAAAAGGAACGGCTGGACGCGATAGAATCAACTTCTAAAAATGGAATGATGATCCTTTCCAGTCAGTTACAAAGCGCTAATGAACAAATTAAAAATCTGAACAATCAGGTTCAGGAACTGAAAATGAAAGCCGCTGGTTATGGGCCTTCATTTGGTAATCAGAGTGGAACAATTTCCGGTGCAACGTCACAGGCATTACCTTTGTTGAGAGGTTTTTCAATTAATGATTTATCTGGCGATCTTGCTTGGGTAAAATACAAAAACCAGACGTATGCTGTGAAGGTCGGAAGTCAACTTGGCGGAGTCACCATTACGGGTATCGATACTGAAAATAGAATCGTTACAACAAGTAAAGGCCTTATCCGCTAATCAGGACCTAAAAAGGCGAAACTATGGATTTAGAATCGGTATTAATTCAGGTTGCTAACGGTGGTCAGGAACCGCTGACAAGGCTAATCATAGGTGTCGCTGCAATCGTTGGGATCATTGGTGTTATTGGATATCTGATGAGCCTGCGGAAGCAGGCCAGGCATTCTACCAAAGGTGTTGAAGTTGGCAGAATTTTTGCCGGGATCATCTTCTGTGTATGCCTCATCACGCTGAAAGCACAGATGAACTCAGGCGGTGCCACTTTAGGATTTGGCGATGTCAGTTTCGGACCCGTCAGTTATGCGAGCGAATCTACGTTTGGCATGGGAGCCGCAGCAGTCAACGCAGTGCTGGGGATTGTTAGAATTCTCGGTGCATACTTTTTTTACAGGGGTATTAAGGGGTTGAAAGACTCTTACCTTGAGGGCCATACGGAGCTGTCAGCTTCGGGCACGAGAGGGGCATCCATTGTGAAAATTGTATGTGGACTACTTCTGATGTTCGATACACAAACGCTCGATGCGTTGCAGAGCACATTAAACATTCACTGGTAATCAAAAAGGATACTTTATGAAAATTGTTAAATTTATCAAAGACAAGGCGTTATCTGCATCCATCGCAGCGTATCAGCTGCGCGGAACGGTAGCAAAATCGTTAGTGGTATTGCCGCTGGCATTGCTGAGCAAAGAGGCTGCAGCTGAAACGACTATCTGGAAAAAGATCAATACCTTCACGGAAGGTATGGCCAGTACCCAGCCTGGTCTGATTACCGCTGGTAAAGTGGTTGGTGTTGTCTGCTTCATCGTAGGTCTTGTTGCTCTGTGGCTCAAAAACAAACGCGGGAAAGATATCAGTGGCGGCTTCATCTTCTGGTCAATGGTTGTTGGAGCCTGTCTGGTCGGCCTGACCGCATGGATCTCTTCTGTTGGTTCAACTGTTGGTGTTGACGCAACCCTGTAATGTCCTTTCGGCCCCGCCTTGCGGGGCCAATACCGGAGTTCCCCCATGAAAGATTTTAAGCTCACCAGGAATGAACAACCTGCCAGATGCCATGTGTGCGGGATAAAGAGCAAAGATGTTTTCTCCCTCGCAGAAGATGGACAGAAAGAGAGAATGCTTTGCTCTGTATGCCTGTCGCTCGAACACCCGGAGAAAATGAAACTAGAGACTCAAACCGGACTTCTGCTGAAGAGAAATACAAACCGAAAACTCTACAGCCTGTTGTTTCGTTCAATTGCAAAGGCGGAAAAGTCAACGGACGATTCTTACCGTGAAAAGGCACAGAAACTTAAACAGATATTGCTCAGCACAACTGACGTAGTTCTAAACGAAACCGGCAGTGATGATGGATACGATTTACTGCACCTGATAAAAAAACACCATCAGTTACTTCCCATGAATTTTGACGATGAGTTTGTCACTTCTGTCGCAGAGTCAGACGAATTGCCGGATGTAAGTGACTGGAATGAAATTTACAAGGGTAAGAGAGGTTTTAAATGATTTCTTTCTTTGAGGATGTGATCGAAGGTATCTCACGCAATCTTACGTCAAATGACTCGTTAAAATACTGTGATTTGACAACGGTTGTAGGGCTTACGTCGCAGGATCGCGTTGAGCATCCTGAAATCAGGGCTCCGTACATACTGACCACGAAGAACAACGATTTTCTTACCGTTATTGAGATTCAGGGCGCTAAATCATCGTTTGACGAGAAGTCGTTTAATGACTTCATCATGCACCTTTCAAACTCGTTGTCGAATTCCTTTATTAACAGTGGCCATAAGCTGTCTGTGGTGTTTGAGCGCGACTTTACCAAGAACCAGGAAGAGCTGAATAATGTTTATAAACCGCAGGTAGCAGCAATAGAGCGCCTGCAGATAGACATTAAAGACCTGATCGCCGATGACGCAAAAAAAATCGCTGCCCATTACAGCCGTGAACGCGCTTACATCGTGCTGTATACCTCGAAGGGGATGATTGCGAAGGATGAACTTAAAAACGAGCAGGCAAAAGCTGCCGGCGTTATGAAGGATATCCCGCAGACTCGCTTCAGTCAGAACCCAATCGAATTTCAGCTTGAAGGTTTGAAGATCACGCATGACGCGATGCTTTGGCGGCTGATTGGTATGCTTCAGGGGGATGATGAGTCGGGGATGGGGCTTCTGGTTGATGTCCTCGATGTCAAACACGCCGGCGCAATGATGCGTCAGATGCTGTTCCGGAACTCAACATCAGAAAACTGGTACCCTCGCACGCCGTTTGACCAAAATCTGCGAGTCTATGGCGCTCCACGGAAAGGCAATATCGACTCAGTGCTGCCGCCGCGGCTGAATATCCAGATCATGGAAGGGGAACTGGAAGAAGATGGTGGCCTGATTTACTGCGATGGCAAGTATTACGGTTCTGTTGCCCTTGAGTTGCCACCACTTCACCCTGTCAAATTTAAGCAGTTATTCAACGCGATTAACCGGAAAATCCCGTACCGGATAAAATATGACTTTATGGGCGGGGGCAAAAAAGCATTGTTCTGGCCATCAGTGATCGTCTCTTTCCTTCGTTTCATTCCCTCACTCGGTACTATCGCGCGTGATATGGATTATGTCGGGGCCCAGAGCGAAACCGATCCAACGGCTATCATGGCCATCAACTTTGCCACCTGGGGTGACACTAAGGATGAAGCCAAACGCAACCTGGCGGCTTTAACTAAGGCGATTGAAGGCTGGGGTGTATCAGGTGTGTCCAAGACATATGGCAATCCAGGTAGCGCACTGATTGCATCCGTTCCGGGGCTGACGACGGCCACACCTGGCTCATTGCATTATCCGCCGTTGAGTGAAGGCTTGCGGATGTTACCTTTTGAACGTCCGGCCAGTCCCTGGCATGGTAAAGGCAATATCAACTTCATCACGCTCGATGGCAAGCTGTTCCCCTATCAAATCGCCAGTCCCCTGCAGGAGAAATTTACCGATGTCATCACCGGTGTTCCAGGTTCCGGTAAAAGCGTGCTGGCCAACCGCCTTAACCTGAGTTCGATTTACCGGGCTGATAAAAAACTGCCTTATCTGACTATCATTGATAAGGGCTACAGTGCAAAAGGTATCGCCGATCTGATTAGCGCTGAGCTGCCGTCAGAGAAACGTCACCAGATTGCCAGTATCACCCTGAACAATGACGAATCGCACTGTATTAACATCTGCGATACGCAGTTAGGTTCAAGGTATCTGACGCAGTTTGAGGAAGTATTCTTAAAGCAGATGCTTAACGCATTCTGTATTGATCCGGCAATTGGCCAGCCGCCAGATGCAATGAGCGTTGGCCAAATCGTCAGTAAGGTTGTATCAAACGTATACAAAGCAAAAGCGCATTCAAGTGCTAACTTGTTTAAGTATAACGACCCGGTGATTAATGAAGCTCTGAAAGAATCAGGTCTGGATAAAGAGCTCGGTGAAGACTGGTTTGAAAGAGCTACATGGTGGGAAGTCGTTGATAAGCTGTTTGCCAAAAAATATCTTCATGCTGCGACGGTTGCTCAGCGTTATGCTGTGCCAACCATTCACGATTTTATTGCTGAACTACAAACTGAATCATTTAAAAACCAATACGCTGACGTAAAAGTTAATGGGAGTGAGCCTGTAGTAGGCTTCGTTGCACGTTGCTTCCAGGCTGCTGCAGCTGAGTATGCCATTTTCTCAGGGATAACGGTTTATGATTTCAGCCCGGAGACTCGCATTGCGATCCTGGATATGCAAAACGTCCTCGGTGACAGAACGACACCTGCAGGTAAGCTCAAGTCCGGCATTATGTATCTTTTTGCGCGCCAGATGGCTGTGCGTAACTACTACCTGCCTCAGTCCGCAGAAACCTTCATTCCTGCTTTACCGGAGCAGTACAGGGCATATCACCAGGCGCGCATCAGGGAGCTTTCAGAAGAGGTTAAACATACCTTTTATGATGAGTGTCATAACTTTGCCGGCATCGACTTTATTCAAAATGCGCTGAACACTGCTGACCTTGAAGATCGTAAATTCAACGTCCGTACTGCCTTCTCGTCTCAGTATCTGAGCCATATGCCTTCGAGTGTGCTTAAAACCATGAACAGCCTGTTTATGATGCGCCTGACGGAAGGGGATGAAGAGTATCTGAAGCAATTAGAGATCAACATCCCGGCCGATATCCTGCGTCGTTTCAGACAGCTTCCGCAAGGGGTTTATCCGGACGGAAGTGGTACTGCATTCCTCGGTATTTTTAAAACAAAACGTGGTCTTATTTGCCACATTCTGAAAAACACATTAGGGCCAAAACTGCTTTGGGCTTTGAACTCATCTGCAAAAGACAGAGCGCTCAGAGATGTGCTTTATGAAGAGCTTGGAACGAAAAAAGCAAGGGAAGAATTAGCAAATAGATTCCCTATGGGAAGTGCATCAAGTATCATTGATGAAATGGTGGTCAATCAGGGTGGTGAGCGTGATTCTGAAGAAGAATCACAAACTATGGCGATGAAGCTCGCTAAAGAAATCATTTCTGATGTGAGAAGGGGATTCAGATGATAAAAATCGGAAAAGCAAAACGGTCAGTGATGGCCGTTTCAATTCTGGCCTTCAGCGTACAGTCAGCATTTGCCTATACGGTCAACGTTAACAGCAGCATTCCCATCTCAACGCAGGTTATGCCGGCGTTGAGCACAGCTAATGGCCTGTTAGGTAACATCCAGGCCACGCTGATTAACATTGGTACGGCAATTAGCCAGCAGGGCGATCGCCAGGCAGCATTAATGCAGCAGGTGGCCGAAACTAACCGACAGTTCGAAGTCGAGCAAAAACGTAATGACCGGCTGCTGCAGGCACAGGATAAGTACCGTGTTCCGGATGATATTTGTGCGCAGTCTATTGGCGGTGGCGCCGCGGGGGTATCCTCAGCGGCCGCTGGCGGTCAGCGAACGCTGGGAAGCGCCAGTTCTGCGAAAGATGTTAAGGCTATTTTTGAAGTGCCGGCACGCGCAACCGACGTGGACGCATCTTCAACGGCCGAAGTTCACAGCCAGTACTGCGACAGTTCGGATTATGCTGCATTTGGCGGGACTTCATTTTGCCCAAGTGTATCTGACATGCCGCGGGCAGATACGTCGCTGAGCTCGTTGCTTTATGGCGCCGGCAAAGAAGGCAAGGCACCTGATCTGACGTTTACAGATGAGCAGACAGATGCGGCGCTGCGCTATATGAAAAATACCGCGTTGCGCAGTGCTGGTCGTCAGCTGAGTCGTGGGGAAGTTAAAGGCGCCAGCGGGCGAATTTACCTGGGCATGATTCAGCAATACCAGGCGCTCACCGACGCGGCCGCACAACCTCAGATGGAAATGATCGCCAACTCCAAACCGAACCCGGCCACTGATGCCGCGCTTGCAGATGCGCGCAAAGTGCCGGAAGTCGAATCCTATTTCCAGGCGACGGCCAGTAACAGGGCGAAACAGCTTAACCGTATGTCTGCCAGAGAGTTTGAGGAATTCGAAGTAGGTCGCCGTTACAGCAACCCTGCTTACCAGGCGACGCTGACCAACAAGAACACCGAAGATTTGATGCGTGAGCAAATCAATATCGCCAATCTGAACAACTGGTTAGTGCTGAAAACCAAACAGCAGCTGGAGAAACAAAATGTGCTGCTTGGCCAGATCCTGGCGAACGACGCATATCAAACATACAAACCGATGCTGGCAGCACAGCTGGAGAGTGTGAACGCGGGAGTATCCAGAAAATGACCGACGAAAATAAAACAGGGGATAAAGACACAGCCAAATCAGGGAAATTAAAAAAAGGCCTTGATGTTGTAACAGGTGTCAATGACCTCCCGGAAGGGAAGGCTAAACGAACGATATATTATATTACTGGCATCAGCGATATATATTTTATTATCGCGTCAGTAAAGCAAACATTCAGCCTGCTCTTTCAGCGGGCTTCATTCGTTAAGAAGCAAATAAAAAACCTTGATGGTCCACCTGTTGATTCTGATGCAAATCAGCCGTTCGCCGAAGTTATGAAACGGAGCAATAGACCTGTATCAGAATTGTTGGATAAGGCCAGTTTATACAAGAAATACTGGCTGTGTTGTTTTTTTGCATTAGTCCTCATTCTGCTTTTTTTAACGTCTGGTTATGCCAGATTGCTTCTAAATGGCTCACCGAACATGAGCTTGTTAAGAGCAACTCTCACCTGTGGCGTCCTGTTTGCTGCTGGGATCTTTACTTTCATTAAGGCTCTCACATGTGAGTTCATGGGGTGGCAGTTACGAAACCAGGCTCACTCTGATGCAGAGCAAGGTACGTTACGTTATTTCCTTAATGATGGGGGAGTGCGTAATACATTTAATTTTTCGCAGGCTGGTCAAGAGCGGGGGCCACATGAGTAAATTAAAAAGGTTGCTTCTATCTCTTTTCGTTGTGGCGTCGCCTTCATATTCAGCGGATTTGGGGATTGATGGCATAACTGAAGCGGCTAAACGTTCAGGTGACCTATCGCGTCAAATGTTACATACCGTTTTTGGTGAGGTAGTTAATAATCCGTTTAGCCCTTCCGGCGATGGCTTGCTTAATAACGTTTTCTTCACTGTCAACGAAGTTATCGCGATTCTTGCCCTTGTCTATATGGGGATAATCAGCATTAAGAAACTTCACCAGGCAGGTCAGTTGGGAAGTTTCATTGAGGGTGATGGCAATAACGCATTCAAAATTGTTAAAACGACTTTTGGGTGGTTGTTGCTTGTACCTACCGTTGTCGGTTGGTCTGTGGCGCAGCTGCTTTTTCTATGGTGCGGTTCAATCATTGGCGTAGGATCTGCCAATGTTATTGCAGATAAAACGGCTTCGGAATTAGCGAGTGGTAAAGCTGTCTATATAGCCCCTGTTATGCCAGAAATGGCGTCTGTTGCAAAAGGGATGTTTGAAACAAACCTTTGTGCTTTGGGTGTAAATCAGGGGATTGCTCAAATGGAGGCTTCTGGCCAACATTATGAGAATAACGCCAGAATGCAATACCAAACAGGTGACAGCACATATTCTATATCTGTAAACAACGGCTCAGCTGTATGTGGGACCGTTTCGCTGCCACAACGTCCAGCAGGATGGACTTCTATCTTCGCTAGCGGTTATGCGGATTCCGTCTACAGCGTTCAGCAACAAGCAACGGACACGTTGTGGGGAAAAATGAAGACTGCTGCAGAGCAGTTTAATGCAGCATATATGGCAAAAATGCGTTCCGGGGACGGTGAGCTGCCAGATGTTGAAAGCGCGATCCAGACTGCTGCGCGTGATTACCAGCTTCAGGTTCAACATGCTGCTAATTCAGCAGCCGGTGACGACGAAATTGTTCAAAAAATGGAGTCGGATATCAAAGAGAAAGGGTGGCTATATCTTGGTGTGTACTATCACACATTAGCTACTGCGAATACCGAGATGAAAGATGTTGCTAACCTGAAGCCGGTAGTTTCAGGAATGAGTAACGATGGCGATATCGGCTCTATCGATTACTTTAAAGGCTTGTTCCAGGCTTACCATTCTCAGCTGAAAAATAGTAATTATACGCCGCCTCTTGGCACCGAATCTAACGCACTTGCAAGGAACATTGATCAAAAAAGCCTTGAAAATGCCGCCACAACTGGAGACGGAACGTCCCTTATTACAAAAATTTTCGACTTCAACGTTACAAACTGGCTTGCAACGAGTAACTACGGCACTGGTGATGGTTACAGTGACGTGACCAACCCTTTACTCAAAATGAAAGCTATCGGCGATTACACGTTAGGTGTAGCTGAGGTTGGACTCGCCAGTTGGACCGCTATCAATGTTGCAGTGAAGGTTTCAGAAGGGAAGAGTCTACCCGGTTTTGCTGCGGGAATGATGAACAAACTTACAGGGATTCGAGATGCTATTGCTGGCGTATTAGAATCGGTTTCGTTCTTGGTTTACCCGCTGTTTTATAGCCTCTTTGGTATCGGTCTTGCGCTATCTATCTGGCTGCCGTTTATACCGATGATTTATTGGTTTGTAGCTATGGCAGATTGGCTGGTTACGCTTATGACAGGTGTATTGGCGTCTTCCCTGTGGGCAGCTACTCATATCAACATTGGCCAGAGTAATGATGAGCGGAGTACATATGGTTATGTGTTCCTTATCGATGTAATGATTCGGCCGATGCTCATGGTAATGGGGTTTATTTTTGCTTCACTGGCCATCGTAGCTTTGGGAACGGCGTTAAACATGATGTTTAAATTCGCTATGGAACAGGTCCAGTCTGACTCTTTCACTGGCCTGCTGTCATCGATCGGATTTTTGATGTTATATGCAAGGCTTTGCACAGGTATGGTGGCTCGCGTATTTGCACTTCCTGCGAGGATGCCGAACTATGTTATAAACTGGATTGGACAGAAGATGAACGATTCAGTGTTGGGTGATATGCAGAACCATGTTCATGACATCTTTGCTGCGTTCGGTCGGGGAGCCAAAAATATGAACCGTAACAACCCTAAGCAATTTAATCCTGACGCAGGTGTAGATAAGAGCAAGGACGGCATCAAAGGAGCTTAAATATGAATGCGTTATCAAACACTGACTTTAAGAAAATTAGTAACAATGCGCGTCCTAAAAGGCTTGGATACTATGCATCATGGCTCTGGATGATGTTTGTATTCCTCTTTCTGTTCGTTAGCGCTTTCGTGTTTCTGAGCGGCTTATACTGGACGATTAGAGACGGTTCAATTCAGGAGCACTGGTTTAGTACAGTCGGTATCTTTGTGATCGATGCAGTGCTGATCTGGATGTTGAAAAAGGACTTCAGGAGCCGCAAGCTCTACCAGGTAACTGCTTCAATGAAGAACTCTGGTTTCTTCGAGCCTCATAAGGACTGCGAGCACTATGACCTGGCCCGGAGAACTTACATCGGCTTTGACTTCAGTACTGGAATCATAGGAGTAGCATCCCTGTATGCCACATCCAGTATTAAACGTGAACGGTTATTTTTTGAAGCCGAAACAGTCGAGTCATGGGAGTCAGTCGGCAGGGAGTTAATCATAAACCTGCGAAATACGGGGCTTACGACGATAACGATCACAGCTCCAAATATCAATAAAGCGTACAGGGATATGGAAATCATCTGCAGAACGCATAAAAATAGGGATGAAAACTATCAGCATCTGAAGAGTAAACTGACAGACGCTGGATGGTTCATAAACAGCAATTATTGAGTTTAACCCGCCGAATATGGCGGGTTTTTTGTGTATACTCAGGTGGTTATAGTCGTTTGTAGTCGGAGGGCTTGTGAGCAGAGTAGTTGAGCGGCAGGTGCATAAGAGTAACCTGGATAAGCAGAAGGATTACAGGAATCGCATCAGAGATACTCATGACCAGCTAAATCTTTATCTGCCCAAAGATGCAAAAAGAATGTTGATAGAGATCACAAAAGTAAAAAAGCTCACTCAGGCAGAGGTTATTGAATTTCTTGTGAAAAGTTATTACGACGGCTTAAAATTTGACGACTCTGAAGAGTGAGGTTACTCTGTAACTGCGGGATCGCAGGTATTGCCCCGCTAAGAAACGCATGATATGTTAAGCGGCGTTTACATAACCTTACGGGGTTATTACAGAATTTAGCACGGGAAGAGCGGCCCGGAGATGTACCGCTTAGGAGTGGCAGGAGCCACAAAAAGTAAAACCCCCTGATCCTGACAGGTACTTTGGCCGGTCTCTTTCAGGAATCAGGGGGTGCAAACTGCCCACTGGCAGAAAGGATTATAGCAAATGCGTACCCTATTGCAATACAGCCCGGCCAATATGTGCAGGGGCTGGTGAATCAAAAGAATCCATACCTACAGCTTTCTGACATTGAGTCAGTAGAAGGTCTTTCGCCGGAGTTCATCTCCTGGCTTGAAAGCCAGTCCCCTAAAGAATCGCCCCTGCAGCTGCTTCTCGATGAAGGCACCAAGCCCGTGCGCAAAACCCGCCGTCGTCGCGGTACGCACTCAACGGCGTGTCTCTGCCCGGAGCCCAGCTGGTACCGACCGGACAATTTCAAAAAGCTCCCTGGCCAGCTTGGCCATGCCTACAACCGCCTTGTTCGCCGCGATCGCAAAACGGGCGCGTTAAGTCTGCGTATGCGGATCAGCCGCCACCCGTACTTCGTGCAGCTGCGCGAGCAGGCTGGCCGGAAGCGCGACTTCCGCCCGGAGCGGGAGAAATTACTCGATGCGATTGTGCCGCTCCTGGTCAGCACCGTTGACCGGGCTACCCATATCGACACTATCAACCTCAGTAAAATGGCGTGGCAGCTCAGCGAAAAGGACAGCGAAGGGAACGTGATCCGGAAAGTGACGGTACCGCGGGTTTGCCGGCTGCTGCAGCACATGATGGAATTCGGGTTACTGGCGCTGCCTGAAGGCGTCACATGGGACCCGTTTAACCGCAAGTGGTTCCCCAAGCATGTCGTGCTGACGGAACGCCTCTGGAAGATGATCGGTGTTGATCTCGATAAGCTGTATGCGGAGCAGGCCGAACAGGTGGCCGCTGAAGCTGCAGGCTGGATAACCCGTGATGAACATGGCCAGGCGGAAGAAATCTCTGTTAAAGCCGCGCGCCGGCGCTGGTATGAAAAAATGATGCACGCCACGCTGGTTCGCCGGCGTGAAGCCGCCCTGAAGGGTAAGCGCGAGAAGAAGCTGAAAGCGCTGGCAGAACAGCCCTATGACGACCGGGCTTACGCCATGTCCGTTCATCTGATACGGACGCTGCCGAAAGACGAACTGCACGCGCTGTCGCCTGAGCAGTTTACCCAGCGAGTACGCAGCCACCTGTATCAGCTCGATCTGGGGCTGGAGAGGGAATCCGGTCCCCCTGATTATCACTGATTTTCTCCCCCTGTAATTCTCTTACCGCCGCCTGGCGGTTTTCGTGCTGGCCAGCCGGCGCGACCTGCTCAAATTTCCTCCAGTTTTAACGTGTGGCCATCGTGATTTTTTGACGTTCTGGCGCCGCCGGTGGATAACCGGCAGCGAGATCACCACTATCCACAGTTATCCGCAAAGGAGGAAATAAAGTCACCTGCAATCGTGGTCAAAGCAAGCTGCAATACACTCTTAACTTCTTTAAAAAGATGTTTATTCAATAAAGAGATCACTGTTATTCAGGCTCAATTTTCTGTGGATTATGGGAATATGCCTGGCCTTTCAGCGCCGCTACGCGGCACGACGGCCAGAATGGTCGCTATGCTCCCAGGTTAGCACCCGGCAAATGCCGGGCAGGGTGGCCAGCAGAAACCTCCAGGCCGGATTCTTCTTTACCCCACCGTGCTTTTCCCCGCCGAGCCAACGGCTCGGCAGAAAAAAGCATGATGGATGATGTAACTAATAACACCCCCGTAAGACGGCAGGGCTGCGACACGCACCCCTGACGTCAACGCTACTACCCACGCGCCCGGTGTGCCGCAAACGTCACACCGCCCGCTCGCAGTAGCCAGGGGGTAATGTGGCCACAGCGTCACCTGCAGGGCAGGTCTGGCAGGAAAATCGTCTGCTATGGCGTGCAATGCCTTTCAGGCAATCGACGCCAGTGTCAGCTGTGAGTTTTAAAATTAACAGGGAAAAGAGGATCGATTTAGCCGCGGTTATCCACGTCAGCCGCTCGCTGGCGTGTTAAACAGGGTGAAGACAGGGGAATGTTGCTCTTTTTGCAGTGAAGGCCACAGAGAGCGTTTTAGGCGCTTATTTGAGGAAATGCGATTTCTGCCAGAATGGAGGCACAAAAAAACCCGACTGGTGAGATCGGGTTTTCATGTTTTGCCCCGGATGGAGGCGGGAACACCTAAACAATTGACGGTTAAATATTACGCCATGAGTGCAGTAAATGCAAACCACCCTGAATAGGGTATACTACGCGGGTCAATCTGTTGACGTTCTTCTCCAGCCCCCGCTTACGCGGCGTGAACGGTTTAAAGCCCTGGTTGAAAGACAGGTGGTGCTGTTTCAATGCCCTGGCTGGAGTGGGAACATCTAAACAATTGACGTGAGGTAGCCGCTGTGACAGGCAATGTAAGGGCGATCAGCGGTGTTCCTGCTCTGTATGGAGCAAACGGATGATTAACTTGTTAATCGTCGTTCTGCGGGCAGTTGTTGCAGTGTCTAACGCTGTGATAGCGGTCCTGGAGCTGATCCGGCAGTATTTCGACTGACCGGAAACGTAACTAAAGGCGGGGGGACCACTCCCCGCCTTTTAACAGGGTTACATCTCGATCATCGGGAACAGATCATCTTCCTGGTGGTAAAGCACGTCGTCCGTTTCCGTTCCATCAAGCCATTCAGCGAACAGTTCAAACAGGCACACCGACATTTCCTCCGGTGAAATTGCGCCACACTGCAGCTCGTAGAAGACCTCAATTTTTTCCAGCAGGCTGTTGGCCGCTTTGTCGTAGCCGAACAGCTTGATCGGCGGGAAGTGCATTGCATCCGGGTTAGTTTCCGCCAGTTCATCATCCTTGCGTTCCGGATAGATGCTGTACAGCGTCGCCGGCGATGGCGGTAGTACCTCGATAAAGCGGTTTATCCGCATCGGCAGCTCGCTGGAAAACTTCTCATTGTCCGGAATGTAAAATGCCGCGCTGCGTACCAGGGCATCCTGAAAAGAAATCACACCCTGACCTTCGGTCTGCTTACGCAGCTCACGAATGTTTACGCGATCCTTTTCACGGATTTGGTACAGATCCCCTTCCCGGACCGTTTTGGAAAACGTGCCGTGTTCGGCTTCCTGCCCGGAGAGCTCGGAATAATAATCCTGGCCGACGGTTTCGCGCAGTATTTCAAAGGTTTTCCGGTCTTCAATCGACTCAAAATATTTCACGCGGGTGTTGGCGATCAGCGAATCCACCTCGCCGTTCGCGCCGCGTGCGAGCGACGGGTGATCCTGGGAGGAAAATACGCCCATTTTTTCCAGTGAACGCATCTGCGCACTCAGCGTATCCATACCGCTGGTGAAATACTGGCCCAGCTCGTCATAAATCAGCCCGTATGGCGCCTGATTATTCAGCGCGTGAGTGAGCAGGACTTCCTCTTTTTTCCCTTCGAGCTGGTAGCCCAGGTCCTTACTGATGGTCATTCGCTGCAGCGTCACATATAAACGGCCAAGCGTGGCCGCTTCACCGCGTGACAGCTCCAGCGACGGGATCATGACGATGAGAATGCGGTCATTGTGGAAAATATCGTCCATCCGGATATCGCCGCTGTCTTCCGGAAAAACATGGCCATAAGTTTCATTGAACAGGGAGAGTGTCTTCAGGAACTGACGGCTCATGTAGTTATGCTGTTCGAAGGCGCGGGCTTCCCACGTTTCCGGGTATTCCGCGTTGGCCAGCAGGAAGCCTGGTGTATTTTCCAGATAACTTTCCAGCGCGGCGTAACCCTCGCTGTGCCAGCCGTTTTTCTTTGCCTCAACGTACAGCGCGGCCATTGCCGGCAGCGACATGTTTTTCTGAATGGTGCGCTGTGACAAAAGCAGTTCGCCGCGGGCACGCTTATAACACAGGGCATTGATCAGCGCCGACATCATGGCTTTTGCCGTATCCTGCCACTGTGCCGAATCCCCGCCCACCTGGGGGAGCATGGATTCCATCAACTGGATGATGAAGGTCGGCGGGGCAACGCTGAAGAGGTTGACTGAGTTGGATTGCGCGGGAATGCTTTCCTGCTTCACCAGGTTCACGAACCTGTCAATACTGCCGGTCAGCAGGTTGAGGACGTAATAATCATCCTCACGGCCGAAACGGCGCGCCAGCGACCAGGTGGCGAAGGCCAGCTTGTTATCTGCTTTACCGTCTGAGAGGCAGTAGCCACGGCACCACAGCAGAAAGTTAACGATAAACCCATAGAAGGTTTCGGTTTTACCCGACCCGGTGGTACCAAAAAATACCATGTGGCGCAGCAGGTCCGTCATGTTCAGCCACAGCTCGCGGCCGAACAGGCGTCCCCGCTCATACCCGACATATAAAATTCCCTTCGCTTTCTTTCGCTCCCGGACCTTATGCGGGATGCGAATGGGCCCCAGACGGTATTCCGCCTGGGTTTCCGTGGTCAGGGTGTCGTCGAACATTTCGCAGTCTTTCGGCATTCGCAGCGGTGGCCGGAATTTGCGATCCGTGAATGCCACCATCAGCGGCGGAAGGATGAGGATGCTCAGCAGCATGGTAAAGGGGAGAAACAAACCCAGCACGGTCAGTATGGCCAGTAGGCCAAACTGTACGTTCGGAGTGAGGAACCACTCCATGAACGAACCATCCGGGCGGATGACTTTTTTACTGTCTACAGATTCCTGTTGCATAGCGGCTCCGGGTTATTCTCCTATTGCCTGCTGCAGGCGGGCATCGTCTTTGACGACGGAAACCGGGATCACATCACCCGAATCGGCAACGATGGACGGGGTGCCGATAAACCCGAATTTCGCAAATGCCATATTGTTCGCGTCAACCAGGCGGGCGCCGGTGGTATCCGGGGCTGTTTTCGGATCGTCAATTTTCGGGTTCATGGTGGTGTATCCCATGTTAATCGTGTCTTCCCAGCTTTTCAGTCGGGTATCTTTCCCGGTATCGAGTACAGGAGCGGCGCGGACCATCGAGCGCAGGTCGCCATAAACGGACACGGGGAAAATCTCGACGTTATAGCGTTTGCTCAGTTCCTGCAGTCGGGGTTCCAGCGCGCGGCAGTGCGGGCACATCGGATCGGAAAACACATACAGGGTGTGTTTATGCCCGGTTGAAAGCGAGATCGTAAAGCGTCCGCTGGTGACGGCATCTTTCAGTGACAGCAAGTCGTTATCAGCCAGTTTTTTAGGGGCTTCAGGTGCTGCCTGAACCTGCAGCTGCTCCGGCGCAGTGGCAGGCTGCTGCAGACCCGGCGCGGGAGCATACGAGTTTGCCTGCAGTGGCTGTGCCGGTTGATGCATATTCATCAACGCGCCGTTGATGGAGACGATAAAGCCCAGCGCGGCGACTGGCCAGAAAATAAAGTTAGACAGCCGGCGCACGGCATTGAGTCCGCGCTGCTGTTTCAGCTTTTTACGGATATTGTTCAGCGCCTCGATGGCCTGATATTCGTTTTCAAAGCGGAACAGCTGCACCGCTTCACCAGAAAACGTATTGTGCGTCAGGATGTGACCGCTGCCGGCATCATGGCCAAGCCCAAAATGACAGGCTGACAGGGGGAAGGAATGCAGGGCTTGTTCCTGGTAGTTTCCGTCAGCGGAAAGATAAAGTGTGTTGCGATCGGTTTTTACGGTGAGTTTCATACTTCCTCGCTTAGAGTTCCAGGTGATCGGGACGGGTTGCTGGCTGAGGTTTAGCCGGCGTCGGTTCATCGTCTGTCAGTCGCAGACTGTTGTTCGGGGTGTCGTGCGGAGCTGCAGGCGGCGTAGCCGGCTCGTCTTCCGCTTCAGCGTCAGATTCAAATGCAAATGGCGGTATAACGTCTTCCTGCCAGTGAGCGACCGGAATGGCGGGATCGCGGCGGTCAATATGGCGGTAATGGAGCAGATCCAGCTCAAGGCCCAGCACGGCCGCCCGCACGGTCGGCGGGAATTTCGCCGCCTTTTCTTCATCGAGCGTCAGCCGGTAACTTTCGCACTGACTCCAGGCAATAACACCACCTCCCTCAATGAAGAACTTCCCGCGGCCGGCGCTTGAAAGTGCATACCATAACGTGCGGTCCACACCTTTAAGCCACCGGAAATTAGCGGATGGCAGCTGCAGGTCATCATCGAACAGCGCGTAGAGTAGCGAACGGGAGCTGCGGCGCCCCTTTGCAAATTCCCGGAACGCTTCACACTGGCTGGCGACGGTCCAGAACCCGGCGGCCAGCGAATAATCAGGGAAACCGTCTTTAGTCCGCAGGCAGGAACGGTTGAGATCGTCGAGAATGGATTTAGCCGTTGGCCGGTCGCCCATAAACCGCAGATGTACAAACGAGGCTGCGAGCGCTTTTTCCCAGGGCGCCAGGGAAAGGGCCGCCCCTTCGGGCGCCAGGTTTACCTGTGACAGGAAGACTTTATGTGCGGCTTTTTTACGGAGGCGGCGCTTAGCGGTATCAATCAGGTTATGTTCCTGGGCAAACTCAACGGGCGACTGCGCGCTGCGTGCTTCTTCCGGATCTTCATTCAGCAGCAGCTGATCGAGGTGGCCAAACCGGGCGAGGATATGGGCTATCCCCGGATAGTTTTTTACCATCACCCAGGGCAGGTTCCGGATGGTCAGTTTACGGGTCAGACGATAGTAAGGATTGCGCGAGATAACCCAGACGAACAACCCGATGATTAAAATGAACAGGGGAAAGAGCACGCTGGCCGTGTCGTTCATCACGCTGATAAAGTCCCACAGCGAAACCTGGTGGTTATACCGCGCCGCCGACAGCAGCATGTCCCGGCGCTCGGCCGCATTACCCGGTGTAATGGCGTCCGGCAGTACACCGTAGATCCAGTAAAGCAGGCGACAGACTCCGTAAATCACATAATCACGAAAGCCAAACCACATCACTGTGATCATGATGAGAAGGGCCCCGATAATCATCAGGCCATCATCCCCTCCCCCTTTCCGTTGTGGCTGGTTTTGCATCAGAACCTCAGAGAATTTTGGTAAACCTTCCCGATATACCAGGCCTTACGCGCCGGCGTGTTGGAGTGATAGCGGCCGACACCCTGCCAGAAATCCCCCCCTTCGAGAATGATGTTGTATTTGAGGATGTAGGCACTGGCCATTGCAGAGGCGCAGAAGTCATGCTGCAGCTGCTCCGCTTTTACGCCAAAATCGGACGCCAGCTTATTCGCCCAGATGGTGTTTATCTGGAATGCGCCGTAATCGTAAGTGCCGTTTTTGTTTTTATTTTTCATTCCCGGTTTTCCGCCTTCAGTCAGCCACAAGGCGAGGAATCCACGGAGAGGAATGTGATAAATCTGTGCTGCTTCAACCATGCAGGTTGGCAGCGGGATTGAGGGCGGGGCATCAACCATAACAATCTCCTAATGATTTCTATTTCGAGTAAAAAATATACCATCAATAGGAGATTTTTTTAAATCATTTTGGTAAGGATAATTGAGAGGCTGTCAGAGGGATTTTATTTGCCTTCGACAGAGACAATATTGCCCTCGTTCGCATTTTCCCATGTCGGGATTTCGCCACTCAGCGTGCAGCGGAGTGTTTCTTTTCCGACGGTAAGTGGTGCGCCACTGCTGTAGTAATGACTTTCATACAGGCAAGAGGTTTTCTTTTGTTCCGGGGTCAGTGTAATACCGGCATCCTGATCCTTTGCCAGCAGTTGTACAAGATGTTGGTTTGTCTGTACCTGCTCACCCAGAATGCTGCTCAGTAAAGAATCGGTTTTCGGCGCGGATACGCTCTGAGCAAAGGCACTGCAACTGATTACGGATGTAGCAAGAATAAGAGCAATCTTCGTGTTGAATTTCATTTCACTTTCTCCATTAAAAAAATCGGCAATCATTTTCTGTATCATTTAAATTAGGTCTGAAAACCGGCCTGAGTGTCAAGCCGATTCTGTTTAAAAATTAACAGGGGATAAAATGATTCAGTCACGTAATAAATATCTGCAGTTTATGCTGGTTCTGCTGGCAGCCTGGGCCATAGCCTGGGGGGCCATGTTTGTCATGGGGCAGGCTGTTCTGCTCTATGGGCTGGGGAAAAATGTAATGTTCTTCAGTGGTTGTGCTGTTCTGGTGTACCTGCTGTGTGTTTTCCTGGTTTACCGCCGCTGGGTTGCACCGCTACCGGTCGTTGGTCAACTGCGTAACGTTGGCGTACCGTGGCTGGTTGGCGCGATGGCCGTGGTGTATGTCGGAGAATTTCTGCTGGGTAAAGTGCTGAACCTGCCCGCAGAGCCATTTATGACGGCGCTTTTTGCCGATAAATCCATACCCGATGTGATCCTGACGTTGCTGGCCGTTTTTATCCTTGCCCCGCTGAATGAGGAAATCCTGTTCCGGGGGATCATGCTGAACGTCTTCCGTTCGCGGTACCGCTGGACGATGTGGCTGGGTGCGCTGATTACGTCGTTGTTGTTTGCCGCCGCGCACAGCCAGTATCAGAATCTGCTGACTCTGGCAGAAATGTTCCTGGTGGGGATGATTACATCTGCTGCCCGGATCAGAAGCGGCGGCCTGCTGCTGCCGGTATTGCTGCATATGGAAGCTACCGTGCTGGGCTTACTGTTGGGCTGAAAGCCAACCGACAGTGACGCCAGCAGCAAAAGAGAACAAAAAGGCTGCCCCTGCCGGCATACTGCGTGCCGGCATTGCCTGTTTCCTGAAGCCTGCAATATACTGTATGTATAAACAGTTGTTGGAGGCTAAATTATGGCGCTGGATCTCGTTTATCCCCGGCCTTCAGTGGAAGGCGCCGCACTTCCTTTTTTTGCCGAACCCGTTTCGGCCGGCTTTCCCAGCCCGGCAGCAGGCTATGAGGCCAATGAGCTTAACCTGCATGATTACTGTGTGCGGCGTCCGGCCGCGACGTACTTCTTGCGTGTGTCCGGCGATTCCATGCGTGATGCGCGCATTCATGATGGCGATGTGCTGGTCGTCGATCGGGCAGAAGAACCCCGGCACGGCAGCATCGTGATTGCCAGCATCGATAATGAATTTACGGTCAAGCAGCTGCAGCTCCGCCCTTACCCCTGCCTGATGCCGCTGAATCCGGCTTTTCCGCCAATCAGGTTTGATCCGGAGGCGCTGCAGATATGGGGTGTGGTTACGTTCACTGTCATGAGACACCGCCCGTGTACGCCTTAATCGACGTCAATTCGATGTACTGCAGCTGCGAAGAGGCCTTCCGCCCTGATTTACGAGGTCGCCCGGTTGTCGTTCTCAGCAACAACGACGGGGCGCTTGTTGCGGTCAATCGCGCGGCGAAAGCGCTGGGCGTGCGCCGCGGGGAGCCTTATTTCCGCTGTCGCCGCCTGCTGGAACAGCATAACGTTGCTGTATTCAGTTCCAACTACACCCTTTACGCCTCATTTTCCGCCAGATTTGCAACCGTGGTGGAAAGTCTGGCGCCGCGGACATTTGTTTACTCAATTGATGAGCTCTTTGCGGATGCCTCTCATATGGAGGGAGTGATGACGCCGCAGGCGTTTGGCCAGCTTTTGCGGGCTGAAGTGCTGCGCCAGACAACGCTCACCTGTGGAGTCGGCGTCGCACCAACGAAGACGCTGGCCAAGCTGTGTAACCACGCCGCAAAGACGTGGCCTGCCACCGGCGGGGTTGTGGCGCTCAGTGATCCTGCGCGACTGAAAAAGCTGATGAGCCTGGTGGCGGCCGGCGATGTGTGGGGCGTTGGCCATCGTACCGAAAAAGGGCTGGCGGCAATGGGGATCAAAACGGCGCTGGCGCTCGCAGAGATGGATATCCGTCTTGCACGCCGGCTGTACGGTGTGACGCTGGAGCGGACCATTCGTGAGCTGCGTGGCGAGGCCTGTTTTGCCCTGGAGGAAGGAACCGGCGCGAAACAGCAGCTTGTTGTATCCCGTTCGTTTGGAGCACGGGTCACGCAACTGGCGCAGATGCAGCAGGCGGTGACTAAATATGCCACACGGGCAGGGGAAAAGTTGCGTCAGGAAAACCGCCTGGCGAAGGTGGTAACGGTCTTTATCCGCAGCAGTGCTTATGACGCCGGCGGTGTACCCTACAGTAACCAGGCTACGGAAGTGCTTCCCGTGCCAAGCCAGGATACACGCGACATCATCGCCGCGGCGCAGCTGGGGCTGTCGCGTATCTGGCGTGAGGGCGTGCGGTATGCAAAAGCCGGCGTGATGCTCAGCGATCTGCAGGGATATGAAACCCAGCTGGATCTGTTTTCGCCGGCTGCAGTGCGGCCGGGCAGCGAAAAACTGATGGCCACCATCGACAAAATAAACAGGGAAGGAAGGTCAAGGATCTTCTTCGCCGGAGAAGGTATTGATCCGGAATATGCCATGCGCCGTGAAATGTTGTCCCCGGCCTACACCACGCAGTGGAAGGATATTCCCGCGGCGTTTATGCGATAACAGCGATGTGCAGGCCAGTCTGTCAGGCCTGCAGCCGTTCCTGCTCCTGCAGCAATGCCAGATGGTATGCGGCAATGGCGTTCACCACCCCGGCCGTCATCCGTGCATCGGCTATCGGCGAGTGTGCCTCCCCTTCCCAGGTCAATGCTGCCTGACTGGCCGCGCTGGCCAGCGAAATGGTGCCATAGCGATTGGTGGCCCCAAAATACCCTGCTGCCAGCTCCATCGCGCAATACACTGTCAGTTCTCCCAGCCAGTCGGCCGGATCGCCATGTGCGGCGGCCGTCTGTTTCAGAATGCGGGTATCAAAGGGGGCGTTAAAGATAATCACTGGCCGGGCCCCGATGGCGTGGCGCAGCTGCAGCGCCACATCTGGCCAGGATGGTGCGCCGCTGAGTGCCGGCTCATCGATACCATGCACGGCGGCGGCCTGCGCCTCGATGGCGACCGTCGGCTTCAGGCGTGTTTCAAATATCACCCGGCCGGCCGCATCGGTCAGGCCGATTTCCAGCGCTTCCGCGGTATTACCCAGCCCCGTCGTTTCGGTATCCAGAAAGAGCGGCGCCTGACTCAGCCAGTCGTGTGCCCGCTGTGCCATCCGGCCACTGGTGCTGTTAAGCCGGGACAGGACGGAAAGACGCAGGCCGGCCTGCTGCTGCTTCTCAGTCGGCGGCCGTTTTTCCCGCATCGGAACACAGTCTGCAATGCGGTATACGGCGTACTTGCCGCCATAGGCGCTTTTGTACCATTTCACCGGCTCAGCACCGGGAGCCGGCTTCATTCTGAATTCATCGCGCAGGCGCCCTTTCGTGAAGCACCGATCGCCGGCTATCGCCTCAGCGCGTCGTGTGGCCAGCTCATCATTCTTCATGGTTATTCCATCTCCGTCAGGCGTTTGTGATAAACCTCTCTGGCGATCTCCAGGCCTGCCTCTGTCAGCCCAAACGCGAGCGTCAGTGACTGATTATCCCGGTATTTGCTGAGCAGGCCGTGGCGGTTCAGCGTATGGCAGGAGCGACGAAAATTGGTATCGGCAACGGGCTGGAGGCGTCCCTTATTGAGGATGCTGAAAAGCTGCATCGCCGGGAACGGGCCTGCCAGCTGACGTTCTGCCAGACCATACAGAACAAACAATACGTCTTTTTGCACACCGGAGAGCCGCATCGAGGGGGCTTTACTTTGCATGTTATTCATGTGTCACATCATTAAGGAATTAATGACAAAGTAACCTAATTGATGTGAGACATCAATAGCATTGTGTTTTTAACGGGATATCAGGAGTCCGAAAAAGAAAATGCCGCTCTTGACGGCGGCTTATTTTCCCTGGTGTCGGGAGAATTATGGTTTCTGGCTTAGGTCAAGGCGCAGGGCGTTGTCTGTGAGCAGATCCAGTGCCGCCGTCAGATGCTGACTCCGCCCGCCGTGATAATCCGGCCACGGAAGAAAGGGTTTTGACGCATCAGACATGAACATGATACCGGTCGGGCAGCGCCACTCCGTGGGGGTTCCTTTGTTGTAATGAACCAGCAGTACCGAACGGTCGCACTGCACGTCATTACTGTCATCGTTATTCAGCACAAAAGTGGCCACGATGCCGGCATCGGGCCTGGACACGAAAAGCAGGCTGTTGGCAAAAATAACGGCAATCACCACTGAGGCAATGGCCGCACCGGTATACCAGAAACGGCCGTTTTTCCAGGCACGATAGCCATACAAGATGCACAGCAGAATGGCGGCGGCGATACCTGCCCACTGCGCACCAACGGACAGCCTGGAGAGTGCATCCATCGAAACAGGCCGGCTCAGCGTATAAAATGTGGCAAAGAAAGGTGATGCCAGCGCCAGCGTTAACAGAACTAAGGCGAGCGGTATGAAGCGGTTGCCGGCGAAACTGCCATTGCCGATCGCCGTCATCGTGCGGAACATCTCACTTAGCGCCAGGATCATCATAAAACTGCATAAAGCCATGTATAACATTAAAACCTCTCCTTACTGCCCGCGTGATAGGGTCGTATTTCCGGCTAATTCCAGATAGTCCCGGCCCTTATCGTGGTGCATAGCCCTCTTCAGCCAGTGCTTTCATGATCTGGTTGATTCCATCCATCATCAGATATGCCTCAATATCTGACGTCGCCAGGCCGCGGCAGTCACTGAATCCCAGACGCTTAACCAGTTGCGCCAGAGCCTGCGCTTCTCTGTGTGTCAGCTGTATATTCACTTCAACGGGTTTTTCGTGGCGAATTTCATCTTTCATGGTCAGAGTCCTTTTTTGATGTTTCGTGAAATGTACCAGGCTTCTTTTGCCTGAGCTACAGCCCAGATCCAGACGAGAGTTGACACAATGCACAGCCCCGTCATGTTCCAGAAATGACCTGTCGTATATTCATGGCCATGAAGCAGGAGGCCGGCGCCGGCCGCCAGGCTCATGACCAGGAAAAGGACAGCTGCGCCGGCGTGATAAATGATGCTGAACATGTAAAACCCCCTTCTGGCGACGGTAGCGCCAGTCTCTGTCTGTATTAAATGGTTGCCGCCTGCCGGGCGTCTGCCTGCATCATGGCGTCAATCAGGGCGCCGGCGCAGGCAATATTCAGGCACGTCATGTTCGATTTCAGGGTCGCCATCATGTCCGCGCGGCTTCTTTTCAGAAACGGCTGCAGCGGACCACGATAGCCCTGTGAGGTCACGATAATCAGCTGAGCGGCCGCATCATGCAGTGCCGGCACGCCGGCCAGAATATCCTGCTCAGCCGCGCTGATATACACGGGTGAACCGGCGATCACAAAGCGATCGTCCGGGCAGCGTTGCATCAGCTCAGCCAGGGAGGCGCAGCGGCCCGCCAGCGGGGGGCGTGCCGTCAGTGAGCCCCAGACGGTCGCCGGCGCGAAGGGCATGGCGTGAAACGTTGCCTCATACGCGACCGCCGGATCGGTATGGTGGCGCAGCCCCAGACCGGCCGACATGGCCCACAGCTCGATGCCCGGCCACCGCGCCGCGATACCGCGGGCACGCAGCCAGTGTGCGCCCCGGTAAAGCTCTCCCGTTTCCAGCACCCTGCCAGGACGGCGGGCGGCCTGGGCGATCAGCCTGTACCAGCCGTCAAAGGCGTCATCAAGGGAAGTGTCGCCCGGAAAAACGGTATCTTCCACGCTGCCCGCCTTGCGCCGGGTACAGGTGGTGATGAGGTGAAGACGTCTGTTCATTCAGGGCCTCCCGGCTCTGGAGCGTCTGTGCCTGCCGCGCGCGGTTCGCCGGGCCGCCGGGCACGAATATCGGGCAGACCCCGGCAGGCATCGTTCCAGTGCGTGCCCCGTTCGGGGTTATTGGCCAGCTTACTGATCCAGGTTTCTGACACATTCCAGCGGCGGGCCAGCTCCTTCTGCTTCCAGCCTTTCGCCCTGAGCAGTGCCCGCCACTCCTGCGGGGAAAGCGGCGCCGCCGTGATGCCGGCCGCATGACAGGTCGTTTTCATCGCGTATGCTCCCGGCCCTAATCCTGCCCCGGCCGTGCCGGCTGGATTTGACGCAGTATTGTTGTTGCCTGCCATCCCGTAAACCCGAAGGTATCGGCCAGTTCGCCGGGCAGTGACGCGGCCAGGCGCGGCAGTTCGTCCGGGGATTCATTGTGAAAGACAAAACAGACCCCCTCATCCCTGATGCGCGACATCAACATCGCAATAAGCCGGTGCGGTCCCTCATGGCTGGCGTGTTCAGTGACCTTTTCAGTAAACCGCCGGGGATTGCTGCAGCTGATGCCCCGGTCGGCCAGGAACGCCAGAAAGCGCTGCAGGAAACCGGGGAGATCCCTGGCGGCCAGGGCGGGTTTCAGCACCGCTTCTGCCTGGGCCTGTGTGAAGCCAAACGCCGCCGCCAGCTCAGGGGAAAAGTCCGGCGTGTCAGCGCTGGCCTCAAAAATGACGCCATCGTTTATGGCCTGCTGCATGTCCGGGGGCATATTCCCGATCATATTTTCACGCACGCCCCATGCACGGCCGGCGCTTTCGGTCAGTCTCTGCGGATCGCTGCAGCTGACGCCCCGCTCCGCCAGGAACGTCAGGAAACGCTGCAGGACGGCGGCGCCGATCTTGCCGGAGACGGGCGCTTCCCCGGAGGGATAGAAGACCCTGACGTTGGTGTTATCCAGTAAGGCCTGTTCAGCGCCGGCGCCGGACCCGGTGCTTTTTCCGCTCCGCCAGGCCGTATTATTTCGACTGACGATGGCAGGATCGACATGTTCGCTGTCTACGATGCTGTTAATGAACGTCACTGACTGTTCTTCGCTGAAATCAAAGTCGCGCTGTAACAGGGACAGCAGCCTGTCATGCCAGTCATCTTTCACGCGACTGGCGGCATTAACCATGAACGTGACGTTCAGTACACCGGCCAGTAAACAGGCAGCCTGGTCGGCCACATACAGGCTGAAGTACTCCAGTACCGCCTGTTCAAATGCAGCGGGATCGCAGCAGACCACTTCCACAGCTCCCAGCGACTGCAGAAACCGCCGGGTGTTTTCGGTCACAGCGTCGGCGGGATTGAGGGCGATGGCGCGGCCGCGCTGTGACTGGATGTCAAATGTGACGATACGCTCCGTGACGGGCATCCGGCCGTGATCGGCGATGAAGCGGTAAAGCTGCTCCACCGCTTCCGTGGCGGTCATCCCCATTGCCTCCAGACGCAGTTCGGCGCGTTTCTTCAGCTGCTCATCGAGACGCACGGTCAGCTGGGCGTTTTTGGCCCGCTTTTTACGTTCAAAAAAACCGGTCATGCTCCTTCCTTTTTGTACAGTCATCTGGCTTTACATAATGTACAGCCATTTGTACCGCACTTTTGCGCGCGGGACCACATTTTTTCGCCGTTGCGGTTTAGCGGTATTCTCCGCAGCGCCGCCACTTATCCACCGTTTCTGTGGATAACGCTATATGTAGTGGCTCCGTTAGCTGGAAACGGCACAAGATATGGTGTACGTGCCGTCAGTCGTGCGACCGCTCCCCTGCCTTCCTCTCCCTGTTGATTTCGCTTTTTGCGGTATTTGCGTTTTTTCCGCAATGGCGGCGCCGGCCAAAAGGTATTTTCCGGTGGTTGCAGGCGTAAAAGTCACAGGGTGAAAAGATAAGGGGGCGAATCATCATGCGGGGTAAATCGTGCGGTCGTCACGCCGCGTGATGATTACAGGTGTGTCGCTTTGTTGAATTAGCTTTTAGTGCTAAATCTAAATATTTATAATATACGAATGAAACCTAATTTATTAGAGTGTGGTTATTCAGTAAACAACGGCAAGCGGAGTGAATGGTATGGAATATGAAGCGTACAAGGTTCGCGGCTACGGCTTCGGACTGAAGAAAGAGATCACCGGCGTGCTGGGTCGTTACCCCACGCAGGAAGAGGCGCAGAAGGTCGCGGACGACTACACGCAGGCCTGCCTGCCGGATAACCTGCCGGACAGCTACGATATGGGCATGGTCCGGCCGGTCGCTGCCGGCGAACCTGCCGCCCTCGATACAGACGTTTTTCGCGGTCCGGGCGCGCCGTTCATGATGGATGCCGGCCAGCTAAGCACAGGTCAAACCGTATGCCTGGGCAAAGCGGCGGATGGAAAACGGTTTTATGTCGGCGGGGAGCATTCCGGTGGCCAGTGAACAATGTTTAACAGAGAGGGGGTTATGATGCGTCAGGGGGTGATTTCTGCCGTTATATATTTACTGCTGGCAATGCTGGTCATGATCTACATGCCGGAGGGTTACTCCGCGATTAGCTGGGCCATAGGCGCGGTTGTGGTTGTGACGCTGATTTATATTCGTGCCCGTAAAGGAGAGGATTGATGGCCACCAAGCATATTAATGACGAGCTCTGGCATCGTATTGAAGTTCTGACCGTCCGGGCAAATGCTAGGCAAAACCTGATCCGCCCGGTCAAAGAAGCGGACGTGCTTCATCTGGTTCTGCAGCGTGGCCTGGAGCTGCTTACAGACGACGATCTGCTGCAGCTGGGCAAGTACCGCCGGCCCATAGGATTTGTGCTGCGTCGGCCGGGCATGGAGATGCTGAAGCTGGACACACTGAGTATGGCTGACGCTGCTACTATCCTCATGCGCAGCGGACCGGCAACGCTGTGCATCTGGAGTCGTGACGATATCCTGCGGCAGGCCAGTGAAGCGGTGATCCGCGAACGGCTACCGGAAACGGCCCTGCTGTCGGAGGGGGATGACCGGGCCCGGTTCCAGACGCTGCTGCCTGGCGTCTGGAATGCCGCGAACCGGGGCGAAACGGCCGTGATTTCCCTGCGTGCTGACAATGCGGATCTCGCTATTGCACGCATCACTGACCTGATGTGCGAATCCCTGCTGGGTTATAAGGGGCAGCGGGCATACCGGGCAGGTGAAAACGAACAGGGAGAAGAGTCATGAACATGCGAGGCATTCTTTTTGTACTACTTCTGGGAGGTCCGGAGCAAAAACGTGCAGCAGCTGGACAGTCGTGCTGAGCTGACCGGAGATGAGATCAGTGCAATTCAGAAACTGGCCGCGGACAGTTCTCGGACCGACATTTGATGAAATGAATGGATCTGAAAGAAATATTCCAACAACTTCCGGTAGCTCAACGTGTCGGGGGAAAATTCCACCTTGACGGCTTCCGCATGGCCGGGATGGTTGCGGTAGTTCGGATAGTCGTTCCGACCACCGATATAGCCCACTTCAGTGTTGATCACGCCATCGAGTTTACGGAGCAGCTCATGAACTCCCCAGAAACAGCCACCGGCCAGAATTGCCACGTCAGTTTGCATGTTTATCTCCTTTCTCAAAAAGGGCGAGATAATCGCCATAACCTTCCGCTGCTAACTCGGTTTTCGGAATAAATCGCAGTGAGGCGGAATTAATGCAGTAACGTAATCCACCGACATCCTGCGGACCGTCCGAGAAGACGTGCCCCAGATGGCTGTCGCCGTGGCGGGAGCGGACTTCGGTGCGCACCATGCCATGACTAAGATCGCTCAGGTTACGGACGTTGTTTTCCACCGGCTTGCTGAACGCCGGCCAGCCGCAACCCGAATCAAATTTGTCCTCTGACGAAAACAGTGGTTCACCGGAGACGATATCCACGTACAGTCCCTGCTCAAAGTTGTCGTCATATTCCCCGGTAAACGGACGTTCGGTGGCGTTTTTCTGTGTGACGTTAAACTGCAGCTCTGTCAGCGCCTGAACGGCCTGCAGGTGTTTTTGATATTGTTTGCTCATCGCGTTCTCCTTGCGAACATTATTCGCCGGGACGGGGCCGGTTCATGAATGTGAACCACACCGGGTTTCTTGGATAGTTTTTAGCCCGGAGACTTAGTCTGCATAATATTTATTCATCTGCCAGGCATAATACGTTTGCTCTGCTTCAACTGGAGATACATAGCCGATACGTTTTAGTAATCGTCGGTTGTTGAACTCGTCTATCCACGTCTGCGTCGCCAACTCCACATGTTGCCTATTTTTCCAGTGTTGACGCTGGGTCACTTCAGCTTTGTATAACCCGTCAATGCTTTCAGCCAACGCGTTGTCATACGAGTCACCTACAATCGTATTCTGTTCCTCCAGGCGGCGAACCTGCTTTTCCAGCTCGCGAATACGTTGCTGCTTTGCAGTAATGGGATTTGCAGAGGGCGTAAAACCCTGACGCTTTCGCCTGAGCTGGCGTACCCAGCTATCAAGCGTGGTAGAACCGACATTCATCGCTTCACCGGCTTGTCGATATGAGTAGCCCTTATCAACAATCAGCCGTGCACATTCCCCCTGAATTCAGGGGGAAAGCACGCTTATTTTTCTTGTTCATTAAGTCACCTGTTTTATTTTGAGGTGAGAATATCACCTTTAATCGGGTGGACAAATTTACTGTGCCACTACACATCATGTAATCTTACTCTGACTGATGGCTTCCATTACATGTGATGAATATACCACTGCAGCACCGGCGTTCAGGGAAACAGCTACGGCCAGAGCCGCCGCGATTTCTTCTCTGGATGCACCTGCTTTCAAGGCAGCATATGAGTGGATACTTATACATCCGTCACACCGGGTCGTAACTGCAACAGCCAGGGAAATCAGCTCCTGTGTCTTTTCATCCAATACCCCGTGGCGGTTTGCCGACGTCGCAATAGTCTGATATCCCTTAAGGGTCTCAGGAATTTCGTCTCCGAGTAAGCCGACATTTTTAAGCAGGTTTTTTCTATATTCATCCCAATTCATATTCATGATTGTTTCCTTATGTTGCTGAGAGGGCTTTCAAGCCCTGATAGTTAAATATCTTTTCAAATCATATTTCAGCAGGACAGCACCGGCACCGATTAACAGGACATCTTTTATGATGAAGCTGTCAATTTTCCCCAGTTGTGGCAATAAGCTCAGCGTGGTGATACCCGTGACGATAACGATCATATCCCCCAATATCCCGGCTGCAGGTCTGAAGAAACCGATAATCAGTGCCAGAAAAGTGATGGTTTCTACTACGCCGAGGAAATAGCTCCCTCCGTGAACACCAAACAGGATGTACAGGATATTCAGCCATGTGGTTGATATCAGGGGTTCGAGGGCCATCACTTCAAAATCAAACCATTTATAGGTCCCGAACAGCATAAATATCGTGATAACCGACAGACGAAGAATAACCATGTCGTAGTCTGAGCGGATAAAACCATTAATAAAATTTTTCATTCCATTCTCCAGGCAAAAAACTATGCCTTATAAAAAATCAACGGGCATCGAGCATCATCATTAAAGCGTCTACGGCCCCAGAATAAGCATCGTGAGGGGGCATCCGGTTCAGCATCAGCGCGCCCTTCAGCGCGGAGCAGACAATGATGGCAAGCTCATCAGGAGGGACTACGGACTTTAGCTCGCCGGTTTTCTGCCCGGAAGCGAGGACGTCTTTCAGTATCAGCATCTCCGTCTGCGCCAGCCGGCTGACAGCTTTCTGCAGTTCAGGGGAAAACTGGTGACTGTCCGACAGCATGGCGTAAACGCCGCACATCTCCTCTCTCTCGGCACAACCGGCAAACGCATCGAGATACGCCCTGAGGCGTTGTACGCCGGGAGGAATATCATGGAGGACGGCATCAAGCTGACCAAATACCCCGGTTTTGTATTGGCAGTAGGCTAAACCCAGATCGGTTTTCCCCGGGAAATGATGGTGGATACTGGCTTTTCTGATACCAATCGCTTTTTCCAGATCGGCATAACTGAAACCCAGAAATCCGCGTTGCTGGATCAATGTATCCGTCAGGCGAAGTATTTTGTCGTAAGTAGACACGGCATTTTCCTGATATGTATGAAGGGCGCTGTTATACGTACCTTAGCGGTAGATAACGGCGGTTCCGTAAAATTTATTTTTGCCGTCAAGCGAAGTGATACGAAAGTGAGAGGCACCGACCTGTTCTGCTCTGACTTTAAGCGCATTAGTCACTTCGTCTGGCGTTGACAGATTACCGACAGAAATATGGCCTGATGGCATCAGATCTGCAGCGTCCTGACGGTTAATTTCATCTGCGGCGGCGTAGCCGGCCAGGGTAAGCGCAAGCGCGGCAATGGTAGTACGGATAATGCGATTCATGGGTGATCCCTCCTGGTGATTAAGCATGAGTCAATCTACCTTCTCGTAGGAAGGTTAGCAAGGAGTATTTATCAAAAAAAGAGAAATTACATATATCAATCTGTTTTTGTTAGCTTTCTCAAAGCTTAAAGAAGCATGGCAGGCTCAACTTACCAGTAACATCCTGAATTTCTCGCGATGTCAGTCAGTGTTACAGGCTCGTGGATGGAAGAGAGCTTTCACTGGCAGTGACGGAAATTTCGGCGGTTCCTGCGCAGAACAATAGCCCACCTACGGCGGGAGCTAAGGCTCTGTTACAACGGTGCTTTTTTCAGATGCCTTAGCCCGTTATAATCCCGTGCATGTATATCCCCAGACCCGCTAAACTCCTCTTCCAGATTGATGATGGCTGGAGCAAGCTACCCGCTAAACACGGTGAATTCATACCCGAATGGACACAACTGGTCGTCGAGCGCATGCTCGCCTGTGGTACCCCTGCCATGGGATTACGCCGATACTGCTGCGCATCTCCCCATTGCACACACACCAAATACATTTGCTACAGCTGTAAAGGGAAAGGCTGCAGTGCCTGTGGCATGAAAGCCACCGAGCAATGGATTGCCGAACAGCAACACATCCTCCCCGACTGCGAATGGCAACACATCACCTTCACTATGCCCGACAAACTCTGGCCTCTCTTCGCCAACAACTGGCCCCTGCTCAATCCGTTATTTTCTTGCGCGGCCCATATCCTACTGAAATGGGCCAAAAAACTCGGCGTAGAAATTGGTCTGTTCGTGGCATTACACACCTATGGTCGACAACTTAACCGGCACCCGCATATTCATTTATCCGTGACCCGCGGCGGGTTATGCCTTAAACACGGCGTCTGGCGGCCGATTTACTTCAAAAAGAAAGTCGTCGAAGCTTACTGGCGTCAGGCCGTCATTAAACTGCTGCGGGAAAGCTACACCGAGTTAGATTTGTCCGACGCCAACTATGCACATATTCGTGACTATCGTGAGTTGTGCCAGTTCCTTGATGGTTAGGAAACTGAATCATCGTTTTAAAAATTTCCTGACCATGAACAGCAGTGTCTGTCATGCAGTAATGATGTGCCATCGGGAACGTTATGGTCATAAAATGGCATTTCCGGCGCGTTTTTAACCTGAAAGCTGTTTTTCAGACGCACTTATCCCGCAGTCTGTGCCAGAAGCCATCGTTTCCGGTCGATGTTATGCAGCCTTTCTGCCACTAATTCCGTGGCGTGTCTGCCGGCCTGCGCACTGCTGAAGCGCAGCCGGTTGCCGCACAGGATGCATTTGTACGGATCCGTACGCAGAAATTCCTTCATCAGCGCCACGAAGCCCGGCAGCTCCGGTTTTTTCCTCTCTTCCATTTGCAGGGCCTCATACACCTTCGGCAGCAGCGTGCCCCGTTTACGGTTTGACAGGAAGCCGTAGTAGCGCACCATTTTAAAATGCTTCGCCGGGATATGGCTGATATAGCGTCCGATCATCTCTTCCTGCGTCAGCGTCTGCTGCCGGTACTGCTGTGTACGATGGTCGTAATAGTGATGCACCACGGCCCCGCCGCTGTAGTGCCTGAGCTTTGCCGCCGACACAGGGGGCCGTTTCAGGTACCGGCCCAGATATTTGACGCTTCGCCAGGCTCCCCGGGTCTTCTTCGCAAAGTGGACTTTCCAGCTGTTACCAGCGGCGTCCGTACTGCGCCTGCAGATAGCGCTGCCACTGTTTTTTATCGCGGATATGCCCCAGTCCCGGCAACCTGCCGGGATTAATCAGGTCATAGCTGTGGCGCAGCAGCCGGATGACAGCTCCGCGCCAGATTTCCTCCACGGCATGCTTTTTAAAGAAGAGCTCGCGCCAGACGCCGTGTTTAATATCAAGCCCGCCGCGGGTGACGGAGAGATGAATGTGGGGATGCTGGTTGAGCTGGCGACCGTAGGTGTGCAGGGCGCAGAAGATACCGACTTCCACACCCTGTTTTCTGGCCCAGCGGAGCATGGCGCGGGTGGCGGCACGGAACAGGGCATTGAGCAGAGGCCAGTTATTGTTGAAAAAGGGCCACAGCAGATGGGGCATGGTGAAGGTGATATGCTGCCAGTCGCAGTCTGGAAGGATGTGGCTCTGCTGCGCCACCCACTGCTCCGTGGCCTTATGTCCGCAGGAGCTGCAGCCTTTTGATTTACAGGTCTGGCAGAAGAAGCGGGAGTGGGTGCAGTCCGGTGAGGCGCAGCAGTATCGCTTCACCCCCATGGCAGCAGTGCCGCAGGCGAGCATGCGCTCGACACAGAGAACGGTCCAGGGGCTGAGAGTGTCCCCGTGTTTATCCATATACCGGTTCCAGGCGTCATCAATGGTGAACAGCAGTTTTGCCGGGCGCGGGATATACATGCGGCGGATTATCGCTCTGCAGGGCTCTGTCGCATTAGCGTATGCATGCCAGTAAACTGTATGCTGCTGATTTTTTAGGCAGCTAACAGATAAAATTGTTC
>PPYE01129951.1_pt1 | contig 63804 bp, 69 predicted proteins | sample 1559881 | NCBI WGS metagenome assembly PPYE01 (sample SAMN08240022, study PRJNA423297) | Human gut metagenome, whole genome shotgun sequencing project. | reverse complement strand
TTCTTATTGAAATTTCGTATTGTTGAGAGAAAATGTCCCGGTGCAAGGAACGCTTTCTGATTTGAAAAGCCTAATATCCACATTTGCTGTTGCGTGAGCAGTGCATTGACAAGGAGCGTTCCGAAGACACTTTGCCCAACTTGTTAAGGAAAGTAAATGCGAGTGCCATTGCACGAGCATTTCCACTTTCATGTTACAAGTTGTCAACGGGCTGAGGTAAAGTGGGTCCTGCACTGCGATGCAACAACAAGGGCGGATATGGATGTTCTTTTGTTAAAAGACTTTCTGCTCCTGAGATATTTTCTCTTCAACAACTTCAAATTTATTAATGTCTGTTCCGATACTGAACCGGTGTGATATTATACATCTTCTTAAAGATCCGGTTAAAATGTTCTACATTCTGATATCCGACAGATTCTGCGATGCTTTCTACAGTAGCACTGCTGCTCTTGAGCATTGCACGTGCCTTTTTCATTCTGACCTGCTTAAGAATATCCCCGAAAGTCAGTCCGGATTTCTCTTTAATATATTTAGAGAGATACGGTTTGGAAAGGAAAAACTTTTCTGAAAGGTCATCCAAAGTCACATCTTTATAATTTGCGTAGATGTAGTTGGTGATTTCTAAAAGTCTTTCATCTTTGCAGGACTGGGATTCGGCAATTTCCGGCAATTTATTTACGGCGACTACCAGAGCCTGGATGGATGCTTTAATAATGTCGGCATCAATTCCGACTCCCCAGTATTTCTTTTTATTACAGATAACACCAACGTAAGCAACTGCACGGGAAGAAGATCCTTTTGTAAGAGAATGTTCTTCATAAAAAGCAAGTTCGTAACTGATGCCAAAGTAATGCTTGATCGCATTGCTTACTGCATCCAGGCGTCCGTTTCCAACACCTGTGATCTTGTGGTTATTGTCATTCTGATGGATCGTTGCTTCTGCTACGATACCATCTTCCTGCTTAAAGTGGCATTCGTCCACACTGAAGATTGGTTTTGCACTGATATAATGATCCTCAAAAATACGATATACAACATCCGGTGTCAGTTCCTGATGAGCCTTGTCAGAAACATCTTTTACCATGTATCCGACTTCTTCTCTCATCTTCTCCGGCAGGCTGATACCAAAGCTCTGCTTCAGAATATAGTTTACGCCACCTTTTCCTGACTGGCTGTTGATACGGATAACATCCGAATCATATCTTCTTCCAACATCCTGTGGGTCAATCGGAAGATATGGAACTGTCCATGTCTTGCAGTCATGTTCTTCTCTCCATGCCATGCCCTTTGCAATCGCATCCTGATGGGAACCTGAGAACGCAGTAAATACAAGGTCACCTGCATATGGCTGACGAGGAGAAACTTTCATTCTTGTAACACGCTCATATACTTCGCAGATCTCACTCATATTGGAAAAATCAAGATTTGGATTTACTCCCTGTGAGAACATGTTCATGGCAAGAGTAATGATATCTACGTTTCCGGTTCTCTCACCGTTTCCAAACAATGTTCCCTCAATCTTATCTGCTCCGGCAAGGATTCCAAGTTCTGCATCTGATACACCTGATCCTCTGTCATTATGTGGATGAAGGGAAAGGATTACGTTTTCGCGGTGTAATAAATGTTTGTTGAAATACTCTACCTGACTGGCAAATACATGCGGCATTGCATTTTCTACCGTTGTAGGAAGATTGATGATCGCTTTGTTGTCAGCAGTTGGCTGCCATATATCAAGGACAGCGTTGCAGACATCCAATGCATAGTCAACTTCTGTTCCCTGGAAACTTTCCGGACTGTACTGGAAAGTGAAGTTTCCTTCTGTTTCCTCGGCAAGCTTCTTTAATAATGTAGCTCCATCAATGGCAATCTGCTTAATCTGCTCTTTATCTTTGCGGAATACCTGTTCACGCTGTGCTACAGAAGTTGAATTGTATACATGGATGATCGCATGTGGAGCACCCTTTACAGCTTCAAAAGTTTTTTTGATGATATGTTCTCTTGCCTGAGTCAGAACCTGAATCGTAACGTCATCAGGAATCATATTCTGCTCGATCAATGTTCTAAGAAACTGATACTCTGTCTCAGATGCTGCAGGAAATCCTACCTCGATCATTTTAAATCCAACATCTACGAGGAGCTGGAAAAACTCCAGTTTCTCATCCAGGCTCATTGGTTCGATCAGTGCCTGGTTTCCATCCCGCAGATCCACACTGCACCAGATCGGTGCTTTATCAATAGAATCTTTTTTTACCCAGTCATAACATGGCTCTGGCGGCATAAAATAAGTCTTTTCGTATTTTTTCCAGTTTTCCATAGTTGTACACTCCTTATATTTCATCAATTTAGTTGCTCTTTTTTGTCTTCACCTATAGTATCATAGCTTTCAGATATATTCCAGTGGTGAATTTAATCAGTTTTATTGATGTATTTTAATATAGCATAATCAAAACAGGTTTTCAAAGTACGTTTTGCAATGGTTTTCGTTGCGACAAGAGGAAATTCCCGGATTACTTCATCTCCAAGATAACACTTCATAATCCCAAGACGGGTATTCTCCCTGACAGGTGCATGGACCTTATCTGTCAGATAGTATCGAATCGAAATATCCTCTTTTTGGTTCATTAAAAGGCGGAATGGTTCTGTATTTGCACGAACTTCCAGCCGGACAGGATCAGAAGAGGGATAGTTCATTTTATTTTCAATGCCGTTCTGTACCAGTACAAAGTGTGGGGCTGCTTTTACTTGAAAATCGCGATAAACATAATTTTCTAATCCGTAGGTCATTAATTTTTTTGTATCCATCCATTTATAATTTCTGTTATTAGGCCAGCCGCATGCCAGTAAAGCAACGATAAAAGTCCTGTCATCCCGCTGCAATGCCCCCACATAACAATATCCGGCATCCGCAGTAAAACCGGTCTTACCGGTAAGAGCACCCTCCATCATATTAAGGAACGCATTGTGGTTATTACAGGAATAAGAAAAATTCTTTTCGCAGTCCTGAAAAGAATACTGCATGGTGCGGGTGATTTTCAAAAAGGCCTCACGCTGGGGCGAAACCATAATGCAGTAACGCAGGATCAGTGCAAGTTCCCGGGCTGTAGTATGATGATTGCTTTGAGAATCCTGTGCATCCAATCCATTGGGAGAAATGAAATATGTATTTTTACATCCTATTTCTTCGGCTTTCTGATTCATCCTTTGGGCAAAAGCTTCTACACTGCCATCAATTCCCTCCGCTATTGCAACGGCAGCGTCATTATGGGATTCCAGCATAAGGGAATAAAGAAGATCTTTTAAATAAAAAGACTGTCCTTCTGTCATTCCAAGATGGACTTTTGGCTGGGAGGCTGCTTGAGAACTGACAGTGATCTTCCGAGATAGATCAGATGCTTCGAGGGCAAGAATACACGTCATGATCTTCGTTGTACTCGCCATAGGACGTGGATCGGATCCATTTTTTTCAAATAAAATACGTCCGCTGTCTCCGTCCATAAGGACGGCTGAACGGGCGTATAATTCTAAAGATTCACCGGCATCCGTATAGACAGTAAGATCATCGCTTACTGATTCCTTTGCAATCACCTGTAAAGATGGATTGAGAGTCATCAGGATCATTACTGATACGATCAGCCAGTAACAAATTTTTCTCCGATAAAATAATCTGACTTTTGCCACTGCTCCAACTCCGTTACAGAATTGTCTTGTCATTATTTTATGTATCCAGTCTGAAAATCAGACCGTATAAAAGAAGAAACTGCTTGCGTAACTAAAAATCAGATATCAAGTTTTAACTTGGCCTCGTCTTCTGCTTCTTCTTTAAAATGCTCAATCTGTTCAGGAGCAAGAGATGGAAGATCATCAAGAGACTGAACACTGAAACGCCGAAGAAATTCCTCGGTTGTCCCAAATAAAATAGGTCTGCCCGGGGCATCCATCCGTCCGACTTCTTCCACTAGTCCATATTCCACCAGCTTATTGACAGCATGATCAGATTTTACCCCGCGGATCTTTTCAATTTCCAGTTTGGTTACCGGCTGACGGTATGCAATGATCGAGAGCGTCTCCAGCATAACATCCGTGAGTACATACCTCTTAGGTTGTCTGGCAATGCGGATGAGATAATCATAGTATTCTTTTTTTGTACATAACTGGAATGAATGATCCAGCTCAATAATCCGGATACCGCGGTTCTGCTTTTCATAAGCAGTCATCATATCAGAAATGATTCCACGGGTCGTAGGTTCATCCTGTTCAATCGCTGCTGCAATCTTACTCAGTTCCACTGATTCCCCCATTGTGAACAGAATCGCTTCGATCGCTGCCTGAAGCTTCTTTGTATTCATCTGCTTCTCCTATCCTTTCAATCATGATCTCTCCACAGGTATTTTCCTGCTCTACGTGAATTTCTCCCAGCTTCATCATTTCCAGGATTGCAAGAAAAGTAACAACGATATGCATCTTACTCTTCTGTTCCAAAAGAAGCTGCCTGAAACTGAACCTCTTATGCTGACGCATATATTCATGAACATAGACAAATTTATCTGAAAGAGAAACCTCTTCTTTTTCAATCTTTCCGAATTTACTCCTGACCGGATCAATCTTTTCAGCCTGACGCTTCATGATCTCACGGAACACTTCTCCTAATTTAGCCATAGTGAGATCTCCAAGAAGCTGATCCAGGTCTACAGGTTCTGCGTATTCAAGAATCTCTTCCGGAATATCCGGAGATTTATACATAACCTGACCCGAATCCAGTTCACGGTCTTTCAGTTCAAATGCCATATACTTGTACATCTTATATTGAAGGAGCTGTTCCACAAGCTCCTGACGCGGATCTTCTTCCTCTCCTTCTTCCGTCACTTCTTTAGGAAGAAGCATCCGACATTTGATATCCAGAAGCGTCGCTGCCATCACAAGAAATTCACTCATGACATTCAGATCTTCATGCTGCATCCCCCTGATATATTCCATATACTGATTCGTGATCTCAACAATCGGAATATCATAAATATCAACTTTATTTTTCTCTATCAAATGAAGGAGCAGATCCAGTGGTCCTTCAAATACTTCTAACTTTACCGGTATACCCATTTTTCCCTCTTGTCATTTCTGTGCTTAAAAGCATGATCTGAAGTACCTGCAGATTTTCCCGGTGCATATTTCCGTGAAAAATCCCAAAATACCATAACATGAATATTATAGGGGAAAAAAGGAATTTTGACAACGGCTTTTTCACCTTTCATCATTCCGGCTATTCAAAAATTATTTCTTATTTTCCGATCTTTTCAGGCAGATGGACACGACTTCAGGCTGATTAAAAAGCCGGATATTGATTGTATGCGTTCCAAGTCCACGGCTGACAATGATGGTCTGTTCTCCTTCTTTCGTCATTTCACCAGAGTATTTTGGAAAAAGGAAGGCTTGTGGGGTGATTACTCCACCAATTCCGGGAAGTCGCATCACTCCACCGTGGAGATGACCGGATAAAATAAGATCAGCCCCCCATCCTTTATAAGCATTCATATAAGCTGGATTATGGGCAAGTAAAATGCGGTAAACTGAATCTTCAGTAACCGAAACACTATCTTTATGGAGATATTCTGCAATATCAGAAGCCCGGATCGGAAGCTTTTTCAGCTTTTTATACGATGCGGATGGAAGTTCCACACCCGAAATTTCCAGGAGAACCGTTCCTGCTTCAATCCGGCAGCTTCCATTTTCCAAAAAAAGAACACCCCTGTCTTTCAACTGTTGCCGGTAGTCGGCATAGGAAGCTTGATAGATCTCAGGGTTTTCCCTCATACGCTGCTCGTGGTTTCCTGTCGCGTAAAGCACCGGAGCAATTTGGGGTAACTGACTGGTAAAATCAAGTGCAATATCATAGGAGGCATCTTCCTTGCCGACGAGCATATCTCCACCGATTAAAATCAGGTCCGGCTTTTCATTGCGGATAGCCTGTAGCAGAGGTTCATTTTTCTCACCATAAACCCGATTATGAAGATCACTTAGAAAAATCAGATTCAGATCCCTGCTGAATCCTTTAAATTTTTGTGATTCAATCGTGTAGTGAGTTACCCGGAAATGATGGAGTTCCCGATAAATCTCCAATCCAAGCAGTCCCCCTGCGATCAGAATAAAAAGAAAAATAATCATTGGTATATTCATAAATGTCTCACTCTCCTGTCTCTGCATCCCGGCAGCAGATAAAATGATTATAAATCACATTCCCTTTCGAGGACAAGAAAAATATAAAGATTCTCTGGCAGAGTTTCCCGGAAAATATGATAAGTATTCTTTATAGTGCAATCCAGTAAAGAGCTTTTCTCAGATAATCAAAGAATCCTGCTTTCTTAACGGTTTCTTCAGCCAGAAGATTCACACTGCCGATTTCTTTTTCGTCTAAATAGTAAATCCGTTGACCGACAGTGTCCCCTTTTTTAACCGGAGCATTTACTTTATCAGGAATCTGAAGCCTTGAAGTAACAGCATTCAGATTTGCTCCTGTTGTATCCAGATAAGTAAATTTCTTTTCATATTCAAGTGAAATGGATTCCTGTATACTACCGGTGACAGAGATTGGATCCAAAGAGGGCATTTTTTCATCCGTATACATCTGACATTTTCCGAACCCATAATTTAATAAGGTAACAGCATCCTTGAACCTGGCTTTGGAATCTTCAGCCCCCATAATAACTGCGATCAGACTGACACCATTTTTTTCAGCAGTTGCTGAAACACAGAACTTTGCCTTGCCGGTAGAGCCGGTTTTTAATCCGGTTGCATATTCATACTGACGGATCAGTTTATTGGTATTAGTTAATCCAAATTCAGACGAACCTTTTGAGGTTGTATGAGTGATATTTTCCATCCAGATCGTACAATAATTATGAATTTCCGGATATTTCAGGAGAAGTTCACGGGACATCAATGCAATATCACGGGCACTTGTTTCGTGACCTTCTGCATCCAGTCCGTTACAATTCACAAAATGAGTGTGTTTCATGCCGAGACCTTCTGCACGAAGATTCATCTGACGGACAAATTCCTCTTCATTTCCTGAAATATATTCAGCCATAGCAACACAGGCATCATTTGCACTGGCAATAGAAATACATTTGAGTAAAGTTTCTACGGTCTGCTTTTCTCCCGTTTCCAGGAAGACCTGAGAGCCGCCCATAGAAGAGGCATATTCAGAAGTTGTAACTTTATCCTCCAACTGAATTTTCCCTTCTGCAAGTGCATCAAAAATTAAAAGCATTGTCATGACTTTCGTGACACTTGCCGGTGGTCGTGCAGTATCCGCATCTTTTTCGTATAATACTGTACCCGTTGTCATTTCCATTAAAATTGCAGAAGGAGCAGTCACTTCTACTGCCGTATCCGAAGTTTGTTCTGTTCCTGGAGTGGTTGCTGTTTCTTCAGCCAGGACATTTGGAACCATTGAAAATTGCAGTGTCTGTATGCAGATCAGCATGACTGCCAACAGCTTCTTGATCGTTTTCATAAAGGATTTCCCCCAGAATCTCGTATGTTACTAATATAGTAGGGAGAATTTCAAAATATGCAGACAGAGTTTCATTGACTTTTGAAAATGACTAGCGTATATTAATCATGGGAAATAAATGGTTAATAAATGGTTATAAGAAGGAGGTCCTTCATGAAGTCTCGCACTTATTATGAAATATTAGGTGTGTCCAGAGATGCGTCAATCGAGGAAATCACAATTGCAAAAAATGCATTGGCAAAAGTGTATCATCCAGATGCAAATGCACATAAAGATATAGATACAACCGCTTTTATGCAGGAAATACTTGAAGCATATCAGACATTATCTGATCCCGAAAAAAGAAAAGGTTATGATGCACAGTTTTTCGGGAATTCAGAACCAGTGGAACGGGTATTTAAGACATTCAAGCTTGAGCCGGAGGAAAAGACAGCGGAGTCTGTTTCTTTTGTTACCTACTGGAATGCATATAGCAGTCTGAATGAAATACTTGAAAAAAGTTTACAACTGATGAACCGCGAGGAAAAGAAAAAAAGTATGCCGAAGCGATTGCTCGGAAAGCTTGGACGGGCTGAACATGAAAATACATATCGCAATCGTCAGATCGCAAAAATGGCCAGGGAGGCAGTCCAATATATCACTTTACTGAAAATGGCAGAAATTCCGATGGAATTTTGGAATGATGAGGCAATGAACTGGGTACTGGTTCGTTGGGGACAGAAACCCGGGAATGATTACATTGCCTTATTTAACCGTTACCGGGTTCAGATTGAGCGGATGAAATCTGCATCAGAAAAAAAGAAACTGCACAATAAAAACCGGCAGTTTCATCACGATTTGAAAAAATTACTCTCTTATGCACTGGAAGGCTGATTGAGAATCAGGAACGAAAAGTAAAAAGTACAGGAATATAAACCTGAAACTTTACTTAAAGCTTACAGATGCAAGAGACATTCATCCAGGAGGGCTTCGCAGCCCTCTTTTATGTCTCGGTAAGTTGCATCAAAGTTACCGGTGTACCATGGATCTGCAATATCTTCACCTTTTCGGGAAGTATAATCTAATAATTTGGATATTTTTTTATTCGGATCTCCCTTGAGCATACGGTGAAGATTGCGTATGTTGGCAGAATCCATACCAATGATGTAATCAAAATTAGTATAGTCGGACCAGGTAATCTGCCTGGCTTTATGAGGAATTACCGGAATGCCCATTTCTTTTAATTTATTAACAGTTCCTCCGTGGGGTGGATTGCCGATTTCTTCTCTGCTCGTTGCACAACTGTCAATGACAAACTGGTCTGCAAAACCATGGGTGTTCACCAGATGGGTGAAAAAACTTTGGGCAAGAGTTGACCGGCAGATATTGCCGTGGCAAACAAATAACACTCTAATCATCTATTTTTAACTCCTTTTTTATCTCGGATTATCTCGGTTTTTCCTTATTTTTCAAGCATTTGCGCACTTTTTCAGTCTATCAAGATTTTTCCCATTTCTCGGCTTATTTCGGCTTATCTCGGTATGTTTCTTCCTTCAAATGGTCTAAAATATGGTCTAAAATGGCCTCAGATTTCAAATTTAGACCAGCCGACATTTGCCGTTCTCCTATGTCTGAAATCTTTGATTTTCCGAAAAAATTTGGTCTAAAAATTTTACTCTTTTTCAATCTGTTTTAGACCACGACCATCTTCAAAGCCTTGAATTTACTGACTTTCTAGCCATTTTACGAAATGGTCTAAATTAGACCATTTACCCCATCTTCTTGAATTTAACCTTGTCCTCCTTCATACCTAACTGCCGAAATTCATTTTCAGCTTCCGCCTGCTTCTTGGCAAGCTTCTCCACTTCTTCTCTCGCATCATCCAGCTTAAGATGTGTATAGGTATTGAGAGTGACACTGATATCCGAATGCCCCATCAGATACTGAAGTACCTTTGGATTCATTCCGGACTTCGCCATATTAGAACAGTATGTGTGTCTGCATACATGAGGTGTAATTTTAGGAAGCTGCACACGATAGATGCTATTGTACTTGTCAACCGCATGCTGGAAGTATTTCTCCCAATGCATTGCCACCATCGGTTTACCGTCCTTATCAAAGCAAAGGAAACCGGAATAACCATCAATCATAGGTTCTACCTTCGGTGGTCTGCGATTTTTCAATATACGCTGAAAGCATTCGTATACATCATCCTGCATCGGAATCACTCTTGTACCGGCGTAGGTCTTGGTTGTATCAATATAGACCAACGTCCCAGTCTTCTGAAGCTGGTGGTCAATATTGATGGTTCTGTTCTCCATATCCAAATCCTTAACCGTCAGCCCTGTAAATTCCGAAATACGCATCCCTGTCTTAAACAGAATGTACATACCGTCATAATACTTGCTATAGTGCGTATCATTTTTGATGAAATCAAGGAAAGTTCTTTCCTGTTTTCTTGTAATGGCTTCACGAGTGACCGCATCATTTACCACCACAGTTGCCAGTTGAAATTCAAATGGATTCTTTCTCAATATATCATCATCCACTGCCATCTGAAATGCCGGTCTAACTACCCCTCTGATGGAATGAATCGCCGAATAGCTTTTCTTATCCACCTGCTGCAATCTGATTAACCACTCCTTTGCATCCGACAATCTGATTTTATCAATTCGTCTTGCACCAAAGGGATCCTTATCCAGCAAATTGATTACGGTACCATAACCAGCTCTGGTTGTATGCTTAACACCTGTCTTGGTTGCAATATATTTCTTTACCAAGTCAAGAACTGTCAAGCCTGCGCCATCAGGAGTAATCATATCATTCAAATCCCTGTTGATTGCTTTCTCCTGTTCTCGTAAAGGTGCATTATCTCTTTTTCCGGCTGGGATACTATCCGTAGCTACCAATCTCCAGCTGTAAACCGTCTTACGCTTTCCATTGCCATCTATGTATCGGAATTTGTATCGTCCATCCGCTTCCTGGCTCTCTCCTGTGCGAAGAATGCGATTTTTACTATCGCGTCGTTTTTCGCTCATTGAACATCGTCTCCTTTCAAAATCGGGAGAGCCTTGCTGCTTAATTCATATAGCACATAGTATGTATCCGACTATGTATTGATAGTGTACCACAGACAAAGCTCTTTTTCCACAAGAAATTTAAAAACTTTTTTGAACTAAATCACATTCATCTGACTGTCCATATACTTCTCAAACTGCTCACGCTTAATCAGCGCTCTGTTGCCGTTCCAGAGAACAAAGTCAGCATCTGAATGTTCCTGAACAAAGAGCTTTAATTTCTTGTATCCGATACCAAAGTACTCCGATGCTTCATTCAGTGTTAATGTGTATTTCTGCCACCAAGGCAGTTCTCTCTTCTCGGTCATATCGACACCTCCATAAGATAGTAAGGTTCTTCCCTTCTATCTTCCTAAGCGCCTTTTGCCGAGATAATTCCGGTGAATGACGCAAAAAGGCAAAAAAATAAGACCTGCAGGTATTTCTACCCACAGGCCGCTTGCCACATATACATTATTCCTTCTTAGGATAAATCGAATTAATTAATTCTCCAAACGCTTCGTTCAATTCATAACGAGCAACTTTTATCGGATATATAAAATTATTTTCCTTGTCAATTGTACTATCTATCGCACTCATAATCTCATACATAACATCATCAAGCTTTTCGGCATTAGGATCATGAAAATAATCTGTTGTACTATTGTAATAGGAAAATGCCTGCTCTATTAATTCCTTAGAATAAGTTTTTTCAAGCTCATCCCACACTTTTTTTCTTTGTTCAACCATTCGATCCAAATCGGATAGACAATCATAAAAATAACTAAACGCAGGAGAAGAAAAGAACTGATTTAGTATTCTACGATTTTTCTCAGATTCATATCCAAAATTAACACAAGATTTCTCTTTCCCTGTAATAGTGATTATTGAACTAACCGAGGCTGCATCAAGACCAAGTTTATCACTTATAGCTGTCATAAGTTTTGTACCATTAGCATAGCTTTCTTCATTGAGAATATATCCCAATTCACAATCAAATACTTCGCACATTTCTATAAGTATGTCCATAGGAGGCATTAGCACTCCAGATTCATAATTAGATATTTGTTTACCTGAAACTCCCAGTTTATCTCCAAGCGTTTTCTGCGACCAACATCTATTATCTCTCTCTTTCTTTATAATTTTACCTGTAACTTCTGCTGAATATTTCATACGCCCTCCTTTTGTTACCTAAAAAGTAATTATATTATTTTATATTTACTTTACGTTTCAATCTAATTGAATTATAATAATACCAACAAGAAAAGTCAACCATGGAAAGGAGAAAAATATGGAACACAACTACGATTACATTCTAACCAAACTCAGCTTTATTCTTAGTAAAAATGATATGGATAGAATATCTCTAATTTTTAAAGACGAAATGTGTATAATCGTCGATGTCCATGGTATGAAATGCCTCTAAGCCAAAAAATTTATTAACAACATTATTAATGTAGTCAGAATTGTTTTTCGACTAATTATCATTCATGGTTACAACCACGGAACAGCAATCAAAGATATGCTCTCTCAAAATTTCTGTAATACCCATGTTTCAGAAAAGCACCTGGATCCCTATAACCAAGGTGTAACCCACATGCTAATCGCTGCGTAAATTACAAACCTTATTATGAAAGGAGCCACAATTATGCCTAATAGTACAAAAAGCACAAACCAGGAGGAAATCAAGATGAGAAAACTTATTGTTGAAGCACCTGAATTAAAAGAAGGTCAATCTGACAGTTCTGGAGGAATTAGAGAAAACGGAAAGATGTCCGTTCAGTACAAGAATCCTGTTCCCTATGTGGATCCTACAATGCCGCCAGCAGTTTCACAGAAAACATATACGCGAAAAGACAGGCTCAAAGAACAGGCAAAAGACTTTGCATTTGATGTAAGCACCGATATCTTATCAATGCTCTGGCATGAATATGGCAGACCTCTCTTACAGGCTAAATTACATCAATTAGGTCGTAATGCAATCGCCCACCTTGAGTCACCCGCAAAAAAGCCTCAAACAATTGCACCCCATGAAACCAAGATATCCCAAATCATTGATGCTGAATATATGGAAATCCGGGAAGCAGATAACTCAGATAATAATGATAATATCATCCGCTTCCCGAAACAACAAGTTAGTTAATGCGTACACAATAGTCTAAGCTAATCCAACCAGCTCCAGATTTCAATTTACCCCATCCAAGTGTTGAGCCACTACCGCTCTTCACATGGATGATGGTAAACACACCTTTCCCAGTATATCTTCCAGTCTTCGTCGTATTCGTTCCGGCTCCCTTTCTGATATTCAAGTCATCAATACTGACCTTCACCATGAATGGACAGTCCGCATTAGAAAACTCTGCAGCCAAACCACTTCCACCAGTAACCTCAGCCCCATACACTGCCTTGCCATTCCAGTCATACACAGTATATCCTTCATGTTTATCAGCCATTGCCTTAGCATTATCAAGTACAGTATAAGCACCAAGCTGAGAGCCAGCATCCTTCCAAGACTTCCTTACCCTGTAATACTTCACCATAACGTCCGAAGCACCAGAATTCTTCACATCCCACTTAGTCAGATTCCATCTTTCGATGATACTGCAGAGCTTTTCCACATAAGTAAGACTGGTAGCATAACCACCGTCCTTAATGATCTGCACTGCTTTCTTATAATCTGAGCTTCCTTTTAGCCCGTCATATCGGAGCTTCTCTCCATTCTTAGCGCCGAGCAGATAAGCACTGTGATCCGCAATGGAATCCTCTACATTTGCATATTTTCTGAATTCCGCTGTAACTGTCACATAGCTTCCATCTGGCTTCTGCTCCTGTGTCTTCTTTTTATAAATGCTCACACCATCCCAGACCGAATCACTCCAGGTATTACCGGAAAGTGACTTCTTCATTCCAAAACAGTTATTGGCTCCCAACGCAAGCTCACTCTTTCCATAACCGCTCTCTAGAATAAACTGGGCCATAGACACCGAAGCAAGAATCCCTGATTTTTTCTGATCTGCGGTAAACAGGGGGCCAACCTTTGCAAGCACCTGTTCTTCTGTCAGCCCCTGAAATTCCCCGGCCTGCATCCCTGATGAAATCACTTCCACATTTCCGCTGCCAAGTCTTGAAGTAACCTTCGCAGCCAGATCTCCCAGTCTCGCATAAAGCCAGTCTCCAGGACAGCTCTTATTCGCAAACCACCGGTGCACGGTAATGAGCATTTCATCCGCCTTCGGCTGATAATTCAGAGACTTATTTTTATCACCAAACCAGAGCAGTTTTTTCTTTCCATTTCTTCTGCAGATATCCTCACACAGATCAACCAGACGGTCATAAACCACCTGATGCATAGCATACGGTTCCTCCTTGTCAGAAGCACATTCAATCGTCACTGCCCTCTGATCATTCGCATTACTGGACGTACACCAGGAGCGATTCTTCTCTTCCACATACAATCCGATCCGGCCATTCTTATCAATTCCATAATTTGAAGAAGCCTTGGTAGAAGATTTATGAAACCAGTCCCCCAGACCTTCTGCTGTACACTGACCTACTACACAGTGCGGCGATATTCTGTCAATCTGCTCCGTTCTCAGTCCGGAATGGTTCGGACTGAACAACGTATACGCCACCAAAGAACTATTACTGTATCCCATAATCATTCACCTTCTTCCTCATCCTCTGATGCATCATCGGAGACTCCCTCACTTTTGTCATGCAGCTGTTCCAGCACATCCTTCATCTTCTGCGGGATCGGAAGCCCCAGATGCCCTGCATTCTCCAAAAGGCTCACACCCTCATTGGAAATATAGAAAAAGATCACTGCTGTCCTCAGCACAGATCCGTTCCCGATCACAGCCACATCCAGAATGTTTGCCATTCCCACCAGCAGAAAAATCAGCACCTTCCTGCAGATCCCCCGGAATCCCACCTCACTGGAAAGCGTATGGTCCGCAAAAGCACACATCACCCCGGTCAGATAATCAATCACCACAAAAGCAATCAATGCATACAGAAGTCCGTCACAGCCTCCCATAAACCAGCCCAGCCATCCGCCTACAGCCATAAAAACCATCTGAATAAAGTTCCAAAATTCCTTCATGCCAGAATCCTCCTCCCATGAAAAAAGCAGATCCCATTTCTGAGAACTGCCGTAAATAAGTTTTCTATCTTCATACCCTGCGGCAGAAAGACCTACATTGTTTCCTCCGTCAGCGTATACGTGATCTTCATGGTCTTGTCCGTATTCTTCACCACCGCTGAGCCTAGATTATTGATACTTGCCAGATACGGCGTCAGAAGATAAGCACACCTGTGCTCCTTCCCGTAACTGCCGCCCCACATAAACACAAAGTTCTTATACTGGAACAAAGGCGTTGCCATAGCTTCAAACCTTGCGCTCCCCTGTGTCTTGATCACCCTGTCATCCGCCGTGATCTGGAAATCCCCTGCCACGATCATGTCCCCAAGAAGCGTCATATATACCTCACAGGAACCGGCCTCCCCAAGGGATTTCAGCTTGGAAGTAAAGCCCAGCGGGATCAGCGTCACATCCGCTGAATTTGCAGTATTGATCTTATAAACTCCCTTCTTATCGTAAGAAGGCACATACAGATACCCCTTCCTCACACAGCATTTTACATTCCGCTCCGGATAGGAACCGTCCTTTGCCCTTGTGCCCACTTCCGAAAGCTTCGCCTTGGACAGTGTCCAGCTTCCCTCCGTAAAGGAATAATCCTTTTTGGAGATCCGGATCCACACCATCTTCGCATCCCCGGAAGAATTCGGCTCATTGGAAAATCCATACCAGTATCCGTCATGTCCGTCCATAAATTCCCCGTACTTTGTATAATCCCCCAGGAACGTAAAGCTTTCCGTTGTCAGCGTCTGCTCTTCCAGTACGGTATACGTGGTATCATCCAGCTTCTCATTCAGCCCGATGTTAAACACCGGGATCCGGATCTTCGTAATGGTCACACTGGAAGTCCCAAAGGTGATGGAATACAGCAGGTTCTTTTCAAAATCCAGCTCCACTGCCTCAAACAGTGTCATCTGCCTCGCCTTCGGGATATCCCCGATATCCACCTTTTTCAGAAGCAGGAACGTGCTGGCATCCCCTGCCGCACTGCCAAAAGCATTCTGCCCGCCCAGGGCACTGGTCAGTGCCACCGCTGCAATATTCCCGTTTCCCTGGCTGGGAGTAAACTCCCACACAAACTTATATCCATTATCCAGCTTCTTGCTCTCCGTCTGATTCAGGCTTCCCCTCGCCACATTGGAACCGGAATTAACATTGTTGGAAGCATAAGCCACCGGCAGGTTCTTCCCCTGCTCGTAAATATGGTCCGCCTTTTCTTCCAGAACTGCCGGGAACAGCAGGATTCCTCCGATCATGTTCGGACAGATGGGCAGCAGCGTCCCGTTCCACAGAACAGAATTGTCATACTCCCCGCTGGCTTTCAGATAAATCCCCATGGGATTCAGCCCCAGAATATTATTCACAGCCTCCGTGATCATGTTCGTCTCCTGCACGGTTTCCACCGCACCCGTATTCGTATCGGTCAGTTCAATGACCATTTCACCCTTTAGCTTCATCACACACCCTCCATTTCTACAGGCCTGCAGAAACCGCTGATTCCCGCTCTCTCAGCAAAATACACCTCAAAGCCTCTGTTCACCGTCTCCTTCATCTGCATGGACAGCGAATCCCGGAAGCCATTCACATTCAGGCCTCCGCCAATGGCAAATCTCCTGGTATAATCTTCCACCTCAAGCTTTCCGTCCCAGGCTTCCCCTGCAGCCATAGCCTGTCCGCTGACAGAAGCAATGCAGTCTCCCACATCAACCGTCCCACTGCCATTCTCCATCCAGAGATACACATTGAACGTATTCGTATAATTGGCAACAATCTTCTCAATGGGATAATACAGCGACAAAATATGTTTCCCGGAATGCCAGGTCTCCACCGGACAATGCTCCACAATCTCCTCATTATTAAATTCATAGACCACATGGCAGACAGCCTGTCCATTCTCCTGCCACTTCACCGGCAAACACACATCCACAGAAACCTCCGAACCACCCCCTGATCCGGATCCGGAATCTGATCCACCAGAGACATCATCCGTACTCCCTGTATTCTCATTCCCGGAAGTATTTCCAGCTTCATTCCCTGCCACATCATTTTCAGAATTTCCTGCATCCGATGTCTCCCCGGTTCCATCAGAACCACCCGTACCAGTACCAGTTCCAGTTCCACTACCGCTTCCACTTGGAAACGGAATCACCACAGTCCCGGATGCCTCCGCAGACCGTTCCACCGGATCCGCAGCCACATCCACAACAACCTGTGCAAAAAACTGCATATGGTTTTCCTCAGAAGAAGCAAACTGAATACTGACCAGCTTCACCCTGGTCTGCCCGATCTCATGTGCGGAAGCATTGGTAAACGTATGTATCCCGATCTTCCCGGTCTTTGCATTGTCTTCAATCTGGTTCAGCAGCCCCGAAATATTCTTGTCGTTCCTTGACTTCGCCTGAGCCAGCCTCGGGTTCTTACCCACGCATTTCAGGCTCTGCTTTCCCCCGATCTTCTGTCTGATGGAAGTGATACAGGTGATCTGCCCCTCATCTGCCTGTCCTCCTGCAAATGTCAGCACATCCCCCGGATCCAGTGCAGGGTTTCCGATGGTATCCGAATCAAACGGCACATACCGGATCACAGACAGCTCTGCCAGGATATTCCTGCACAGCATCTCCCTGGTCTCCTTTAACCCAAACTGCAGAAGCGGATTCACCCCCCAGATTCATAGTCAGCCCGTTATCCGGATCCAGAGCATAATACTCTGCAATCTGCGTCTGCTTATTCGTGGAACTCACTGCCGTGTACCTGGTGATAAAATCCGAAAAACTGGAAGAAAACCGGTGTCTCTGCTCCACCTTCATCACAGGATCCTTCCCGTACTTTCTCAGTTCCAGCTTCCCCTCCCGGTTGATAATAAAGAAACCTCCCAGAACCTGTGCCACATAAAACAGCACGTCCCGGCAGGTCTCAATATCATTTTCAGTATAAACAGAAAGCGTCACCCCGCCATTCGGCATGGCATCAATCTCCGCCCTCTTATTCGCAAACTCCACTTTGCATCTCTTACAGCACAAAGCAATAAAATCATAAGCAGTCCCCACAGTCTCAAACCCATTGAAACTCTTATCAAACCGCAGCATAAAATCATAGGCTTTCAGTTCCAGGCACTTTGCCAGGCGGTTCGCCTCACTGACCTCAAAAACTCCCATCGGCACATCTTCCACAGAACCATCCGCCAGCACCAGATGAAACACCAGTGTCACCAACGCATCCTCCAGAGTGTACCTGTCAATATCACTCAGAAGCGTGATCCCCATCTCCGCCGCATACACCGTCCCCAGTTCAATCTCCGTACTCCCGCAGCACTGCCTGGAAATATACCCGGAACCCTTCACAATCTCCTTCGCCCCGAACTCATACGTCATTCCGCCCCTGGTAACGATCGTACCCGTCCAGAAATATTTCCTTGTATTACTCCTGACTGCCCTCAGAAAAGCATCCGACACAGGATACATCCCGCCACCTCCATTTTCCCACGAAAAAAGCACCAGCCAACTGACTGATGCCTTCGTAAATATAATCATCCTATCTGTTATAAGTCCAGTGTTTCAAATACCACTCATGCAGTTCTTCTGTTGTCTTACAGCAGTCTGCAATTTCTTCCCCATGTGATATCCACTGGCAGGTTTCCCGCCGGAATGTATCAATATCCAATGCATAAAACTTATATGTTCCGCCCCGCATATGCATCACTTCATCATCACACTGGAACTCAAAATAATCATCCCCGTCCAGAACAGCCTTTCCCGTCAGGTTCCACACCCCAGACCACGGAGGACCATCATCCCCCGGAACACAGAAGGACAGCCTTCCATCTTCCAGAATAACAGGAGCCACTGCAATATTTTTCATCCGCGGCATATATGGCTGTTCAAACCAATACGCTTTCTTCTCATCCATTCTTCTTCATCTCCATGATAGCCACCTGCCCTGCAAACTTGAAGTTAACTATTTATCAATTCTTGCAGTTCATTGACAAACCGGCAGATATGAAATCCATCACACACTGCATGATGCACTTGGATGGCGAGAGAAAGTATGATTTTTTCATCATCTCTGTAATATTTCCCCATCGTAAAAATAGGAATCAAATAATCATATCCTTTCTGCAAATTCAGATTAAAGCCATCGAAGGTTGACCATGGTATCATCGATACATTAAAAACATTTTCGGGTACATCTGGTTTTCCTATCATTCCATAATTGCTTCCATACCGTTGCATATCATTCGCATACGCCATAGAAAATGCTTCAAAATCTGGTATGTATGGTGTCCAAAGGTTGGAAAATGTCTCTGTGTCCTCATGGAATATGGTATAGCTGGGTATCATCTCGTCATATATTCCCAGTTCACCCTCCTGATTAATTGCCGTTCTAAACTCTGAATGACGGTTTACAATCGTTGCAAGATAATAAAGCATCGCAGGGTATAATTTCATTCGTTTCTTTTTTATTTGTGTAATATCCAATTTAACAGTCATACTGTATGTGCAAGGTATATTCGTAAAGTAATGTTCAAAATACTCATTCCGTTTCCAACTACTTCTATCAATTTTTTCGAATACCATCTAAGTTCCCTCACAAATTCTGATTATTGTCCTTTTACAAAGGCTGCATCATCTCAAGAATGATTCCATCCGGGTCTCTGAAATAAAACGCTCTGCTTTCCCCAAATCCATCTGCCCTGAAATCAAAATGCTGCGGTTCAGACAAACACTCCACATGATTTTCGATAAGGGTTTTGTAGACAGAATCAATGTCATCCGTGTAAAAGCATACTTCTGAGATAGATGTCGTAAACAAGTCTGATTGCTCTTTATGGATTTTGCTATCTACAAACTGAATCAATTCAACAGGTGGTGCTTCAAGAGTCTTCGAACCATTCAAATATGCAACCCTTGCTTTACAATTTTCCTTACGGAACATTTTATCGGTCTCTTCGCCTTCCATAAGGATTTCGCCCTGAAATTCAAGCCCAAGAATATCTCTGTAGAAAGCAATCGAGCGATCCAAATCAGAAACGGTTAATCCAACGTGATAAATTCTTCCAACCATATTTTCCCTCTCAAATAATTTCTTTATTTCATCAAACTAGTATTTATAGCACTAGTTGAGAAGAAGAAGCCTCTTCATTCTCACATTCTTCATAATCAATACTTTTTACATTTCTTTGAGTGGCGTATTGAACAATCCTTTCTTGAATTATTTCGTATATTATTATTTTTCCACATTCAGGACACATTTTTGCTGGTACATTAGTCGCATGATATGTTATACCGTTATAAACTACATCGGTTTCTGTTGTAATACTTTTTAACCATTTTTTGCATTTTGAACATCTAAACATAAACGTTTCTCTCCTTTAACTTCATAGTTTTTCAGCTCGACAGACTGGAAGTTGTACTTATCTATTCTTTTCAGTAGTATCCCATTTCGAGCCTTTCTTACAAACATAGAAATCACAGCAGTCTCCACCGGTTGCCAGTGTTTTTGTCCGATGCAGCACCCCGCCCATCATGTCCACAGAAATATAATCCATCTGACACATGTAAGGAACAAGTTTACTGTGTCCCAGTTTTCTGCCAAGTTCACATAGACCACACTGGCGATAAATTGTAGTGTACTCATCGCCATCTCTGCCGGGGATAGTTTCCGTAACCCAGTTATATGGACTGCTACTCATTCCATTAGCAATTTTATCTTTCTCTGCTTTTTTCTTCTGATAATCCAAAGAAAACGGATTTTTACCGCTAAAGGCTTTCTTGATAATCGGTGCGCCCATTGTTGCAGTAACCATTTCAGAGAAAAGTTTTTCACTCATTTTATTTGGGGCTGTTTCATAAACAGCCATCCAGACAGCACCGCCGCTTAACGATACACGAAGCGGATTTTTCATCATGTCGCCAATCTCATCCAACTCAGAAATGATTTGTTTATAACACTCTTTGCTTTTCTTTTTCCACTGTTTACAATCAACATCCGGCGTTTTTTCTTTCAGCAATTCAAAGATTACACCGTTCATTGCAAGCCACATTAGCTTTTCGCAATAAGAATACTTCATTTTACACTCCTCACTATCACGCAACAATTCAAATTCGTCTCTCAGTATTACTGAATGTTTATTAATATCCCAAGTTTTCATGTATTAGAATTATTTCAAATTCGCCAGTCATAGGTTTTTCCCATAATACCGAAAGTCCTCTACATATTCTTTCCGGGCTTTTACAATCATAACATTTGTCCGCTTTTATTGCACAAGGCGTTTTGACTCCTAGCCTTTGGGCATTTAACGGAGCTGCAATATTTCTTGCCCTGTACAATGCACTGTCATAATCCTTCTCAATCTTGTTCTCACCTATGACAAAATAAACCTTTTCATGCCCATAAAATATGGATGCAACACGATTACAATTTCCATCTATGTTGACAATTTCACCACTTTCAGCAATTCCATTTACTGACGTAATATATATGGATGCTGCGTTTGCCTCTAGACGAACCTCTTTACTTGTTTTTCCTTCCGGTATCCTATGATGCCAAAACACTTGATTATGTGTACTTAGACTTTCAAAAAGTCCCATCTTTTCTAATGTCATAGAACCTGCAAATCCTACAGTTTGATTATCAATTTGGGAATTTATATAGTTAGCTGCTTCGGAAGCAGTTTCAAAGCAATTAACAATATAGCCTAATGAAATCAAGTTTTTCTTTATCAAATCAAAATTTCTTCCCACGATGTTCTCTCCAAATTCATGCAAAAATTCAAATCTTCACGTGTTCCAGACTCACCAGAAGTCTGGGAGTTTCTGTTTCTAGAAATAATTCAATTTTCTGGATATGGTTCTATTTCTAGAGTGTATTTCACTTCATTCATTAACTCCTCTTCTGATAAATCATATGGAAATGGGTCTGCATCCTCCATGCAGTTTTTCATGAGTTCCTCATACGTTCCACACTCTATAACAATAAATGGCTTATCCTTAAAACAGACCTCGTCAACTCTGTAATACTCGTTTCTGTATTTAAAAACTGGACGTTTTGAAATATTTTCTACAATATTATTATTAGAATAAGACTGTGTTCTTTGCTCATAAGGCAAATCAATATACATTTTTTCACCGCCAAGCATTACTATGAATTTTTCAATTTTATCCTTTATCAATTCAAATTCATGCCTTGTTACACATTTATAATTCCACATATTCATTTTCTCCATAAAATTCCGATTTGATTCTCCCATTATACCATCTCGCTACATCTCCTTCAACGTAAAACTCACCGTCCACAGCCCCTTATAACTGGTATCTTTCCTCAGCTTTGCCTTATACCCCGTCACATACATCTCCGCCAGTTTCAGTTCCGCTGTCTCCACATCAAAATACTGCACACTGATCTTATCCTTCTTCGAATACACTGCCAGCTTCTTAAGCCACTTCGCCGTAACAGAAAACGACACCGGAATGCTCACAACGCCATGCCGCACCACATCCCTCTGTGTCGTCCCTGCTTCCGTCTCACCGCCAGAATCTGCTTCCACATCCTCCAGCTCCACCTCATAAGAATCCGGAAGCGGCAGGTTCTCCCCGTCAAACACAAGATACTGAAAAAAAGCCATCCTATCTACCTCCGCTCCTCAGACTCATTCTCTGCTGTGCCGTCACGATCACCTCATCCAGCAGCTGGTTTCCCAGATAAACAGGAATCACCAGATCCCCCTGCTGTCCCTTCTGATCACCCAGCACATCCTTCAGCGCCGCCACAATACCAGCCGTCAGATCCGCACCGCCGGACGATCCCGTACCGGTCATCACACCGCCATCTGCCACAGCCATCTGCGGCGAAACCACCATATCCGCAGCCACACTGTTCACAGCTGCCTTCACCAGACCCCTGCTCTTCTCAATCCCCTCAGCCAGACCATTCATAAAGTCAGGCATCCAGCTCTCAAAATCCGTCAGAGGACCTTCATCCGGCACAGAAAAATGCAGATGGGAACGGATCGTATTCGCCACATCCGTCACTGCATTGGCAACTGCACCAATACAGCTCCGGATACCATTCACAATACCGTTGATGATATCCGCACCCCACCGCCATCCGGCAGACGCAAGACCTGTAATATAATTCACTGCATTTCCAAGTCCGCCCCTGATCGTATTATAAATACCGGAAATCGTACTCCGGATCCCGGACCACATGGCATTAAAAGCACTGGAAACCGTATTCTTAATCCCGTTTACCACAGAAGAAATCGTATTCCTGATCCCATTCCACACGGAATTGACAATACCCCTGATTCCATTCAGCACGGTAGAAATAATTGTCCGGATCCCATTCCAGACCGTAGAGATCACCGTCCGAATTGCATTCATCACCGTAGTAATGACTGTCCGAATCCCGTTCCATGCACTCTGCAAAAATGTCCGGATCCCGTTCACCACATTCGTAATGACAGACCTGATCCCATTCCAGACAGAACCCAGAAATGCAGAAATTGCATTCCACACCGCCATAACCGTTGCCCTGATCCCATTCCACGCTCCCACAAGGAAAGTAGAAATTGCAGTGACAACCGTTGTGAACAGTGTCTTAATCCCAGCCCACAGACCGGAAAAGAAATCCCTGATGCCATTCCATACAGCCACCGCCGTATTCCGGATTCCGTTCCATGCAGAAACCAGAAACTGCGAAACCGCCGTCCATACCTGGACAGCGACTTCTTTAATCTCATTCCACAGCCTGATCCAGAACTGCCGGAACTCCTCATTGGTATTCCAGAGATAAATAAAAGCCGCCACTAAAGCTGCAATGGCAGCGATCACAATAGCGATCGGATTTGCCATCATCGTGGCACTCAGCGCCGCAAAAGCACCCTTCACCGCACTGATCGCACCGGCAAGCTTCGGTGCCCATGTCATAATCGTTCCAATGGCCGAAAGGGTCTTGCCTATGATGATCAGCACAGGACCCAGAGCCGCAGCCAGAAGTGCAACGATCATGATCACACGTTTCACCCCGTCCGGCATGGCATTCAGCACGTCCACCATCCCCTGCAGTCCGGAAACAATACTCCGCACCGCAGGCATCAGCAGATCCCCGAAAGAAATCGCCAGCTCCTGAAGCTGTGACTTCAAAATAGTCAGCTGTCCTTCCAGATTATCCTGCATGGTGTCCGCCATGTTCTTTGCGGCATCCTTGCAGTTATTCACCGCCCCGGACACCTTTGCAATATCCTCCGGAGCCGCATTCATCAGTGCCAGGAAACCTGACATGGCATTCTTTCCGACCAGCGCCTCCGCATTGTTCGCCTTCTCAGCTTCCGTCATTCCTGCAAAAGCTCCCCTGCAGTCAGCCAGGATCGCAGACAGGCTCCTCATGGATCCGTCTGCATTCGTGGCAGCAATGGTCACATCCCCGATCGCCGCACCTGACAGCTTCACATCCCCGGTCAGGTTGGTCATAATGGAACGCATGGAAGTACCAGCCTGGGAAGCCTTGATACCCGCATTCCCCATCAGCCCGATAGCTTCTGCCGTATCCTCAACCGAAAATCCCAAAGCCCCTGCAACCGGCGCACAGTACTTAAACGTCTCACCCATCATGGACACATTGGTATTGGCATTGCTGGAAGCGGCCGCCAGCACATCTGCAAAATGTCCCGAATCCCCTGCAGTCAGCCCAAAAGCCGTCAGTGCATCCGTCACAATATCAGAAGTCGTTGCAAGGTCTTCCCCGGATGCCGCAGCCAGATACATAACGCCTTCAATACCTGACAGCATATCCTCCGTCTTCCATCCGGCCATCGCCATGTAATTCATGGCATCCGCTGCCTCAGTCGCAGAGAACTTTGTTTTAGCACCCATCTCCCTGGCCTTGTCCCTGAGCTTATCAAAATCAGATCCCGTTGCCCCGGACACAGCCGCCACCCTGCTCATTGCAGAATCAAAATCAGCGGCAGTTTTCACCGCCGCCGTTCCAAGCCCTGTCACCACTCCCGTCACTGGAAGCAGCTTCTGTCCCACAGAAGAAATCTTGTTTCCAACTGTCTGCAGCTTCTCACCGGTCGCCCCGATTTTCTGCAATGCAGTCGCAGACTGGTTCGCCTGCTCTTCCAGACTCCTCAGTCTCTGCTCCGTCTCAATGATCTCCCTCTGCAGTGCATCATACTGGTCCTGGGAAATCGTCCCGTTCCGCAGTGCCTCATCCGCCTGCTGCTGCGCAGTCTTCAAAGTCTCCAGCTTCTCCCTTGTCTCAGAAACCGCCTGTGCCAACAGCCTGTGCTTCTGCGCAATCAGCTCCGTATTCCCCGGATCCAGCTTCAGAAGCTTCTCCACATCCCTCAGCTGACTCTGCGTATTCCTGATTTCCGTATTAACCCCTTTCAGGGCAGTCTGCAATTTTGTGGTATCGCCGCCAATCTCGACAGTGATTCCCTTAATTCTGTTCCCTGCCATACGGCTCACCCCCAAAATCTCATAAAAAAAGGCACAAAAATACCCGGATCACTCCGGGCACAAAAAAGCACCTGCCTTCACTGACAAATGCTTTCATTATCGTTAAAATAAATCGAAATCCTCCTGTGTGGCAACCTGTCTCCATCCCTTATACTCATCGTTCCTGCTTTCCACAAACATATCATGCACCATGCCAATGGTCAGCAGATCCAGATCCCGGATGGAAATCCCCAGCTGCACACACCGGAGAAGAAACAGGGGAGTTGTCATTTCGCGGTCTGTTGCATGAAGTTTTTTTTAGCCTCCACATCCGTCTTAATGTTCATCCCCCACAGCTCAATCAGCTTCGGCAGAACCTGATAAATACTGAATGTATTAAATTCATCCAGCCAGTCCTCCGGATTATCCGGAATAGACGGATCCGCATGTTTCGCCATCACGTACGCAATGTTCTCAAACATCTCAAGGGAAAACAGATCCAGGGAGGACTTTTCCGGATCCCCGTCCCCAATACTCTTTTCCAAAACAGATAAATCCTTGTAGATATCCCTCTGGAACTTAATCCTGTAAATACGCGGAATAGCGGCAGAAGCCTTAAAAGCAACCGCCTTCCCGTCAATCTCAATCTTCTTCATCATGCTCATATCTGAATCCTCCTCAGCTCAGTGCTTTTCCATTTCCTGCAGCATTCACTACAGACTTTCCACTATCAGAAGCCTGCAAAGAAGCCGGATCCGCAGCCGGCAGATACACCGACTTATACCAGTCTGCATAAACAGTTGCATCCGTAGTATCTCCTGTCTTCGCCTTCACCTTTCCATCCGACAGCGGCGTAGCCTTAATAGTCAGCGTTTCCGTCTGCACTTCCTTCTTCTCCTCGTTGGTCTTTCCCTCGATCTTCGGACGGGAAGCCGAACAGTTATACATCACGTGGCGGATATGGCGCACATCCCCGTCAAACTCAAAAAGCAGGGCAAACAGTGCAAGTTCTGCGTCCGAGTTTTCAATCAGAACGCCCTTGGCATCCAGCTTCTCTCTCAGCACATCCGTTCGGAAACTCTCCGGAATCAGTGCAAGCTCCAGATCCCCGTCATAGCCCATATTGTTGTTGATCACATAATACGCAATGCCATCCGCATAAAAATTCTCCGGCTCCCCGTTGGCATCCAGGGACAGTGATACGGACCCCGGAAGCGGCACTGGTGCTGCATAGGACACCGCCCCGTCCTCCCCGATCGTCAGTAAAGCGTAATGCGCATTTTTCAGATTATACTTCACCTTGTTATTCTTATCAGACATATTATCCCTCCATCATTTAACAAATCATTACAGTTCCATACTGTACAGCACCTCATACAGCTTTTCGCTCTGGATCCAGACCTCCGACTTATTATAAAAAATCCCGGCATCATCCAGAACTGTTTCCACCAGAGTTTCTGCCCCGGGATCCTTCCGGTCCGTGTATAGCTCTATCCTTACTTCGCTGATCCGGAAGTATACCCGTCCGTCTGCCGCAAAATTATCACTGCCAGGAAGCAGATAGCAGATAAACGGCGGATCCGGGCTTTCCCCTTCTGCAAAATGGTCATAAGCAAAAGGAAAATCAGTCTTTTCCAGCATCCCTGCCAGTTCTTCCAGTGTCATATGCTTTCACCTCCCGCCATCACCTCAGTGCCTTCTCCACTTCCCGTTCCAGAGTCTGCGCAGCCCGTTCCTCCGCAGGAGCAATATGTGGAAATACCCTTGTCCTGCCGCCTTTTCTCAGCGCATGACCGAACTCCAGCAGATGGGCCAGCTGGTACCTGTTCCTGGAATACACCACGATTTCCATCGCATTGGCAGTTTCCTTCGTGGTCTTCGCCGCCCAGCTCTTTGCATAAGCACCGGTCTTCACAGGGGCATTTTCCTGGATGTCCTTCCTTGCCTGTGTCCCTGCCTTCTTCACTGCTTTTTTCATATCATCTGCAGCAAGCTGTGCATACTCTTCCAGTCCTTCCATGATCACATCTGCCATCTGGCTGACTGTACATCTGTCCCCTGCCATACTCTCACCTCCGGACCTTCCTGCATGTGAATTTCAGACACTTCTTCTTATAATTCAGATGATCCACACTCACAATGTCATACACCTGATCCCGAAACAGGATCCTGTGGGTGACAGACCGGATGCCTGCCGTCTTTTTACAGTACCGCACCGTCACAGTCATTCCCACATCTTCCACCACAGTCCCTGCAGTTTCCGCTTTCCTGGAACTGGCAAGCCCCTCACCGCCTATCGCAGCAAAACAGCAGTAATCCTCTGTCCACTCATTCCTGTGATTTCCGATCCCGTCCTTTACAACAGAACATTTCTGAAAAATCACCTTTTCATTCATCAATGCAATATTCAAACCAACCACCTCAGAATCCCGGTTTTCTTACTCCAAATAGCAGGCTCCGCAGATCCATCACCAGCTGATGGTGATCCGCTTCCTCCCTGTGTTCATACAGATAAGCAGCCGCATACTGCACGGCAATCTTCGTCCCCTGCAGATCTTCAAACTCATCCTCATCCACGATCCTTGCCACATCCATGCAGATCTGCTGCCCCTGCCTGATCAGATCCCCGATCAGCGCATCATCATCCTCAAAATCCACACGCAGGTAATTCTTCATCTCATCCACTGTCACTGCCAACTGCATCACCTCAAAACAGAACCGGCAGGCCTGTACTTCTCCTGCCGGTCCCCTTATTCAAAAAATCAGTCTGCCTTCAGTTTCATAATCTGCACGGCTTCCGGAAGAACCAGTTTTCCGTCCACACGTTCCTTTGCAACAAAACCGATCATTCCGTTGCCTGCAAACAGTTCATTCAGCTGCTTAAAGGATCTGTTTCCACGGTCTCCAATGTTGTAATAGCTGTAATCCCCAAAGGCGATGCCGTCCTTCGGTGCATAGGCAGAAGTCTCCACCTTGTAACCCAGGATCCTGTCCGGTTCCCCTGCCTGGTAAGCCGGCTGCCAGATATAAGCACCGTTATTGTCCTTCAGCTTTCTAAGGGAAGGCAGTGTTGCATCATTCATGATAAAGGATGCATTTTTACGGTACGGACGTTTCAGACCATACACCAGATCCAGCATGTCATCTGATTTCAAAGCTGCAGCCAGTGTATTCAGCAGATGCCCTCCGCCTGTTCCGTCAAAAATACCGGTCGGTTTCCCTGTTCCGTTTCCGTTCAGGAAGGCATCCTCTTCCGCATTGGCAAGTGCCTTTCCAAACTGGACAATGATGTAATTTTCCAGATTAAAGGCATTGTCATAAAGCAGTTCCTCCGTTACCTTAATCGCCACATGAAGCTTATGTGCATCCAGAATCTTCTGGTCAAAAGTCGCATCCCCAAAAGTCAGTGCCCCGCCTTCCTCGATCCAGCTTGCCGCCGGCTTGGTAGCCGCAATATTGATCTTGTGCTCTCCGGAAGTCACGATCCTTGTGGCAAGACGGCGCATGATATTTTCTTCATTCAGAACATCAACCAGCCTTCTGTCATACTCCTCCGGAACCAGATAACCGCCGTCGGCATCCACGCCCTCCTGAAGGGTATTGGAAACCTGACGGAAGTTGCTTCTCAGTGCATTCAGCATTGCCCTGCGGTATTCATCAGAAGCACGTCCTGTCTTTGGCTCGCCCTGGCCACCGGCATAAGGCTTCCCGGTCAGCGGCTGGTTTACCGGCTGGTTCAGGTTCTTTTCCATTTCCTCAGCCTTGCGGTGGCGGTCAATCGCCTTTGTCAGATCCTCAATCTCCGCTTCCATCCTCTCATAGGTTGCACTGTCCTCCGCAGACAGAACACCATTTTCATTCTCATGGGTATCCACAAAATTCTTTGCAGCTTCCCAAACCTTAGCTCTCTTCTCCATTAATTCCTGAATCGTCATAATCCGTATCCTCCTCAGATATATTTTTTTATAAAATTTAAGCGTTCACGCAGATCATCTGCAGAACGCCCTGTAACATTCGTATTCACTTTCTTCTTTTCACACTTCTGGCAGACATTCTCCGCCGCCCCGAAACATCCATTACAGGGATCGTCCCCCTCAGCACCGGCACTTCCACTTATTCCAGTCCCCTGCATACCAGCACCATTTCCATTCAAGCCGGCATCTCTGGCATTTCCGTAGCACTGCCCCGATACTCCATTCCCACCAGCAGCCATCCTTGTGATCTCTGTCTGATCTTTTACGGATTTCCCAGTCTTTCCATAATGCCTTTCCAGCTTATTCATCAGCGCATTATTCACTGCCCGTCTGGAAAACATTACAGAATCAGACGTCCCGTTTTCTGTACGGCCAGCACCTGAATCTCCATTTTCGCCTTCACTGCCCTGTTCCTCTTTCTGGAACAGGATGTCATCCGCAAAGCCAAGCTCCACAGCCTTATTCGCATCCATCCACGTTTCCGCATCCATCAGATGTGACAGCTTCGCCCTGCTCTGTCCCGTTTTCCGTACATAAGCATTGATGATAGATTCTTTCACCGCATCCAAAAGTTCCATAGCCTTCTTCATCTCCGAATGGTCACCCCACGCAACCGTCGCCGGATTATGGATCATCATCATGCTTACCGGACTCATCCATACCTCAGTTCCGGCCATTGCAATGACAGACGCAGCAGATGCCGCAAGCCCGTCAATCTTTACGGTAACCTTCCCCGGATATTCCGACAGCATGTTAAAAATCTGCGCTGCGGCAACACAGTCCCCGCCCGGACTGTTGATCCACAGGGTAATGTCCCCTGTCCCTGCATTCAGTTCATCCTTAAAAAGAGCCGGCGTGACATCATCGTCAAACCAGCTGTCCTCAGCGATAACTCCGTTCATGAACAGGATTCTTTCCTCAGCTTCCTGTCCGCTTTCCAAATTTACCGCTTTCTTTTTCCAGTTCCAAAACTTCTTCACCAGTATCCTTCCCCTTTCCAGATCCGGCAAAGATACCGGCATCCTGTAATTTCGTCATATTTCCATTGATCAGATACAGATCGCCGCCAAGCTCCTCCGGGATCCGATCCATATTTTCCAGTTCCCGGATATCATTGGCACTCATCCATCCATTCTGTCTTGCCGTGGCATAACCGGTCATCCTTGACTGGTAATCACCCCTGAGCAGCCCATCCACATTGAACTTAAAGAAATACTTCTTCTTTTCCTCCGCAGACAGCAGAGCCCTGACCATTGCCTGTTCCCACCGGCTCACCCAGGGATCCAGCGTATACTTCACAAACTCCAAAGACTGCTGCTCAATGTTGCTGAAACTGGACTTATCCAGATCCCCGACCATATGAGGCGGCACCCTGAAAATCCTGGCAATCTCATCAATCTGAAACTTCCTGGTTTCCAGGAACTGGGCTTCATTCGGTGCAATGGAAATCGGCGTATACTTCATTCCCTCTTCCAGGACAGCAACCTTATTGGCATTGCTGCTTCCCCCGAAAGTGGACTGCCAGCTCTCACGCACCCTGCCCGGATCCTTCAAAGTCCCCGGATGCTCCAGCACTCCTGACGGAGCGGCACCGTTGGCATAAAACTTGCTTCCATACTCCTCCGCAGCAATGGCAAGCCCGATCGCATTCTTCGCCATGGCAATAGGTGAATATCCGACCAACCCGTCAAACCCAAGCCCCGGAATATGCAGCACATCCGCCGGATGCAGACGCACGATCTTTCCATTTGCTTTCGGATCTGTCCCGGTTCTTCCGTCCACATCATCCCCGTCATAAACCAGATACTCATAATAAAGCCTGCCATGCTCATCCCTGTCCACCGTCATCCTGTCAGGCATCAGCGGATAAAGAGCCACAATTTCACCCTTTCCATTCCGGATGATCTGACTGTACGCATTCCCCCACAAAAGCAGATGCGTCATCAAAGTCTCCCGGAACACAAAGGAAGTCATCTCCGGATTCGGCTCATCATGCAGCAGAAAATAGAGCGGATGATCCACCGCCTTTTCCTTACCGCCATTATCGTTGTACCTGTAAAACTGCAATGGCAGACCCGCCACCGCCTCCGAAAGAATCCTCACACAGGAATACACAGCAGTCATCTGCATGGCACTCCTTGCGTTCACTCTCTTCCCGGAAGCCGTACTCCCCATAAAGAATCCATACCCGCTTCCAGCTGTACTGTTAGAAGGAGCATCCCTTCCCCGAAATAAATTACTGAAAAATCCCATACATCCTCCTTAAAACACCAACAGTCCTCTCTCATCGTAAACGCTGCCACTCTGCCCTTCCTGACGTATACATCTATCAAGCGCCATAATTGCGGCAACAATGCCATCTATCTTCTCCTTAGATTTAGCTTTGGTTACTTTAATATTGCCAGCAGGATCTGTGTCAATAACAACGTTACCTGCCATCCATCTAAGCACTGGATTCCCACCGTGAATAATTCTTCCCTCCATTAGTAAGCGATAGAATTCTTTCGTCGGAGCTGACATTGAAGAAAATCCCTGACCAAAAGGAACAATGGTAAAACCTTCGCCCTCCAAATTTTGAATCATCTGAGTCGCATTCCATCTATCCACCGCTATTTCCAAAATGTGATATTTCTCTGATAGGTACATGATGAACTTTTCAATAAAATCGTAATGAATCACGTTTCCCTCTGTAGACATGATATAGCCTTGTTTTTCCCAAATATCATAGGGAACTGAATTAGCTTTCACTCTTCTAGGTATGGTTTCCTCAGGAATCCAGAAGTACGGCAAGAGCACATACTTTTCATTTTCATCTCTCGGCGGAAATATCAATACTAAAGCTGTAATATCCCCTGTACTTGAAAGGTCAAGTCCTGCATAACAGTCTCTTCCTTCAAGTGAAGCCGCCTCAATTGATTCATTTCCTCTCATATATATCGCATCTGGAATCCATGCAACGGTTGAACTCACCCACATATTGCATCGAAGCCATTTGAAAGTAACCTCATCCGCCGGGTTCTGCTTTGCTTCCCTGTATGCATCTCTGAGTCTTTCAATATCAACGGTATATCCAAGAGAAGGATTTACCTTATACCAGTTTTCTTCATCTTCCCAGTCCTCATCATCCTTAAGTCCATAGACCACAGGATAAAAAGTTGGATCCACACGTCTGCCTTCTAAGATATCCACCGCCTTCGTATGAAGCTCATAAGCAATGGAATGTCTATCATTACCTGCAGTCGTTATAATAAAGTGAAGCGGATTCTGTCTTGCATCCGATGAGCCCTTGGTAAGAACATCATACAGCTGCCTGTTTGGCTGGGTATGAATTTCATCGAATACCAAACCGCTTACCGAAAATCCATGTTTACCACCAACCTCCGCTGACAGCACTTGATAGTAACCGGCATTGCTATAATTCACAATACGCTTGGTGGCTCCCATAAGCTTACTTCTTTTCATCAGAGCCGGTGACATCTCTACCATCTGTTTTGCCACATCAAATACGATGGATGCCTGCTGTCTGTCAGCCGCTGCACCATACACTTCTGCGGAAGGCTCATTGTCCGCATACAATAAATAAAGAGCGACAGCTGCTGCTAATTCGCTCTTACCTACTTTCTTACATATCTCCACAAATGCAGTGCGGAACTGCCTGTTCCCATCAGGTTTTACAATCCCGAATATATCTCTTATCAATTGCTCCTGCCACGGTAATAGCCAGAATGGTGTTCCTGCCCATTTACCTTTGGTGTGACAAAGATTCTCAATAAAGGTCACTGCCCTGTCTGCTTTCTTCTTATCATAATGTGAAGTCGGAAGCATGAACTGGGAAGGTTTATAATTCTTAAGCTTCGGATATCCCTTTGGTCTTGGTTCCTTTGCCACTAAGAATCACCCCCAAGCAATGCCTCCATCTCATCTTCCGGCTCCTTACCCTTTGCACTACCAGCCACAATACGTGACCTGGATGAAGGCGTAAGTCCAAACTCGGATGCCGCCTGCAGCATCAGCTTCTGATTGGTATTTGCAATACCAACCCAAGGTGTCTGCTGCTGATATCCTTTATCCGTTTCAAAGGTCGACCCCTCAGAATCTATATGCTCCTGCGCTTCCTTCCATCTGGCATAAGATTGACAGTAGGCCGCAAATGCCGCCATATCCACTTCCGTAAGAACCCCAATCTGATTCATCAAATCAGCTAAACGTTCCCACTCTTTCTTAGCCTCAGGTAATAACCATTCCGGACAGTTAGGCATTCCCTTTGCCGGAATTGGCTCCTTCGTATTCAATTTTCTTTTTCCCGGATTACCTTCCAGCTTTTTCAAAGCTGTAGGCTTTGGCTTTCTTCCTGCCACTGGAATCCCCTCCTTCCTAATTTTTTGCATAAGAAAAGGACCATGTATTTCTACACGATCCTCATTAATAATCATTGATGTTATAGTAATTTACTCAATGCAGACAATTTAGCTTTTATGCTAAACTCATACGTTTCAGACAATTTACGAATCCATTCGGTATCTTCATTTCGATAAGGATCTTTAATAAATCGTTTAATGAATTTCGTAACCTGACTTCTAAATGTCCAGTTAAGATTTGATGAATTATTAACAAGATTAAAATCTTTTACAGTCTGATTTTCATCAACGACTCCCATCAAATACCTTAATATTAAGACATCCGCAAATGTAAATGGCATAATATCATCTTCAAATTGTAACAATGACATATAAGGGCCACCCTGCTTCGTGTCATCTGTAACAAGAGAGTATGCACCAAGGGTTTGCGCTAATGATATTGCATATACTTCGCCCAAATCACCTGAACCATACAAATTTCTGTTTTCATTGACATTATGTTCAAAAATTTTATATACCTGCAAATCTTTTAGCTTCTGATTTGTATAAATTTCTATCCTACCTGCGGCAATATCAGAATCGACCTTGGAGATTACATCCTGCCCATGATTTTCCAACTCGACATTACGAATCTGTTCATAAATAAACACTCCTTCATCAAAAAAATCAAACAAGATATTCTGAAGATTCGCCTTATAGAAATGGATAATAACATTTGTATCTAAAGAGGCTCTCAATCTTCCAAACCTCCTATCAAATCATCCAAGTCATCATCACCGTCATCGTCATCAAACGAAACAAGCTTGTCACTAATATCTTCAATACTAAGCTGATAACATGCAAGCACCTTTTCCAGCGTTTCTTTTGGCACTGCATTATGGTTATAATTATAAATAACATAATCAATATACTCATGTGGTATATCAATCACATTACTTGGTTCATTCAACTTTGCATTGCCACCAACGCTTCGGAGCAAATTGCCAACCTTTTTCATGGTTCTCTCATTATCAAGACACAGCTTCTGTTTTAGGTCTATTATGCCTAAACTCTCCAATCTGTTTAATGCCATATCAAAGCTAACATTAAACTCTGACATTATACGAGCAATGTCCATTGCTGACAAACCTTTTTCCCCGAAATCTTGAATCCCGAGATCAATAAATCTGCCTACATCATCATCCGGCATCAATAAACAGGCTGCAAAATAATTTGCTTCCTGCTCTTTTTCATCAGTACTTCTACCATTAATTGTTATACTATCGTCAATAAATGAACTTTCATCGTTTAAATGCAATATCACATGACCAATTTCATGTGCAAGTGTGAAGATTTCTCTGGATAATCTGCTACAGCTATTTGTAAAAATAATAATATCATTATCCTTCTTTACTGCGAAGCCTAAATCAGCATTGTCTCCGAGAGGATATCTTAATAGCTTATATCCAAGTCTCTCACACTCTTTGAACAGATCAATTATTCCATATCTGCTTATTTTACACTTCACCCTAAATGAATCCGCTTTTATTCGGATTTCTCGTTTCCTACTATCCTGCATGCAAACCCTCCTAAATCATATCCTTGTGCTGTAGCTTTGCACACATATGCTTATTCGCATAAAACAAATCAAGCATATCAAATATCTTTTTAGAAGATGCGCCTTCCTCTCCTGCTCTATATTCAACCACCGGAGACTCGTCAAGTACTCTTGTTATATCTCCCACAGTTACGCCTAGAACTTCAGCAACCTTAGAAAGGATATCCAAAGTAACACTATTGACTCCACTCTCAATTCTTGCATACTTCTGTCTGCTGACACCAATCTGATCAGCGACCTGCTCTTGAGTGAAATTTTTTGCACTTCTCAACGCCTTGATACGGCTACCTAACATTTCATTCATGATAATCCCTCCATTTCTGCTTACTAATATTTTATCACAAAAATGAGAAAAGTCAATCTGAAATGTTATGATTTTGTAACATCATATAATATCATGTTATGTTTTCACATCAATAACAACCTTTTACTCATACCCCCATCTTCTATTTCGCGATTTTGCACAGAAGAGGGGGCGCCGGTCTTGGCGCTTAAGGCCTGTAGAGATTCAAATACCCCCTACCCTCGCTCCATCAGAACCGATATTCCTTGAATCTATCCTCGGTCATTGTCTTTACATTATGATGATGCTCACACAAAGGCTGCCAGTTCGACCTATCCCAGAACAGTTTCTGGTCTCCACGGTGTGGAATAATATGATCCACGACTGTAGCCATAGTAATATGACCTTCTTCATAACACTTCACACAGAATGGATTGCTCTCTAAGAACTTCTTTCTCTCTCGCTGCCATTTGGCACCATAACCACGCTCTGATGCATGGGCTCTGTCCTTTGTATGTAATGGCTTATGTTTCTCACAATACATCTGACCGTGCGGAATCAGTGCTGCACAGCCAGGATGTTTACAAGGAATATTACTTCTATATGGCAATGCATCCACCTCTTTCCCACTCGAAAACAATTTTTCTCGTTGTCGCGGTGCTCCTCAAATACTCGTGCAAGCTCGGCATTTTCATCGCTACTCGTGCAAAAAGCCCCGGAAGTTTTTGGCGTCCAAGGCTCTTCTCTGTCGTACAATTTCTACACTATCATATTAACATATATGCTTATGCCATGTTGGGACAAAGTGTGCCAACCTTATTTCGGTACGACAAAATTATTTAATGCTGATGCATGAATACGATGTACTGTGCGATATGATACATTAAGCTCGTAGGAAATATCTTCCCAGCTCTCGTTTTTCAGATAACGATATTTCAAAAGAAGTCTTTCCTCTGGGTTCTCCATACTTTCAATCGCCGCATTAATTTCTGAACGAAGGTCTACCAATCTGTTTATCTGTGCATCAATCCTCTGCTCATAATCCCATATCTTTTCAATGGTCTTTATAAACGGCGCTTCCAGATTTCTATTCGGATTGGTACCAATCTTTTCTCCATAAGAACATCCCTGAATCGTGCCTCTCATTTCACGAAGCTGTTCCAGCTCCTTCACTTCAACCTGTATCTGCTTATCCAACAGATATGCCTGTTTCAAATACTCTTTAGCCGTCATAAGCCACCTCCGAAAAGTTATTTCCCTCGGATTTACTCTGATTGTCTTATTTCGTCCTGAAGCATACGGATTAAGAATTCTCCAGCAACCGAAGTCAGCTGTTGATACCACGAACTTCTGAAAAACTTCTCAATCTGTAACGCTTCATCTATTGCCGCCTTGCTTTTTGGATTGCGCTTTACCTTTTTGAGTGCGGCTCTGTAATCAGCAACCGCACTAAGGATAATCGCATTCGCAAGTCTTTCATATGGGTCTTCAAATTGGTTCTTACCTGCCATGTGTTACCCTCGCTTTTACTGCAGCAATCAATCTATTTTGTGTCATATCCTTACTTGCTAAAGCCTTCATAACATCCTCATCTATTGTTCCAGCAGTAATAATATGCTGAACCACCACCGTCTCCGCAGTCTGTCCTTGTCTCCAAAGTCTTGCCACCGTCTGTTGATATAGTTCCAGACTCCAGGTAAGTCCAAACCAAATCAGCATATTTCCACCTGATTGCAGATTCAAGCCATGCCCGGCAGAAGCTGGATGTATTAACGCCACCTGCAGCTCCCCACGATTCCATTTTCTGATGCTTTCCTCAGAATCCAATTTTTCAAAAGGAATCTTTTTCTCAGTAAGTCTTCGCATAATCCTTGATAAATCATGTTTGAACCAGTAAGCCACCATAACAGGTCTACCATTTGCCGCTTCAATCATATCCTCAAGGGCATCCAGCTTCTGATCGTGGATTACAATCTCATCGCCATCATCGGAATACACAGCGCCATTTGCCATCTGAAGAAGTTTACCTGAAAGAGCTACTGCATTTGCTGCTGTAATCTCTCCCTTTTTCAAAGGAATAAATAAATCCTCTTCCATGTCCGCATAAAGCTTCGCTTCCTCATCATTCATATAAACCGGATATTCATTACTGATAAGCTCCGGCATCTGTAAATAATCCAAGGCTTTCATAGAAATCGTGATATCGGAAATCTTCTCATAAATCTGTTCCTCAGCTCCATTTCTTAGCTTATAAGAATAAACAATCGGACCATTCATCCTGTCCGGCACAAAATAATTCACACGATACTGGCTGATAAATCTTCCAAGTCTTTCTCCCATATCCAGACATTTGAATTCTGCAAACAGATCCATCAGTCCATTGCTGGAAGGTGTACCAGTGAGCCCGATTACCCTTTTCACATTTGGCCGAACCTTCATAAATGCCTTAAAGCGTTTACAGTTCCAATTCTTAAAGCTGGATAGCTCATCCAGAACTACCATATCCCAGAAAAAATTCACTCCACTTTGTTCAATCAACCACTGCAGATTTTCACGGTTAATAATGTAAATATCTGCATCCGCCTCCAAAGCCTTTTTCCGCTCTGCTGCTGAACCAAGAACAATGGAATATCTCAGGTGTTTCAGATGATTCCACTTATGAATCTCATCACTCCAGGTATTTCTTGCAACTCGAAGTGGCGCCACCACCAAAACCTTACTTACTTCAAAGCTGTCATAAATAAGCTGTTCAATAGCTGTCAACGTAATACTGGTCTTACCAAGTCCCATCCCAAGTATCACGGCTGCTATCGGATGTTCTAATATATAATTGATTGCAAACTGCTGATAATCATGCGGTTTGTATTCCATCAAGAATCCCTCCAATCTGTCCTGCATCATCCAGGACGAATACTTTATATCCAAGAGACCTTAGCTGGTCATGCCTATGCTCCTGTAAAACTCTTGGCTTCTTTCCCGGCGCCTTCACTTCCACCAACCCAAATTTCCCATCAGGTAATAAAACAAGTCGGTCGGGCCAGCCCGATGAACCAGAATTCCACTTCTCACACAAGCCACCACGCCTTTTAACCTCTCTCACTAACTTCTGTTCAATATATTTTTCACGCATCGCACACCTCCATCATTCTTAACAGGTGTGCAGGTCGAGTACCTCGTTCCGTAAAACTCTCTTAAGCAGATATTTATTCAAATTCTTCCTAAAGGGACTTTTATGTACTGAGGTTAACGACCTACACAAAAGGGCTTTTTCTTACTCCAAAAAATCCTGTCCTTCCTTAAGCTTCAATCCCACGACCTGCACTCCGGTATTCTTGCGAATACGGTTATAGCCAGCCTTGTCCATCGAAGAATAGAAATCCGTCGTACTACGGATATATTCGCCGTTCTGCATGCAATGCGCTCTGTAAGCCTGATACAGTTCACCCGATTTTTCCTTATAAGATGGATCAATCTCACAGCATTCCTCCAGAAACTGCCCCAGCCAGTCATTGTCCTCGCTATATGCCTGGATAGCAGCCTCTACGACATCTGGAAGTGTTGTATGGAAATTCTTATCAATCGCCCTCTTCGCACCTTCGATAATCCAGCTCATAATCGCAGGACCAGCATGCTCAAACAGATAATCCGCATAATTCTTGATGTCACTTTTACCTGTAATCTTTGCATTGAAGGGAATGACCACCAGCCTTCTCCAGATACCGTCATCATTGGCTCCTACCTTTGGAAGATGGTTGGTATAGAGAACCAATGTATGTGACGGTACAAAGGAAAACGGATCCTTATACTTCTTCTCTGCCTGAATCTCATCCGTAGAGCAAAGCTGCTTCACCACAGCGGTATTCAATCTCATACCTTCCTCCATTTCCGAAGAAATGATGAGACGTTTCCCCTTAAGCTCTGCCATCTCCGGCTTCACATTTCTCTTGCAATTCATGGTCAAGGCTTCCGCTGAAAGCTTTCCTGCATAATTTCCAAGTACTCTGAAAATGGTATTCCAGAAGGTACTCTTACCATTGGCACCGCCGCCATAAGCAATAATCATGTGCTCTTGATAAACCTTACCGATTGCAGCCATTCCAACCGTCTCCTGCACATAATCAATCAGTTTCTGATCCTTGCAGAAGAAAAGATTCAAGGCATCCAGCCATATCTGTTTCCCATCCTCTCCCGGAGAACACGCAGTAATCTTTGTAATCAGATCCTCAGGATTATGCGGCAATTCCCCTGCAAGCCCTTTTCGAAGGTCATAGGTTGCATAAGGTGTGTTAATCAGATTCTCGTTTTTATCCAAATCAGACACGGAAATAGCAATCATCGGCTTCGCCGTATTTGCCGCAGACACAATATATTTGTAATCACGTCTCTTCTGAACAAACTTCAGATAAGTCTGAGCACCCATCAGCATATAAACCAAAGGAATAAACTTTCCATCTACCTCTTTTAAAAGCTCCTTCGGGCCAGCCTGGATAGATTCCTTCGGTACACCTGCATCCTCCAACGCCTTCTCAACTCTTGCCACTTCATCCATAGCATCCTGAAGCTGCAGATCCAAGAATTCCTCAACAGCACCAATCGCCATCTGCTTATCCTCTCGCCAACATTCGCCATCGAACCTTAAAAAGTCTGTTGCACTGGTATATTTCAATTCATTTCCATACTCTCGAACCAACACCTTTGCCTGTCCGATATCCGAATAATCTTCAGGCTTCAATGAAGCACTTTCAAAATCTGCGTTATATTCATCAGGTGGCACATACCCTTCCTGATTCACAATACTTTTCTTAAAGAACTTCACTGCGCTGTTCCAGATAGTCTTAAGCTCCGACTCCGGTAGCGGCGGATCACATTTCTTTGCATGTTCTAAGAATGCCTCGTGTGCCTTTTCCGTAATTCCATAGCGTTTCAGCACACGCCCGGCAAAACGGCTCATAGTATTATTTCTGCTACCTTCCAGAATCTGCCCACCAGATGCGCTCTCCGAATCCTCGGAATCAAAATCTTCTTCCTCAGCTACCTGACTGACATCAATTTCTTCATCAATAGTCATCCAGCCATCATGTACCAATACTTCTTCACAATCAGCACCGAAGATAAATCTTGCTGCATCCAATGCATTTCCATCAAAGAAGGGATACTCCTTCTGCAACGCCTTCTTCAGATTTCCATACACTTCTGCATCTGTAATCTCTGAAATAGGAAAATAGATGTGATATCTCGGCCTAGCTGACTTTCCCTCCTTTGGAAGCAGATGATGTCTGCTGGAAGCAAGCATATATTCCATATCAGGGAATATTTCCTCCAGCTTCTCAGCTGTAATCCACTCTGCCGGTTCCTCTGAATGGTCATTATCAATATCCATAACAATCACGTCCGAACGAATGAAATTACCAATACCTCGATAGTTTCCTTTGTACTCTGCGCAAACATGATCTGCCTTCACCGCCTCCCGAAGCTGCTCCGGCGTACTCACCGTCACCCGGTTCGGGTAGCTGCAGTTTGCGGCCTGGCCAATACAGTTTGCTGTAAAAATCGTTACCTGCATATCTCAAACCTCGTTTCTATAAAGTAAGGAACAAAATCCTCCTAACTTCCTAAGCGGGTTTGACCTACACTTTTCCGGTCATCAAACAAAATAATTTGCAAAAATTGAGCCAGAGCAGCATCGCTTCCTTATATAAGCGAAAAATGCCCTGGCTCTTTTTAAAACTTTTTTCAAGAAATTATGCTCTCGACCGGAAAAACAATTTCCAGATGCGCTTAGGAAGATAGAAAGGCACGAAAGCCATTCGGAAAGTGAGGTGCTGCAGATGCAGACAGAAACGATTGATAAAAGCCGGCAGGCTACACCGTCCATTGATGAAGAGCTTATTGATACTCTCATCGCAATCAGTGTTGTAGCCAAACGACTGGCAGCCAATCTAAGACAACAGAATACAGAAAATGGAGGAAAACAAGATGAGCAAAATGAGTGAATTATCTCAGGTGCTTGATGAAATGATTTCCTGCGGCGAAGGAATGATCAAAGCTGCTAACGCAATCAAAGACATCTTCTCTTCTACCGAAGAAACACCCGAAAAAACAGAACCCAAGTCAACCAAGAAAGCTACAAAGGCTTCTGAACCGGCTAAAGCAGAGGAAACACCGGAACCTACCTATACCAAGGAAGATGTTCGTGCAGTACTCGCTTCCAAATCAGCCGCTGGATATAAGAAGGAAGTCAAAGAGCTTCTTGAGAAATATGGCGCTCAGCAGTTAAAGCAGGTAAATCCTGATGACTATGCAGCCATTCTTAAGGAAGCCGAGGTGATTGGAAATGCCTAAACATGCATACCTTTCCGCTTCTGCCAGTCACAGATGGTTAGCCTGCCCACCAAGTGCAAAGCTCTGTGCCAATATTGCGGACCAAACATCCGAATATGCACAGCAGGGAACCGATTGTCATGAGCTGTGCGCCTACCTTGTGGAAAAGGCTCTTGGCAGAGCTGTCACTGATCCAACAGAAAACCTGACCTTCTACGATGTCGAAATGCAAAACTGCGCAGAGGAATACAGGAATTATGTACTGGAACAAATCGAAGCTGCCAAAGAATTCTGTAAGGATCCACAGGTCATGATTGAGCAGAGACTGGACTTCTCCCGCTGGGTTGAGAACGGCTTTGGAACCGGTGACTGTGTCATCGTTGCAGATGAAGTATTGCAGATTATCGACTATAAGCACGGTCTTGGTGTTCTGGTAAGCGCCGGAGATGAGGAACACGGTGGAAACAGTCAGATGATGTGCTACGCCTTAGGTGCATTGGAAGCCTTCGGAGATCTCTACAACATCAATCAGATAAAGATGACCATTTTCCAGCCAAGACGTGACAACATCAGTACTTACACCATTTCCAAAGAGAAGCTTCTGAAATGGGCAGACGAAGTTCTGGCACCTACCGCACAGCTTGCCTATATAGGCGAAGGTGAATTCAAAGCTGGTGACCACTGCCAGTTCTGTAAGGTAAAAGCCACCTGCCGAAAGCGTGCAGAGTACAATCTGGAGCTTGCAAAATATGACTTTGGCATGCCTGCCACCCTGGATGACATTGAAATCGCTGCAATCTTAGCAAAGGTGGATGAAATGATCTCCTGGGGAAATGACATCAAAGAATATGCCTTACAGCAGGCCCAGTCTGGTGTTCACTTTGACGGTTGGAAAATCGTAGCAGGAAGATCCAATAGAAAATTTACTGATGAAGCCGCTGTGGCATCCAAAGTAAAAGACGCGGGCTACGACCCGTATGAGAAAAAGCTTCTTAGCATCACTGCCATGAGCACAATGCTCGGAAAGAAGAAATTCGAAAAGCTATTAGGTGAGCTTGTATATAAGCCACCAGGTAAACCAACATTGGTACCGGAATCTGATAAAAGACCGGTAATGAATACAGCACAAGATGATTTTAGCGTATAAGCCCAGTCTCAATGCTTAAAGCAGATTGGCTGCTCGCAGACATATCTGTTTAAGCATTAGAGACGACAACGGAAATGAGCAAGTAGCCTGATAAGGCGGATTGCGAATTTACGTAGGAATCATGAAAGTGCAAAGCACGGAATGATTCCGTGGACTTATACCACAGGACAAATAAAGGAGGGCCAATATTATGGCAAAGATTCAGAACCCTACAAAGGTAATCACAGGAGTAAATACACGTTGGAGCTATGCGAATGTATGGGATGCAAAGAGCATCAACGGAGGCGCACCGAAGTACAGTGTCTCCCTCATCATTCCCAAGTCCGACTCCGTAACCGTTAACAAGATTAAGGCAGCTATCGAAGCCGCTTATGAGGAAGGTCAGAGCAAGCTTAAAGGAAATGGCAAAACCGTTCCTGCGCTCTCTATCCTTAAAACACCTCTTCGTGATGGTGACTTAGAGAGACCTGACGATCCGGCATATGCAAATGCATATTTCATCAATGCCAATAGTGCTTCCGCACCTGGTATCGTCGATGCAGACCGTCAGCCTATTCTTGAGAGATCCGAAGTATATTCCGGTGTTTACGGCAGAGCTTCTATCAATCTCTACGCTTTCAACAGCAATGGAAACAAGGGTATCGCCTGTGGACTTAACAATCTCCAGAAGATTAGAGATGGTGAATCTCTTGGCGGCAAGTCCAGAGCTGAGGATGACTTCGCTTCTGATGAAGAAGACGATTTCCTTGAATAAATCCAATGTAACAACGACAACCAAGCAGGCGGTGGTAATACTGCTGCCGCCTGTGACAATCAAAGAAAGTAGGTAAAATATTATGACTATGGATTCTATTAATGAAATATTAGATGCTATTATCCGCGGATCCCTTTTAGGCTTCTTAGCCGGTTTCTGGTTAATGGGACTTGCTGCAATCTGGAAGTGGTTCCTGGGTGTTGCAAAACGTTTCCTTCATTGGATCTTTCCAAAAGCAAAATGGTTCCAGCCAAAAGAACAGCCCCCAAAAGGAAACTAATAGCAAGGCGGCAGTACTCCCCGGTGCTGCTGCCCTTTTTGTAAAGGAATGAGATTATGATAAAAGAAATGTCAATTGATTTAGAGACCTATAGCGATGTAGATATCTCCAAATGCGGAGCTTACAAGTACGCTGAGTCTGATAATTTTGAAATATTACTGTTCGGTGTATCCATAGATGGCGGTGAAGTACAGGTATTCGATCTTGCCTGCGGCGATACTATTCCTGACGATATCCTTGCAGCCTTATCTGATGATACTGTTACAAAATGGGCCTTCAATGCCAATTTTGAAAGAATCTGTTTATCCAATTGGTTAAAACGACATCACCCTGAACACTTCAAGGGCTATCGTATTCCCGAAGATCCTGCCTCAAAATACCTGGATTCATCCTCTTGGAAGTGTACCATGATATGGTCTGCCTATATGGGCTTACCACTCTCGCTTGAAGGTGTCGGTGCTGTCCTTAAACTGCAGGATCAAAAAATGAAGGAAGGCAAAGACCTCATCAAATACTTCTGCTGCCCTTGTAGACCGACAAAAATAAATGGTGGCAGAACCAGAAACCTCCCAGAACATGCTCCCAATAAATGGGAAGACTTCAAAGCCTACAATAAACGTGATGTAGAAGTGGAAATGGCTATCAAGCAAAGATTATCAAAATTCCCGGTTCCTGACTTCGTCTGGGATGAATATCACCTCGATCAGGAAATCAATGACCGTGGAATTATGCTGGATATGGATGTAGTAGAAAATGCTATCGCATTTGATGAAAGGTCCAAGTCAGAGCTTATGATATCCATGCAAAATATCACGAACCTCGATAATCCAAACTCCGTAGTTCAGATGAAACAATGGCTCTCTGATCATGGTATTGAAGCAGAATCCCTTGGTAAGAAGGACGTAGCTGCTATGATAAAAAATACTGATGGTGATGTAGCTACCGCATTGAAACTTAGACTCCAGCTTGCAAAATCCTCCGTAAAGAAATACCAGGCTATGCAAAATGCAGTATGTAAAGATGGTAGAGCTCACGGTATGTTTCAGTTCTACGGTGCAAACCGTTCAGGAAGATGGGCCGGACGCTTGATCCAGTTACAGAATCTACCGCAAAATCATATGAATGACCTTGCTGAGGCTCGTGAGCTTGTCCGTACCGGTGATTATGATACTTTGGAACTGCTTTACGATGATATCCCAGATACTTTAAGCCAGCTGATTCGTACCGCCTTCATTGCAAGACCGGGATACAAATTCGTAGTATCCGACTACTCTGCTATCGAGGCAAGAGTCCTTGCGCACCTCGCTGGTGAATCCTGGCGTTCCAATGTATTTGCAGAAGGTAAGGATATTTACTGTGCTTCCGCCAGTCAGATGTTTGGAGTACCGGTCGAAAAGCACGGTATCAATTCACATCTCAGACAGAAGGGTAAAATCGCAGAGCTTGCCTTAGGCTATGGCGGATCCGTCGGTGCTCTTATATCTATGGGAGCTTTGGATATGGGATTAACAGAGGATGAACTTCAGCCACTTGTTGATTCCTGGCGTGCCTCCAATCCAAATATTACTGCCTTCTGGTGGAATGTAGATAATGCCGTAAAGACTGCTATCAAAATGAAGGTTCCTACAGAGGTAAACGGAATCAAATTCCTCTGTCGAAGTGGGATGCTCTTCATCAAACTTCCTTCCTGTAGAACTCTTAGCTACGTCAAACCTCGTATCGGAGAAAATCAATTTGGCGGTGAATCCGTAACCTATGAAGGCATCGGTTCCACTAAAAAATGGGAACGCATCGAAAGCTACGGTCCGAAATTCGTTGAAAACATTGTGCAGGCAGTCTCCAGAGATCTTCTCTGTTTTGCTATGCGTAACCTCTCCCACTGCTTTATCTGCGGTCATGTCCATGATGAGCTTATCATCGAATGCAGCCAAGATGTCGATTACAAATCCATCTGCAGTATCATGAGCAAATCCCCAGACTGGATGCCAGATATCCTGCTTAGAGGCGATGGGTATGAAACCAAATTTTATAAAAAAGATTAAAGATAGCGGTCTCCGGTATTTGCCAGAGGCCGCTTAATACATCAATTCTTCGTATTATCATTTTTTCTAAACTCTTCAAGCATCTTTCTAAGAATCTGCATGTTCAGATACTCTTCGCGAAATGCATCCATATTATAACCTGGTAGTTGTTCCATATGAGGAATCCATATATCATTTGCAAATGCATCTTTTCTATACCAATTTTCTCTGACATATATCCTGAATCGCTGATGCTCTTTTTCATCCTCAAATATTAAAATACACCCTTCATACTCATTATGTGAATGCCGCGCTTCATCACCATCATCTACATAATAAAATTCATGCACCAAATGATTTAGCCTTCCTTTTACCATATAACGATACGGCACATCCCAGTTATGATATTCTGTAAGCGATATTCCATCCCTATCCGGTGTTGCAGTAAAATACCTACCACCATCAAGAATTACCCCACCAAGCTCTGCCAGAACAGTCTGGTGATAACATATTCTTATTTCACTCCAATGCGGTCTTGAATCGGTCTGTGCAAACAAATAGTACTCATAACCATCTCTGCCATCCTCCGGTTCATAAGTATGATCAATTGTAAATTCCGGAGCATACTTATAGTATTTCTTATCTTCACTTGATGGGCTGTTCGCCCAGTGTTCAGGATACTTCAGATACAACTTCACTTTTTCAATTGGTGAAAGCAGCATTCCAAATCTTTTCTTCCAAAGATACTCAACATGATGAAAATCTGCAGATTTATCAACTGGTGTATTACTATCTTGTAGCCTTACATAAATATTATTAGCAAATATTCCCTTATACTTCTCTTTCAAGTAATAGGGTGTATTTATACTATTATGAACCACAATAACATCTACCAGTCCACCATCCAAGTGTACTTGCTCCACAGTAACAACCGGGCGAAAATCACCTGCAAATTTCTTACCTCTGATAAAATCCGTAAGCATCTGAGTATTTCTACGATTTGCATCCTGCGACACATCCTGTATAGCATAATCACATTCTTCGTTGACACCAATAATAATATACGCATCTCTATCCACCAGATTATTAGCCATACAAATTATATCAATAAGCAGATCTCCATCCTTACTATCATCATACCACTCCCGCTTGAAATCCCAATAAGGACCTTCCTGATGCATCATAATTAGTTCTTCAATCTCATCTATTAATTCCAAAGAAGTCACCTACTTTCACCTGTCCCAGAAGTTATCACTTTTACGAAAGTATACTTCAAACTTTCTTGAAATACCCGTAATTCCAAAAACGCTTTTCAGGCGCTTAAGATCCTCATCACTATGATAGTAAACCAACCATTTTGTTTCTGGACGAACTTCATATTCAATTCTATCAAGGTATGGAACATCAACATCTCCAAAAGACAATCCCAGACATATAACTTGATTAACATCCCACAAAGCTGAAAAGAAATCATCATTCTCACTTATTATCGCATCCGTATCCTTATACAACGACTCACAAAAATCAGCAATTGCATTACATATGCTTTCATACCATTCAACATATTCCTCCTGCGCCTCTTTTGCTTTCCTACGATATAAATCAATTATGTACTTATTTCCATGTCCCATTATAGGGGCTATTTCACAACATGATGGGATTCCTCCATGCAGATGAAGTACGTCTTTTATGCCATAAACCTTTTCAAGAGTATCTGTGTAATTAAAACTCATAAACAGATCATTTCTGTTATTAATGAGACTATCTTTTTTACACATAGCTTGGGATGTATCAATAGTTTGTAACCATTCTAATACGTACTTTTGGAGTTTATCTACAAATCCGTATTGTTCCCTCCAGTATACATTCATAGTATCAATTATGCCCTCCATAGGCATTGTATCTACCATAGAATAAGCAGAATCATACATTCCCTCAACATCCGGATGCCCTATTTTTTCTTCAAAACTCCACCACAAATCATTAATAACCGACTTATCCCATCTTTCCTGAGCCTCTGTCGTATACCAGGGTTCTGTATCATCCAAAGGGTTAATAAAATACACGTTTTCAAATGTAGTCAGAAATGACTCATGATTTTCTTTTAGGAATTCTCTAAAAGCAGAATATGGCGTTTTAATTCCATGTGCTATGTCAAATCCATTGCCAAATATAAATAGTGTCTGCAACAATCATACCCCCAATTTATTATTTCCACCCCTCATTGAAAATCAAAGTAAATCACTAAGTGGCCTCCAACTATCATGAGACATATCCTCGTGATATTCTGTATTATTGATAAATAAATCCTCATTAATGTCTCTCACAAAACCAAAATTAAGCTTGTACTTTTCGGCATACTGTTTGAAAGCAATGAATTTATTTTCTACTTGAATATCAATATTCTTACTATGCCCAGCTACTTCTCCACCTTTTGTCTCTATCAACCAAACCTGACTATCATTCGTTTTAACTATATAATCCGGATAAAACAGCCACTGCTTTAAGAAACCGTCCAGATATACTATTGATAAATATTGCTGCCCTGTATCACCGTTTTTATATACCCACTCAATTCTATCCGGTCTTGTTTCACAATATCTTTCAAATAATCTCTCTGGCATACTTCGAGTCTTGTCAGTAATAAATTCATTGGTATATTCCAGATAGGCATTCAAACGCATAAGCTGTCGTTTCTTCACTTCGCTATACTTATATATTTCCATCTCTGGAATAGAAAACTCCGCCTGCTTTGGCTCAAGAACGAATGACATCTGTCTTCCGCCCATCTGAGCAGTACATCCTTTAAAGTCAATCTTCAACTGCTTAACATTATTAATGATAAATGCATAGAAATCTGAATTTTCCAATGCAACGAATTTGTACTTTGTTTTCTTCCCTTTGCTGAACATTCTACGAAGAATATTCTTCACCTTCTGCGATTGCAAGCCTGTAACCTTCTTAATCTCATCAACGGAATGCAACAAATAAATACCATGAGAATGAGTATTTACTGCAGTTTTGATTGTTACATTGTTCTTTCCTACTCCTGAAGCTAATTCTTCAGTTGTTCGGAATATACCTTGTAGTATCTTACTATCTATTTCATGATCAAAATTGTATCCACAAGCCTCAAGATTCTCCCGATTTATACGCATATCACTTCCAAGACTATACTTCTTTTTAAAATACTCATATACTTTTTCTAACGTTTCTCTCTCTCCAAGTCCGTCAAAGTCAAGATTTCGAAGTTCCTTGGTTAGAACAAAATCTTTTGCCTTATCACGCACAAATAATCTCCTAACCTGGTAAGCCTTATCCATTGATGACAAAAGCCCCATCTTGTAATGGCTATCTAATGTATAGATATAACAATAATCAAGCGTGTTCAATCCATAGTGCTTTTTTTCAGGCATACGTCTAATTCGACCAATTGTCTGAATCTGAAAATCTTCACTACCGCCCTCGCGAAGCTTTACAAGAATCTTTGCTCTTGGGCAATCCCATCCGGTAGAAATGGCCTGTTTCATTAAAAGAAATGCTGGTGAACCATCATTTCCTGTAAGATCATCAATATTTCTCTTTATATCACTCATCCAAATTGAAACCATGCCATTATCGTAGGTATATCCCATACTTTCAAGCTTGGCTTCTACACCTGCAATCGTTTCTGGTTGTCCCATCGGAAACTGAATAAGCACAAGTGGCCTAATCTTTGTTTTGATTGCATCATATCCAGCCTGAATTTCTTTTCTCTTTTCGTCAGCCAACTCAAGAAGGTACTCATAATCATTTGTGATCTGTTTTTTCTCATCAACGCCTTCATTTACATAGATTGCCCGTGTAATAAGTCCTGCATTGATAACCTCATCTTCCGGAATTTCATAGTATTCATGATGTGCTACCTTCTGCGCTGTTGCAGACACACGAATAATATTCTTTGCAGCAAATGCTCTAATAATATCATCCGCCTTCTTCGTATTATTGAGATGTTCTTCATCGATAATAACAACAAATTGAATTCCATCCCTATGGGCAGCGGCAATCGTTTCAAACAAGTTTGCTTTTTCACCATCTTTAAGTGCAGTGTTTCCCTTCTTAGTAACAAGTTCCCAGTTGATAAAAGTAACACTACCTCCTTCAAAGCCCATAAGCATAGAATACAAGAGATTCCTAGTATCTCTCTGTGGAGTAAGCTCACTCATCTTATCCATACTCTGTTGTTCAAGATCACCTTTACCTGGGCATAGCCATACAAAAGCGGTATTTCCACTTGTATTCTTAAGATACTCATCTACATATTTAATGAGCATGACAGTTTTACCAGCCCCCGTAGGTGCTTTGACTGTGATAACCTGCTTACTTGCAGGATCCAATGTCTTGTCAATCAGGAACTCAACGCAATTATCCTGGAATTCAAAATCCATTATTCCATTTACCATAATTCTCCAGCCTCCCTTAGTTCGAAATCAAAGTAATAGTCCGGAATTATAAATGTATCAACATTCTGGAGCATTCGTTCCTGTGAAGTAGACAGCAATACATCTTGATTTAAGAACACTGCTTTCAAATTCTTATAAGAATTATAATTCGTCTCTAAATCATCCATTTCGTCATCATCCATGACAATTAGATACTGAGAATTATTAATACTTACTCCGTATTCCAACTGAATCATCTCTACTATATGTTCAAGCAATTCCTCTACCAATTCATCAGAATTTTTGTCTACAAAATCTGTTCTATAGTACTTCAAATTACCTTTTACTCTTTTTTTGTATTCGGAACCAGATGCCATTCTTCCAGTCAAAACAGTCTTTATTCTCTGATAAGTAACTTCCTGGCAAATATTATTTTCATTATTTGTGCAGACAATAAATCTGCGAGAGCCCCCATCTTCTTCATTTAGTTCTAGCACCGCTTGTGCAGTTGTTCCCGATCCGGCGAAAAAATCTAATATCAATGCATCATTTTTATAATATGCTTTTATCAGCTTTTTAATAAGCTCTACCGGTTTAGAATAATCAAATTTATCGCCTAATCCAAATAGGGAAAGATCTTTCTTTGCATTGTCATTCGAGTATTTATTATCAATATATTCTAATGAGCTGGTCGCCTTAACTCTTTTGTTATATTCAATAACAAAATTGCCATTGCTATCCTTTCTAATTTTTGCGTTCAGATATGTTTTTGTGTATATTCTTGCAGAGCCATCCTTTTTCCTCTTTATAACAACAAATCCATTATCATATCCAAATTGAAAGAGTTTTTTGCTCCATCTCCATGCCCAATCAGCACGTCTATGGTTTCCCTTCTGTCTTTCTTCCCACAATTCTTTACTGCTGCCTGGATAGAATATTTCTCCCTCGATTTCCAGTGGATAGTCAAGCGAAGAACTATATGACAAACTATCATAATCTAAAGTTTGATTCAGTTTGTATTTTCCCCGTTCCCTAACATACTCATCTTCATATTTAAACGCCTCATCTACATGCTCTTCCATAACAAAGATGTCTTGTTCTCTTTTTGTATAAACCAAAATATAGTCATGATTCTTCGCATATGCAGACGTTGTCTTTCCACTTTTTTTGGTAATTCTTGGCATACATATAATGAAGTTATCTTCTGAAAAAATCTCATCCATCAAGAGTTTTAATTGTGCTTGTTCATTATCATCAATAGACACAAAAATCAATCCATCTGGAGAAAGCAATTTATGGGCAATTCGCAACCTTTCTGAAAGAAAAGAAAGCCATGTCGAATGTCTAAACGAATCTTCTCGTCCCACAAATTCATCATTATATATAAAATCTTTATTTCCTGTATTGTATGGGGGATCTATATAAATAACATCCACTTTCCCCTTGTGAGTTTTTTCTAATAATTTTAAAGAATGTAAATTGTCGCCTTCTAAAAGAAAGTTAAAAGATGTATTATATTCATCTTCAATCAATTCATATTCCGGAATCTCTGAAAATACAGGAATATGCGTTTCCATTTTCTTATCAACTTCTTCCTGATGTTCCTCCCACACCAAACCATATTTCTTTGAGGTCAATTCTTTTTCAATCCTATTAATCGCTATTAACGAATCATCATCCGAATGTTGTTTCTTAAGCAGCTCTAAGAAGGCTATCATTTCATCCCTTCTCTTTTTTGATAAATTTTCCATGTACTAATCCTTCCTACATATTGGTTCTGTGAATATCTGTCATTTCCATCCATTTGCGCTCTCTGGGGCAAGAATCACATACATAAAGGAATTTACTATTTTGTCCTGTAACCTCTACCATTCTCAACCTATTCCCACAATAAGGACAGTACGGAATATTTGCACCGAATAATTTTTGATAAGCAGCAATTCTGTTCCATCTTAGCAAATCCTCATCATTATCAATTTCTAAAATATTCTTACCATGTTGCATGTGATACATATAATAAATTGCATTCTGAGATTTTGGAGATGGCATTTTTCTAATACGCGGTTCTTCGAAAAATCTTGTTTTTACGATATATCCCGGAATCAAAATTTCATTTCTTCTCAAATCAAAAAAAACTCTTGTATAAATATTGCATGCATTATCAAATTCCTGTTTCATTAAAGAATATACAAATTCTTGCTTATTCCTTGAGTCCCCATTATTAATGTCTCTAATGTACCTTGTGTAATCATAAAATGAAGTTATATTCCTATTATCCCTACAAAAATGTGGATACACAAAATAATCATAAAAACCTTTTACATATTCACATAATCTTAGATAATTATCATCAGATCTAGTAACTTCAATATCACCATTAATACAGCGATAATCTCTTGGATGTTGAAGTAAAGAAGATTTAATTTCAATGGTATAAATGCCACTTGTTTCCAAATATTCTCTTGTCTCAACAGTAATTGTTCCAGAGTCTCCCGCAATACTAATCACATCATTGTTTATCCTATCAATTGCTGACTGCAATATATTGGTGGTAATATCATTGCGATAAATAATTCCATCAAATGGTGCATGCTTATTAAAATTATCTCTTCTCATCTTGTCATATGCCAAAAATCTGGAAGTACTATTATCCCTTAGAATATTTTCTATTACTATTTCCGCCCTTTTTCCCTGAATTGTATTTTCCCTTATTTCTTGAATTGGACGATCGTGTTGCCATGTATTATGCGTATGAGTTACGATTTGTTCTATCTCAGCCTGATCTAGTTCAGATTCAGCTGGAATAGGACATATTATAAAATCGCTAAATCTTTTTATTTCCATATGTCCTCCCTATTGTTTCTTAACTTTCTTGCAATAATACCTCATATCGCAGTTGAGACATGACTTCTTGTTCTTTGCCTCTGTAGAAAATTCATGGTTTTGAATCTTAGCTACAACCTTATCAAATTCAGAAATCGTCTTATCAATTGAGTACTGAGATTTCTCAAATGTAACAGTAGGATTTGCCCCTTCCTCACCAGTGTAATAAAGATGCATCCTACTCACATTCTTTCCTGTTTTTTCCTCTACAAGATGTGCATATACTTCCAATTGACGCTTATAGCGTTCAAAATCCTCTGACCGTTCAGTTAAGTCTGGTCTTTTCTCCGACTTAAAGTCAACAATTTCCACTGTATTTCCATCTCCACGAATCAAATCAACGGTACCCTTAAGTATGTATTCTGGCTTTACAAGGCTCACATCAACTTCTGCATCTTGGATATGACTCCAAAGAGATTCTCCTGTCACTGCTCCATCTCCTGTCAAGCCTGTACCATTAGACATCCGTTCTACATATGCAATCACCTGTCTATAAGCAGCATCAACCTGCTTGACACCCAAATAAGAATGTTCACTCTTAGATAAAGTCAAATAATTTGTATCGAGCCATGTACGCACATTGTCCGGCGTAATAGTACTCTCTTCGTGACGCATTGCTGCTCGATGTACATCCTCTATTGTTTCATGAACCAGAGTTCCAAACAAAGTAGCACCTACTCTAATTTGTGTAAAACCCAACTCTTTGAAAAATTTATACTGTAGTGAACAATTCTCATATAATTCGATATGAGATGTAAATGAAAACGACTTCTTAATATTTACAGGCTTAACCATTTCCAATTCCATCTTTGATAAATCTACATCATTATATGATGGTAATGTGCTATAACAAGATTCAAAATACTTACTTGGAGTTCTTCCGATGCCATTCTTTTCATAGCAAGAAAGAACTAGTAAGTTTTGAGCTCTAGAGAACGCAGTATAATACAATCTCCAAAAGTCAAAGAATTTAATATCTTCTTTCGCTTCAAAAGCAGGTCTGTGAAAATATTTCTTTTCTATCTCTTCAATAACTCCATCTGATTGTGTTCTCGGAACAGCAGACAATGAATCAACCATAACAACCGGAAATTCCATCCCTTTAGATTGGTGAATTGTCATAAAAGAGATACATCCACTTGGTGCATACTCAGAATCATCCTCGTATTCCGTGATTCCACCTTCAAATAAAAAGCGCATATACATATTAAAGAAGATTTCCGGAGCACTTATTATATTTTTCTCAGAAAATACTTCTATTCTGTGCAAATATTCGTATTTGCCCAAAACAGCTGAAAGAATAGATATATTTCTTGCGGCTCTCTCATCTGTAACACCACTGCCAATATCAATTCCAACATATCCCCTAAAAGGTTCAAATTCCAGCAATTGATAGAGAATACCAGTAAATGCATAATCTGTATTACTTTTCAATTGACTATGATTACGCAATATATTTTCATACCATTTTTTCAGATCTTTATGTGCCTTAATAAGTTTCTGCGCTGCTTCGACACATTCCTCACGATAGTACCTATAAAGATCTGGATAAGAATATGTAAAACTTTCTGTTTTAAGTCTTAAGAAATAATTAGGGAAACACATTATCAAACATCCCAATATTTCTTTAACTTCAGGCCTAGTAAAAAACATCTCTGATCTCGGTGAATATACAGGTATATTCATAGCTTCCAAATACTGAATAAGATTAATTACCTTGTCATTCTTAACCGATTTGCACAGAAAAGCCACCTGATTGTAATCTTTTATTACACCTTGATGCTTCAACGATATAACAAAGTCGTATACACTATCATACCAATCCTCTACACCGTTCTTCCCAGAACATTTTACTACTCTTGTATCTGAAGAATAGTCTTTCTTGCCAGGCACAATCTTCTTGGGAAATCTAAAATTTTTCCACACAAACTTTTCATCAGTAGATGTCATCCAATCATTATAAAAATCTATAATTTCTTTTTCTGATCGATAATTAATGGTCAAATCAACTCGCTTACACTTCCCATCAATAAAATGATCCGGGAATTCAAGAATGTTTCTTATGGTCGCTCCACGGAAGCGGTATAACCCTTGATCATCATCTCCAACAACACATATATTCTCTGACTCTCCTGCAATAAGGAAAACGATTAATTCCTGAATATAATTTGTGTCTTGATATTCATCAACCATTACATATTTAATTTTTTCTCTTATTTCTGCCAAAATCCCCGGATGGTTAAGCATAAGAGAATATGCTTCTGTTTGAATAGATGAAAAATCAATCAAGTTTTCTTCTTCAGTTATCTTCTGATATAGTGCCAAAACATTAGCCATACCAACAGTTGCTGGATTAGAATCTCTCAACATTCCATTAACATCCACCAACTCTTCTAATAGATTACTTACATACTTTGCAATTTCTCCAGCTTGCTTCCATGTTCCAATTTTTTTTGTAAATATATCCTCATAGTGAGGTAATGCCCTAAAATCGTTTATATGTTGAAAAATCATGTACTTCTGATCAAACTGATCCAGCATTCGATAATTTTTCTTAACTCTCGTGTATTCCAAATGCTCCTTTATTACTCGAAGGCATATAGAATGAAATGTTCCTACATACATCTCATTAAGGTTCACTTGAACCCCCATCTTATACAATTCATTAGTGATACGAGTAATAAGCTCCTTTGCAGCCTTTTCTGTAAAAGTAGCAACCATTATTTCTTCAGGTTGTATTCCTCTTTCAGTTATTAGATAGACTATACGCTTAACAAGAGTAAATGTTTTTCCGGTTCCTGGGCCAGCTATTATTAGCAATGGGCCTTCTGTTGTCTGAATAGCTTCTTTCTGTTGATCATTTGCGTTTCCAAAATCAAAAGCCATTAGTCCACCTCCTCAAGTATTGTCTATTAGAATTGTCATTCTATTTCAGCTTAATTATTGTCCATCTTCGATTAATTCATCCGGGACATCAATCATCTCCATAATATCCGACACATCGCATTCTAGTCCCGTGCATATCTTTTGCAGGACTCCCGTCGTCAGGTTTTCATTTTTTCCAAGCTTTGCAATTGAAGCTGAACTAATTTTGCACATATCCTTCAAGTCCGTGCGCTTAAGTCCGCGATCAATTAACAATTTCCAAAGTTTGTTATAACTGATTACCTTCGCCATATAAGTTCTCCTCTTAGTTCTTCAACAACTATTAATTTTTTACGCTTTTAAGGAACCCATAGGTGCCTTCTCTTTCGTCTGTTGTATATTCAATTAAATTAACAGATGAGTAATCTACTCCTTCCGGAATTTCATTTTCTGCAATAATCACCTGATTGTTTCCGTAATGATTTACAATATATTTGAACAGGGATTCCCGCATTCCAGGTGTGGCTTTTTCTTTCTCTGTAATTTTGTGTTTTTTCTCCTTTAAGGACAGTATTGGTGAATCTAAAATCAAAAGATGTGGTGCATAAATTGCGTTTTCTTCCAAATACTTCATAAGGTTAAATAACATAATTGTATTCAGATAGGCTCTATATCCCTTTCCTTGATCCTTCTTAAATTTTCCACCAACTACCACATCTAATGTATCTATATTCAATCTGGATTCCGGTGAATTTGGATATCCACACTCTTTTATCATTGAATTTAGGTTATCACTCAAATCCTTCCAGGTATCTTTATTGATAAGTTCTCTTCCTTTAAACTTTGCACTGTCACCATCTTCTTCATTTTCTTTTTCAAATACATCTGTATTAAGCTCTGTTGCCATAGCATCAATTGCATATATCTCTTGCTTAGCTCTTAAAATTTCTTTATAAGCTTCAACAGACTGCCTGAGTTCTGCAGCCCTTGGTTTTAATTCTCCATTAATCGAATTTGTAATTTCAGCAATCTGATCATCTATCTCTTGCAATTTTCTTTCGTACTTATCAATGCCTTCGCAAACATCTGATTCAGCAGAAATCAAATCACTGATTTGTAGCTGAATCCTTTGAATCTCTATTGTTGCAGACTCTATGTATGATTCATGCGCTACAGTTCCTTTTTCTATTTCATGATTACAAAATGGACACGCAACTGCCTCATCAATAGTATCTTCTTTTCTTTCTCCGTCACATATAAATTGTAAGCGCAATATGTCCGCTTCATATTGAGATTTTAATACACGATACCTATCTTTAAGGAACAATGCTTCCTCAATTTTCGTACTAATTTCGTATCTCTCTCTCATTAATTCTCTATTTTCTGATGAAGCTGTTCCTATTTCATTTTCTATCTCTTCAATCGCTGAAAGTAAATCTTCTATTCTTCCTTCTGCATCAGTTTCCCCAACTGCTTCCCTAGCCTCGAGCTCCGCTTTTCTTTGAGATAATTCTTCAATTTTCTGATTCAAATAGGCAATAACTCCTGTACGCTCAGTGATTCTCCGCTCACGTTCTTCCTTAGTTTCTTCCGGCATCAAATGCATAGAATCATCACCGGTCAACAAGAAATTCAATGCACACAGGTATGCATTAATCTTGCTGTAGCTTGGTGAATCTAGAACAGTTCTTTTTCCAAAAATATGTTCTTCATCTATAAAAAAGAAATGTATCAAAGTACGTATTCCTAAGCTTTGAGAATCAAATCCTTCTGTTGAAATAATCTTGTGATGTTCATTAATTCCCATCAATTTCAATAAAAGATCACTGTACTCATTTTTACTAATGCTATATGGCCCGCTCTCTACATTTGGATAATTACTGATCACTTCTACGGAGTTCTCACCCACTTCACCGTTTTTTCCATCGATAATTTTTCTGGTCATAGATATTGCATATCCATCATCCGACTCCATTGTCATCGTAACCGTATCATACCCAGTCGATGACTTAGTGAAAGGTGGGTCTCCAGCAAACATAAAATTTATGCAATTGATTATATATGATTTACCTGCATTTGAAGGTCCGTAAATAATATTCACTCCATCATTGAATGACACTTCAGAAAATAAAACCTTTTCTCCAGTAACGGATATTTGCTTTATAAAAAATCTGCTCATCAGCCAATCTCCTTTCACAGTGATGTCGACAACTTATTTATCTGACTTATAATTTGCCTTTCAGATTTATTCCCAATCATCGCAATTGTTTTGCTTGCATATTCTTTATATTTCATTGCAAACTCGCTATCCAACATAGCACAATACTCTTCTCCCTCAGATGAAATCACGTACGACATTCCCTTACTTGTTTCGACTGGTTGTACTAATCCTTTTAACACTAACTGCCGTAGACTCTCCTTCACCAAATCTCTTCGACCGGTAAACTCACTGAATTTGAATGGATTGCTTCCATTCAACTCTTCATTTGTAATACCAAAGGTTTTTCCGTACTGTGTCATAAAATCAACTGCATATAACATATCCAATGTTTGAGGCATCTCGTATAAATTCAAAAGAAGAAGCATTCTTAGCGAGTTTTCAAACACAGTATTAAATAGTTTGTTCATCATCGTCTCGTACCCATCCGTCCAATTTCCCTTCTTTAACAAGGAAATGGCACACACCTTTCTTCTGTGGATTTCCTACCCAATCAGTATCTCTGCTTAACCAACACTTATCAACTCTCGTAGCAGATGCCTGCGACATCACTTTGCGCAATCGTGCATATCCACTTTTGTATTCTTCTTCCCAAACTTCCTTTACACCTTCATAAGTCTCATTCTTCAATACATCGAACTGACTTTCATCACTGTATATGTCGCGCGTTCCTCGTCTTACAGCTTCTGCCGCAAAATAGTAACCTCGTTGGTCTGAAAAATGCTGCTGATGCTTTGGAAACCCTGCAATCATAGACTCATCAAAGTCAGGAATACCCTCTGCCTGACCATATACGGCCATCAGAGCATCTGCATATTTCCGTTCTTCCTCTATTACTTCTGGTGGAGTAGGTATCTCTCTTAGTGGATGTCTTTTATAATCTTCAATTTCTTGTGTTGTTTTTATTCTTATCTCTTTCAAAACATTATCTCTTGTCAATGAATACAGATAAGTAAACCCCAAGAACGCTGCAACTTTATTCCTAGAGGCATTCTTTAATAATTCTTCCTTTTTCGCTTCCGATATCGACGAATCCCCCTCGATTATCTTCTTCAGATTAGAAATCAAATCATCTATACAGTCACTATGTAATCTCTTTACCACATTTTTCTCGAAATATTGTTCAATGTTGGACCGCACTTTATCCTTATTTGCATTAGTTCGTATAACTTTTAGCGCATTCCCGCCTTTTTGACGATTCACAATCTTACTAGCCGCAGATTTTTCGGTCGTGATAGTGCCATTTTCTTTGTTTACCAACTCCATAGGTTCAGAAACAGCATCATATAGTAGATTAATCAAATCTGGATCTGCGATTTCTTCTGCCCATGCATTTTTCAGTTCTTTTAAATAGGTTGCAAAAACCAATTCTGACAATGCTTTCACCTCCAAAAATTGCAACTCATCCTCAACTTTCAACCAACTCGTCCCAAACGATTTTTTCCATATTTTTTTCTACAATAAAAGTGTTCCACATGAGAAAAGAAAAGAACTTAACCATGATATTTTATTATATCACACATTCGGAGAAAAATCGATATTTTCTCTACGTACATGAATATTTTCTTTCCTCTGTAAGGACATCACAAAACAACTGCTTGGCCAGCATCTTCTTAGAGTTGTGGCGTGATGAACCCATTAACCGCATCAGGGGCTAAGAAGCCTGATTGCTTATTTTACGGAACGGAGACGTGCCATGAATAAGACAATCGATGCTTATCTGAATTTCATATCGAAGCCTTCGTTCCGCATTCAGCGGACACAGGAGGCCGCACGATATGGAAATCAATGTAAATGTACAGACAAGTACTGAAAATCATCAGGCAACCAACGACAACCACAACTACGACAACCGTCGCAGTTACAACAATCTCCCACTTTATCCAGGAGAATGCCTCGTCCCAATCCGTGTGGACTGGGAAATGGTGAAACACTTTAATATGTGCCAGGACAACCTTGAGACCTGGCACATCGGACCTAACAAGGTTCTGGTAGCATTTGCTCCTGTAAAAATTGAGGACAAGCCTGCTGCCCTTAAACAGTTCAATGCTGATGTCAGAGAACACTTTGCATCTTTTAAGTCAGATGACGTTCTCTCTCTCGACCAGTTTATGGACGAAGCCACATCAGAAGATGGCAAAGGCTTTGAACCTGCATCAACGGAGAATCTTGAAGAAACCGCTATGCTCCGTATGATTATTCAGGATCTCTTAAAAAAGATTCATGAAATCAATCCTAAGTATGGTCGTATTCTCGACCTTATCTGCGAGGATTACACCAAAGGACAAATTCTTGACGAATTAGGTCTTGGAAAATCTCAGGGATATGCTGACATCAAAGCAGCACAGGCTCTGGCAAAGAAGCTCTATTTCGGTGAATAAGCTTCCTCCTTAATTTGAAAACAGCGGTATCCTCACTTCGAAGATACCGCTGTCTTTTATGTTATACGCATTTTCTTACATTCAATTGGTAATCATCATGTTTCACGATACTCTTAATCGCCTGTCTCAGACTTCTTGCGTGTCCGTGCTGATGATACCCGTCCTTAAAACGATGCTTATGGAATATGATCAAAGCTTCCTCTGTAGGATATTCGGAACAGTGCAGGTACCAGTAATGACCGGTATTCCTGCTCTGTATCGTCACATCCTGACTATCAGCAATTATGATATTGAAGTAATCTCCATCAATCTTATCAAGGCTCTTCTGTTCAAACATTCGCAGCCTCCTTACTGAACCAGGCTTCCAATGCCTGTTCCACTATTGCATCCACCTGGTTCGGGTCCATTCCCTCAAAATATTTCTCCACAATTCTGCTTGGAACCTTATAGCATTTCTTTTTGATAGGTTCTGTACTTAAATATCTTTTTACCATTGCCTCTGTCAGAGCACCAGAATGACTTCTAATCTTCATAACCATCTCTATGGTGATTTTAGTTTTCTTCTCCCTCATAATCTCATATACCATCGTCTGCTCATTCTCCGGAAGGAAAGCCAGCTGTAATGCTACCTTCGTATAGAGGGCACCTCTATCCACCATATCCTTAAAGGGTTTAATCAGGTCATTCAGCTTAAGCAATCTCCCCACAGAGCTACCGGACAATTCATACTCTTTGCCGATGGCATCGCGAGTAGTCAACTTCTGGTCACTGTGACCAGAAGTTACATTTGAGGACTTACCCTCTAACCTTGCAATCTCATTCAAGATATCATTTCTCTTTCCCTGGCAGGAGCCCTTCTCATACCTTGCTTTCAACACTGCTGCCTTCTCCGATATTGCCAAATCCGAAAATGACCGTTGCATCAAATTCGTTTCAATTACATACACATAGGCCTCTTCCTCAGATAAATCGGTCTTCACTATTGCTGGTATTTCCTTAATTCCGGCCAGCTTAGCTGCATTCCAGCGATTATGTCCGGAAAGCATTTCATAACCAGCATCAAGCTTCTGTACAATAACCGGATTGAGCACACCGTGCTCCTTCACACTTGCAATCATATCGTCTAAGCGTTCTCCCTCATACAGATGAAACGGATGATCGTGAAAAGGCTGAATACTCTTCACTGGTAACATCTGAACACCTCTTGGCATTGTTACTTCTTCCATATCTCCCATCAGCAAATCTACTGCATCACCAAATACTTTTCTCTTTGAATTAGCCTTCATATGCAATTATCTCCTTTGCAAATTTTCTATATGCAATTCCTGCAGATGCCTTTTTGCTATACTGAGCAATCGGCATATTGTAGTAAATGCTCTCTCCTACCTTGACTGTTGCCGGTATCCTTGTCTGAAACACTTTAATTTTCCCTTGAAAGCTTCCGGTCACTTCTTCTGTCAGCACCTTACAAAGAGTGGTCCTGCTCTCACACATAGTTAAGAGAATGCCTGCGACCTCCAACTTCGGATTGATTCGCTTCTTAATCTTTCCTACAATTCTTAGAAAATCCTGCAATCCCATCATCGCCAGAAGCTGCGGATTTACCGTAATAATCACCTCATCTGCCGCAGCCAATGCATTAATGGTAAGCATTCCTAAAGATGGGCAGGTATCAATCAGTATGTAATCGTATCTGCTCTTTAACGGTTCCAGAACCTCTGCCAGCATCCTCTCCGCACCCATTTCTGTTCTAAGCTTTGCATCCACCACAGACAGATAAATAGATGATGGAAGATAATCCACGCCGTCTTTACTCTGAATATAATCCTCAAAGCTCTCTGTCACCTCTTCTTCAATCTGAGCCATCATCAGATGGCCAATCGTATATTCCAGTGCTCCGGTATCCTCTACTCCGTAGCAGGTAGTCAGATTTGCCTGGCTATCAAAATCTACCGTCAATACCTTCTTGCCCAACTCCTTCAAAGAATAGGCCAGGTTATGTGTGGTCGTGGTTTTACCCACGCCACCTTTTTGTGAACCGATAACAATAATCTTTCCCATAATCACTGTACCTCTCTTCCGTTATATTCTGTATTTCTCTCAGCCACAAACTGCGCATGGAGCTGTTCCTTTTCCGCCTGAAAACGCTTCTGAAGCTTCTTCATTTCCTTCTCTATGAATTCCGTTTCTGCCTTCGCCATTGCAGCCTTTTCTGCATCCGGAGTAATAATCAGCTTCCCATTCTCACAGCTGACACTGATGTAATCGCCAATCTCAAATCCCATTTCCTTAAGCCACTGCCCTTTAAGAATGATGGTAGGTGTTGCCTTGTAGTTATATCCGCTCTGTTCGTGAACCTTCATGCTTCTAATCTTTTGATTTTTCATAAGCCTGTCTCCTTTTCCAATCAAATGTTATTTTTTTAAAATCTACATAGTCTTATGTATCAATCTGTGCTATACTTTTTGCAGGCATATCTGCCAATACACATGCTGGAGGCTGTCATGAGTGAAGAGAAAAATGGTTCCTATAAGGGCTTAACCGAAGCTCGTCGAAGAGCAAACAAAAAATATAATGATCGTTTCGTTGAAATCAAGGTTCGTGTCACCCCAGAGAAGCGTGCCATCATAAAAGACCACGCAGAAAAGATGGGTGAAAGTGCTACTTCCTTTATCAATCGAGCAATCGATGAAGCCATGAAACGCGATCAAATAAACTAAGCGATGCATTCGCATTCCGCTACGCTACATGCTCATTACGCGCTGTCGCGCTATCGGCCAGTCATCAATAACAGCCTTATGTGAGCAAGCTCCCAACAGCTGTATTGATTCCGTCCGGCATCGCTCGTAGAACGCGAAAAATCCGGTGACGTATGGATACATTTCCACACATCACCGGATGATTTTTTCTCTAATGAATTATCTCCGTTGTGTAATTTTCTATATGAGTATATTTGCAACAAGGCTCCCCATCTACATGTTTTTTTCGTTATTTTCTACACATTTCAAATGGTCTAAACCTGGTCTAAAACAGAACTGTGAAGCTTCCCTTTCCCCGATAAATCAAGACTTTTTAGAGAGTTGCCAGTATACTGCCGTGGCAGATAAAGAGTACTTTTATCATTGTTGCATAACCTCGCATTTCTTAGTTTTTCTTGGTTTTTCGGGCTTTGTAAGCCTTTG
>PPYE01275203.1_pt1 | contig 63872 bp, 51 predicted proteins | sample 1559881 | NCBI WGS metagenome assembly PPYE01 (sample SAMN08240022, study PRJNA423297) | Human gut metagenome, whole genome shotgun sequencing project. | reverse complement strand
CATATACCGCGCCATCTTCTCGTGCGTCAGGCGAATCGTCGCCGACTTTTGCTTTTCACTCTCCTCGAGCAAAAAGATCGCAAAGCGGCGATCCGCCGAGAGAAAGAGCACCTGCTGCATCTTCCAAAGCATATCCGAAAGGCGGGCCGATGCCATTTCATACGCGTAACAGCGCACATAGATATTTTTCTCTACCAATTTTCGGAACGCCCCCGCATCGGTAAGAAGCGCTTCCGTGTCCTCTTCTGCATCGACGAACACATCGAATGTCACCGCGTCGAGCACGCAGGCAGCCGATAGGATCGCAATATCGTCGGGAAACAGTCGATAGAGCGTGACATCGCGCCCGTCCTCCGAAAGCGTGTAGACGCGAAGCTGTCCTTTCTTGACCAGAAAGATGCCTAGGCAGTCGAGTGCACCGCAATGCACTTGCGTGCCTTTTTCGTAATGAACGGCATGTGTATGGCGATTGAGGAGATCGCGCTCTCCATTCGACAGCCGATCCCAAAAAGAGAAATGGCGTATGTAGAGATCCGTCGCTTCTTTTCCCATCATGATGAATCCTCCACGGCAAGACAGAAAATACTCCCGTCTTGCGACAGGAGCATCCTTTACGCACGATAAACAAGCACCCGTTCGTTGCAACGTGCAATCAGCGGTTAAAGAGCATGCTGACGGACTGGTGGCTCAGAATGCGCACTATGACGTCGCCAATCGCCTCAGCGAGCGAGAGCACGACAAACTTATCCGACTGCTTCTCAGGCGGCAGCGGAATCGTGTCCGTGATGACAAGCTGCTCAATCGGCGATGCATTGATCCGCTCAACTGCGGGGGCGGAGAGAATCGCATGCGTGCACGAAGCGAGGACGCGCTTCGCGCCGTGTGCCTTGAGTGCCTTCGCCCCTTCGCAGAGCGAGCCAGCCGTATCGACGATATCATCGATGATGAGCGCGGTCTTGCCCCAAACCTCACCGATGAGGTTCATGACTTCAGCGCAGCCCGGCTTCGGGCGGCGCTTCTCGATGATCGCGATCGGCGCATGGACGCGATCGGCTAGGATACGCGCTCGCGTGACACCGCCGAGATCCGGCGATACGACGACGAGATCCTCATAATTCTGCCTTTTGAAGTAATTGCCGAGAACCGGTGCTGCTGCGAGATGATCGACCGGGATATCGAAAAAACCCTGTATCTGCCCTGCATGGAGATCGACTGTCACGACGCGCGTAACACCTGCCGTCGTCATGAGATTCGCAACGAGCTTTGCCGAGATCGGCTCGCGTCCGCGCGTCTTGCGATCCTGCCGCGCGTAGGCGTAGTACGGAACGACCGCCGTGATGCTGCGCGCCGAAGCGCGCTTGCAGGCATCCGCCATAATCAGGAGTTCCATCAGATTGTCGTTGACGGGGAACGAAGTCGGCTGAATAATGAAAATATCCTTGCCTCGAATGCTCTCCCCAATCATGACCTGCGTCTCGCCGTTGTTGAAGTGCCCGACAAACGCGTCGCAGAGACTCACTCCAATATGATCGGCTATCTTCCTCGCCAAATCCGGATTCGCGTTGCCCGTCAGGATGCGCATATTCCCAGTGTCAAAAGGCATTTTGAAAAATCCTCCTAAATAATGTGCATGTAGAATACATTATGCTTCATTTTCAGTATAACATAAAAACGGATAAATGCTAGACCTATACGCAATTTATCCGTTTTATAATTCCTTTTTATCCTTTTTCTCTTTTATCCTTTTATTTTCGCTTATCGTGCCAGTCCGTGATATTCTTCTGGCGTGCACGCGCTACGGCGAGGGTGCCGGCCGGCACGGTATTCGTGATCGTCGAGCCCGCCGCGACATACGCGCCGTCTTCCACGGTCACGGGTGCAACGAGATTCGAGTTGCAGCCGACAAATGCATCGTTTCCGACCCTCGTGCGGAACTTCTTCTTGCCATCGTAGTTGACGGTGATCGTACCGCAGCCCATGTTGACGCCCGAGCCCATGTCGCAGTCGCCGATGTAGGAAAGGTGTGGCAGCTTCGAGCCCTCGCCGATATTCGAGTTCTTGACCTCGACGAAGTTTCCGATCTTGACGCCTGCCGCAAGATGCGTATCGGGGCGAATGTGCGTAAACTGCCCAAGAATGACACCCGTATCAATCCGGCAGTCGTGCGCATACGCGAACTGTCCCGTGACCTCATCACCGCAAGTGACATTTTGAAAACGGACGGACGGACCGATCTCACAATCCTCCCCAATCGCCGTCGTCCCTTCAAGCCACGTCATCGGATAGATCACCGTATCGCGGCCGATTCTGACATCCGCATCGATGTACGTCGTCGCGGGATCCATGATCGTCACGCCCGCTGCCATGAGTTCTTCTGCCTTGCGCATGCGCAGGATCTTTTCCGCTCCAGCGAGCTGCAGGCGCGAATTGATGCCGAGCGTGTCCTCGTAGTGATCCGCTGTGACCGCCCAAATCTTCTCGCCCCTCTTCTTGAGGATTTCCAGCACATCGGGCAGGTAGTACTCGCCCTGCGCATTGTCATTTGTGACGCTCGCGAGCGCTTCAAAGAGCGACTGGATCGCAAAGCAGTAAATGCCGGAGTTGACTTCGCGCACGGCGCGCTCCGCCTCCGTCGCATCCTTGTGCTCGACGATCTTTTCGACCGAGCCGTCCGCCGCGCGGATGATGCGCCCGTAGCCCGTCGCGTCCGGCATGACAGCCGTAAGGACAGTCGCTTTCGCGCCTGCCGCTTCGTGCTCGTCCGCGAGTTTCTTGAGGAGCGCGCCCGTCAAGAGCGGCGTGTCGCCGCAGAGCACCATGACCGTTCCAGGCTCATTTTGAAGAAGCGGCTTCGTTTGAAGGACGGCATGCCCCGTTCCGAGCTGCTCCTTTTGCTCGACAAATTCCACCTGCCCCACAATCGCCCCCGCCAGCGCTTCCTGAACCGATTGCCCTTCATAGCCTGTCACGACGATATTGCGGCGCGCGCCTGCTGCCCTTGCCGCATCGAGGACGTGCTGGATCATCGGCTTTCCCGCTGCCTTATGAAGCACTTTCGAGAATTTCGACTTCATGCGCGTGCCCTTGCCTGCGGCGAGTACGACCGTTACAAATTCTGCCATATGATTTCCTATCTCCTCTTCTTTTATGATGCTCCGTTTATTCTTCCTTGCGTTTTGCCTCCATCTCCTGCTTTTTGCGGCTTTCCATCGCGAGCATGAGCGTCTTCTCCGAATTTTCCATGTGCCGCTTTGCCGCCCTGCGCGCTGCCTTGCAGTCGCCCTGTGCGATTGCTTCGACGATCAGGCGATGTTCTTCAATCGTCTCCTCAAGCCTGCCGGGGTACGACATCGAGAGCGTGCGAAAGCGCGTGAGCTGGTCCCGCAGGTTCGATATGATGCCGACGAGGCGCGAATTGCGCGCCGCATGATAAAGCAGGTCGTGAAACTCGATATCGGTTTCGACGATCTTATCGAGCGAGCCTTCCTTGACGTAACCGCCGATGATGACGAGAAGGCGCTGCAAGTGCTCGAGCTCTTCCTCCGTGATATGTTCGGCGGCAAGCTCATTGGAAAGTGCTTCGAGCGCCGTCCGTATCTCAAAAATCTCGTTGATGTCGCGAATCGACATATCCGCGACGTACGTGCCGCGGCGCGGCATCATGACGACGTACCCTTCAAGCTCCAATTTGCGGATCGCTTCGCGTACAGGCGTACGGCTCACGCCGAGTTCTTCGGCGAGCTGAAGCTCCATGATGCGTTCGCCGGGTTTCAGCAGCCCCTTGCGAATCGCCTCACGCAGGGATTCGCAGACGACCTCACGAAGCGGTTGGTAGCTGTCCAGCTTGATCGGCTCCAATCTCTGACCCATTCTTCTCAACTCCTATGAAAGATGTTCCTCGCCTGACTTGACGGGATCGCACGTCTCGGTGACAAATACCGCTGCCCTCGTCTCGCACCGCAGGAACGCGGCGATGCGCTTTGCTTCCTCTGCACGTTCCACTAGGCCGAAAACGGTAGGGCCGCTTCCAGACATCATGCTCGCGAGCGCGCCCTGACCTTGCATCATCGCCTTATATTCTGCAACGATAGGATACTCGTTCATAGTAACACGTTCAAGCACATTGCACAATAAGGAAGCGACCAAAGATCGATCGCCTGCTTCAATGGCGCGTTCGATCGCCGCATTGTCGGGATGGCGGTCCGTCCCTTCCGCGTCATACGCTCGATACGCCCATGGCGTCGAGACGGAGACGGGCGGCTTCGCGAGTACGACGTACGTCTTCGGCATGGCGGACAGGCGGCGAAGCACTTCGCCGCGTCCCGTTGCGAGCATCGTGCCGCCCAGCAGCACAAATGGAACATCCGATCCGAGCCTCGCACCGAGCGTGCAAAGCTCCCCGTCCGTCATACGGAGCGCGTAGAGCGCATTCATGCCGCGCAGGACGGCAGCGGCATCGGCACTGCCGCCGGCAAGCCCTGCCGCGATCGGAATGCGCTTCGTGAGCCGCATCGCCACGCCACCCGTTATATGGCAATGCGCACAGATGAGCCTTGCCGCGCGAATCGCGAGATTGCTCTCGTCCGCCGCAAGCCCAGGCACATCGATGGAAAGCGAAATATCCCCATCCGTCTGTTCCATCGCAATCGTATCGTGAAGGCCGATCGACTGCATGACCATCGCAACCTCGTGATAACCGTCTGCACGCGTTCCGCGTATATCGAGCGTCAAATTGATCTTCGCAAAACCATTTACCTGAAGCAACCTGTCCTCACCTTTCGCCACTTGACCGAATCCCTATTTGCTCCGATAATATAGGAAGCACGGATAAATTCAGCTACGCCAATCTGACGAACTTCATTTTATCCGCGATTCCTATACTTAGGACATTGTATCATAAATGGGAGCTGTATTTGATGAAAAATCAAACTATCGTAAAATATTCCTTGCTTTGCGGGCTTTTTCTCGCACTTCTTTCCGGAATAAGCTACTTTTTCGCTGAGCGGAACATCGTGCTCGCCGCCTACGTTTTTTTCTCGGCACTCTTCTCATGCCTGCCGCTTCCCTACCTTCTCGCTTCCCCCATCGCCCGCATCCGAAGCCTGCGCCGCGCCCAAGAAGCGGGGATCACCATCCTGAATGCAGCAGTGCTTTCCCATTTTGCCGAGGCCAGCACGCTCGTCCTTGCCAAAAACGGCGTCATCACCTCGGGGCACCCGTACATTTCGGAACTCGTGCCGGAGGGAACGAGCCAGGCCTCGCTTCTCGCACTCGCAGCTTCGGCAGAACGCAAAGCCGAGCACCCCGTGGGGCGCGCTCTCCTTGCGACCGCCATGCAGAGGCGCTGCCGCCTGCAAAATGCCTCCGCCTTTTCTGAAGTAAAAGGGCGCGGCGCAGAAGCATTGATCGCAAGCACACCCGTACGCGTCGGCCACGCGGACTGGCTCATCGAAGAAGGCGTCGCCGTCAGCAAATCGCTTCTCGCGCGTGCCGGCAAGATCGCGGATGCGGGCATGACGCCGCTTTTTGTCAGCTATGGCAAGCATACGCGCGGCATCATCGCGATAAGAGACGATATCCCCAATGAAGTCGCGCCGTCGCTGCACCGCCTTCAGCGTCGCGGGCTCTCCGTCCATATGATGACAGGCGATCCGCTCCGCACGGCTTCTGCCATAAAAAAACAGCTTGCCTTGAACGGTGCAAGCGCCGCGCTCTCTCCGAGCGAAAAGGCGCGCGAAGTGCAGCTGCTGCGCACGCACGGCCATATCATCGCAATGATCGGAGCAGGCGCGCGCGACGCGGCAGCGCTCGGAGAAGCAGATGTCCGCATCCAACTCGTACGGAAAGGAAGCGATGCCGAATCACAACACGCAGCAGAACATACGGCATACGATGTGCGTTTGGAGAGCGGCCACATGGAAAGCCTTCTTTCGTTCCTTGCCATCAGCCGAAAATTTGCTTCGCTCACGCGCGAAAACCGCACGCTTGCCGTGCTGACGTGGATTCTCCTCGTCCCCGCTGCCACTGGCGTATTTCACCCGTTCGGCGCGCCGCTGGTGCCGCCGCTCATCACACTCCTAGGCGTGCTGCTCGCCAGCCTTCTCATCGTCTTGAATTCCCTCCGCGCATAGGCGTGTCATTCCAAGAAGAATCATTTTCCAAACGAAATCACTCTTCTCATATTGTTTTCATATTGTATTTGCGCTATAATGGAAAGAGTGGGTGTGATATATCTTTAGGAAAAGCAAAAAGGGGGACTAACTGAATGGATGCAATCATCCTATCCCGATGGCAGTTCGCCATCACGACCACCTATCACTTCCTGTTCATCCCGGTAACACTGGGGCTCTCCTTCTTCCTCGCACTGCTCGAGACGTGCTACGTGCGGACGAAGCGACCGGAATGGAAGGAAACCTGCCGCAAGCTCCTGCGTTTCTTCGGTACAATCTTCATCGTCAACTTCTCGATGGGCGTTGTCACCGGCATCGTGCAGGAATTCCACTTCGGCATGAACTGGTCGGAATACTCGCGTTTTATGGGCGACATCTTCGGAGCTCCGCTCGCGCTCGAGGCACTCACGGCGTTCTTCCTCGAGTCGACCTTCCTCGGCATTTGGATTTTCGGCTGGAACAAGCTGCCGGAGAAACTGCACTGCGCCGTCCTTTGGATTGTCGCACTCGGCAGCAATCTCTCCGCGTTTTGGATCCTCATCGCAAACTCCTTCATGCAGCATCCGGTCGGCTACGCCATCCGCAACGGACGCGCTGAAATGACGGACTTTTTCACGCTCGTCACGAATCATTACTTCCTCGGCGAGTATTCGCATACGTTCTTCGCCGGCATGACGACGACCGGCTTCCTCATCCTTGCGGTCTCCGCATGGAAGATCGCGCACGACGAGAAGTCGCGCGCTGCGTTCACACAGTCGATGAAAGCTGCCGCACTCTTCATGATCATCGGCCTTCTCGGCGTCATAGGCAGCGGTCACATGCACGCGCAGTACATCGCACAGGCGAATCCGATGAAGCTCTCCTCGATGGAGGCACTTTGGGAAACGGAAGATCCGGCTCCTTTCGCCATCGTCGCAGACATCAACCAAGAGACGCACAAGAACAACAGCGAGATCACCGTGCCGGGCGTTTTCTCCTTCATGGTCTACAATAAATTCGATGGGGCGATCCGCGGCATCAATGACCTGCAGAAGGAGTATTCCGAAAAGTACGGTCCCGGCGAGTACCGCCCCAACGTCACAGCGCTATTTTGGAGCTTCCGCATCATGATCGGTCTTGGCGGTCTCATGATGCTCATCGCGATGTTCTTCGGCTATCTCGCATGGATGAATCGTCCGCTCGCATGCCCGTGTCTCTTGAAGATCCTGCCTTGGCTCATGCCGATCCCCTACATCGCGAACTCTTTCGGCTGGTACGTCGCGGAGGGCGGTCGCCAGCCTTGGCTCGTCGTCGGGCTGCAGCGGACGGCGGAAGGCATCTCGCCGAACCTCACTGGGGCAGAAGTCTGGTTCACGATGATTGGCTTCACTGTGACGTATCTCCTGCTCGCGATTGCGGCGCTTTGGATCGTCTTCCGCTTCGTCCGAAAGACGCAGGTCATCTCCGAAGGGAGGGATGCATGATGGATCTCAATACGCTTTGGTTTCTTTTGATTGTCGTGCTCTTCACGGGATTCTTTTTCCTAGAAGGCTTTGACTACGGCGTCGGTGCGCTGACGCCCTTCCTCTCCCCGCATGACCGCGATCGTTCCATTTTCCTGCGCACGATCACGCCCGTATGGGACGGCAACGAGGTTTGGATGATCACGGCAGGCGGTGCGCTCTTCGCGGCATTCCCGCACGTCTACTCGACGATGTTCGCGACGTTCTACCTCGCGCTCTTTCTCATGCTCTTCGCGCTCATCCTGCGCGGCGTTGCATTTGACTTCCGCGCGCGCTATGACGCGCCGTGCTGGCGCCACGGCTGGGAAGCGGCAATCGCCTTCGGCAGCATCGTCCCCGCATTCCTTTGGGGCGTCGCCATCACGAACCTCATCGCAGGCATCGCCATTAACGAGAAGATGATTTACACGGGCGGTTTCTTCGATCTCCTGACGCCGTACACGGTCGTCGGAGGCATGACCTTCCTCTTCGTCTTCCTCTTCCACGGCGCTTCGTTCCTCTCGTTCCGTGTCGTTGATTTTGGGCTCGTCCGCCGCGCGCAGCAGCTCGGCATCAAGCTCGGCACAATCGCTGCGCTTCTCTTTGTTCTCTGCATGGCCATGACGCTCCAGTACACGGATCTCTTCCATAGCACACTCGCTGCGGTCGCGCTCATCGCGGCAGCCGTGATCTTCGTCATCGGCATCGCAAGTCTCGCAAAAGGCAATGGAAAGCCGGCTTTCGTTTGCTCGTCGCTCGCCATCGTCCTGACGACGGTCGCCTTCTTCGCCGGTCTATTCCCGCGCCTCATGGTATCGAGCCTGAATCCGGCATGGAGCCTGACTATCGAGAACGCGTCTTCTACGCCGTACACGCTCTCGGTCATGACCGTCGCAGCCTGCATCTTCGTTCCGATCGTGCTCATTTACCAGTGCTGGTCGTACTACATTTTCCGCAAGCGCATTACGGAAAAGGATGCCGAAGAACACTATTGATCTACCGCAAGAGGTCCTATGAACGTAACGAACAGCTTTCTGCTACGCAGCCTAAAACCGCATAAAGGCGAGCGAATCCGCTTGCTCCTCATAGAAACCACCCGTGCCGTCGCGACGATTGCAGCGGCAGGAGCAGGTGCCTACGCAATGGACGGCGTGTTCCTCGCACATAAGGGCCGAATGGAAACAGCACCAGTTCTACTGGTGCTGTTTCTTCTCATGATCCTTCCGCCGCTTCTCACCCCCGTGCGCGAGCGAATATCGCAGCGGCTATCCACCGCGCTGCGAACGGAAACCAGAGCGCAGCTTCATGCGCAGATGCTGACGGGCAAAGCGGAAGCGGCAGAAGTACGCCGCCGCATTCTTCCGCTCGCACGCGAGGAAACGGATGCGCTCGACCTTTGGTTCAGCCGCGTCCTCCCCGTCCTCCTTGCAATCGTCACCAAGATGCCCATCGCGCTTATCGCTGCGGCTATCGCCGATCCCGTCACGGGGCTTTTCATGTTCGTGACGATGCCGATTGCCCCCTTTCTGCTCTACCTCATCGGACGCGTCACGCGCGTAGCGAGCGAGGCGCAGTGGAAGCGCATGGAGTCGCTTGCCGCACGCTTTGGCGAGCTCCTCCGAACGCTCCCTGCACTGAAGATTTTCCGTCAGGCAGAGGCGCAGCGCGAAGCCGTCGAAGCACTCAGCGAAAACTTCTCCGCGTCTGCCCTTCGCGTCCTCCAGCTTTCCTTTATCTCCGCCTTTGCGCTCGAACTCATCACGACGCTGGCGATCGCGATCATCGCCGTCAGCATCGGCTTTCGCCTGCTCTACGGGCAGATGGATTTTCGCGTCGCGTTCTTCGTCCTGCTCGTCACGCCCGAGTTCTATCAGCCGCTTCGTCAAGCGGGAACGGCATTCCACAGCGCGATGACGGCATGGACGGCAGAGTCGAACCTCCGCGCTGTCCTTTCAAAAGAAAGGATGCCATACGCGATAGAGTATCCTAATTTGCCGCTGGATATGCAGCCCGCTCTTCTAGAAGCGCACGGGCTTTCGTTCCACTACCCTAACAGCCGCACGTACCTGTTCCGCAATTTCAATTTGAAACTCGAACCGGGCGTCACCATCGTCAAAGGGCCGAGCGGCTGCGGGAAATCGACACTTATACGCCTTCTCGCAGGGCTGCTCCAACCGTGCGAAGGGCAGGTCACGGTCGGTACCTCTCCCCTCTCCGCGCTCTCCATGGAAGCGGGTTCTTTCCCGATCAGCTACGTGCCGCAAGAACCGCATCTCTTTGCCGGCACGCTCGCAGAAAACGTCACGCTCTTTCACGCGGCAGACGAAGCCGATGTCGAAACCGCCATTCGCCATGCCGCGCTCGGGAAATGGCTCGATTCCCTTCCGCATGGCCTCGCTGCACGCCTTGGCGAGGGTGGTCAGACGCTCTCCCAAGGACAGCGAAAACGGCTCGGCATCGCGCGTGCACTGCTGCAAAATCGCCCCATCGTGCTTCTCGATGAGCCGACGGCAGGTCTTGACGCAGTGACGCAGGAGACGGTACGTGACACGCTTTTTGCCCTTTGCACAGGACGCACTGCGCTAGTCGTCAGCCACGACGAAGCGATTTGCGCCATGGCGAACCGCGTGATCGACTGGGAGGTGATCGCATGAATCGAGCTCTCTGCGCATGGCGGCAGATCATTTCACTCGTATCGCCGCTTTCCATCGTTCCAGTCGTCTTCGTCAGTCTCCTCGCAGCAGGCACGAGCATTGGTCTCTTGGGCGCATCCGCATGGCTCATCGCAAGTGCGGCGCTCATGCCGCCGCTCTACACACTCTCGCTCGGCATCACTGCCGTACGTGCCTTCGGTATCGGCCGTGCGGCATTTCGCTACGCAGAGCGCTACCTATCGCACAGCCTCGCCTTTTCGGGGCTCACGCACATCCGCCTGCATCTCTACGACCGCGCTGCTGCGCTCCTCCCCATGCGCACGGGTCTCATGCGTCAAGGCGAATTCCTGCACGATCTTCTCGTCGGCGCGGACGCCCTGCGCGACTTCTTCATCCGCGCGATTCTGCCGCCGCTTGCAGTCGGCATCCTGACGGGCATCGCGACGGTGCTTCTCTATGTGCAGATCGGCTATGCGGCAATCCTTCTTCCGCTTTTGTTCTTCATTCGTCTCATCATCGCTTGGCGCGTCAAGACCGAAAACGAAGAAGCGCGGCGCGCGGAGGACGGTGCCTATCGCAGTGCGCTCCTCGATGCGTCAGCCGGCGCAGACGAACTTGCCTGTGCAGGCGCGGCGCCTGCACGCGAGCGTCTTTTCCTGCCTGCCTGCGACCTCGTTAAAAAAGACGAATACGCGCACCTGCATGAGACGCAGACGGATGCGCTGCAGTCTGTCTTTGACGCAGCCGTTTTCATCCTGCTGCTTGCCGCTCTGATTCCAAGCATTCCTGCCGGCACACTTACCGGCATCGGTCTCGCCGTCTGGTTTCTCGTGCTCCAGTCTCTCCTAGCCGAATACCGTACGCTGCCCGATGCCGTAAGGCAAGCACAGAAAAGCGCGGCCGCCGCCCTTCGCCTTCTCGCCCCCGTCGAGTACGAACCATCCGCGGCACAGGCAGCGCAGGATGACAACATGATGCAAAACGGAACCGAGGAACCCGCAGCCGCGCACGCTCTCCTCACCGTCCGCAGCCTCTGCTTCTCCTACACACCTGCCCAGCACTTGCTGAAAGACCTTTCCTTTTCCGTAGCAAGCGGAATGCATACCGCCATCTACGGCACGAGCGGCGCAGGAAAGACGACGCTCGCGCAGCTCCTGCTCGGCGTTTGGAAGCCCGACAGCGGGCAGATTATGCGCGGCAGCGGCGTGGAGATTGCAGGTCTTCCCCAAGGAAGCGTCCTCTTCTCACAATCCATCCGCGAAAATTTCCGTCGTTTCCGTCCATGCGCAGACGAAGCCGCCATCTTCCGCGCCCTCGAAATCGCCCAGCTCCTCCCCGTCGTGGAGACAATGGCGTGCGGCATCGATACCCCCATCGGCGAAGACGGAACCTTTCTTTCCGGTGGGCAGCGCACACGCCTGCTAACCGCCCTCGCATCTGCAGGCGAAGAATGTCTCGTCCTGCTCGACGAACCGACGCTCGGGCTCGATGCAAAGACTGCCTCTCGCCTGACTGCATCCCTATTCCGCTATGCGAAGGAATGCCATAAGACGCTCCTCGTCATCACGCACGACGAGAGTCTGCGCGACTCGTTCAAGCAAACGATTCACCTTGCATAGACCGCTTTTGCCAAAAAAAGAGAACCATCATTTTGATGTGACGGTTCTCTTTTTCTGGCACGTGATGGGCACGAACAAACACACGATTCTATGCCCTCAGCATCTTTTTTACTTGCTTGACCATGCTCGGATAATCGGCCGTCTGAAAGTCCGTCACATCGATTTCAAGCAATGTACCCATCCTAAATCCCATATAGTCCCGATCAAGGCATCGTGCACAAAATGCCTCAAAGGGCACAAGATCGTCCGCCGTACTTCGATCCGGCTCAGGGTCTTCCTTATGGTAAGAAGAAAATATGTGCCCTCTATGCCGCGCGGGATCGAGATCCCGCTCCCTTTGCCGCTTGAAAAGAAGCTCAAGCGGTGCGGTGAGACGGATGGTAATGATGCGATAGCAAAAGCGATCGGCCAAATCCTGCAGTTTCGCTTTTTGCTTATAGCTGAAAGGATAATCGGACATCACCAGATCCCCTTCTTCCATGGCGGACGATAAGGCATCATAATACACTTCCCACGCCTTTGCAGTCAGTGCATCCTTCTCAGCAAGATTGTCAAAACCGACGCAGTCAAAAAGCGTTTCTCGAATATCGTCCGGCGATACCATTCGGATCGCGGGGACTTCTTCCCTAAGCAAATGCCCGAAATACGATTTTCCTGTTCCCGGCGGGCCGGCAAGCAATATCAAGGTCTTTTTCAATTCAAGCCTCCTGCTTGCACATTGAGAAATATGGCAATCTTCTTCTTGATGCTTTCCTTGACCACATCATTGCACGGAATGATGTTCTTGCGAAGCGACGTGTTGACCTTCGTCTGTGCAAACATTTCCTGTGCCTTCTCCGTCCATCCGACGAGCAATTCCGTACCCACGTTAAACTTGCGGACACCATAATTCGTGCATTGATGAATATCCTCTTCCTTCACGCCAGTGCCTCCGTGAATGACGAGCGGTGCAGATACCACCTTGCCCAAGGTCTTCAGGAGCGGGAAATTCAATTCCGTCTTCGACTTGTACTGTCCGTGATTCGTCCCGACACCGACGGCCAAGGCATCGACATGTGTCTCTTCCACAAAGGCTTTCGCCGCATCGGGATTGGTATATTTTTTATCATCGTCGGATACAGACACCCCTTCTTCCGTGCCGCCAATCGTTCCAAGTTCTCCCTCAATGGACACGCCATGGGAATGTGCATATTCTGCCATCGTACGCGTCTGCATCACATTTTCCTTAAAAGGCAGTGCAGATCCATCAAACATCACGGAACTGTATCCTGCTTCGATCGCAGTCCGAATATCGTTGAATTTCACAGCATGATCCAAATGCAGCGCAACATCCACGCCTTCATGTGCTGCCAAATACTTGCACACCGAGACGATGACGCCATATCCAATGTATGCAGCCGTCCCCGCACTCGTCTGAATGATGATGGGTGCCCCCATTTCCTTCGCTGCCATAATCATAGGAGGAAGCATTTCCAAATTGTGCATATTGAACGAGCCAACCGTATAATTGAATTTCCCGGCTTTTCCCAGCAGATCTTCTAGCGTCTTATACATACTACCCTTTTCCTTTCCTGTTCCATCAGGTCTCAGCTCAAACTGGAACGCATGATGCTTTTGTTCGTTGCCATAAGCGCGTCCAGCTTGCGCAAATAATATTGGATTTTCTCATCATCGCCACTTTTTGCCGCCTCTTTGCGCATCTGATTGTAAAGCGCCATGAGTGCCGTACACGCCTCACCGAATGTTTTGGATTCCTCCATGCTCTTTTCGTAGTATTGGATCGCATTCAGCGGCTCGCCACAAACTCTATAACGTGCACCGATCCGATTCAGGCAAGACACCCTTTCCTCTCCCTCTGCTGTTTCCAAGGCAGCCAAAAGCGTGTCAATTTCGTTTCGAAGCGCGTCAAAATCTTGATTCGGTGACGTGCTAGCCTCCTCTATGGAAGGCTCTTTCTTCTCTTTCTTTTTCCAAAAAAACATCGCTTCAACCCCTTAGAAAAGCTGCATGATGGGAAGAATGATCCAATCGTAAATCAATGCGGCAGAAATCGTATCGACATCTGTTGCAGTCGCATTGACAAACCCAAGCGTATCGAAAATGCCCACGAGCAATGCCGGAAGCAGTGTGATGAAAAAACCATGGACTATGCCGCCGATGACGGCGCCGCGCTTTCCACCCATCGCATTGCCGAATATACCGGCGGTCCCTCCTGCGAAGAAATTGGTCAACATGCCAGGCAGTATGGTGGCAAGCCCAACCACAGGAAGCAGAAACATCGCAAGAATCGTACCGATCGTCGTCGTCACGAATCCAATGATTACGGCATTCGGCGAAAACGGGAAGAGCACGGGGCAATCAAGTGCTGGAATGGAATCTGGAACAATCTTCATCGCAATGCCGCGGAATGCCGGAACAATCTCACCCAAGATCAAACGGACGCCTGCGAGAAGGACATAAACGCCGACAACAAACTGGATTGCCTGCATGAATGCATGGACGATGTAATGGGTATTTCCAGCAAGTGGCTGGCAGAATGCCTCACCTGCAAAGACAGCCGTAACGACATAGAGCGGAACCATGACGACCATGACCGAAAGGTAAGTATCCTGCAGGAACTCAAAGGCTTTCGGAAGCTCAATTTTTTCCACAGACTTCTTCGGATCGCCAACGAGTTTCGCAACACCTGCTTCGACCAAATAGCCAATCGTGCAAAAATGCCCCAATGCAATATCATTATTTCCTGTGATACGGCGTACGATAGGCTGTGCCAAAGCAGGCATTGCCACCGCAAAAATGCCGCCGATGATGCCGCCCGTAATCACGAGCGCCGCACCTCTGAAACCGGCGAAGTAGCCGAACACGGTACACATTGTCGCCATCCAAAGCAGTGCCTGGCCGGTCAAAAAGATGTACTTCCAACGCGTGAAGCGCGCGATTAGGATATTGACGATGAAGATGGCAAGAAAAGTAAATGCAATGGGACTGCCAAGCCCCAAATCATTCATGGCCTGTCCATTGATCGCTTCGATTGACGGAATGATTCCGCGCATGTGGAACCCTTCCGTGAAAATCTTTCCAAAGTACAATAAGCTTGCCACAATGATGGCAGAACCAGCTGAAAGAACCTGAAACCCCAGCAGTGTCTTGAACGTCCCTGCCACCGTTTGCCCAAATGATTTCTTTTGTGCCAGCAGTCCGACCATAGCAATCAACGCAAGCGTGATTCCCGCCTGTGTCAAAATATTGTTGATAATGAAATTGACAACGCCCATGTCCTGATCCTCCTTTTTATAAAATCCCTTTTGCGTGAAGGACAGGAGACAACTTCTCTTCGATCTCCTGCTTGCTTACAATGTTTTTCAAGAAAATCAACGTCGTCTTTTCCGCGTCAAGGTCAAACTTCTCAAACTGCGACTGAAAGTTTGAAGCAGTCAATATGACATCCGGATGCCTGGAAACCGCAGAGGATATGTCACAATGATCAAGCTGTGCCTCCACCCCCAACTTGCCAAGCACATCCTCAACGCTCATCTGACAGGCAAAACTGCTGCCAAGCCCGGCGCCGCATACCATCAGAATCTCAAGTTTCGAACGCATAAGAATCCTCCTTTTGCTACGTGTATAGAAGGAAGCACGGATAAATTCAGCCGCGATTCCTAAAATCGTGCGCTCCGCTTTTACGCCGTTTCACCTCCTTCCAATTCAGAAAGCGTGCGCTTGAACGAGGTCAAATCGCTTGCTGCAGCAAGCCGGCGAATTTTGTCATCGCTGTCAATCAACTGGACGAGATTGCGCATGACATCCAAATGCTCGTTGGAATTGGTCGCCGCAAGACAAAATACAAGCCATACGGGATCATTCTCCGCATTTCCAAATGCGACGGGACTCTTCAGTGTCATGACCGAAAGCCCACCTCGCTTGACGCCTTCTTCTGGGCGAGCATGTGCGAGCGCGACCCCTTTTGCAATCACAACGTAGGCACCAAATTCATCCACTAGACGAATCATTGCCTTCACGTAGCTGGAATCAAAACACCCTTCTTCCAAAAGCGGCCTGGCTGCCTTCCGAATGGCGTCCTTCCAATCCTTTGCTTCCTCCCGTACCAAAATTCGTTGATCCGTAAATACTTCGCTTAACATTTCACACTCACTCCATTACCCGGCCTCCAGCCTTCACATTTCGATGAAACAATCGATCCAGCAAAATCGGATAGTCCTGCTTTGCAACCAACTCCCTCACTCCCTTGTCCCGGACCAGGTACTGATAAATTCGTTTGAACAAATCTTCCCACAGCCTATATTTGTTCTGTGGGATGCTTATCATAAAAATAAGCTGAACGTTCTCATAAGCCCAGCGGATCGGTTTTTCCAAAATTCCAACCGCCACCGCAGGAACAGATGACGTATTTTCGATTGCGTGCGGCATGGCAATAAGATCCCCGATCTCCGTCGATGCCATCTCCTCTCGTGCAAAAATCGACGACTGCGTCCGCTCATCTATGTATTCCCGTATCAGCATTTGCTCCGAAAGAAAATGAATGACGTCTTCCTTTGTCTTATATACAAGCCTCGGAAAAAACAGATCTTCGTGAAAAAAGGCCTTATACGCTCCCACTCCTTCCTTCCACGTGTCGCATTCAATCCGACCTTCCAATTTTTTCATATCCATTTCCGTAAGGACGGGATTCACGTACACAATTTTTTCCGATTGAAAGGCTTGTATGGCAACCGTCGAAAAAATAAGGTCAACGCAGTCCAAATCGGTTTGCCGCAGTTCATACAAGGGGCAAATCCGAACGATGTCCAGATATCCGCCAAATCGTCGCTGCAGCATTTCTTTCATCAGAAGGGCGGTCGCCGCCCCTGCGCCGCATACAAGGATGCACGACTTCTTCGGATACGCTTTTCGCTCCAAAGCAACGCCGAAATGCACCGCGAGAAATCCGATTTCATTTTCATTCGTTTTCAGGTTTTCCTGCGTTTCAATGATGCGTGCCGAAAGGACAGCAAGTTCAAACGCAAGAGGAAAGTCCTTTTTGATGACTTGCAAAATATCATTGCGAATCCCAATGTTAAAGCGAAGACGATGAAGTGCTGCGCTCAAATGGATCTCTAATCCTGCCACGAGTTCCTGATCCTGCGAAAGATCCATGTGATATTCTGTTTTGATTTCCCGTAGAATATGAAACACCAATTCATTTGCTCGTGCATTTCCGTTTGCATGATTTCCATTCAGCAGGAAGCGCTGGCTGGAAACCAAATGCTCCGTGAGATAATATTCCTCCACTTCGATGTCAAATGCCAATTCCCTGCGAATCGCTTCTACGATTTCACGCACGACGCAATAGCTTTCCGTCGTGCGCAGGAATTCCAATTCTTCTGACGCATACTCCACGGTCGCCGAATTGCCAAGCCGTTTCAGGACGATCAATATATGAAGCACAATGCCGCGAAATGCCATGTCGGAAAGCGTGATGTCATGGTTCAGGATTGCCTTACGTACAATATCCTGAACTTTCTGTATTTCTTCTTGAGAAAATATTCCCTGATAAAATTTGTTGTTCGAGAAATCCAGCAGGTTGTCTTGGGAAAAAATCTTCTCCGCAATGCACCGACGGATTCGGCTCTCATCCCCTTCCAAGTGAATCTTGTTGCTTCGGTCTGCAAGCAGTTCGATTCCGACGTCTGATAAAATTTGTTGTATTTCCTTCCAGTAACTCTTCAATGTCGAAAGACTGATGTATAAATCATCGGCAAGATCCCATTGGCTGAGCCTCTCTTTGCGCAGCGCCAAAATCAAGAGATTTGCCACGATGTAATCGATTCGGTCCTTGCGTCCTGTCGGCACAATCTTCCCACAGGATTCATGCAGGCTGCTTTTTTGCTCCCGTACGTGCTGCTGGCAAAATTCGTGCCACGCTTTTTCATTCAAGATGCGAAGCGTATAGCCAACACGAGGCCTGCCCTCCACGATTGCACCGTGGTGCCGCAGCACTCCTTCCAATTCCTGCATATCGTTGCGGACGGTGTGCGAACTGACACCCATATAAGCAGCTAATTCCTTGCTCGTCATGCTCCGATTGGATTCCACAAACACCTTGATCAGCTTGGCAACACGACTGCCCAAAATATGCTCCTGCATATCAGTTCACCTTCTTTCTGTCTTATATTATACGTGTTTCCTATCGATTTCATAGGCAAATAATTGACGCATTTCAAACGAAATGCGCCAATGACACAAAAAAAGAGACCGTGCAGGATAATCCCTGCAGCAGTCTCTTATCGATACAATTTACTTGAGCATCGCGAGCATCGTGCCAGCAGCTACTGCCGTTCCAATGACGCCCGCGACGTTCGGTCCCATGGCGTGCATGAGCAGGTAGTTGCCGGGCTTTGCCTTCATGCCGACGACCTGGCTCACGCGTGCTGCCATCGGAACGGCGGAAACGCCTGCCGAGCCGATGAGCGGATTGATCTTCCATCCGGAGGTGCGGCACATGATCTTGCCGAAGATGACGCCGCCTGCCGTACCGAAGATGAAGGCGATGAGACCAAGCACGATGATGAGAAGCGTCTGCGGAACGAGGAAACTCTCCGCGCTCATCGTCATGCCTGTGCCGGTTGCAAGGAAGATCGTGACGATGTTGCACAGCGAGTTCTGCGCCGTATCCGAAAGACGATCCATGACGCCCGACTCGCGGAAAAGGTTGCCGAGCATCAGCATGCCAAGCAGCGATGCGATAGGCGGCAGCAGCAAGCTGATGAGGATCGCCGAAATGATCGGAAAGCAGACGCGTTCAAACTTCGTGACGGGACGCATCTGCTCCATGACGACTTCGCGCTCCTTCTGCGTCGTCAAGAGCTTCATGACAGGCGGCTGAATGAGCGGAACGAGCGACATGTAGGAGTACGCCGCAACGGCGATCGCACCGAGCAGATGCGGTGCCATCTGAATCGAGAGATAAATGGCAGTCGGTCCGTCCGCCCCGCCGATGATGCCGATCGCACCCGCTTCCTGCACCGTAAAGCCGAGGAACATCGCGCCGACGAGCGCGACGAACACGCCGATCTGCGCCGCTGCACCCATGAGCAGCGTTACAGGGCGCGCAATGAGCGGCCCGAAGTCCGTCATCGCACCGATTCCAAGAAAGATCAGCGGTGGGAAAATCTCATTGGCGATGCCGTAGTGGATCGCCTGCATGAGTCCCGGTTCTTCGAGAAAGCCCGTGCGCGGGAAGTTCGCGAGAATGCAGCCGAATGCGATCGGACCCAAAAGCAGCGGTTCAAACTCCTTGACAATCGCAAGGTAAAGGAGCACGAGACCGACTGCGATCATGATCGCATGGCCGCCGGTAAAAGCCGAAAATCCGCTGTCATGCCAAACGGCCTGCAGCGATACGGCAAATGCATTAAATAATTCCATTTTTTCTCCTCCTTTCCCTTACAGCAAGCGCTCCGCAACGATGTTGCGACCCGACTGCTTCCACCCATCGCGCGCAATCGGACGGATCGCACGGATCTGATCCATCCCGTAGCCATAGCTCGCGACTGCTGCCGCGATGACCGCGACAATTTCCGGGGAAAGTCCCGCTGGCGCACTTTGCGTGACCGAAGGAACTGCTGTGAGAGCAGGTGCAGCGGGTTCAGCAGGTGCTTTCTCTTTTTTTGCCGTTGGATCGATCTTGTGAATCAAGTCAATGACGATGCCGAGTGCAATGAGCACCAAAAAGACGACCGTCATATTGATCAGCATGATGATCAGCGGGTTAGACGTAACCGGTTGTGACATTTGACCACCTCATCAAAAGAAATAATATTACTCGCTATTTATTATAAGTGTTTTCGGAAAAAAATCAAATTACTTTATTTGCATGCAATTATAGCTATTCGTTATAACACATCTCTCCATGCCCGCTGCGCCTTTCCGACGTAGATACGGCGAATCGCTTCATGCTCGCCAAGCCCTTTGCACACAGCATGGACGCGAATCCCTTTCGCCTCAAAGCGCGATTTCCACGATCTTTTGTCATCCCCTGCCATATCGTCGGTGACGTGACGTCCGCCCGAAAAGAGAAGCGGTGCCAACACGATCTCCCGCACATCGCGTGATTGGAGGCGATGCAGCACAGTGGAAAAATCCGGCATATCATTTTCTTCCAAGACACCGACGTGTATCGGAACGTTCCTTTTATCCATATAGCTCTGAACCCTTGCATAGACGGGATTATGGCGATGGGGCGAGCCGTGCCCCAAAAGCACGGTCTCATGCCCCTCCATGGCTGAAACAGACGCACGAAGCGCCGCGAGCAGCTCCGCGAAGTCCGCCTCACCGCCAAGCAAGGTCTCTCCGAGCGCAAGCCGATCAAACTTGCTGCGCGCCATCCCGACTGCTGCGCAGATCTTTTTTTCGTACTCTTCGCCTCTCGTCAGATGCGTTGGCTGAACGAGTACGTTCCGCACGCCCTCTTCCGCAAGCGCGGCCAATGCCGCATCCAAGGAATCCATTCGGATGCCTTTTGCTGCAAGGCATTCCCGCATGAAATTCGAAGTAAACGCCTGCCGCATCTCGCTCCCTGCAAAGGTCTGCCTCAGATCATCAAAGAGTCTGTCTATGCTCATCTTACGAGCCGCATCGTCCGCCACGCCGAAGCTTGCGAGCAGGACGGCTTCGGGGCGCATCAGCCCTGCTCCTTCCTGACGACATCTGCAATTGCCTTGCAGATGCGGCCAAGCTGTTCTTCTTCCGGGCCTTCCGCCATGACGCGAATGAGCGGCTCCGTACCAGACGGGCGAACGAGAATGCGTCCCTCGCCGCCGAGTTCCTCTTCTCCCTTTGCAATCGCGTTCTTGATTGTTTCGTTCTCCTCCCAGCCTTCTTTCGAGGCCACTCGGACATTGATGAGGAGCTGCGGATACGTCTTCATGATATTCGTAAGATCCGATGCCTTGCCGCCGTGTCTCTTGATCGAGGAAAGCACCTGCAGCGCCGTAATGAGCCCGTCGCCCGTCGTGCTGTAATCGGTGAAAATAATATGCCCGGATTGCTCGCCGCCGATCTTGTACCCGTTCTTAAGCATATTTTCCAAAACGTAGCGGTCTCCGACTTTCGTGATCTCTGCACGGCCGCCCATCTTTTCGATCGCCTTGTGGAAGCCGATGTTCGCCATGACCGTCGTCACGACGGTGTTGTACGGAAGCGTGCCGGCCTTGATCATGTCCATCGCACACATGACGAGGATATGATCGCCGTCGATGAGCTGCGCCTTTTCGTCAACACAGAGGCAGCGGTCCGCATCGCCGTCGTGTGCGATGCCAAAGTCTGCACCGTTTTCGAGCACGGCCTTCTGCAGGGACTCAAGATGCGTCGAGCCGCAGCCGTCGTTGATATTTGTGCCATTCGGCAGGGCGTGGATGACCTTGACTTTTGCGCCGAGTTCGCGGAGCACTTTCGGCATGACATCATACGCTGCACCGTTGGCGCAGTCGAGTACGATTTTCATGCCATCGAAGCGCTCCTTGCACGTCGAGCGGACAAATTCCATGTACTGATTCTGCAGATCGGTACGGATCTCCGTACGTCCGATCCGCGCTCCCGTCGGACGCTTGTAGTCGTCGTTTGCCTCAAGGCGATGCACGATTGCCTCCAGTTCGTCCTCGATGGAATCCGGCAGCTTGTAGCCATCACCGCCGAAGAACTTGATGCCGTTATCGGGGAACGGATTATGCGAGGCAGAGATCACGATGCCCGCTTTTGCGTGATGCCGACGCGCAAGATAGGCGATCGCAGGGGTCGGGATGACGCCCGCAAGCATCACGCGCCCGCCTGCCGAGCAGATGCCTGCCGTGAGCGCCGCCTCAAACATCTCGCCCGAAATGCGTGTATCGCGGCCAATGATGATGAGCGGCTGCTCCTCGGACTCCCTGCCGAAGTAGATCGTCGCGGCTCGGCCGAGACGATAGGCGAGTTCCGGTTTCAAACCTGCATTTGCCTCACCGCGAACGCCATCCGTACCGAATAATCTTGTCATCGCAATTCCTCCCAATTCGATCTTTCATTCATGCCTACGATTATGCTCGTTTTGCGCCAAAATAGCAAGCGCCGCTTTCATCCCATCGCAGGCAGCGCTCATAATGCCGCCTGCGTAGCCTGCTCCTTCGCCGATCGGATAGAGTCCCGGCGTGCGTTCCGCGAGGAATGTCACACTGTCGCGCCGGATACGGCACGGCGCGGAAGAACGCGTCTCGACTCCTGTCATGACGGCTCTAGCATCGGCAAATCCCGCAATCTTGCGGTCGAAGTACGGCAGGGCTCCCTCCAATGCCTGCGTGATAAAATGCGGCAGGCATGCGTGGAGATCGGCGCTCCGCACGCCGGGCGCATACGTCGGACGCGTCAGAAAATCTTTCGAGCCGGATGTGCCGCGCAAAAAATCGCCGACCGTCTGTACAGGCGCAAAATAGTCGCTTCCCCCAAGCTGAAAGGCTCGTCCTTCGAGTTCCTCCTGCAGCACCATGCCGCCAAGGACTTCCTTCCCGAAGTCTTCGGGCGTAACCTGCACGAGAAGCGCGGCATTCGCGATGCCGGAACCGCGGCGGTAGTTGCTCATGCCGTTCGTCACAACGCGTCCCAGCTCGGACGCTGCCGCAACGACCAGCCCGCCAGGGCACATGCAGAACGAGTACGCACCGCGTCCCGTAATGGGATCCTGATACGTCAATGCATAATCGGCGGCGGGCAGGCGCAAATTTCCGGCGTCTTCCCCGTACTGTGCCTGATCGATAAGCGCCTGCGGATGCTCGATCCGAACGCCCATCGCGAAAGGCTTTCCCTCCATCGCAACGCCGTGCGCGAGCAGCATACGGTACGTATCGCGCGCCGAATGGCCGATGCCCATAAGCACTTCCCGTGCCGCGATCCGTTCCTCACCGTTTACGATGAGCGCCGCGATGCCGTCCGCGTCCAGCTCCAAATCCGTGACATGCGCCCCGAAGCGCACCTCGCCTCCAAGACGGAGGATTTCCTTTCGGATATGCTTGACGACCGTGCGCAGGATATCCGTTCCGATATGCGGCTTCTGCAAACAGCGGATCTCTTTAGGCGCGCCTGCCGCGACAAATGTCTCGAGTACATCCTTCGTATGGCTGTCGTTGATGCGCGTCGTCAGCTTGCCGTCGGAGAACGTGCCTGCCCCGCCCTCGCCGAACTGCACATTCGACTCTGGGGCCAGCCCGCCGCCTTTCCAAAAACGAGTGATATCGGCATGGCGCGTATCCACATCCTGCCCGCGTTCGAGCACAAGCGGAGCCATTCCGCCCCGGGCGAGCGTCAGCGCGGCAAACATGCCGGCAGGACCGAATCCGACAACGACAGGACGCGCGCCCTGCCGCCCTGCCTGCGGAACAGAAAACGGCTTGACCGATGCCCTCTGCTCCACATTGGCATCGCGTTTGAATCGATGCAGCGTCCTCTTTTCTGCACCTCTTCCACCTGCGAGGCGAGCGTCCAGAATGTAGACGAAGGAAATCGGCGCGCCGCGATAGCGCCTTGCATCTATCGCTTTACGCACGACTACCACCTCAGCAATCTGCTGAGGTGGCAGCAAAAGGCGATGTGCGACAAGCTCTTTTAGATCCGTTTCATCCGTAAACGGAACGGCGAAATTACGAATCCGTATCACGTATGATCCACACTCCATTACTCTTTTTTCTTGTCCTTGACTTCGATATGTACCGTCACTTCCGGATTGGTGACTGTCACGCCGTCGGGAAGATGCAGCTTGACCGTCTTGTCCATGGTTTTCTTGACGTCAGAAAGGGAGATCTTCTCCGTTTCGATCACAGAAATTCCCTTGATCGCATCCTCAGGACCTGCGATCTCCACCTTGGATGGGTCGGCACGAAGCGAACTGACCGAAAGCGTTTTGTCCAGATCCGTGCCGGCGACGGGAAGAATCGCAACGACCTTCTTGGAGAGGCTTCGCGCGAGCTGCACGCTTACCGATGCCTGTTCCGGTGAAAGCGTCACGCCCTGCACTTCACGCCCCTCTTGATTCAGTGCCACAAGCGAGACCTTCTGCGTGAAGTCTTCACTGTTTTCCCCTAGGCGAACGTAGCCGACGACGCGCACGATTTCTTTGACGGCTGCCTCTGTTCCGGATGCGGTGACCTGCTCAAGCGGCGTGCTGATGTGTGCGACCGTTCGGTTCGGCGCGAGCGTGCCCGTTTCGGCAAGTTCGACGCGGAACACCTTGCTCACGAGCTTTTCTGCCACGATGGACACACTGTCCGGCTCTACTTCGACGAGCTCGAATCCCTGCGGCAATACCGTTTTGATCGGAATGCTGTTCTTGCCGGAGGTGACGTCCGAAAGATCGGCATACGCCTTGAAATCTTTCTCCGATACATTGATGAAAAGGGAGCGCACGCCGCGGACCTTCATCTTTGCACTCTTCGTTTCTTGCGTAATCTTGTAGCCATCAGGTGCATTTACGAGCTGGATCTGCACCGTGAAGCTCCCATCAATGACGGGATTCTGATCGTTCATGACGAAGCTCCAAAGCACGACGGCCGCCAAAATGGATACGATCTTTGCCGGCAGATTGCGCTGCACGAGATTTCGGAATCGTGTCATCATTCTTTCCGCCTCCAGTTCTTCACCATGTCTCGGATGCCCGCCTGTGGTGGATTGAACACGGGGCGCAAGACATTCCTCAGCGAGTCCGCATTGAGATGGCGCATGATGCGGCCGTTCTCCGCGACGGAAATCGTGCCCGTCTCCTCGCTGACGACGACGATGAGCGCGTCACACTGCTCGGAAAGACCGATTGCTGCACGATGGCGCGTGCCGAGTTCGGTGGAAAGCGAGCGGTTTTCCGTGAGCGGCAGGAGGCATCCCGCCGCGATGAGGCGCTTTCCGCGAATGACAGCGGCGCCATCGTGCAGCGGTGTATTCGGGATAAACACATTCAAAAGGAAATCGGCGGTAATGAGCCCGTCGATCTGTATGCCTGTCGCGCTGACATCGTTCAGCCCCATGTCGCGCTCGATGACGAGGAGCGCCCCCGTCTTGTTCGCGGCAAGCACGCGGACGGCCTTCACGAGCTCGTGGACGACCGAACGTGCTTCATCATCGTCGAGGGAAACGACCGCCCCGAGAAATTTGCCCTGTCCGAGATGCTCAAGCGCACGGCGAAGCTCCGGCTGGAATACGATCGGCAGTGCGACGAACAGGAGTGTGATCGCTTTTTGGAGCAGCCATGAAATGGCATGAAGCTGCAAAAAGCTGCTTATGACAGCGATCGCGAGCAGGACGAGAATGCCCTTGACAAGCGTGATTGCACGCGTGTCCTGCAGCATCTCGTAAGCCTTGTACAAGATTGCGGCAACGACAAAAATATCGAGCACGTCGATCGGTCCAATCGTGGAGAGGAGCCCGCGAAACATCCCATGGAACTCAAATGGCAACGACAAATCAAGTGGCATACAAACCCCTCTAATCAACTTCCGAAACCTTTATGCGATACAAAAAGCCAAAACGCTATATAGTTGCTATTCTCTCCCCATCGCGTATTTTCCTTGTGCGCTATGAAAATTTTTGATGTGAGCACCCATAAAACAAGCAGCCATTCCGCGGATGTAAGACGATGCCCAACACGCAGCGACGATTGCGCAAGCCAAAAGCCCTCTCATTCCACGAGATACCATCTTCTTGGCAAACGCACTTCGCTTGACAAGGGCCAATCGGACGGATATGGAACGAGAGGGCTTCTTTGGGTTTTGGCATGACGGTTCGCTTACGTGCATCGCCGCGTCACATCATGACCGCTGTCCTCCTCATAAGTATCGCTTTACTTGATTTCGCGAATCCAGCCTTCCGGCGCTTCGATCGTGCCGAGCTGGATGCCGCGCAGCGTCTCGTAGAGCTTCGTAAGCACGGGACCCATTTTCTCCATGCCGCTTGGCAGGCAGATCTCCTTGCCGTGGTCGACGACCTTGCCAACGGGGCAGATGACTGCCGCCGTGCCGCAAAGCCCTGCTTCGGCAAAATCCCCGACCTCCCTGAGCCTTACGGGGCGCTGCTCCGTCTCATAGCCGAGCGACTCGGCGATGTGCATGAGCGAGCGGCGCGTGATCGACGGGAGAATGGAATCCGACTTCGGCGTGACGATCTTATGCTCCTCCGTGACGAAGAGGAAGTTCGCGCCGCCCGTCTCCTCGACATACGTACGCGTCGCCGGATCGAGGAACATGTTCTCATCGAATCCATTGGAATGTGCTGTCATGTACGCATGGAGACTCATCGCGTAGTTGAGCCCTGCCTTGATATGGCCTGTGCCGTGCGGCGCGGCGCGGTCAAAGTCACTGACGCAAAGCGTGATCGGCTTGATCCCGTTTTTGAAGTAAGAACCGACCGGCGTGCCAAAGAGGCGGAACTGGTACTCATCCGACGGCTTGACGCCGATGACGGGGCCCGATGCAAAGAGATACGGGCGCAGATAGAGTGCGCCACCAGACTCGAACGGCGGGATCCAATCCTTGTTTGCTGCGACGACCTGATCGACGGCCTCAAGGAACATGTCCTTGGGCACAGGCGGCATTTCAAGGCGCTTTGCCGAGTCGTACATGCGCTCCGCATTCATATCGGGACGAAACGCGACGATGCGGCCATCCTTTGTCTTGTACGCCTTGAGTCCTTCAAAGACCTCCTGACAGTACTGCAGGATGCCGGCGCACTCGTTGATCCGCACCGTCGGGTCATCCGTCAGAGTGCCGCTTCCCCATTTTCCGTCCTTGTAATTTGCGACATAGCGCTTGGAAATCGGCTGATAGGCGAAACCGAGATTCGCCCAGTCCACTTTTGCATTTGCCATGGTGATTCCTCTTTTCTAAAATGAAACTTTCTCTATTCTATTACCGGCCTATACAGATTGTCAATAGGGAATCTAGTACAGAATACGATTTGTATCAGTGGAAAAGACAATGCTCTTTTTAGACAGGCATTTCATATTCATTTGCCAGAAGCGCACGCGCCTCTGGCAGTTTATCGACGAGATCCGAGGCAATGAGCCCGCAATCCTTCGCTGCGTAGGCAAGGTCGCCTGCACTGCCATGGAGATAGACGCCGAGCAGCGGGGCAAGCGCGCCCTGCATCTGTCCGACAAGCCCCGCAATCGTGCCCGCGAGCACATCGCCGGAACCTGCTGTCGCCATGCCTGCATTTCCCTTCGTCGTAAGGAATACGTCGCCATCGGGATAGGCGACCAGCGTACATTCGCTCTTCAAGACAAAAATCGATTGATAATCTTTTGCCGCAGCTCGCGCCGAGGTGATCCGATCTTGCCGGACCGCCTCGGCCGTCGTACCGAGAAGCCCCGCCATCTCGCCGAGATGCGGCGTCAAAATCGGCATCTGATGGAATTCTTTCAGCAGCTCTGCCTGTCCTCGAAACGCGTAGAGCGCGTCCGCATCAAGAATGACAGGCTTTTTTATTGCCGTTCCGAGGCAGCGCACGAGCTCCATCGTCTCATGTGCGCGGCCGAGCCCTGGACCGATGAGCACCATGTCATGCCCTGCTGCAAGATGCGTAAGCTGGTCGAGTGCTGCTGCCCCGCCGAGATGCCCATCCTCATTTTCTTGGATCGGCTGCGTCATGACCTCGGTGAGCTTCATCGCGAATACATCCTGCAGGCTTTCACCGGACGCAAGCGTCACGACCCCCGCGCCTGCGCGCAATGCGGCAGTGCTTGCAAGAGCTGCTGCCCCCGTCATGCCGCGTGAGCCCGCTACGACGAGCAGGCGCCCGCACGATCCTTTATGCACAGTCCGCGGACGCACAGGAAGGATCGTCTTGGCAAGCGCCTCGTCGATAAGCGACTGATGAATTTCCTTCGCCGCCAATAATTCTTGTGGGATTCCAATGTCATGGACTGAGACATCGCCTGCAAGCCCTGCCCCGCTCCCGAAAAAATGTGCCGGTTTCAGAAGACCGAGCGAGAGCGTCGCCGCCGCTTTGACAGCAGCCGTCCCAACGACGCCCGTATCCGTTTCGACTCCGCTTGGCACATCGATCGCAAGAACGGGCTTTTTCGCCTCATTGATCATCTCGATGAGGCGAAGCGTTTTTTTCCGAAGCTCGCCGGAAAATCCCGTTCCAAGGATCCCATCGACGATGACATCGGCAAAACGCAGGGAAAGGCGCAGGCGATCCCAGTCGCGGTCCCCTTCCAGCGGATGGATCTCCGCCGCCATGTGTTCGAGCGCCTGAAACATCACAGCAGGGCTTTCCTTGAGATGCCCTTTTTCACCAGCGAGAAACACCTGGACCCTCGCGCCACGGTTCACGAGATAACGTGCCGCTGAAAACGCATCGCCGCCGTTATTGCCGCTTCCTGCGATGAGACACACCCGTTTGCCTTCTGCCCTTCCGCCCGCGAGCGTTTCCACTGCTTCCGCGACATGCGAGCCGGCATTTTCCATGAGAACGAGCTCCGGCAGTCCGTATTCCTCTTGCACGCGCCTGTCGATACGGCGCATTTCCTCTGCCGTTGATACCTTCATTTGCATCCCTCCATCACGCACTGTGCCGTCGCATATTCCCGCGAATGGCTCATCGATACCCAGATTCGCTTTACCCCCATTTCCTTCGCAAGAGCCTCAAAACAGCCATGCAAAGCAATATGCGGAGCGCCGAGCGCATCGACTGAAACTTCGATATCCAGAAGCGTGCCGCCGCGCAATCCCGTCCCCAAGGATTTCAGCACGGCTTCCTTCGCGGCAAATCGTGCTGCATAGCTTGCCGCTGCCTGCTTGCCGCGCCCTTCGCAGTAAGCACATTCCGCTTTTGTAAAGACGCGATGCACAAAAGCCGATTTTCGGATTGCCTGCTGCACACGAGCGATTTCAATGATGTCGGTTCCGATTCCTAAGACCAATTGCCACGCTCCTTCCCTTCAAATAAAAGAGCCGGCAAAAGCCGGCTTTTGGTTCTCAGTGCGGTGCCGATACGACAGCAGCTCCCCCCATGGAAGTCGGCGTTCCGCTCGCACCAGAGCCCCCCGGTGCTCCCTGCGAAACACCATTCGCACCTTTCACGCCCTCATTCGGATTGAACTGATTGCTGCGCGCAATCAAGATCTCTACGCGGCGATTCTGCGCACGTCCTTCATCCGTGGCATTATCCGCAATCGGACGATACTCGCCGTAGCCGATCGCACTGAACCGCGCGGGATCCAGTTTCCCATTGATCGAGAACAGGAACTTCATGAACGTCAGCGCGCGTGCCGAACTCAGATCCCAGTTCGTCGGGAAACGCGCATTATGGATCGGCACGTTGTCTGTATGCCCCGTGATGATGACACGCTGTGACACCGTTGCAAGAAGATTTGCTACGACAGGTCCGATCTTCTGCGACTCCGCAACGAGATCCGCTGAGCCCGACGGGAAGAGTGCCTTCTCCTTGATGCGAATCATCAAGCCATCGTCCGTCATCGCCGTCGAGAGATCTTCGTCGAGCTGGTTCTGCTGGATGTAGTCGTCCATTTCCTTCTTGAGCTGCTCAAGCTTCTGATTCTCTTGAATGTACGCCGAGTTTCCCTTATCTTCATCGTACGGGATCTCCGCCTGACGGCCAGGGCTCGGTCCCATCTGATTGAAGAACGACGGGCCGCCCATATTGAATGCCGAACTGAACGCCTGTGCCATTGCCGTTACTTTCGTCTGATCTGTCTGTGAGATTGCAAAGAGTGAGATAAAGAGCGCGAGGAGCAGCGTCATGAGATCCGAATACGGAAGCAGCCAAGCCTCGCTTGCTTCTTCCTCATGGGGTGCTCCACGCTTTTTCCGTTTCGCCATATCTTACTCGCCACCCTTCAGTGCGTCACGCTGGGACTGCGGGATAAATACCATGAGCTTTGCTTCGATGGCCGTCGGCGAATCGCCTGCCTGCAGGGAAAGAATGCCCTCTATGATCATGCGCTTCTCGCTGACCTCTTCCTCCGACAAGAGCTTGAGCTTGTTGGCGAGCGGCAGGTAGATAACGTATGCCGAGAAAATACCGAGGATTGTCGCGATAAATGCAGCCGCGATGGCATGACCGAGCTTATCGACATCGTTCAGGTTGCCGAGTGCTGCGATCAGGCCGACGACGGCACCGAGAACGCCCAGTGTCGGTGCGTACGTGCCCGCCTGCGAGAGCATGAGACGTCCCGTCGCATGGCGTTCCTGCATGACGGAAAGCTCCGCGTCGAGGACATCGCCGACAAAATCCGGATCCATGCCATCGATGACCATGCCGAGACCGGTACGGAAGAACGGGTCTTCGATCTCCTGCACCTTGCTCTCAAGGGCAAGGATACCTTCACGGCGCGCGATTTGGGACAACTCGACAAAGAGCTGCAAGAGCGCAGCCTTCTCATGAACAGGCGGCTTTTTGAACGTCATGCCGACCAGCTTCGGGAACGTCTTCAGTTGATCCATCTTGAACGCGATGAACAGGCATGAGAACGTACCACCGATGATGATAAGGAATGCTGCCGGGTTGTTCATTGCGCTCAGCGGCGCGCCTTTTAGGATCATACCGACGAAGACCGATATCAGACCCATGACCAACCCTATGACGGTCGATATTTCCAAAGTAAATGCCCCCTTAATCTTTGCCTGCGCAACAAAGCAAAACTCCCTTTTTTGCTTCTGCTTCCGTTACAAGCCCTTTTGCGGGGCTTGTGCTGCATATTATATATTATTCTATGGACACGCGAAAAATCCTAGCAATTTTTGAAAAAAATTTTTTCTAACTCTAATAAAAGGGTATCGGCTCGGTTAGATTTTATCGGCATCACCTGGTTTTCGTTCCTCATACCATGCGGGCCGCGCTTTCCGCATATCAGGCCACTGCAGGCCATGGCTGTCAATCGTATCGAGGAAAGCCCTTGCAATGCCGTCGAAGAATTGAATCACGTTCGCATCCTTCGTCTCTTTTTCCGTACCGCGACGATAGACCACGCGTTTCGCGCCACGAAGATCGGCACGTCCATCCTCATCCGTGATCTCCAGCGACTTGAGGCGCCATTCGTACGCCTTCGTGCGAATCGCACAGAAAAAGGGAATGCCAGGATAGAGGGACATGCTGATCGCGTACCCACGTTCTTCACCGCCAAGCACCTTTGGAACGCATCCATCCACAACGCGGACGGGGAAGCCCAAAAGCGATCCGAGGGTCGGGAAGATATCCACCGTGCTCGTCATTTCTTCCACTCGTCCGAGTGAAGGAACGCCGCCTCCGCGAAGCATGAAGGCCGCACCGGTTTGATAATCACTAAGAAGATAGTGATTTTTCTCATAAATGGGAAGGCCGTGGTCCGAATAAAGCATCACAAGGAATTCATCTTCGTCGTAGTGCTCGGCAATATAGTCGAACAGCCAACCGAGCGCACGATCCGTCTCACGTGCCGCCTCACGCGTCCATGCCGCATAACGTTCATTTTTCGGCAGGTAAACGGAAGTCACCTTGCCCTCGCCAACCGTATTGCGTTCTGCAATAGGAAGAGAAGTCTGCGCCGAAAGCGGGAGCTGACCTTTCGTTCGCGGTCCCCAAGGATGCAGATCCATCGTATGCACGACCAGGAATTGGTCCACCTCACGAAACGCCTCTAGCTGCGAAACCGCTCGCGCAACGCCATCATGCACGCGAAGCCCGTACGGATTCGCAAGGATACGGTCATGTCCATCCAAGACCTCTGTCCAAACACTATCGCCCGCACCGAGCAATATCGTGCAATAGTAACCAAGTTTTTTCATTTCCCTCGAAAGGGTCTGCACATCCGGATTGATCGCGTACGATTCGCGTTCACTATAAATCTGCGTGTGATGCGGATAAAGACCGGTCTCAATGGACGGCACCGATGGATATGTGTATTCCGAAACCGAATGATGGTCATCGAAGATGACGCCTTGTTCAAAAAACCGCAAAATATTCGGCACGAGTGCATACATTTCGTCTTTGATGGCACGCCAGCAAAACGCATCGAGAAAAAGGCTCAAAACGACCTTGCGTCTTTTCGGGCTATGCCCAAGCGGTATCGGCGCTCCGTATACCATCGTCTGATCGGAAGAAATATTGGTCGCTTCTTTCAGGCGATAAAACTGAAATGCATACAGGCCAAGGTCATCCCCGCCTGCCTTGCCGGTCTGGAGTTCATGGAAACGGAACTCCTGCCCAAGCTCTGTGCCCGCGACCGGAAGGATAGCCCCGCCTTCAGGCACTTCCACACGATGTTCCTCGCCTGCCGGAAGCTCCGCTGCCTTCATAAGATCAAATGGAAGATCCGCATCCTCAACGAGCCTTTCATGTGCTGCGATATGTTTTAAGAGCATCCCGCGGCCATCCAGAAACGATGCCGCCTCCACATAGGCGCCGACCCAATAGCGTTGTTTTTCTCTCTGATACATGGTAGGAAGAAACGTACCGATATACGACTTTTTCTGATCCGAAAGCCCTTCCTCTGTCATCTCCATGCGATGCCGTGCAACCGGCGCATAATTCCCTTGGCTCATGCCAAGGGAGAGAAACTCCAGCGAATCGTTCAGTTCACGGCGTGGCACATCGAGTTGGATCGGCATACCATACAGATCGGACAGAAAGCCCATAAAGAGCATCGCCATGGGAAAATCGCGCTCCGCTTTATAAACGTCGCGAAGCACTTCCCATAACACAAGATTCACTTTTCGATGGCGAAAGGCTTTTTTCGCGTATTCGGCTGCGACGGAAATGCCCCCTTGTGCGAGGGCGTAACGCGCATAGAGAATCTCCCCCTCCGCATCATCCGCATCGCGTTTCCAAAACCGTGCGAGCAGCGCCAAATACGCATCATCGAACGCTCCCGCTTCCAACTTTTCCATCAGGAGATGAAAAAGCCGAATTCGTTCCCGCTCTTCTTCCGTGTATCCCGCCTTGTACTCCATGACAAACTTCCTTATAACAGCCAAATTCCTAACCTTACTGCCATATTGTACAAGATTTCATCTTTTTTGTACACAAAAAGAATCCTGCAGATGGGCAAGAAGCATCGTGCCGGCTCAGTCCGTAGCACATCGACCAGCCAATGCAGCATAGAAAAAGCGCAGCAGCATGATGGCTGCTACGCTCAGGCCTAACGTTTTGGGGATCACGACACGACAGAATGAACCGGCTTCTTATGCAACGGCACGCATGTCTTACTTCGCTTCGCGCGTCGTCTCGACCTCGATATAGTCCATTGGGCCGGAGATTGGAACGGACGGCTTGCGGATGCGCGTCGTAACACGTGCAAAATGCGGATATTTCGCGAGGAGCTGGTCCCCGATATGTGCCGAGAGCGCCTCAAGCATCTGAAAGCGCTTGTTCTCCGTCACTTCTTTTACGATATCGTAGATCGAAGCAGGGTCGACGCCGTCCTCGATCCGATCCGTGTCGGAGACCCGGTCATCTTTCGTGTCAACCTCAACGTCGATGTAAAACTTTTGTCCCTGCTCACGCTCGTACTCATAGACTCCATGAAATCCGTAGAACATCATGTTGAGAATCCTAACTTTTGTCATTTCTTCCGCTCCTTATTCATAATCGTCTCGGCATTACATTTCCACCCATTTAGAACAATTCGCTAATGCAGGAAGATTTCCTTCTTCAATGCGTAAAAAGATCATCCCAAAACGTGTATGCAATCATCAAGAAAACGAGCAGCAAAAGAAAAGCGTCGCCCATCCAAAACCATCCTTCTTAAGAGAAAAAAGAGAGGCAGATGCCTCTCTTACAAACGCATGGTATCACATGACACGGCGCGCGCCAATGTAGCAGGAGCCCCAATAAGAGCTGTAAATCGAGGCAATCGAGACACCTTGGCTCGAAGATGCATTGATGAATTCTCCGTCGCCGAGATAGATGCCGACGTGAGATGGGCCAACATCGTACGTGGAGAAGAATACGAGATCGCCCGCCTGCAGCTCGCTCGTCGAAACAGGGTAGCCGCATTCATACTGCGCATCTGCTGTACGCGGAAGGTAAATGCCCGCATTTGCGAAAACGTAACGAACATAGCCGGAACAGTCAAACCCGCTCGGCGTCGTGCCGCCAAAAACGTAAGGAACGCCAAGATAGTTCATCGAATCCGATACGACGCGCCGCGCAATGTAGTTCGATCCGCGCGAAATCTCCGGCATCGACTTGCCGAGAAGCGCCGCATACGTCGACGGACCGACGAGGCCATCCGCTTCAAGCCCCTGCGAAGCCTGGAATGCTTTGACCGCCTCCGCCGTAGCAGGGCCGAATGCGCCGTCTGCCGCGACATCGTAGCCGAGGCTCGCAAGCTGTCCCTGGATCTCGGCAACATCACTGCCCTCGTCACCAACACGGAACGCAGAAGCGCTGCATACAGCGAACCAGCACATCAAGACCATGGATAGTAGAAATACACGCGTTGCTTTTCTCAAAAATCCACTCCTCTCTTTATTCGCCTACGAGGTTAGCTGCCGGGTTAGGATGAAGAAAGCCACCCTCGCATGCACTGCCATGAAGGCAATCCTGCCTGACACCGCAGTGGCATGCGTTCACCCCATACCGCAAGGTTCTGTCCAAAACTTGGATCAGCGCCTTGCGAGACATTGGTTCCCCCGCTCCTGGGCTGGACTCGGCTTGCTGCAAACGATGCACAGATGCGCCGCATGAGACGCCATGCATCCCGTTGCATGAACCCATCTATAATAATACGGCTATGCCGCATTACGCCTGCTTCAAAACGAAAATTTCTTTCCCTATGCTTCCATTCTTTTTTCAGATTTGTTCTTAACATGAAAACAGGCTGCGTATCGCAGCCAGTGTCATGATTCCCTTTTGTTGTCATAAGCAGTCAGTAAGCCGAGTTTTGTTCCGCTTGTGCGGCGACAATCATTTATCTAGGCACGACAGTTGCCTGCCGGCTCAAGCGACGCTACCCGGAAGGTTCCGCGGGCCGCATCATCCCTTCCCTATTTGGTCTTGCTCCGTGTGGGGTTTGCCAAAGCCAGCCAGTCACCTGACTGCTGGTGCGCTCTTGCCGCACCTTTCCACCCTTGCCTGCAAAGCAGGCGGTCTAAATCTCTATGGCACTTTCCCTAAGGTCACCCTCGCTGGACGTTATCCAGCACACTGCCCTGTGGAGCCCGGACTTTCCTCATCAGCGTAACCGCTGCCGCGATTGTCTTGACTACTTATACCAACGGATACATTATAGCAAAGACAGACCCGTTTGTCAAATCCGCTTCCCTTTTGTCCTACAAGCGTTCGACACGATCCCTCGGCAAAGCCCGCAGGAAACGGCTTGCCGTGCGTTCATGTCCGTAGAGATATTGGCTCCAGGAGAGGAAGAGCTGCTTCTTCGCGCGCGTGATCGCAACGTAGAACAGACGCGCTTCCTCTTCCATACGGTCATCCTGCCCGACGGAAAAACTGGGAAATGTCCCTTCCTGCAGCCCTGCGAGAAACACGTAGTCAAATTCCGTGCCCTTCGCTTGATGGATCGTGAGGATCGGAATTTTCGGATGTGTCGAAAGCGCATCGAGCTCCGTTGTCGAAAGCGTCGCATAGCGCAGGAAGCGCAGGACGGCGTCCATGGGGCGCATGCTCGGATCATCGAAATCGCGTGCCTGACGGAAAAGGTCGCGCAGGTTCTCGATGCGCTGCTCTTCCCTTCGCGCGCGGTAGTAAGCGTCAATGCCTGCATCCACGACGATGCGGCCGAGGAGCTGCCACGGGCGCAGCGTGCCAGCCGCCTCACGAAACGCGTGCATGTGCATCGCAAAGTCCTCAAATCCATCTTTCCACTTCGCCATATAGATACGTCGCTCTTTTTCATGCGGGCGCACGTCGTGCTCGACGACATAATGCAGGATCTCTGCGGTCGCACGTATATCATCGAACGCATCGTGCGTGGACTCATGCGAAACGCTGCAGAACTTGCCGAGATACGAAAGCTTGTAATTCGGAAGCTCCGGATAAAATCGCCGAAACAAGTCGAGCGTATCGTAGTACGTGCGGAAATCGAGCTGTGGAAGACCGAGCCGCGCGAGGTGGCTGCCGAGAATGGAAAGATCGTACGTCACGTTGTGCCCGACGATAACGCTCCCTTTGGCAAACACACAAAATGCCTGCAAGACATCTCGCGCATTTTCGCCGTGCTCCCTTAACCACGCATCCGTGATATGGTGAACGCGTTCGCTCGTGCCGACTGAAATCGACGGCGTGAGCAACCGATTGAATTTCGCCTTTGCTTTCCCGTCTTTCGCGAGCCGAATGCCGGCGATTTGAATGATCTCATCGCGTGTCGCGTCCAGCCCCGTCGCCTCGACATCGAAGACGACGACATTCTCTTCGTCAAGTGCCGTGAGGAGCACGGCAAATGGATCGCCAAAGCGTCTCGCCGCATCGTCGAGATAGTCTGTGATGCGAATGCCCGCTGCCCGATAGGCAGCGGCCGCTATCTTTCGGATCGTAGCAGGTCCGATCCCGCGCCCGAATCGATTTAGGAGGCGAATGCAGCTTGCCGTATCGTGTTTGTTGACGATGAGCTTCAAAAAGGCGAGTACATCCTTGATCTCCTGCCGCCGAAAGAATTTCATATCGTCGATGCGCATAAAAGGCAGCCTCTCCTCCTCCGCAACGAGTGTGGAAAGACTGCGAAACTGCCCGGACAAGTCTTTGTTGTACCGATTGCTTCGCGTCAAGATGCAGATACGCGACGCATCATCCGGCGCGAGCTGCTGGATCTGCCCGTAGATCCACTGTGCTTCTTCCGCAAAATCCATTGCGCTCTTCAAGAGGATCGGCGCACCGATGCAGGTGCTCGCCGCGTGAATCCCCTGCGGATAGAAATCCGCAACACGCCTCCCAAAGAGTCCCTTGAGCACGCCGAACGCCGCCGACAAGAGCGTCTGCGTCGCACGGTAATTTTTCGTAAGCACGATGCGAATGGGATGGTATGCCAGCTCAAATTGATGCAGCACGCATTCCGGCCGCGATCCGCGCCACTCGTAAATGGTCTGAAAGCAATCGCCCGCGAGCAGCAGCCTGCTCGTTCCAAAGATGCGCGAGAGAATCGCATACTCCAATTCGCTCGTATCCTGCACTTCATCGATATGAATGTAGGCGAACCGACGCGCCCACTTGATCGCCACGGCATCCTCGGCCAAAAGTCGCGCCGCCCCTGCGATGAGATCGGTGAAATCCAGCCCGTGCAGCTCATGGAGCCTTTGATCGTACTCTGCCGTGACACGCGGTCCATTCCCACACCACCAGAGGAAGAGCCGATTGTAAAAATGAAACCTGCCGTCAACAGCAAGGCGGCGCAGGCGCGTCTCCTGTTCCGTTCGAATGCATTCCAACGCCAAGCGATAATCTGCAAAGACGTCGCCCGTATCGATGGCACGGGAAGCGCGCTCCGTCTTGAGCTCCGCGACGAGATTCTGCACGGATAAAAGCGGCCAATCCTCTTCCAGGAGGTCGCGCAATAGGCTTTGGCAATCGACTTCATCGAAAATTGCCGCATCGGAAAAAAAATCTCCGCTGCGCTTCGCCTCCATGCGTAAGACGTCGTAGCAGAATGCGTGAAATGTCCGCACGAGCACGCGCCTGCCAGCCTCTCCTACGCGCTCCTCTATGCGGTCACGCATCTCACGGCACGCTTTATTGGTAAACGTCAGGCATAGGATTTCCTCCGGCTCCGTCTTGCCGGCTGCCAAAATATTGGCGATACGGTATGCGAGCGTATTCGTCTTGCCCGTTCCAGCTGGTGCGAGCAGCAAGATGTGATCCGTCAGATTTTCTGCTGCCTGACGCTGCAATTCGTTCAGCCCTGCCATGCACGCGCCTCCTTTTTACGCATCGCGAGCTTATTCCTTCTTGGCGAGTGCGTCTTCAAAGGCATCCTGACAGGAATTGCTCTGATACGCCTTCAATATCTGCTCATAAGGCGTCGGTTCCAATCCCAGCGCAGCGAACTTGTCGTGCATGGCGACGACTCGTTTCGCTGCATGATCCTTGATTCCAAGCTCTGCCGCCTTTGCCATAAATTCTGCCGTTGTCATGCCCATCGAAATCCTTCTTTCTTTATCCATAAGACAATATGCCTAAATTCGCCGCCGCTCGCCTGGATTCCTTCCGCCCTTCTTTTTTCCCGGTGATTACGCTATAATACGAGAGGACATAGCGCTTGAAAGGATGTAACATATATCATGCACCAGTACCTGTTTCATATCGGCAATTTCCCCATTCGTACCTACGGACTCGTGCTTTGCCTCTCCATCATTCTCGCGACAGGCGTCGGCTGCTTTCTCGCAAAGGCAGACCGAAAGGGATATGAAAAGCACCTTCCCGACCTCGGCATCTGCTGCGGCATTGCAGGACTCCTCGGCGCGCGTCTTTGGGACGTATTCTTCTTCGACTGGGAATACTACCATGACCATCTGACGGAACTATTGAACGTTTGGCAGGGCGGCATGGCGATACAGGGCGGCGTCGTTGCCGGCGTCCTCGCTGGCATTCTCTACTGCCGCAAGCACAAGCTCGACACCATCCACCTCATGGACGTACTCGCGCCGGCAATTGTGCTTGGCCAGTCGCTCGGCCGCTGCGCCAATCTTCTTAACGGCGACGCGTTCGGCGCGCCGACAGGCACAAGCTTCGGCATACTCTATCCGGCAACGACGCTCGCCCACCGCGTCTACGGCGAGCAGCCGCTTTGGCCTGCCGAGGTTTGGGAAGGGCAGCTCGACCTCGTCATATTCGCGCTTCTCCTGATGTTCCGCACGACAAGACACGCAAAAGGACAGTGTTTTGCACTCTACGCCATGCTCTACAGCCTCGTTCGTTTCGGTCTCGAATTCCTGCGCGGCGATTATACGGAAAAAGTGCTCAGCCTCTTCACGAGTGCCCAAACGACAAGCCTGCTCGTCTTCATCGCAGCTGGCGCTTGCTTCATCATTCTCGGGATCCGTTCCAAGAAAAAGCGTCCCGCTGCTTGATTTGACTCCATTGTATTTTATCCCTTATAATGAAAATAAGAACTATTCAAAGGAGCATAGCGAATGAAGATTCTAGCCCGCCATCTCACGGCTGACCTTTTCAACTGCAAAAACAGCCGCCTGCAAGACCTCACGATGATCAAGGAATCCCTGCAGGAGATTCTGGGGAAGATTGAATCGACACTCATCACGAGTTCCGTCGAAAAAATCAGCGAGGATCATTACGCAGCCATGATTCTTTTTCGCGAAGGGCATATCACGATGCACGTATACACCGCGCTCAAATACGTCGCCATGGATATATTCCTCTGCCAAAAGAACGCACAGCCCGACAATATTGCGAGCACGCTCCGCGAATTCTTCAAGCCAGACAAAATCAAAACGACACTTCTGAAGCGCGGCGATTTCGGATCCGCCAAGGACATACGGCCAAAGGTCAAAACACATGTTGCTCCGCTGCGCAAAATCCACAATACCGGAGCGAAAGTCATTCGTGCTCTCGCACGCAGGAATCGCTATTAATCGTTTGACATTCGGGGACGAAACTTGTATACTACTATGGTATGTCGGGATGTAGCGCAGTTTGGCAGCGCGCCTGCTTTGGGAGCAGGATGTCGCAGGTTCAAATCCTGTCATCCCGACCATTTTGCGTCAGTAGCTCAGTTGGATAGAGCAACGGCCTTCTAAGCCGTGGGTCGGGGGTTCGAATCCCTCCTGTCGCACCATGCAATCAAAAAGGGCCGTGGACAAAATGCCTTCGCGTTTTGTCCACGGCTCCTTTTTCTCTCCCTTACTTTGCCATAAGCTTTGCGAGCTTGTTCGCAAACTCGACGGGATTTTCGGGCAGGATCCCTTCGATGAGGAGTGCCTGCGTGTAGAGAAGGTCACAGTATTCCTTGAAGTCCGCCGAATCCTTGCCCGCCGCATGGAGTTCTTTGAGCTTCTCAAAGAGTGCATGGTGCGGATTGAGCTCAAGAATACGCTTCGCCTTGAACATCGGGTTGTTCATGTCGGCGAAGGTCTGCTCCATCGAGAGCGACGGGCCGGCTTCATCCGCGACGAGGCAGACCGCGCTCGACTTCAAACGGGCGGAAACCTTGACGTCGGCGACCTTGCCGCCGAGCGCTTCCTTGACGTCCTTGATGAAATCGTCATTTTCCTTCTGGATATGCTCCGCTTCCTTGCGCACTTCCTCGCTCTCGGCATCATCGAGTCCGAGGTCGCCGCGGCTGATGGAATGGAATGGCTTGCCGTCATACTCGCGCAGCGTCTCAATCGTGAACTCGTCGACGGGATCGAGCAGGTAGAGCACTTCGATGCCTTTGTCGCGCAGCGTCTCCATCTGTGGAAGCTGCTCGATCGTCTCCTTGTCGTGCGCCGTCGCATAATAGATCTTCTTCTGGCTCTCGGGCATTCGCTCTGTGTATTCCTTGAGCGACACGAGCTTTCCTTCCTTCGAGCTCGTGAAGAGAAGCAGGTCTTTGAGCTTGTCGATCGTATCACCGCCAGAATACATGCTGTTGTAGACGCCGATCTTCAGTGACTTGCCGAACTCGTTCCAAAACTTCTCATAGTCCTCGCGGCTGTTCTTGAGCTTCTTTGCAAGGCTCTTTAGGATATTCTTTTCGAGCGCGCGGCCGATGGTCTTTAATTCGCGGCTCTGCTGCAAGAGCTCGCGCGAGATATTGAGCGAGAGATCCGGGGAATCGACGAGTCCTTTCATGAAGCGCAGGTAGTCCGGCAAAAGATCCTTGCACTTATCCATGATGAAGACGTGGCGGCTGTAGAGCTGCAGTCCCGGCTCGTAGTCCGTCTGGTAGAGGTTGAACGGCGCGTGCGCGGGGATGGCGAGCAGTGCCGTGTACTCGATCGTGCCCTCGACCTTCGTGTGAAAGATTTCCATCGGGTTCTCCCACTCATGGAACTGGTGCTTGAAGAACTCGTTGTACTCGTCTTCCTTGATGTCGCTTTTGCTCCGCGTCCAAAGCGGCTGCATCGAATTCAGCGTGCGAAGCTCCGTGCGCTTCACCTTTTCCGCACCTTCGATCTCTTTGCCGTCCGCGTCCTTCGGTGTCTCCTCGAACATAAAATTCATCTTGATCGGATAGCGGACGTAGTCGCTGTACTTCTTGACGAGCCGCTCGACTGTGTAAGGATCCGTGTAGTCGTCCTCGCCTTCGCCCGCATAGTCTTTCGCGAGCGTCAGCGTAATCGACGTGCCGCGCTTCTCCTTCTCGCATTCCTCGATCGTGAACGAGCCGTCTGCCGTCGATTCCCACTTGTACGCTTGGCTTTCGCCCGCCTTGCGCGTCACGACCGTGACCTTCTCCGCAACCATGAATGCCGAATAGAAGCCGACGCCGAACTGACCGATCATGTCCTTGTCCGTGACGTCCTCATTCGACTCCTTCGCTTTCTTGAGCTCTTCGAGAAATGCCTTTGTGCCCGACTTTGCAATCGTGCCGATATTCTCGATGACTTCTTCGCGCGTCATGCCGATGCCGTTATCGGAAATCGTCAGCGTGCGGCTCTCCTTGTCCGGCACGAGGAAAATCTCGTAATTCTCGTCGCCTTCCAGAATGTCGCGATTCGTCAGTCCTTCGAAATGAAGCTTGTCGATCGCGTCCGACGCGTTCGAAATGAGCTCACGCAAAAAAATCTCGTGGTTCGTATAAATCGAATGGATCATCAGATCCAAAAGCTGGCGGGTCTCCGCTTGAAATTCATGTGTCTCTTTTGCCATGTCTCGTCTGCCTTTCCTTCTTCCTATTTTTTAGCACTCCTTCACAAAGAGTGCTAAAATATATTATGTAATATACTACGAAAAGGGCAAAATGTCAAATTAAATTCACGCCCTTCAACAATCCTCTGATCGGTACGAGTTCGTGTCCAAAAATTGCATCCCATGATTGAGCCGTGTTATAATGTGCACGGCAACCAGTAGAAGCATGACGTACAGGAAACGCCCCTCCGAGGCGGTTGGAGGGCGTTTCGATTCCCATATTGCTGGCAGGGCTGAGTGCCTAAGTCTCTTGCCTTTGTCTCGCCATGCCATTTGAAACGATCATGGAAAACGAGAAACATGTTGAACAACAAAGCAAAAAAAAAGAAAACAAAGACGGACACACCGGAAATCGAACTTCGCCCCTTTCCGCCATTCCTGCCACCAAATGCGACCGTGCTGATGATGGGAAGCTTCCCCCCAATGAAAGAAAAACGCGCGATGGCATTCCACTACCCGAACTTCCAAAACGATATGTGGCGGGTCTACGGGCTCGTGTTCTTCGGCGATGCAACGCATTTCCAAGTGCCGGGAGAGAAGATGTTTGACGCAGCGCGCATCAAGGCGTTCCTCACGGAACGCGGCATCGGCTCATGCCCCGGCGTGCGCCGCGCCATCCGCACACACGGCAACGCATCCGACGCCTTTCTGCAGGTCGTGGAGACCGTGGAGCTGCCCGAAATCCTGCGTGAGATTCCGCAGTGCCGCCGCATCTGCACGACAGGCGGCAAGGCAACTGAAATTCTCTTTGCGCTGCTCACGGCGGAGAAGAAGGGAAAGGACGTCAAGACGGGCGAGACCGTGCCCGCGCGCTGCGGGGATCGCACGCTCCTCGTCACGCGCCTGCCGTCCACCTCGCGCGCCTATCCGATGCCCCTTGCGAAAAAGGCAGATGCCTATCGAACATTTTTTCGCGCGGCGGGATTCGCGGTAGCAGAAGAGGCAAGCCCCTCCATATAAACCGCGCAAAACGCACAATAAAGCGCCTCTGCTGAGCATGCATGCCATGCCGCAGAAGCGTTTTCTTTGCCGTATTAGACGCGCGGCAGGACCGCGCAGACGGCCGAGCCGACTTCCTGCGTGTTTGCCTTGCCGCCGAGGTCTGGCGTCAGCGTCTTCTTCTCCGTGAGCAGCGTCTCGATCGCCGCAACGACCTTCTTCGCCCACGCCTCCTGCCCGAAGAATTCGAGCATCTGGCTTGCCGACCAGATCGCGGCCAAGGGATTGGCGAGTCCCTTTCCTGCAATGTCCGGCGCGCTGCCGTGGATCGGCTCGAACATCGAGGGGAACTTCTTTTCGGGGTTGAGGTTCGCCCCCGCTGCAAGCCCCATGCCGCCCGCGATCGCCGCGCCGAGATCGGTCAGGATATCACCGAAGAGATTGCTCGTCACGACGACCTCAAAGCGTGCCGGGTCTTTCACGAAGAACATGCTCGCCGCATCGACGAGGAGCTTGTGCGTCTCGACCTCTGGATATTCGTGCCCCAGCTCCTCGAAGATCGCATCCCAGAATACCATCGAATAGCCGAGCGCATTGCCCTTCGAGATGGAGGTCAGCGTCCTCCCCTCGCGTTTTGCAAGCTCATAGGCGTAGCGCATGACACGCTCGCAGCCCTTGCGCGAGAATACGCCCGTCTGCAGCGCAACCTCCTCCTTGGTGCCGGGAAACAGTCTTGCGCCGACATTGGCGTACTCGCCCTCGCTGTTCTCGCGGACGACCACCATGTCGATATCCCCGCGGCGCACGCCCGCGAGCGGGCACGGTGCGCCGGCGAGCAGCTTCACGGGACGCAAGTTGATGTACTCGTCAAAGCCGCGGCGAATCTTTAGCAGGAGGTCGCCGAGCGAGACGTGATCCGGCACGCCGGGGTAGCCAACCGCGCCGAGGTAGATCGCATCGAACGCACGGAGCTTTTCGAGCGCGTCCGCCTCCATCATCTCCCCCGTCTTTAGGTAGTACTCGCACCCCCATGGAAAATCCGTGAACGCGAATCGAAAGCTGCCGTCGAGTGCGGCGACCTGCTCAAGCACCCTTTTCCCCTCGCCTATGACCTCTGGACCAATGCCATCGCCTGCGATGACTGCAATGTTATACGTCTGCATGAAAACGCCTCTTTCTCTTCTGCTGCAATTCTTTCGGCTAAGCCCCTTTTCCTGATTACACGTTCCATTATGACACCACTTGCTTATTTCGTCAAAAAACAATATGGAAGGATCCAGGATAGATTCCGTGTTTCCTTGAAAAGGATCTGCTTTCTTCTTATAATGAATTTATTGAGATACGGAGGGGGCAATAACATATATGGCGAAGAAAGAAGCGAACACAGACCTTTGGGTGGCAAAGCAGCTTGAAGCGTGCAAGATTTCATTCGACGCACAGGGAAGCAATATCAAAGAGTTGAACGAGGCTCTGAAAACGGCATCGAAACGTGGCACAGGCAACGCTGGTTATCCTGAGTACGTGGCTGTTGTCCGAGATTTCGTTCTCGTCATTGAGGACAAAGCGTCACTAGACAAGCAAATCCATCTGACCGACAGCGGCGTCATCGCCACGGACACGAAATCCATCACCGACTATGCTGTGAATGGCGCATACTTTTATGGCAAGCACATCGCGCAGAACAGCGCATTCAAAAAAGTATTCGCACTGGGTGTGTCCGGGGATGAAAAGCACCACGCCATCACGCCTCTATGGGTGGATGACCGCGAAGGCTACAAACGCTTGCCGGACATAGAGTCTTTCGTATCATTCTCACCGAGCAACATTCAGGAGTATTACACACGCTATGTACTCGAAGAAGCAACCGATATCGAAAAGACGACCGAGCAGATTCTAAAGGATGCCGCAACCCTGCATGAGTACCTGCGCACATACGGCACGCTGAAAGATCAGGACAAGCCACTTGTCGTGGCTGGCATTCTGCTCGCATTGGACGAAATCGACTACGGCGGATTCCGCATGGATTCCCTGACGGGCGACCAACTGCCCGGAAACCGAGACGGGGACAAGCTGATGAACGCCATCCGAACGAGGCTGACCCGCTCCAACGTCGGGCCTGATGCAAAGAAGGACAAACTATTGTCGGAGTTTTCCATCCTTCAGACGAGCTTCCGGTTAAATGAAACCAACGATGTGCTTGGCAAGACCCCACTGAAGTATTACACGGAATTTCTTTACGAGCACGTATTCAAAAACATCAAATACCAAAAAACATCCGAGGACTTCATCGGACGTTTCTACGGCGAGTTCATGAGCTATTCCGGCGGCGATGGCCAGACACTCGGCATCATTCTGACACCCCGCCATATCACGGACTTGATGTGCGACCTTGTGGATGTGCAGGCAGACGACGTCGTGCTGGATCCGACATGCGGAACGGCCGGATTTCTGATTTCTGCCATGCACCGAATGCTTTCCATGACGGAAAGCGATGCGCAGAGAACGAGCATCAAGAAAAAGCAGCTCCATGGATTTGAGCTGCAGAGCAATATGTTCGCCGTAGCTGCCGCGAACATGATTCTGCGCCGCGACGGCAACAGCAACCTCCAATGCACGGATTTTTTGAAGCTAAATCCTGCACAGACCCAGCTCAAAGGCGCGACGGTCGGTCTGATGAATCCGCCCTACTCGCAAGGAACGAAGGCCGACCCGCTGCAATACGAGCTGTCCTTCATCGAACATCTGCTGGACTCGCTGACAATCGGCGCACGAGCCGCCGTCATCGTGCCGCAATCCTCCATGACGGGAAAAAGCAAGGCAGAACAGGCATTCAAATCCGCCATCCTGAAAAAGCACACACTGGAAGGCGTCCTAACTTGCAACACGGATACCTTCTACGGGGTCGGCGTGAATCCAGTCATCGCCGTGTTCACGACGGGTGAGCCGCACGCCCCCGAAAAGATCTGCAAGTTCATCGACTTTCGGGATGATGGCTATGAGGTACAGGCGCATGTTGGTCTCGTGGAAGGCGATTCCGCCAAGGACAAGAAACAGCATCTGCTCGACGTGTGGTTTGGCCGCACGGAAGCGGCATCGAAATTCTGTGTCGAATCGACCGTACAGCCGGATGACGAATGGCTTCACAGCTTCTATTACTTCAACGACGAAATCCCGACCGATGCCGACTTCGAGAAAGCAATCGGCGACTATCTGACCTTTGAGTTCTCGATGGTGATGCAGAACCGCGAGTACCTGTTCCAAAATACTGCGCAAGGAGGCGATGCGGATGCAGACACTGAATGAGAAAGAATGGCTTCCGTTTCAACTGGATGAATTATTTTCATTTCAACGCGGCCAAGAAAACAATATGTCTGCACGCAAAGGCGGAATCACCCCGTTAGTATCCGCCAAAGCCAATAATAACGGCATAAAAGATTTCGTAAGCACGGACAGGAAGCGCATCAAAGGGAACTGCCTTACCCTAAACAATGACGGCGACGGAGGAGCTGGACTCTCCTATTATCAGCCCATGAACATGACGCTTGACACACATGTAACTGCTCTTATCCCCAAACATAGACGAAACCAAAATGAACTGCTTTTCCTATCGGCATGCATTTCAGGTTTGCATGGATTTTTTGGGCATGGATTATCCATATCAAACAAGAGGGCAACGAAAATTCATGTCATGCTCCCAGTAACCGATTTCGGCGAGCCTGACTACAGTTATATGGCGAAGTATACCACCAAAATGGGGGGGGGTATGCTTATGCGTTATAGGAGCTACGTCGCTGAGCAACTCGCCCATTTGGAATACAAAAGGATTCCGACACTTACAGAAAAGACTTGGGCTGCCATCGAACTTGGACAAATCGCAGATATCCACTCCGGACGCGACATCTATGCCAAAGAACGAACCACAGGAAACATTCCCTATGTAACCGCTGGTACAGCGAACAATGGCATTGGCTATTTTGTTGGTAATATCAATGATTCTAAAGCAAAAAACGCGATTTCGGTCAATCGAAATGGTGCTGTCGGAGAATCCTTTTATCATCCATACGAAGCTCTTTATGGCAATGACTGTCGCCGTGTAAATCTTAGAATAGCGAGAAATGCTGCGACACAGCTCTTCCTCGCACGATGTATCTCAGCACAAAAGAAAGCCTTCAGCTACGGGCGAAAGCTCGGAACAAAACGTCTGAAGAAACTTCATATCATGCTGCCCGTGACCAATGCTGGCACACCAGACTACGTTTATATGGAGCAGTATATCATAAACATGATGCGAAAGAAATACGAGCAATACTTGTCCTTCCTTGCGGAGCGAGAGGCGCAGAAATTATCGTAAAAAAGGCAGCTTCCCAAACATTGGGAAAGCTGCCTTTGCCATTCCGAAAACGAATGCCCCTGTTTTCGGAATGGCAGCCTCATGCGCGGAGGAGTCTTTCCACTGCCTCGTCGACGTATGTCTTTTCGAGGGTTTCGATCTGCCCCGCATCGCACTCGGCGGTGATGTTCGGGACGATCGGGATACGCGCGAGGACATCGAGCCCATAGGTCTTCGCGATTTCCTCGATGTGGCTCTTGCCGAAGATCTCGTGGCGCTTGCCGCAATCTGGGCACGCGAAGTAGCTCATGTTTTCGACGAGACCCAAAATCGGCACGTTCATGAGGCTCGCCATCTTGACGGCTTTCTCGACGATCATGGAGACGAGCTCCTGCGGGCTCGTGACGATGAGGATGCCATCGAGGCGAATGGACTGCATGACGGTAAGCGGCACGTCGCCCGTGCCCGGCGGCATGTCGACGAACAGGTAGTCCACGTCCTCCCAGATGAAGTCGTGCCAAAATTGCTTGACGACGCCGCTGATGACAGGGCCGCGCCAAACGACTGGGTCGGTCTTATCGTCGAGCAGGAGGTTCATGCTGACGATGTCGATGCCGTGCGCGGATCTTACGGGGTATGCGCCTTTCTCACTGCCGGTGACTTCGCCCGAAACGCCGAACATCTTGGGGATGGACGGGCCTGTGATGTCAGCATCTAAAATGCCGACGTGCTTGCCCTTGCGGCTCATCGCGACCGCCATGAGTCCCGTGACGAGGGACTTGCCGACGCCGCCCTTGCCGCTGACGACGGCGACGACGTGGCGGATGGTGCTGAGCTCGTGCGGTGCTTCGTGAAAGTCTTTCTTGCGCGTATCCTGCCCACAGGTCGTGCCGCAGGATGAGCAGTTATGCGTACAGCCTTCTGCCATGGTGATTTCTCCTATAAAATATCGTGGCACATGACCCACGCCATGTGCCACGACCTTGATTCATTCTTACGCGCCGGTCGTCTCGCCTTCATCCGCAGGCTCTTCTTCCTCCGCTACGGCAGGCTTCGGGTCGTTGTCGACGACCTGCAGGTTGCGGTAGCGGTTGATGCCCGTTCCGGCGGGGATGAGCTTGCCGATGATGACGTTCTCTTTGAGACCGATGAGCGGATCGACCTTGCCCTTGATGGCGGCATCGGTGAGGACGCGCGTCGTCTCCTGGAAGGAAGCCGCAGAGAGGAAGGAGTCCGTCGCAAGCGAAGCCTTCGTGATGCCGAGCAGGATGGGCTTAGCCACGGCAGGCTCGCCTGCCTCCTCGATCGCCTTGGTATTCGCCGCCTCAAACGCGTTGATGTCGATGTACTCGCCGGGCAGGAAGTCCGTCGAGCCGGACTCCTCGATTTTCACCTTGTGGAGCATCTGGCGAACCATGACCTCGATGTGCTTGTCGTTGATCTCAACACCCTGTGACTTGTAGACTTTCTGCACCTCGTAGACAAGGTAGCGCTGGGTCGCCTGCAGCCCGCAGACCCGCAGGATATCATGCGGGTTGACGGAGCCTTCTGTGAGGCGATCGCCCGGCATGAGGTGCATGCCCTGCTTGACGTGCATGCGTGCGCCGTATGGAATCGCGTACTCGCGCGGCTCGCCTTCCTCGGGGCGGATCGTGACCTTGCGCATCCCCTTGCCCGTATCCTCGATCTCGGCGTCGCCTTCGATCTCGGATATGATGGCATGATGCTTCGGCTTGCGCGCCTCGAAGAGCTCCTCGACGCGCGGAAGGCCCTGCGTGATATCCTCGCCTGCGACACCGCCCGAATGGAAGGTTCGCATGGTGAGCTGCGTGCCCGGCTCACCGATCGACTGTGCGGCAATCGTGCCGACCGCCTCGCCGATCTCGACTTCTGCCTGATTGGCAAGGTCGCGGCCATAGCACTTGACGCAGACGCCGAACTGCGATTTGCACGTGAGGACACTGCGGATCGAGACGCGATCACGAACCTTCTCGATGCGCTTTGCGAGGTCGCCGCTCACCATGTCATTGATCGAAGCGATGCGCTCGCCCGTCTTGGGGTCGTCGATATTCTCGGCGAGGAATCGTCCGACGATGCGCTCTGCGAGTGACTCAATGACACCGTCGCCTTCCTTGATCGCTTCGACTTCGATGCCGCGCACGTTGTTGTTGCGGACGCGGAGTTCCTTCGCATCGCAATCGAGGATACGCTGAATCATTTTCTCATCCAGCTTGCTGCCCGCTGCAACGACGACCTCACCGTCGCTCGTCGTGACATCGCGCGTGACTTCCTTGCCGCTCATTTCCTTGAACATGGTAGCGTGAATTTTCTCGCGCTCCGCTTCGTCCGGCTCGCCGAGTGCGATTACCTCGGTGACCATCGCATTCGAGTATGCCGCCTCGGAAGCAAGCGACGAACCGCGCACCATGATTTCCTTGACGCCCCTCTCGCCGATCTCCGCGAGTTCGTCGATCCCGAGAATCGTGTCGCGCTCAAAAAGCTTCTCCTGCGTCTCAGGGTCGTATACCGCAGCGCCGAGAAGGCGTCCCATGAGGCTGTCGTTCAGAATCTCGAGTGCGTCGAACGTCGACGGCGCGAGGCGCGCACGCGACTGGACGAGATCGAGCGTCGAGACGTCGCAGTCCTCTTCGCGAACGATGACGTCCTGCGCGACGTCGACGAGGCGACGCGTGAGGTAGCCCGAATCTGCCGTACGGAGTGCTGTATCGGCGAGGCCTTTGCGTGCACCATGCGATGAAATAAAGTAATCGGAAACGGAAAGCCCTTCGCGGAAATTCGCCGTGATTGGAAGATCGATGATCTTGCCCGAAGGATCGGCCATGAGGCCGCGCATGCCGGCGAGCTGGCGCATCTGTTGCTTGTTGCCGCGAGCGCCGGAGTCCGCCATCATGAAGATCGGGTTGAACGCGTCCATGTTTTCCATCATGGCGTCTGCGACGTCGTCCGTCGCCTTAGACCAAAGGTTGACGACCTTGTGGTAGCGCTCGTCCTCCGTGATGAGACCGCGGCTGAACTGGTGCTCCACTTTGTTGACGATCTGCTGTGTATCTGCGATGATCGTCTTCTTCTTCGGCGGCACGATGACGTCGGAGATGGCGACCGTCATGCCCGCGATGCAGGCATAGTGATAGCCGAGATTCTTGACACTGTCGATGACCTCAGCCGTCTTCGTCGCACCGAAATGATTATAGCAGTTCGCGACGAGCTTGCCGAGCTCTTTCTTGTTCATGAGGATTCCAAGCGCCCACTCGCCCGTCTCCTTATCCTGGCGATAGTAGCGGAGCTCCTTCGGCAGGATCTCGTTGAAGATCATGCGTCCGAGCGAGGTATTGACGATCCCGTAGCCTTCGATGCGGCACTTGATCGGTGCCTGGATCTCGATGTCATGCTGCTGATACGCAAGGAGTGCCTCGGAAATGCCCGTGACGACCTTGCCCTCACCACGCGCGCCTGGGCGCAGGATCGTGAGGTAGTACGAGCCAAGCACCATGTCCTGCGTCGGCACGATGATCGGCTTTCCGTCCTTCGGCGCGAGGATATGGTTCGCGGCGAGCATGAGGATACGCGCCTCGGTCTGTGCCTCTGCCGAAAGCGGAAGATGGATGGCCATCTGGTCGCCGTCGAAGTCCGCGTTGTACGCCGTGCAGGCAAGCGGATGGAGCTTCAGTGCGTGCCCCTCGGTGAGCACCGGCTCAAATGCCTGAATGCCAAGGCGGTGAAGCGTCGGGGCTCGGTTCAGGAGCACGGGATGCTCGCGAATGACGTCCTCGAGCACGTCCCAGACTTCGTCCTTCGCACGTTCGACCATGCGCTTCGCCGATTTGATATTGTGCGCGGCGCCGGAAGCGACGAGCTTCTTCATGACGAACGGCTTGAACAGTTCGAGCGCCATGGCCTTCGGCAGTCCGCATTGGTGGAGCTTGAGTTCCGGGCCGACGACGATAACGGAACGGCCGGAATAGTCGACGCGCTTGCCAAGCAAGTTCTGGCGGAAACGTCCCTGCTTGCCCTTGAGCATATCGGAAAGCGACTTCAAAGGACGGTTGCCGGGCCCTGTGACAGGACGTCCGCGGCGACCATTGTCGATGAGTGCATCGACGGCCTCTTGCAGCATGCGCTTCTCATTGCGCACGATGATATCGGGCGCGCCAAGCTCAAGAAGCCGTTTCAAGCGATTGTTGCGGTTGATGACGCGGCGGTAGAGATCGTTGAGATCGCTCGTCGCGAAACGGCCGCCGTCTAATTGCACCATCGGGCGCAGCTCCGGCGGGATGACGGGGACGACGTCGAGGATCATCCACGACGGCTTATTGCCCGACTTGCGGAACGCCTCGACGACTTCGAGGCGACGGATTGCACGAACCTTCTTCTGTCCCGAGCCCGTGCGGATTTCCTTGCTGAGCACCTCGCTCATGTGGTCGAGGTCAAGCTCCTCAAGGAGCTCCTTGACCGCCTCCGCGCCCATGCCAACGCGGAACGTATTGCCGTACTTTTCCAGTGCATCGTGGTACTCTTTTTCCGAGAGCAGGCTCTTTTTGGCAAGATCCGTGTTCTCGCCTGGATCGAGTACGATGTAGTAAGCGAAGTAAAGCACTTTTTCGAGTGCGCGGGGCGAAATGTCGAGAATCAGCCCCATGCGGCTCGGAATGCCCTTGAAATACCAAATGTGCGAGACCGGCGCCGCGAGCTCGATGTGTCCCATGCGCTCACGACGCACCTTTGCGCGCGTGACTTCGACGCCGCAGCGGTCACAGATGATGCCCTTGTAGCGGATCCGCTTGTACTTGCCGCAATGGCATTCCCAGTCGCGCGTCGGCCCAAAGATGCGCTCGCAGAAGAGACCGTCACGCTCCGGCTTGAGCGTGCGGTAGTTGATGGTCTCCGGCTTCTTGACCTCGCCATAGGACCACTCGCGGATTTTCTCCGGAGAGGCAAGCCCTATGCGCATCGAATCAAAATTATTTACATCCAGCAAAGAGATGACACTCCCTTCTTGCTTTACTTCTCGTCATTTCCGCTGTCTTCTGCATCGGGTTCTACGATCGAGCCGAGGCTTCCGAGATCGGCAATGATATCATCCGTGCTTTCGTCATCGGGATTTTCAGTGTCTTCGTAGGTGCCTCCCTCCGCTTTCGGCGCAGCGCCCTTTTCCGGGTCGACGCCAGCGACGTCGAGATCGAGATTCTTCGCCGTTTCATTGATGTCCTCGTCCTCTTCATCGTGGATCATGATTTCCTTCGCATCCTCATTGAGCACCTTGATATCCAGGCCGATGGACTGCAGCTCCTTGATCAGGACTTTGAACGATTCCGGCACGCCCGGCTCGGGAATGTTCTCCCCCTTGACGATCGCCTCGTACGCCTTGACGCGTCCGACGACATCGTCGGACTTGACCGTCAGGATCTCCTGGAGCGTATACGCTGCGCCGTAAGCTTCGAGCGCCCAAACCTCCATCTCGCCGAAACGCTGTCCGCCGAACTGTGCCTTGCCGCCGAGCGGCTGCTGCGTGACGAGGGAGTATGGTCCCGTCGAACGCGCGTGGATCTTGTCGTCGACGAGATGATGCAGTTTGAGGAAGTACGTGCAGCCAACCGTGACGCGGTTTTCGAACGGTTCGCCCGTGCGGCCGTCGTAAAGCACCGTCTTGCCGTCGGCAGGAAGCCCTGCGATCTTCACGGTTCCAAAGACGTCGTTCTCGCCTGCGCCGTCGAAAACCGGCGTTGCGATGTGGACGCCTGCGACGTCCGGAACGGGCATGCCGTACGTATCGAAGTCGTAGCCCGCTTCGCGCAGGCGCGACTCGACCATCGGATCGCCCGCTCGGATCTGCTTGCCGAGCTCCCGCACCGCCATGCCAAGATGTACCTCAAGCACCTGCCCGATGTTCATGCGGGACGGGACGCCGAGCGGGTTCAGCACGATGTCAACCGGCGTGCCGTCCGGCAGGAACGGCATATCCTCCTGACGCATGATGCGTGAGACGACACCTTTGTTGCCGTGGCGGCCTGCCATCTTATCGCCGACTGAGATCTTGCGCTTCTGCGCGATGTAGACGCGCACGAGACGGTTGACCCCAGGCGGAAGCTCATCGTTGTTCTCGCGGCTGAATATCTTGACATCGACGATCTTGCCTTGCTCGCCATGCGGCACGCGCAACGACGTATCGCGCACTTCCCGTGCCTTTTCGCCAAAGATGGCGCGCAAAAGCCGCTCCTCTGCCGTAAGCTCCGTCTCGCCTTTCGGCGTGACCTTGCCGACGAGGATATCGCCGGGGCGCACGTCAGCGCCGATCGAAATGATGCCTTCTTCGTCGAGGTCCTTGAGCGCTTCTTCTGCGACGTTCGGGATGTCGCGCGTGATTTCCTCAGGCCCGAGCTTCGTATCGCGCGCATCGCACTCATATTCCTCAATGTGGATCGACGTGTAAATGTCACGCTTGACGAGGTTCTCCGAAAGGAGAACGGCATCCTCGTAGTTGTAGCCTTCCCAAGGCATATAGGCAACGATGATGTTGTAGCCGAGTGCGAGCTCGCCATGATCCGTCGACGGGCCATCTGCGATCGGCTGATGCTCCTCGACGCGTTCGCCCTTGTAGACGATCGGCGTCTGATTGATGCAAGTTCCCTGATTGGAACGCAGGAATTTCTGTAATTTGTAACGATCGACCTCGCCGTTGTCCGTGCGAATGCGGATATGGTCCGCTGTGACCTCTTCGACCGTGCCGGCTCGACGCGCGAGCACCATGACGCCGGAGTCGCAAGCCGCCTTGTACTCCATGCCCGTGCCAACGAGCGGTGCCTGCGTGCGCAGGAGCGGGACAGCCTGGCGCTGCATGTTCGCGCCCATGAGGGCGCGGTTCGCATCGTCGTTTTCGAGGAACGGGATCATCGCCGTTGCAATGGAGAAGACCTGCCGCGGGCTCACGTCCATGTAATCGACGCGGTCACGCGGCATCTGCGTCGTCTCCTCATTATGACGGACCGTGACGCGCTCGTGCACGAACCATTCGTTTTCGTCAAGCGGCTCATTCGCCTGTGCGATGACGAGCTCGTCCTCCTCGTCCGCCGTGAGGTAGCGGACCTCGTCCGTGACCTGCTTTTTCTCCTTGTCGACGCGGCGATACGGCGTTTCCATGAAGCCGAACTGATTGACGCGTGCATACGTCGCGAGCGAACCGATGAGGCCGATGTTCGGCCCTTCCGGCGACTCGACTGGGCACATGCGGCCGTAGTGCGAGTTGTGAACGTCGCGAACCTCGAAGCCCGCACGCTCGCGCGAGAGTCCGCCCGGGCCAAGCGCTGAAAGACGGCGCTTATGCGTGAGTTCGGAGAGCGGATTGTGCTGGTCCATGAACTGCGAGAGCTGCGAGGAGCCGAAGAACTCCTTGACCGCCGCAACGACCGGACGGATGTTTATAAGTGCCTGCGGCGTGATGACATCAACGTCCTGGATCGTCATGCGCTCGCGCACGACGCGCTCCATGCGCGAAAGGCCGATGCGGAACTGATTCTGAAGGAGTTCGCCTACGGCGCGGACGCGGCGGTTGCCAAGGTGATCGATATCATCCGTCGTGCCAAAGCCGTCCATGAGATTCAACAGATAGCTGATCGACGCGAGAATATCGTTTTTCGTAATCGTCCGATCATGGATGTCGAGCGTCGGCGAGCAGAGCAGTCGGATCTTCGAGCCATCCTTGCGCAGGAGACGAAGCTTGATGAGGCTGCCCTCCCCGAAGATCTCGCGTTCACGCGCCATGTCTACAGCGTCGAGCATTGCTTCCGTGACGACCTCGCCATCTGGAATGACGACCTCGCCTGTCGCCTTATCGATGATCGGCTCAGCGAGCACTTTGCCGAGGATACGGTGCTTCCAACCGAGCTTCTTCGTGATCTTGTAGCGACCGACCGTCGCGAGGTCGTAACGCTTCGGGTCAAAAAAAAGCGCATTTAAAAGCTGCGTCGCATTGTCTTCGTTCGCAGGCTCCCCTGGACGCAGGCGGCGATAGATCTCGATGACGGCCCTGCCCTGTGTCTTGATGTCGTCGCCGTCACGCTCCATCGTAGCCAAAATACGCGGATCCTCGCCGAAAAGGTCGATGATCTGCGTATCGGAGGCGAAGCCGAGCGCGCGGATAAAGTACGTCACCGGCATCTTGCGGGTGCGGTCGATGCGAACGGAAACGACATCGTTCGCATCGGACTCAAGCTCAATCCACGCACCGCGGTTCGGGATGAACGTCGCGTTGTAGAGGTGCTTGCCCGTCGGATCCATCTCTTCGCCATAGTATGCACCCGGCGAACGGACGAGCTGGCTGACGATGACACGCTCTGCGCCGTTAATGATGAAAGTTCCCGTGTCAGTCATGAGCGGGAAGTCGCCCATAAAGACTTCCTGCTCCTTGATCTCGCCCGTTTCGCGATTGATGAGGCGGACATTGACGCGAAGCGGCGCTGCCAGCGTGACATCACGCTCCTTGCACTCGTCGAGCCCATACTTAGGCTCTCCAAGCGAGAAGCTCTCGAACGAAAGGACAAGATTCCCAGAGAAATCTTGAATGGGCGAAATGTCATGGAAGATTTCCTGCAAGCCTTTTTCAAGAAACCATTGGTAGCTGCTCCGCTGAATATCCAGCAAGTGCGGCATCTCCATGACCTCTTTGATCTTGGCGTAGCTATACCTGGTTCTTTTGCCCACTGGCACAGGATTAAACATGAAAGCCTTCACCTCTTAGCTTTGTTTCCTAAATTGCATTCGTACGGAGATTTCATAGGAACAAAACAAGCACAAAAAAGCACAAGGCCATGCTTTTTCCCGAAAAACTGCCCGTGCCCTTTCCATTTGTGCATAGTAATCCCCATTTAATTTCCTGTAGCTCATTACGTTAGCATACTTCTTTTTTTTTGTCAAGCCCCAGCAAAGGGAAAAGCGGCCGAATCTGTGCGACGGTCGTGCCCGCCATCATGAGCGCACATCCTGCGACCTGTGCCATCGTCATGACCTCGCCGAGAATGAGCCAGCTCGATACCGCACAAAAGGGTGCCTCAAAGCTCATGAGGATCGCCGCCTGCCCCGGCTCAGCGTATCGCTGCCCGACGATTTGAAGCGTGTAGGCGACCCCCGCCGACATAATGCCGCCGTAACAGATCGGTACCCATGCCGCAAGAACGTTTCCCATATGAATGGGTTCAAAAAGGATCGCCCCGATCGCGCTCAGGGCGAAACACGTGCCGATCTGCGCGGCGGATAGCTCAATCGGATCGACAAGCGCAGCAAATCGATCAATGAAGAGAATCTGCATCGTCCAAAAGAGCGAGCTCACGAGCACGATCCCATCGCCCAGGCCAATTGCAGTCTCCCCCCGAATCGAAAGGAAATAGAGTCCCGTGATGGCGAGCCCCGCCCCAATCCAATTTTCAACATGAAGCTTCTTGCCGAGCAGGACAGCACCGATCGGTACAAGGATGATATAGAGTGCCGTGATAAATGCCGTCTTGCCTGCCGTCGTGTAGAGCATGGCAACCTGCTGCATCGAAACGCCGACGAACATGCAGAGCCCGGCAATGACACCGGGCTTCCAGCCCGACTGGTACGTGCCCGCTTTTTTGCCCGCGACGCGTACGGGACGATAAAATCGCCACAGTCCGAGCAGAAAGAGAAAGCCGAGCGCAAAGCGCGAAGCTGCGTATGTGAACGGCCCAACACCGTCCATGCCCACGACCTGCGCGACGAACGTCGTCCCCCAAATAAACGCCGCCAAGAGCAAGATCAAGTTTCCGCGAAAGTGCATAGCCGGTCTCCTTGCCAAGCATGCTTGCTCGAATTGCAGCATGCTCTTATCCCCCGTGATATAAACGAAAATAATTATTATAATAAAAGCGAATAAAAGCGGTTGTCAAGAGGAATATCATAGGATAAAATAATGAAGATGACATTACGATAGGTGGGTGATAGACAATGGCAATCCATGTAATCAATGAATCCAAGCGCTGTCTCCAATGCAAAAAGCCCCTCTGCCGGCTGAAGGGCTGTCCCGCTCAGACGAATGTACCGGAAATGATCCGCCTCTTCCTCAACGGGAACATCAACGAGGCTGGCTCCATGCTCTTTGAAAACAATCCCATGAGCGTGATCTGCTCACTCGTCTGCGATCACGAGGCGCAGTGCGAAGGCAATTGCATACAGGGACGAAAGGGTGCGCCTGTGCAGATTTCGAGCATTGAGCACTACATCTCCGACATCTACCTTGACCGCATCGCACTCACGTGCGCATCAAAAACGGGAAAAAGCGTAGCGGTCATTGGATCGGGTCCTGCCGGCCTCACCGTCGCGATCAAACTCGCGCAGAAAGGCCATGAAGTGACGATCTTCGAGCGCAAGAGCAAGATCGGCGGCATGATGCGCTACGGCATCCCCGCATTCCGCCTGCCGCATACAGTACTGGCCCGTTACCAAAAAGTCCTCACGGAGCTCGGCATACACTTCCGCCCCAATACGACGATCGGCGGCGTCATTGCGCTCGACCGTCTTTTCGATGACGGCTACGATGCGATCTTCATCGGCTCCGGCGTATGGCGTGCACGCGGTCTCGGCGTCAAGGGCGAGAGCCTCGGGAACTGCCACTACGCCGTCGACTATCTCCAGAATCCCGACGCCTACAACCTCGGTGACCGCGTCGCCATCATCGGATCGGGCAACAGTGCCATCGATGCAGCACGCACGGCAATCCGCAAGGGCAGCCGCTTCGTCACGATCTACGGGCGCAGCGCAAAAGCACGCGCGAGCCGCCGTGAATTCGAGTATGCGCAAGCGGACGGTGTCGAGTTCGAGTTCGGCAAAGGCGTCCACTCCATCACGAAGGACGGTCCGATGCTTTTTGACCGTCACTTCGACGAAGAAGGCAATCTCACGAGCGAGGACGAGCCCGTGCTCACGCCCGCCGACAGCACGATCATCGCCGTCAGCCAAGCGCCAAAGGATAAGATCGTCCGCTCGACGACAGGACTCACCGTCAATGACCGCGGGCTCATCAATGTCGATGAAACAGGTGCGACGACGCGAAAAGGTGTCTTTTCCGCCGGCGACGTCGTCATGGGGCCCGGCAACGTTGTGACCGTCATGCGCGAGGCGAAGCGCGTAGCGGAAGCGATGGAAACGTTTTTGATGGAATGCGACTGAAACCAGTCCGTTCGCCCGGATCTATGTCCCTTATGTTCGAACCGCATCGGGCGAACGTACCACATGATTGACAACCCTGCAGGCTTTTGCTCCAGGGCAAGCATGCCGCAATGCGTCTTATTCGCGCTTTATCCATTTTTATGCTTTATACATTTCCATCTCGCTCCGCTGCGAGCACGGCGTTGTAAATGTCGCGACGGCTGATGCCGAGTTCCTTTGCCGCAGCACGCATGGCTTCCTTCTTCTCCATGCCTGACGCGAGATGTGCGAGATATGCGCCGACAGGGTTCTGCGTGCGTTTCTCCTCTGCCGCATCTTCCGCTTCGCGCGCGCCCTCGACGATGAGGACGAACTCGCCGCGCGGCTCGTTCGCCGCGTAGTAGGCTGCGAGCTCTGCGAGTGTCGCGCGCCGGAACTCCTCAAAACGCTTCGTGAGTTCGCGGCAGGCAGCAGCGCGGCGCGTACCGCCGAGCACGAGCACGAGCATGTTCAGCGTCGCGAGCAGATGGTGCGGCGCCTCGTACAAAATGAGTGTCTCTCGATGCGTGCGCACCTCTTCAAGTACCTCCTTCTGTTTCTTCGCCGTCTTCGGCAGGAATCCGACGAAGGCAAACCGCCGGGCCGGCAGCCCGGAGCAGACCAGCGCCGAAAGACCTGCGTTCGCACCGGGCAGCGGCGAGACTTCGATGCCCGCCGCAATGGCGAGTTCTGCAAGATGGCTTCCGGGGTCGCATATGCCGGGGAGCCCTGCATCGCTGACACAGATAAGATCATGCCCTGCAAGCATCCAATCGACAAGTTCAGGCCCTTTCTCGAATTTATTATGTTCATGATAGCTTGTGAGGCGCGTATGAATGTCAAAATGGGTCAAAAGCTGCCGCGTATGCCGCGTATCCTCTGCCGCGATAAGCTCTGCCTCAGCAAGCATCCGCACGGCACGATACGTCATATCGCCGAGATTGCCGATCGGTGTCGCGCAGAGATAGAGACGTCCGACCTGTGCCTTGCTCATTTCCGTCGTCCTCTCGTCCATCGCCGTCTCACTCCATCCCATAAATCTGCCGAACCTCTCGCGTATATCTGCCACCTGCCTCGTGGACGATGAGCGGCGGCAGGATGCGCAGCCCGCCTGACGCCCCGCCCACGACGGCCTCGACGAGCAGGAGGTTCGGCTCTTTTTCCGCCCTTGGCTGGATGAGCCTGAGACGTTTCGGCTCCATTTGGTTCGCACGGAGCGCGGCGAAGATTTCAGCCAAGCGCTCCGGGATATGCACCATCGCAAAGCGTCCGCCATAGCGCAGCGCATAGCGTGCGGCACGGCAGACATCTGCGAGTGTCGCCGTGAGTTCATGACGTGCGCGTGCGACGCCTGCACGACCGCTCGCCTTGCCGCACAGAAGTGGCCGATACGGCGGGTTGGAAAGCACGACATCAAACGTTTCTGCCGTGCAGAGATCTGCAATCTTGCGGTAATCGCCCTCGCGAACGGCGATCTTCTTTTCGAGCCCATTCAGGTAGACATTGCGCGCAGCGAGCTCCGCCATGACGGGACTAATCTCCACCGCCTCGATATGCGATGCCGCATCTGCGATGAGCAGCGGGATTGCCCCCGTTCCCGTGCCGAGCTCCAAGACGCGGTCACGTGCTTTGATGGGCAAAAAATGTGCGAGCAGCACTGCATCCAGCGAAAAGCAAAACTCCTTCGTGTTTTGGATGATGTGCCGCCCGTGAAAGCAGAGATCGTCTAGCCGCTCATCTTGTCGGAGCGCCACTTCCCTCATTTGGGCTCGCCCTTTTGTTTCGTATCTTCGCGCCTATCCTGCTGCGTGCGCGTCGCGCTCCCGCGTCGATTCTGCTGCGCATCGCGACGGTTTTTCCGCCCCTGCGCCCGCCCGCGCCCGCTCGTTCGCTCCTCGCGCCTATTATCCTGCGAGCGGCTGTGGTGCCGCGATCCATCGCTTCCTATGCGTTTCGCCTCTCGGTCTTTCGTCTCATGCGGCGCATTCACGCGCCGTTCGCGCCCGTCCTGCGCATGGCGGCTGCGACGATGCCCTTCTTTGGTCTCACGCGCATCACGCCGCGCATAAGCGCCTTCCGGTCCATCCGATTGCGCATCCGATGCGACAACATCTTCCCACGAAGTCACGACCGTACGGCTGTTGTCGAGAAGAATTGTCGCCATACGGCGCTGATAATTGATCGAGATGACCTTGCCATCGCCATCGGCTGTCGCGACATGGCTCCCCTGCTCGGGTGCCTGCACGCGTTGCTGCCTTGCGCAGCAGCCGCCCTCACCGTCGTAGCAGTTGCTCTCGTACTTCAAGCAGCACATAAGCCTGCCGCATATGCCCGAGATCTTCGTCGGATTGAGCGAGAGATTCTGCTCCTTCGCCATCCGGATCGAGACCGGCTCGAAATCACCGAGGAACGAAGCGCAGCAGAGCGGGCGTCCGCAGCATCCGATGCCGCCCATGAGCTTCGCCTCATCACGCACGCCGATCTGACGAAGCTCAATACGCGTGCGGAATACAGCTGCGAGATCCTTGACGAGCTCGCGGAAATCAATGCGTCCATCCGCTGTGAAGTAAAACGTGATGCGGCTCATATCAAATGCATACTCGACATCGATGAGCTTCATCGAGAGATGGCGGGCACGAATTTTTTCCACGCCGATCCCGAACGCTTCCCTCTCACGCTTCTTATTCTCCTCCATGCGCTTGAGATCGCCTTCATTTGCCAGGCGCTGTACGATCTTCAGTGGGTGCACCATCTCTTCGGGCGTCACCTCGCGCGGTGCGAGCACGACCGTTCCGCATTCCACGCCGCGCAATGTCTCCACGACGACGCGGTCATCCTTTTCGACTGTAAGTGCTCCAGGGCTGAAATAATAAACTTTGCCCGCCTTCTTAAAGCGAACGCCGATAATCGTCTCCAAACTCTTCTCCTGTTCTATCTATATCGAAGCGCCACACCTATCGCGGGCGCGAATCAAAAAGCCTTCCATCAGAAGCCGCAGGCTCACATTTGCCTGCAGGCGCTTCTGCGCCTCGCACGCGAGAGCAAGCAAATCAAAGAGGCTCGCTTTCGAATAAATCGAAAGAAGCGCTGCAAGACGCTCGCGCACGTCCTTATTGTAGAGGAGGGGGCTTCCTCCATCCTCGTAAAGGACGAGCATATCGCGAAGTGCCATCATCACATACGAAAACCATGCGGAAAGGGCATCACGTTCCCCCTTGCCCATCGCTTCGGCAAGAGGGAAAATGCGTTCCATCGCAAGCACAGGGAGTTCCTCCAAAAACGAAAGCGCCGCGTCCCGCTTTGCGAGCCCGCCTCCCTCTGCGAGGCGGATGGCTCGTCCAAGGCTTCCGTCTGCGAGCGCGGCAACCGCTTCAGCCTCTGCTGCGGGGATATTGCGCGCCGCGAGCGCCTCCCGGAGGATCGTTTCGGAAAGCGCGCCGAACGAGATGGGAATGCAACGCGAGTGAATCGTATCGAGCAGGGCATTTCGCACGCTCGTCACTAGGATGAACGTCACTTGCCCCGCAGGCTCCTCAAGCGTCTTCAAGAGACTGTTCTGCGCCGCCTCATTCATGCGGTCTGCATCATCTATCAGGATGACGCGCCCTCTGCCCGCATCCGAAAAACGCGACGCCTCCGCGCAGATCGTCCGAATCTGGTCGATGCGGATCTGTGCGGCAGACTTTCCCGCCCGCTCCGGCCGCGTCTCGCAGAAGTCTGGATTCGTCCCTGCGTGCAGCGCACGGCATGAGCTGCACGCACCGCAGGGGCGTCCGTCCTCTGCGCCGCAAAGAAGCGCTGCCGCGAGCACGTATGCAAGACGCCTTTTGCCGACACCCTCAGGTCCAGTGAAAAGGAGTGCATGCGGCAGGCGCTTTTCGCCGAGCATCATCTGAAGTTCTGCCTTTTGCTCTGCATGGCCGAGCACTGCCTCAAAGCGCAGCGAAACATCCGATTCCATTACGTGTAGAGATCGACGAGCATGCCGCGAATCTGGTCATGGCTCTCGATGATGGCGAGCTGATCTGCCTGTCCGAGGCGAATCTTCTCTGCCATCTCCTCAAGCTTCCTGTCGATCTTGCGGACGGTCGTGTACGATTTCTGTCGTCCCATACGATCCCAGCCCGCCTGCGTGCGCAGCTCGTACATATGCCCCACGGCCTCGCTGACAAAGCTCTTGATGAGCGAGCGATACGACTTCAGCTCGTCATACGTCGGCGTCTTCGAGAGGCGTGCGCCCTGCTCATCGATCTTCTTGAGCAGCTTGTCGAGCGCTTCCGTCGAGAGTGTATCCTCCTGATCCATGAGTTCCGTCGAAAAATCCGTGTCCGCTTCCTGTATATGCTCGTCATCGTTGTGAACGCGAGACATCGACGGGCCATGTGCCGTCATTGTGTCGATCTTCATCGGCATGCTATCACCTGTTTCTTTATTGCCCAGCGGTATTTCTCGCCCCGTCCCAAGCTGCGGACGAAGCCAGTCTAGGCTTTTTTTATAAATTATAACGGGTTTCGCTTATTTAGGCAAGAAATATGATAGCAAAGCATATGGTCACAAGCCGGGGCTATGGCAATGCTTTCGCGTTTTGCCATAGCCCCGGCTTTGTTGTATTCGTTTTATTTCAATCCCAAAATCGCATCGAGCTTATCCTTTTCAAAGCTCACGACATAATTCTTCCCATCCACTGTCGTAACCGGAACGACTGTATCGCCGCTGAGCGCTTCGCACTCCTTGCGGTACGCGTCGTTTTTCTCGATGTTGCGCTCCTCGTACTCGATGCCTTTCGACTTCAGGTACTTCTTGACCTTGTCGCACCACGGGCACGAACTGATGGAATAGACTTTTACCATTTCATTCACTCCTTATTTTTATGCTTAGCCTTCTCTTTCAATGTACTTCGCTGCGAGGATGGCGGCCGTCGTCCCATCGGATGCCGCCGTCGTGAGCTGGCGCACTTCCTTTTCTCGGATATCGCCTGCGGCAAAGACGCCGGGGACATTCGTGCGGCAATCTTCGCCTGCGGCGATGCGCCCCGTCTCGCCGAGCGCGACCTGCCCCTCAAACAGCTTCGTCTGGGCGACGACGCCGATGTTGACGAAGATGCCGTCAACGGGTATATCGCGCTCCTCTCCCGTCTTCTTATCGAGGACCGTGATGGACGCGAGCCTTCCCTTCCCCTTCAACGCCTTGATTTCCGTTTCAAGGAGAATGGTCACGTTCTCGTTTGCGCGAAGTCTTTCGACCGATGCCGCATCCGCGCGAAAGGCGGAGCGATGGATGAGGTAAAGGTGCTTTGCATGGCGCACGAGGTAATTCGCTGCATCGACGGCAGCGTTGCCGCCGCCCGCGACGACGATCGTCTTGCCCTCGTAGAGGTGTCCGTCGCAAAGCTCACAGTAGTGGACGCCGCGCCCCTCGTAGCGAGGAGCCTCGGGAAGCGGCAGCTTGCGGCGCTCCATGCCCGTCGCGATGATGACGGCCTTCGCCTCGTAGATCACGCTCTCCGTCTCGACGGTCTTCGGCTGGGCCGCAAGATCGACGCGCTCGATGGGATCGAACTCGTCGACTTCGGCGCCGTACTTCTCCGCCTGCCCCTGCACGGTCTCAATGAGCGTGCTGCCCATGACATTCGGCAGCCCGGGGTAGTTCTCGATGCC